>Ga0207694_10001969_pt1 | contig 16995 bp, 21 predicted proteins | sample KBSC34metaG_FD_184353 | JGI IMG/M metagenome (GOLD analysis project Ga0207694, IMG submission 184353) | Corn rhizosphere microbial communities from Kellogg Biological Station, Michigan, USA - KBS C3-4 metaG (SPAdes) (version 2) | ecosystem: Host-associated > Plants > Roots > Rhizosphere > Soil... | reverse complement strand
CGGCCGGTGTGCTTTCCGGTGCGAACCACCAGCGGTCCGTCCTTGGCGAGCAGGCCCTCGCCTCGGCGAACGGCATGCTCCACGAGCGGCGCGGTGGTGAGGTTCCAGAAGATTTCTGCGCCCGTTACGATACCCAGCGCATCAAGGCCGCGACGCGGCACCCGGTCCGTCACTGACAGTCTTTCCTTTCCGTCGATAATAAAAGCGGCGGCGACCGGTGGGCCTGCCGCCGCATTCGCGTATGCGTGAGCGGGCCTATAACGCCGAAACCCTTGCGGGGTCAAAACGGCTCGGCGCGCCTTGTTTCACTGCTTGGCGCTGTTTAAGCCATTCTGCGAAAGCGGAAGAGGCGGCAAACGAGCAGCGGATGAACCAGGTGATCGCGCTGGTCGACGACGACCGCAACATCCTTGCGTCGGTTTCAATCGCCCTCCAGCAGGAAGGGTTCGTGACGCGCGTCTATTCGGATTCCGCGCTGGCGCTGAAAGCAATCGGGGACAATCCCCCTGACCTTGGGGTCTTTGACATAAAGATGCCGAACCTGGACGGAATGGAGCTGCTCCGCAGAGTGCGCGAGTTCAGCGCGATGCCCGTCATCTTCCTGACGTCGAAGGACGATGAACTGGACGAGGCGCTGGGACTGGCGATGGGAGCCGACGACTATATTTCAAAACCCTTCTCGCAGCGGCTTCTCATTGCTCGAATCCGGGCGATCCTTCGCCGGCAGGAACTGGAGCGCGGGGAGGCAATCGCGTCCGCCTCGGAGCCGGAGCCGGCCGTGCTGGAACGAGGTCGTTTGGTAATGGACCCCGCGCGCCATAAGGTGAGATGGAACGGCAAGGACGTTAGCCTTACGGTGACCGAATTCCTGATCCTGGAAGCGCTCGCTCAACGTCCGGGCGTGGTGAAGACGCGAAACCAATTGCTCGACGTCGCCTATAACGACGACGTCTACGTCGATGACCGCACCATCGACAGCCACATCAAGCGAATCCGGCGCAAGTTCCGTAGCGCCGATCCTGAGTTCGATGCAGTCGAGACCCTTTATGGCGTCGGTTACAGATTCGACGAACAGTGAGCCCCCCGATCTCCAGCTGAGCTGGTCGGGCAGATGGACTCTCACCCACCGCATACTCGCGGTGAACATCCTCACGCTCCTGCTGGTCATCCTCAGCACGGTCTATCTCGACCTGTTTCGCCACAGGCTGAGCAGGGAGAGGGTTCGCCAGACGAGGATCGAAGCGACCGCGACCGCGCTTGCGATGGAAGCCGCCGGCCCGGAAGATCGCGCGGCGATTCTTGCGAAGGTTACGAAGTCGACCGGCAGCCGCATGCGCCTGTACGCGCCGGATGGCCGCCTTCTCGCCGATAGCTGGAGTCTCACCGGACCGACCTACGAGCTCAAGGACCCGAACACCCAGAAATGGACGAAGGATGTCGCCCGAGCCCTCGATCGGGGCTTCAATGCAATCGTCGGCGCCGCGCCACTCGACGAATTCGTCGAACCGCCGGTCGATCGCGTGCAGGCCTGGCCGGAAGCGCTGGCGGCCAAGCGCACGGGCAAGACAGTGACGGCCGTCCGCAATGCGCCGGACCTCACCCCCGTCATCTCTGCCGCGGTCCCGTTCGATGGCGACATATTGCTCGCGACCGACAACGACCGGGCCTTCACCCGAACAGTCCGAAGGCAGCGCCGGGTCATCGGCGCCGCAATGGTTCTCCTGGTCGCAATCTCGGTATTCCTGTCCTTGTTCCTGGCGAGAACCATTGCTCGCCCTCTCCGCCGACTGGCGATCGCGGCCCACCGGGTTCGCCTCGGCCGATCGCGAGAGGTCAACGTCCCGCGCCTACCCTCCCGAACGGACGAAATTGGTCTTCTTGCGCGATCAGTCTCGGACATGAGCCAGTCGCTGAGGCAGCGGATCGACAATATCGAAGCTTTCGCCGCCGACGTCACCCACGAGCTCAAGAACCCCCTCGCCTCGCTCAGGTCCGCCGTGGAGGGACTTAGCACAGTCAAGGACGCCGAGCTTCGCCAGCGGTTGATGACGATTGCTCGGGAAGACGTCGGTCGGCTCGATCGCCTCATCAACGACATCAGCGAAGCTGCGCGAACCGATGCCGAGCTTCACCGGGCAACTTTCGAGCGTGTCGATCTCGGCCGGTTGATCGAGCAGATCGTGTCCGGGTGGGAAACCCGCCGTGAAAAGGGGGACGCGCGCATCGCTTTTGCGAGGCCGCGCAAGGACACGGCGGCGGTTATGGGCAAGCCGGATCGTCTCGCACGGGCGATTAATGCAATCATTGACAATGCAGTGAGCTTTTCTCCGCCAGGCGGCTTGGTCGAGATTGCCGCCGCGCACGTCGGCGACGAGGTGAGAATCCGGATTGACGATGAAGGCCCCGGCGTTCCGCCCGAAGCGCGTGAAGCGATCTTTAACCGCTTCCACTCAGTAAGGCCGGAGGGCGAGAATTTCGGCCGCCATTCCGGCCTCGGCCTTGCTATCGCCCAGGCGATTGTGAAAGGCCACGACGGGGAGATTGATGTGCACGACCGCGATGACGCTCCATCGGGCGCCCGATTCACGATCCGGCTTCCGGCGGCGGATCGCGAATGAACCAGATGCGACCCGTCGGTCCTCGCCTCTCCGCTGAGACCCTGCACTCAAGCACCGTTGCCAAAGACGACAGGGCGGTTCTCATCACTGGTCCGTCGGGGTCGGGCAAGTCTGACCTGGCGCTTCGCCTGCTCGATCGCGGCTTCGTCCTGGTCAGCGACGACCAGACCATAGTCCGGCGGGAGGGCGATCGGCTCCTCGCCACGGCGCCGCCGACCATTGCCGGGAAGCTCGAAGTTCGTGGCATTGGAATCGTCGATGTCGATCGCGCCGGCGACACGCCCGTGGCGTTGGTCGTCGAGCTGCGAAGCGACATAGAGCGCTTGCCCGACGACAGTCGCGAACGCCTGATCCTCGGAATTGGCGTGCCGTTGATTTCGGTCGACGCCATGACCGCGTCCGCCGCTTCGAAGGTCGCGCTCGCGCTCGACCGCCTGGGCCTCAAATTCTGATGGCGGAAGGGCAGCCCCGCCGGCTGCCGCGCCTGCTGCTCGTCACCGGCATGTCCGGCGCGGGCAAATCGACGGTCCTCGACACGCTCGAGGATATGGGCTGGGACATCGTCGACAATCTTCCAGCCGACCTGTTGCAGGATTTCGTGCACGGAGAAGGCCAGTGCCGGACCGCCTCAGTGGCGGTTGCGATGGACGTTCGCAGCCGCGGCTTCGATCCCGAGCGCCTTCCGGCCCTGATGCGCTCGATCGAGGGCGTCGAGCCGGAAATCCTCTACCTCGATTGCTCGGGGACGGAGCTTATGCGTCGCTATGACGAGACTCGGCGACGGCACCCCCTGGCCCCCGACCGGCCAGCCGAGGACGGAATCGCAAGGGAGCGGCAATTGACGATGCCGCTTCGGAACGCTGCCGACAGCGTCCTCGATACGACGGATCTCAGCCCGGCCGAGCTCGGCGACGAGCTCAAGCGGCGATACGGTGGCGATTCCGATCAACCCGTCCTGACAATCGCCTCCTTCGCCTTTGCCCGAGGCATTTCGCGAACGGCCGACCTGGTGTTCGACCTGCGATTTCTTCCGAACCCCCATTGGGTCGAGGACCTTCGGCCGTTGACCGGCGCCGACGCCGCGGTTCGCGAATATCTCGCCGCCGATCCCGCCTGGTCGCAGACGATGGAGCGCATCGAAGCGCTTCTCATCGACTGGATTCCTCGCTACTGGGCCGCGGGCAAAAGTTACGTGACCGTCGCATTCGGCTGCACGGGGGGACGTCACCGCTCGGTGGCTGCGGCAGTCGAAATGGCGGAACGGTTGCGTGGCGCCGGATTTGCTCCGAATGTGCGTCACCGTGATCTCGCTTCACCGCCGAGTGACACGATCGAACGGCATCCCGGGCGCGCCACGGCAAGCGAGGGCGAGGACGAGTTGAGTCGATGATTGGATTGGTGCTGGTGACCCACGGCCGCCTCGCAGCGGAGTTCGTCACTGCAATGGAACATGTTGTCGGGCCGCAGGAGGCGATCGAAGCGATCTGCATCGGCCCCGACGACGACATGGAAAGCCGCCGCAAGGACATCGCCAAGGCGATCGGTTCGGTCGACCAGGGCCAGGGCGTGATCATCCTGACCGACCTGTTCGGCGGCACCCCGTCGAACCTCGCCATCAGCCTGATGAAGAGCGAGAATGTCGAGGTGATCGCGGGCGTGAACCTGCCGATGCTGATCCGGCTCGAGGGTGCGCGGAAGGTGATGCCGGTCCACGCCGCGGTCGCCGCTGCGCGCGAGGCGGGACGCAAATATATTTCGGTCGCTTCCGAGATCCTCGGGGAAGCCGCGGCTTGACGGAGTTAAGCCGCGAGGTTCGGATCCAGAACCAGCGCGGCCTTCACGCCCGGGCCAGTGCGAAGTTCGTCAACATGGCCGCCGAAATCGACGCCGTGATCGAGGTCGAGAAAGACGGCAACCGCGTCTGCGGAACCTCGATCATGGGCCTGATGATGCTCGGCGCGGCGATGGGCGACACGATCGTCATCCACGTCGAAGGCATGCACGCCGAGCAGGCGCTCGATAAGCTCGTCGCCCTCGTCGAGGAGCGGTTCGGGGAAGACTGATGCCCCGCGAGGTTACCGCCTTCTCGAACACAACGGTGAAGCTGCTGCGTTCGCTTCGTGACAAGAAGGCACGCCGCGCGGAAGGGCTGTTCCTCGCCGAGGGGCTGAGAATTCTGACAGAGGCGCGGGACAGCGGGCGGCTGCCCGAGATCGTCGCTTTCTCAGCAGAAGGTGCAAAGCATCCGCTGGCGGCCGAGATCATCGCGGCAACCGAGGCATCGGGTGGAGATGCGATCGAGACCACTCCGGAAATCCTCTCGAAGATGAGCGGCAAGGACAATCCGCAGATGCTGCTTGGCGCTTACCGCCAGCCGGAGACATCGCTTGAGCGGATCGATCGAACGACGGCGCGGCTGTGGATCGTCGCCCAGGCGCTTCGCGATCCGGGCAATATCGGAACCATCCTGAGGACCGGCGACGCGGTCGGTGCCGGTGGTCTCATCCTGATCGACGACTGCGCCGACGCTTATTCGGTCGAAGCGGTTCGAGCCTCGATGGGCGCGATCTTCACGCAGGATGTGGCGACCGCGCGATGGACCGACTTCATTCAATGGTTGCGCTTAGGAGAAGGCCAGCTCGTCGGAACCAGCCTCAAGGCCACGCAGGATTATCTGGAAGCCAAGTACCAAAGTCCCTGCTTCCTGCTCGTCGGAAACGAGCAGCAGGGCCTTCCCGCTGACTATGAGGCGGAATGCGACGCCCTCGTGAAAATCCCGATGGCCGGGCGCGCCGACAGCCTCAACGCCGCAATGGCGACCGCGGTGATGGCCTTCGCGATCAAGGCGAGCTGGCGGTGAAGGAACTCGTCCGAGGCCCCACGGTTGTTTGGCATATGAAAAGAGCGTTGATCCTTGGTCTCGCCGCGGCCTCAACCGGCTGCATGACCGTCCCCGGCCCGCCGCCGGCGCCCTACCATGCGGTCGGAACCGAGCCTTTCTGGAACCTGCTGATCGACGAGCATGACATCACGTTCGTCCAGCCCGATCACCAGCCCATCAAGCAGCGGACGCCGGCCGTCATTCACGGTTTCGCCGGCGAGATTTACCAGACGCCACGGATCAACGTGAACATCGTCCACGGCACCTGCAGCGACGGGATGAGCGACAGGGTTTACCCGGACAAGGTCCAGGTGACCGTCGACGGAACACGCTTCAACGGGTGCGGCGGCCTGTAAAAGTCACAAAGTTCGTGTCGAACGGGCTCCAAAGGGCACGCTTTTCCTGCGGAGCCTGATCGAGAAGTGTGAACTTGGCACAAGCAACACTGTCAAAGAGCCTGATGCGAATGCAGCAGGCGAAATCCTATTTTTCAAGGCTTTAGCTACTCGGCGGCGATCTGTGGCGGGTCGTCGTTCGACGGCGACGAGGCCAGCTTGGTCAGTGGTCGAGGTGCGACCTCCACCATCGGTGGCGTGTCCAGCGTCTTTGCACTGCCGGCACCCAGCGTCTCAAACCTCTTGGCCTGAGTCAGCACCTGGCTCTCAAAGCTGCCGACCATCTGATTGTAGGCGCTATTCGCCGTCGCAAGGTTCTTGCCGACGCGCGTCATATGCTCATTCATCGTCGCAAGCCTTGAGTGCAACTCCTTGCCAAGGGTCGCGATCTCCTGTGCCGCTTCGGCTAGCCGTTCCTGCCGCCAGATGCTCGCCACGGTCTTTGCGATCGCAACGAGGTTGGTGGGTGTCGCAAGCAAAACGCGGCGCTCGAACGCCCAGTCCCAGAGCGACGGGTCCTGCTCCAGCGCCGCAGCGAGGAAGTGCTCGCCCGGAATGTACATGATCACATAATCGGCGGCGTCGCCGAACTGCGCCCAATAAGCCTTCGAACCGAGCTGCTGCGCATGATTGCGCATCGAGGTCACGTGAGCGCGAAAACAAGCCTCGCGCTTCGCGTCATCGACCTCGTCACACGCGTCGAGATAGGCATTGAGCGAGCATTTGGCGTCGATCACCAACTTTCGACCGCCCGGAAGGCGAACGATGACGTCGGGCCTCAGCCGGCCGTCGTCCGTCTGCACCGACACCTCAGTCTCGAAATCCGCATGCTCGCTGAGGCCGGCCTGTTCGAGCACGTTCCTGAGGCTCTGCTCTCCCCAGCGACCCCTCGCCTTTGGGGAAGCGCGAAGGGCGTTCACGAGGTGCCGTGTCTCATCCCTGACCTGGCCCTGTCCTGTCCGAACCAGCTCGACGGCCTCGCGAAGGCCGGCATAATGGTCGACTCGCTCCTTCTCGATCGATTGAAGCTTGTCCTGATAAGCCTTGAGCAGGGTTTCGACGGGCGAAACCGCCTGGATAAATTTCTCGCCCGCCTGATCGAGAAAAGACTTCCGAGCATCGCCCAGCAGCTTGCTGGCGATCTCGTGGAATTGCGCGGAAAGGCTCTCCTTCGCGTCCTTCAACGCTTCGATCTGTTGCTGGAAGGCCTTCTCGCGCTCCTCCTGGGCGGCCTTTAGCGCCGCAAGCTCGCTGACGGCGGCGCGGTTCAAATCCCGTTCCTTCACGACTTCGTCCAGCTGGAGCCGAAGATTCTCGACGGTTTGCTTCGCGCCAGCGCTCTCGCGGCTGGCCCATAGCCAGCCAAGCGCCGCGCCGACGATCAGAGCGACAAGCACAAACCCAAAAACGGCCGCGTCCACCATGACTCCCCCGGAACAGAATGAGAACTGTATGCCCTCGCGCGCGCCGGCTCAAGCGCAACATGCATGAAATCATCGGCAAATCATCGGCACTCCATCATTCATCCACAGCTTCGATCGACGCAGCCTCCTGGGCTTCCGCAACTGACGGTGATCTGACGCACAGGAGGGACTGATGATGAATATGAGTATGCGCCTCGGAGGCGCTTTGCTGACGACCGTGATGCTGGCGGGAGCCGCAGCGGCCATGCCGCCGTTCGGCGACTGGTCCGATCCCGCGAACCTCGCCAGCATTCCCGGCACTGGAAGCGGGATCAGCACGCCGGCGGTCGATGGCTGCGCAAGCCTGTCGCCCGACGGGCTCAGCATTGCCTTTACCTCGAACCGCACGGGCAACTTCGACATCTATGTGGCTACGCGGCCGAGCAAGTCCGCGGCCTTCGGCAGCCCGTCGCGGCTCCCGGCGCCGATCAGCACGAGCGCGAACGAGGCGTGCCCGACGCTCGTCCAGGGAAATCGCCTTTTCTTTTCGAGCGATCGGGACGACCCCGCCTATGACCTCTACGTCGCGCGCAAGGTCGCCGGGAGCTGGTCCGTCACCCGCCTTGGACCGAACATCAATCAGCCAGGCTGGCTGGAGGAGAGCGCCGCCATCTTCGAGGACGGCGATCACGAAGTCATGCTGTTTTCGAGAAGGTCGCCCGATGGAGACGAGGGCAAGATCTACCAGAGCATCGATGGAGGCCCCGCGACCCTCGTTGCCGGTGGACCCCACAGTTCCGCTTCCGACAACCGGCCAAGCATCACCCATGACGGGCTCACCATTTTCTTCGACTCGAACCGCTGGGGGACGCTTGGGGATCAGGACCTGTTCTATGCGACCCGGTCAAACACGTCGGAGCCGTTCGGGGATGCGATCCACCTCGAGAGCCTGAGCTCGCCGGGGTTCGATGCGCGGCCCTTCATCAGCTGGGACGGGACGATGCTGACCTTCTCGTCGGCAAGGGCCGGCAATCCCTCGCCAGCGCCGGATATCTGGTTCGCTACCCGGAGCCGGGCGACCGGCGGCGAATGAACCCACGCCTGGCCATCGGACCGCATCCCTGGATGGAACCTTTGGAAACCTTCTTCGCTCGCCCTATGAAGCGAGGGAGGAGAAAATCCATGTCCATCCGCAAGATGATCAGCCTGCACCCCGACGTGCACGGTCACGTCAACCAGCCGCTCGGGGATGCGGTCCATCACATGATGTATTGCGCGAAGATGTGCCGGAGCTGCGCCGACGCCTGCGCTGCCGAACATATGGACATGCGGCAGTGCATCCGTGCGTGTCTCGATTGCGCCGATGTATGCGACGCCGCGTGCAATGTCGGCCTCAGGCGCACCGGCTCCAACGAGCAGGTGCTTCGCGAGACGCTCGAGCTGTGCGCCCGCGTTTGCGATGCCTGCGCTGTCGAGTGTGAGAAGCACGACCATGAGCACTGCCGCCTCTGTGCGCAGATGTGCCGCGAATGTGCGGAAGACTGCAGGAACGCGGCCGCGACGGTGATGGAGCCGGCCTGAATGCGGCGAAAGTTGCCGGTTGCAGTCATCTTTCTTGCCGCATGCGGGGCAAAGACAGCGTCCAACGAAGCGACTGTCGCCGGCAATGAGCTTGCGGTTTCGGGTGCAGCCAACAAGTCTGGGCCTGCCGCCGCCGCGACGAGGCAAGAGGCGGGACGGGCTGCCGCGAACGAAGCAGACGCCGTTGACCGCCTCGGCACGCTGCCGCCGGCCGATGCAGCGCTGAGGTTCGTTGGAACATGGGCGGCCAGCAGGTCTGAATGCACGACCAGGCCGTGGCGATTCACCGCGGACGGGCTGACCGCGACAGACGGTCCGCACTGCACATTCTACAAGGTCACGAAGGCGCCCGCCGGCTACGACATCGCTGCACAATGTCCGGCCAAGGAGCCGGTGCACACGGACCTCCTCAATTTGCGCTTCGCGGAATCCGCTCGTGCGATGCTGGTGGAATCAAATGCGATCAAGCCGATCGGCCTGATTTATTGCGGGAAATGATCGCCCTTAATGGTTCAGGCGGCCTTCTTTTGCTGCTCTTTCCGCCACTTGGCGAGCTTCTTGAGCACCATGTCGCGCTTCAGGCGCGAGAGATGGTCGATGAACAGAACGCCGTTCAGATGGTCCATCTCGTGCTGGAGGCAGACCGCGAGAAGCCCCTCGATCTCTTCCTCGTAGGTCTTGCCCTCCGCATCCTGCCACTTCGCGCGGATTCGGTCCGGCCGCATGACCTCGGCATATTGCTCAGGCACTGACAGGCAGCCCTCGGTGTAGGGCACCTCATTGTCCGAGTGCCAGAGGATCTCCGGGTTGATGAAGACCTTCGGGTCACGGACGACCGGGCTCTCCGGATCTTCGGGGTCCTTGGGTTCCTGGAGATCGATGACCAGGAGGCGAATCGGCTCGCCGACTTGCACCGCCGCCAGGCCGATGCCGGGCGCGTCGTACATCGTCTCGAACATGTCGGCGACGAGCGTCTTCAACGCGTCGTCGAACGTCTCGACCGGTTTGGAAATCTGCCGGAGGACTGCGTCGGGCGTCTCATAGATGCGGCGAATGGCCATGAACTCGATTTAGTCTTTCAGCTGAAGGGGTTCAAGAAATCGGGCGCCGCGCCCGCAAAGCCTGGGCGAGGGTCCCCTCGTCGAGATAGTCGAGTTCACCGCCGACGGGAAGACCATGCGCCAACTGGCTGAGACGAATTGGAAATCCTTCCAGGCGCTCGGCAAGATAGTGAGCCGTGGTCTGCCCTTCCAGGGTCGCGTTCATGGCGAGCACGACCTCGTCGATGCCGCCTTCCGAGACCCTGCGAACAAGGCGATCGACGGTCAAATCCTCCGGCCCGACGCCTTCGAGTGCGGACAGACGCCCTCCGAGAACGTGATAGCGCCCGGGAAAGAGCCGCGAGCGATCGAGCGCCCACAGGTCCGCGACTTCTTCGACGACGCACAGCATCTTCTCGTCGCGGCGGGCATCGCGGCAAATCGTGCAGGGGTCGGACGTATCCACATTCCCGCAGACCGAGCAGGTCGACAGCTTCTCCGACACGTTCTGAAGAGCAGCAAGGAGCGGCTGGAGCGCCGTCTCGCGCTTCTTCATCAGGTGAAGCACCGCCCGCCGCGCCGACCGGGGGCCGAGCCCCGGCAGCCGCGCTAGCGCTTGCGACAGCGTTTCTATCTCCTGACTTGCCATTCCAAGAGCCGAGGTAGGCAATTCCGCCGCCTTTCGCCATACGCGTCGGATGCGGATCGTCTTCATGGGATCGCCGGACTTCGCGGTGCCGAGCCTCAACGCGCTGGTCGAGGCGGACCATGAGGTCGTGGCGGTCTATGCGCAGCCGCCGCGCCCGGCGGGCCGAGGGAAGGCCGAGCGCAAGACCGCGGTGCATGAGCGAGCCGAGCAACTCGGAATCGAGGTGCGGACGCCGCGAACCTTGCGCGACCCCGACGAGCAGGCGCGATTTCGCGCCCTGGATGCCGATTTCGGAGTGGTCGCGGCTTATGGCCTGATCCTGCCCAAACCCATTCTCGAAGCGCCCAAGGGCGGCTGCATCAACGTCCATGCCTCGCTCCTCCCCCGCTGGCGTGGCGCTGCCCCGATCCAGCGTGCGATCCTCGCGGGCGACGAGACCAGCGGCGTCACCATCATGAAGATGGACGAAGGGCTGGACACGGGACCGATGCTGCTAAAGCGCGAACTCGATATTCGCGGCAAGAATGCCGGCCAAGTTACTGATGAACTGGCCAAACTGGGCGCAGGTGCGCTTGTGGAATGGCTTGATCATCCGACGACGGCGGCGGCGCAACCCGACGAGGGGGCAACCTACGCGTCCAAGATCGACAAGGCCGAGGCGCGGATCGAATGGGCCCGTTCCGCGAGGGAAGTCGAGCGGCAGGTTCGAGCGTTCAATCCCGTGCCAGGGGCCTGGTTCGAAGTGAATGACGAGCGCGTGAAGCTTCTCGAAGCGGTCGTCGGCGATGACGCATCGGGACGACCGGGCGAAGTCCTCGACGATTGCCTGAACATCGCCTGTGCCTCGGGGTACATCCGGCCTCTTCGGGTTCAGCGCGGCGGCCGCGGCGCAATGACGACGGGTGAGCTGCTGCGTGGCTTCCCGATTCCAAGGGGCACGATCCTTAAGTGACCCGGTGGCGCCAATGACTCGCTGGAAACTGACGATCGAATATGACGGCGGGCCGTTCATGGGGTGGCAGCGGCAGGAGCATGGGCCATCGGTCCAGCAGACGCTCGAGGAAGCGCTTCTGCGAATGAGTGGTGAGGAGGCGGCGTTCTTCGCGGCGGGGCGTACCGACGCCGGCGTTCACGCGCTGGCGATGTCGGCGCATGTTGACGTCATGAAGTCACTCACGCCCCACCGCTTGCGCGAGGGATTGAATGCCCTGGTCCGGCCGCACCCGATCTCGGTGCTGGAGGTCGAGCAGGTCGCCGACGACTGGCACGCGCGCTTCTCGTGCATCGGCAGGCGCTATCTTTATCGGATCCTCAACCGCCGGGCGCCCCCGGCGCTGGACGCGGGCCGGGTCTGGCACATCGCCGTTCCGCTCGATGTGGAACCGATGAGAGAAGGCGCCGCGCACCTGGTGGGCCGGCACGATTTCACGACCTTCCGGTCAGCCCAGTGCCAGTCCGACAGCCCGGTGAAGACGCTCGACGCACTGGACGTCAGTCGCGTCGGCGAAGAGATCCACGTAACCGCCGCCGCGCGCAGCTTCCTTCATCACCAGGTACGCTCGATGGTCGGATGCCTGGCAATGGTTGGTCGCGGGAAATGGAAACCGGACGACATGAGGCGGGCGCTCGAGGCGCGGGATCGGTCGGCTCTGGGCTTCAACGCACCGCCGCACGGGCTTTATTTCGTCGAGGCGATCTACCCCTAGTTATTCGGCGGCGAGCGCCTCGAATTCCTGCGCGGCAAGGAATTTCTCCGCGTCGAGCGCGGCCATGCAGCCGGTCCCCGCCGCAGTCACCGCCTGGCGATAGATTTTGTCCATGACGTCGCCGCAGGCGAACACGCCGGGAATGTTCGTCCTGGTCGTGCCGGTCTCGACCAGGATGTAGCCGTCGTCGTCGAGCTTGATCTGGCCCTTGAACAGCCCGGTCGCGGGCTCGTGGCCGATGGCGACGAAGGCGCCTTCGACGTCGAGCCGGCTGACCTCGCCGGTGCGCCTGTTGCGAAGGTCGAGGCCGACCAGCGCTTCCGGATCGCCGCCGCCGACGAATTCGACGACCTCGCTGTCCCAGATCACCTCGATCTTCTCATTGGCGAAGAGGCGGTCCTGAAGGATCTTTTCGGCGCGGAGCGTATCGCGACGATGGATGAGGGTGACGTCATGGCTGTGATTGGTGAGGTAGAGCGCCTCCTCGACCGCCGTGTTGCCGCCACCGATCACCGCGACCTTCTTGCCGCGGTAGAAGAAGCCGTCGCAGGTCGCGCAGGCCGAGGCTCCCCTGCCCTTCATATGTTCTTCCGACGGGAGGCCGAGCCACTTGGCCTGCGCCCCGGTCGCGATCACGAGGGCATCGGCGAAATATTGAGCGCCGCTGTCGCCGGTGAGGCGGAACGGTCGCCGCGAGAGATCGACGCTGGCAATATGGTCCCACACGACCTTGGTCCCGACATGCTCGGCCTGGGCCTGCATCTCCTCCATCAGCCAGGGGCCCTGGATGACGTCGCGGAAGCCGGGATAATTTTCGACGTCGGTCGTGGTGGTGAGCTGACCGCCGGGCTGAATGCCCTGGATCACGAGCGGCGAAAGGCCGGCGCGCGCCGCGTAGATCGCGGCGGTCCAGCCCGCGGGTCCGGAGCCAAGCACCGCCAGGCGCGTCGAAATGCTGTTTGTCATGGCCGGGATTTAGGGTGCCCTCACCCGCCCGGCAACGGCGAAAACTTCGCGCTAGACCCGCCGACGGCCGGCGACGAAATTCCAGATCAGCACAATGATGCCGACCACCAGAAGAAGGTGGATCAGGGCGCTGGTGACGTGAAGCGCAAAGAAGCCGAGCGCCCACAGGATCAGAAGGATGATGGCGATGGTCAGAAGCATGAGCCGCTTTCCTCTTTTTTCACGGAACGGGCGCGTAACGGCTTAACCGCAACGCTGTTCCCTCGGCTGATGCGGGTTAGACCAGCCGCGACTGCTTGACCGCGGCGTCGATGAACCCGGCGAAAAGGGGATGCGGATCGAACGGCCGGCTCTTGAGCTCGGGATGGAACTGGACTCCGATGAACCACGGATGCTCGGGCCGCTCGACGATTTCGGGAAGCTGGTCATCAGGTGACATCCCCGAGAAAATCAGACCCGCACCTTCAAGCGCGTCGCGGTAATGGACGTTGACCTCGTAGCGGTGACGATGGCGCTCACTGATTTCGTCCGCGCCGTAGATCGACCGGACGACGCTGTTGCCGTCGAGCTTGGCAGGATAAGCGCCTAGCCTCATCGTGCCCCCAAGGTCTCCGCCGGCGGCGCGCTTCTGAAGGCCTTCCTCGCTCATCCATTCGGTGATCATTCCGACGACAGGCTCGGATGTTTCGCCGAACTCCGTCGTCGAGGCTCCCGCGATACCCGCGAGGTTCCGCGCCGCCTCGATGCACGCCATCTGCATTCCGAGACAGATTCCGAAGAAGGGAATTTCGCGCTCCCGGGCGAATTTCACGGATGCGATCTTGCCTTCGCTTCCGCGCTCGCCGAAGCCGCCGGGCACAAGGATACCATGCAGCGGCTCGAGCTCGGCTGCGATCTCTGCCTCCGGGTGCTCGAACAGCTCGGCGTCGATCCACTGTATGTTGACCTTGGCGCGGTTGGCGATTCCGCCGTGGACCAGCGCCTCGCGAAGACTCTTATAGGCATCGGGAAGGCCGACATATTTGCCGACGACCCCGATCGTGACCTCGCTCTCATAATGATCGATGCGGTCCATGATCTCGAGCCAGCGCGAGAGGTCAGGCTTCGGCGCATCGTCGATCCGGAAAGCGCGCAGGACTTCGTCGTCAAGTCCCGCCTGATGATACTGAAGCGGCACGTCGTAGATGTTGCGGGCGTCGAGGGCCTGAATCACGGCCGAGGCGGGCACGTTGCAGAACAAGGCGATTTTCTCCCGCTCGCCTTGCGGAATCTCTTTCTCGGTGCGGCAGAGGAGAACCTCAGGCTGGACTCCGAGGCTCGATAGCTCGCGGACGCTGTGTTGCGTCGGCTTGGTCTTCAACTCACCCGCGGCCTTGATCCATGGAACGAGCGTGGTGTGGACGCTGACCGTCTGATCGCGGCCGAGGTCGTTCCTCAACTGGCGAATCGATTCGATGAAGGGCAGGCTTTCGATGTCGCCGACGGTCCCGCCGATCTCGCAAATTACAAAATCGCAGCCGTCGGTGCCCGCGAGCGCGAATTCCTTGATCGCATTGGTGACGTGGGGGATCACCTGGACGGTCGCGCCGAGATAATCGCCCCGCCGCTCCTTCGCGATGATGTCGCGATAGATGCGCCCGGTGGTCACGTTGTCGCTCTGGCGAGCGGAAACACCCGTGAACCGCTCGTAATGGCCAAGGTCGAGGTCCGTCTCGGCCCCGTCATCGGTCACATAGACTTCGCCATGCTGATACGGCGACATCGTCCCCGGATCGACGTTCAGATAAGGATCGAATTTTCGGATCCGGACCTTGTAGCCGCGCGCCTGAAGGAGCGCCCCCAAGGAAGCGGAGAGGAGACCTTTTCCAAGCGATGAGACCACGCCGCCGGTGACAAATATAAACCGCGCCATGGGATTCGAGGCTTAGGGGGACAAACGCCGGTGACGCAAGTCGCGCGGCGAAAAAATTGTGAATTAGAGCCTATTGGGCGAGCGGAACCGCGGGCGCAGGCTGGTTTTGCTGCGGAGTGACGGGCTGCTGCTGCTGCGCGGGCGGCGCGGACTGGGGTTGCTGAAGCGGCGCGGTCGTGTTCGCGAGCGACGTATCAATCTTCACCGGCTGACGGGTCGCTCCGGCGATGGCGGCCATGACGATTGAAAGCACGATAAACAGGCCGCCAAGGACCGAGGTCGCACGCGTCAGGAAATCCGCCGCACCCCGCGCAGTCATGAAGCCCGAAGAGCTTCCGCCGACGCCAAGGCCGCCTCCCTCCGACCGTTGCATCAGGATGACGGCGATCAGCGCCACCGCGATCAGCGTCTGGACGATCAGAAGGAATGCAAACATGTCGGACTTTCTTCAGGAAAAAGGCGGGCGCCGCGTCACTTAGTCGGCGCAGCGTCCGCTTTCAACTTGGGCTTACTTGCCCGAGGTGTTGCTCGTGGCAGCGGCAGCGCTGCTCTCGGCCGGCGAGGAATTGCCGCCGACCAGCGCTTCGAGCTGCTCGGAGGAATAGCCGATGGTGACGCTGCCGTCGGAATTGCCGCGAAGGCCCTCCTGCGGAACCGCGATCTTCTTGCCGTTCTGAAGGGCGATCGTGGCTTTGCCGTCAGCAACCGATTCGATCGTTCCGACCTGAGTCCCGGCACTGCCCTTGACGGTAGCGCCGGCGACGATCGCGGCGCTCGAGGCAGCGAGGTTCTTTTCGATTTCTGCATCCAGCTGCGCCTGGGTCATGCCGAACAGGAGCTTGCCTTCAGAAACCGAGAAGCTGGTCTTCGGGAGCAGCACTTCATGTTTGTCGGTCTTGACCAGCAAATTGTCGCCCTTGACGGCGGTAACCGTTCCGACGGCGCCGCCGCTCGCATCAGTGATCTGCATTCCAACGCCAATCGCCGCCTGCGTCTGCGCTACCGCCGGCGCTGCAATCATCAATCCAACGGCTGCAAGAGTTCCAACAATCAGTCGCATTCTATCCCTCTTCCATTTCCAATATTGAACCAGTGAATAGCGATTCCCGCCTGATTGTGAACTGAATGGCGGCTCAGCTGGCGGATTCGGCAGCTTCGACGATGGGCATGAAATCGGCGGCTTTCAGGCTCGCGCCGCCTACCAGAGCTCCGTCGACGTCCTCGACCTGGAAGATTTCCCTGGCGTTCGCCGGTTTGACCGACCCACCGTAGAGTATCCGGACGGCCTCGCCCCGCTCGCCCAAATGTTCGGACAACCTGCCTCGGATTGCGGCGTGCATTTCGGCAATTTCGGCAAGCGTCGGGATCTTGCCGGTGCCGATCGCCCAAACAGGTTCGTAGGCGATCGCCAGGTCTGATTCGCCTTTGAAATGTTCGGGAAGCGAACCGCCCAGCTGCGATAGAACGGTGGCGACGGCTGAACCCCGCTCCCGAACCTCGAGCATTTCTCCAACGCAAAGGATGACGCGAAGCCCGCTTGCAAGCGCCGCCTCCGCCTTGGCCTTGACCTCGGCATCGCTCTCACGCTGCGCCTCGCGGCGCTCGGAGTGCCCGACGATGGTTAGCGCCGCGCCCGCATCGAGCAGCATCTGGACCGAAACGCAGCCGGTATGGGCTCCCTTCTCCGCGTAGTGAACGTCCTGCGCCCCGATCGCGAATCCCGGGACGGCGCGAGCGGCACGCTCGATCAGGATGGAAGGAACGCAGAGTGCAACGTCGACCAGCGGGAAAGACCGCGATTGGGCGGCGATCCTCTCGATCTCGGCAATGTCCGAGGAGAGTCC
>Ga0207694_10001967_pt1 | contig 16999 bp, 3 predicted proteins | sample KBSC34metaG_FD_184353 | JGI IMG/M metagenome (GOLD analysis project Ga0207694, IMG submission 184353) | Corn rhizosphere microbial communities from Kellogg Biological Station, Michigan, USA - KBS C3-4 metaG (SPAdes) (version 2) | ecosystem: Host-associated > Plants > Roots > Rhizosphere > Soil... | reverse complement strand
GTACGTCGGCGGGCCATTCGCACTCGCGGGAATGAAATGGATCTCTTCCTTTCCCGGTAATCTGGAGCTCGGCCTGGAGCGGGCCTCAGCAGCGATGATTTTGAACTCGACGAGCACAGGCCGGCTCAAAGCGATTGTGGAAGGTTCGGTAATCAGTGCGAAACGAACCGCGGCGAGTGCCGCACTCGCAGCGCAGGTCCTGCATCAGGGAGACGTTACGCGCGCTGGCCTGATTGGAACCGGCCGGATCAACTTTGAAATCGTACGGTTTCTTCGCGCTGTTTACCCGGGCCTGAATCATTTTGTGGTCTTCGATTTAAGCGACACACGGGCAGCGCAATTCGCGCGGAAATGCGAAAGCATATTTCAGGGAGTCACAATCGAGCCGGTCAAAGATCTTGAATCGGTTTTGAAGTCATCATCACTCCTGTCGTTTGCGACGACGGCGCTGACTCCTTACGTCCCGGATCTTTCCGTTTGCGCGCCGGCGACTACGATCCTGCACGTCTCTCTACGCGATCTAATGACAGAAGCGATCCTGGCCAGCGACAACATCGTCGACGACATTGATCACGTGTGCCGCGCCGAAACGTCGATTCATCTGGTGGAGCAAATCATGGGCAACAGGGATTTCGTTCGCGGATCTCTCGCAGAAGTAATGAACGGCACGGCCCCCGCAAAAACGAATGCAGACGACATCACCGTTTTCAGTCCCTTCGGCCTGGGAATTTTGGACGTCGCCATCGGCAAATTTGTCTGCGACAGAGCAAACGCACTACAGACCGGAACGTTCCTCGACTCTTTTCCGGCAGCCTCCTGGCTCGAGGAACCGATCCATCGTGTAGAAGCGAGTCCGAATGGCGCGAGCCACTAATGTAGCTGAACTAATCTAAGCCCTCCGACACCTCGATCACGCATTCACACAACGCCGCGCACCCATCAGGGGAGGAGATCATGAGTGAGTCACTCAAGCCGATCTACCTTTTGGCTGATAGCCAACTCTTATTTTGGAGGCAGGACGACTCTGTTTTCTTTGAGTCGCTCAGAAGTGAAATTGTGAAGGAGAATCCGAAAGCAGCCTACCTCGGTGCTTCCAACAATGACCAGCCTGACTTTTACCAGCTTTTTAAAGCAGGCATGGAAGGCATTGGCATCAGGGATTGTCGAATGATTCGCGCGTCCTTTCCCTCCGCCGACGCGGCCTTTATGGAAGAGGCTGATCTGATCCTTCTTTCCGGAGGAGACGTGGAGACTGGTTGGAATGCCTTTCAACAGAACGGGTTTGGTGAAGCTCTAGTCAGAAGATATCACGAGCGCGCGTTATTGATTGGCGTATCCGCCGGCGCCGTGCAACTGGGTTGGGGGGCGGCGCGTACTGGTGGCGACCCGTCCGTTGGTTTGCTCGAAACTTTCAAGCTCGTTCCCTACATCATCGGGGCGCATGAAGAGAACAAAGGATGGAAAGAGTTGATCAGCCTGGTCGTAGAAATGAAAGGGGCGCTGCGTGGCCTTGGTATCCCAAGCGGGGCCGGCGCCATTTATCGTTCGGGTGATTCGATCGAGCCTGTTCGTCATTCGCTCTTTGAATATTTTTTAAGTGGTAACAGCATTACTCACAATTTGTTAGTTCCTGTCTCGGAGTTTAAGGAAGCAACGGAGGTCTGCTAATGGTTCAGGCACACGTACCGGCACATGTACCGGCACAACCCAGCGTTGGCATCGTGACGGCGAAGAAGGATACGGTAGTAAGCTTTTTGATAATCCTTTTTGTAGCGCTTTTTGCCTACATCGGGCTACATCAGTCACAACAGCCCGCGATCGTCGGCGTCGATGCGCCAGCCGCAGACTTCTCGGCTTCTCGCGCCATGAAGCATCTTGCGGTTATCGCACAGCAACCTCATCCCATCGGCTCGAACGAGCACGCCAAAGTGCGCGATTACATTGCGAGTGAGCTGACGGCTCTTGGTCTATCGCCCGAGATTCAGAAAACCTCGGTTGTCAATACAAGCTTGGGCGCGCCTTTCGCGGCGGGGCACGTCGAAAATATAGTCGCGCGTCTTAAAGGGGTGGAAAGCGGGAAGGCCATTATGCTGGTCAGCCACTACGATTCCACGACGAATAGTTTTGGCGCAAGCGACAATGGCACGGCCGTCGCAACCCTGCTTGAAACAGCGCGCGCCTTGAAATCCAGCACACCCCTAAAAGACGATCTCATTTTTCTCTTCACCGACGGGGAAGAGGCCGGCTTGCTCGGCGCGAAGGCCTTTGTCGACGAACACCCGTGGGCGAAAGACGTCGGACTCGTTCTCAATTTTGATGCGCGCGGCAACAGTGGCTCAGCCATCATGTTTGAGACGAGTAATCAAAATGGAGCATTGATTAGGGGATTTGCCAGGTCCGCGCCGTATCCTGTTACCACTTCGCTGTCGTATGAAATCTATAAGCGGATGCCCAACAGCACGGACTTCACCGAGTTCAGACGGGCCGGGCTCGCCGGTCTCAACTTCGCCTACCTGAACGGCCTGACTCATTACCATAGTCGCCTGGATAATGTCGCCAATGCAGATGAGCGTAGTCTTCAACATCAGGGCTCATACGCGCTGGCCCTGGCGCAGCAGTTTGGCGATGACAAGGAAGAAATAAAGAAAGAAGGCAATGCCGTTTACTTCAATATCTTCAACACGACCTTCTACTATTCGCAGCGCTGGGTTCTTCCACTCGTAATTTTGGTGATGGTACTTTTTGTCGCTGTGACAGCGCTCGGTTTAAAGAAAAAGCAATTAACTCTGAAGGGAACGCTGCTGGGAGTCGTAGTCTTCTTCACCGCCACCATCGCCGCTTCACTGGTGACGGCGCTAGTCTGGTGGGTGTTACAAGCGTTTCGCGATCGGATCGGCCTGCTCCCTCTCGGCGACACATACCACCAGAATATCTATGCCGGAGGCTTCATTGCGTTGGCTCTCGCAGTCTTCTCAGTCGTCAATTTACTGTTCCGGGGAAAAACATCGGCGCCGAATATTTGGCTGGGCGCGTTGGCCTGGTGGCTGCTACTGACGATTGCAACCGGCGTGTTGTTGCCGGGCGGTAGTTACCTGTTGGCGTGGCCGCTGCTGTTTAGTCTTATCGGGCTGGGCGTCATTTTTCTGACGGACGCGAGTCGCACAATTTCAACGAAGAGTTTTATTGTGCTTTTGCTCTGCGCGATTCCCGGTTTTTTGCTGGTGGCGCCGATTATCTATTTCGTTTATATAGCGCTGGGCATGACCGGGCTGCTCGCATTGATGTTGCTCGTCACTCTGTTGCTTGGCTTACTACTGCCCTTGCAGAGCCTGGTAACTAGATCGAACAAGTGGGTGGTCCCCGCCGTTGCCGCATTAGTTTTCCTCGGCTGCATGGTGGCTGGAAGCACCGTCTCCGGATGCGACGAAGGACACCCGCGGCAGAACAGTATTTTCTACGGCGAAAACGCCGACACGCGCGAGGCGGTCTGGGCCACTTTAGATGCGAAACCGGATGCTTACACATCGCAGTTCTTTTCATCCGGAGCGCGGAGAGGCTCGATTAATGACTACGTTCCCGTGAGATTCAATCTCCTGTATAGCCCCGCTCCACTCGCGGCGCTGCCGGCTCCGAACGTTGAGCTATTGAGCGATAGTAAAGATAGCAGTGACGTGCGCAGCCTGAAGGTACGTATCACTTCGCCGCGCGGCGCGCCATCAGTCAGGGTCTATCTTGACTCGGAGGCCGAAGTGCTTAACGCGGTAGTAGAAGGCAAGCCGGTGGACCAGGACGGCGCACCTCGGAGACGATGGGGAATCAACTATCAGGCGCTGCCACCTGAAGGAATTAATTTGATCTTGCAGGTGAGATCGCACGAACCCGTGAAAATCAGGGTGATGGACCAGTCATATGAGCTCCCACAGCTCAGCGCTTCCCAAAAAGCCAGGCCGGCGGACACGATGCCCGCGTCTATGCTGCCTTACAGCGACTCGACCCTCATAAGTAAGACTTTCACTTTTTAGGACCTACTCTGCATTTCTTCTCTGTGCAACCTCTGTGTTCTCTGTGTCTCTGTGGTGAGTTATTGCTGAACTGCGGCTAAACCTATCGCGCACACGCGTTTTTTTTTCATGAGCATCACATCTCTGGATTACTCAGACGTCATAAGTACGTCGACCAGTTTTATAGACATCCTGCGCGCCAGAGCATCCGAGCAGGCGGAACGCACTGCGTACATCCTCCTCAATGCGGGTGAAACTGAAGAGGGTGTTCTGACTTTTGGCGAGTTGGACCGGCAAGCACGCGCCATCGCCGCGCTGTTGCAAGCGAACGATGCCGAAGGCCAGCGCGTGCTGCTGTTGTTTGCTCCGGGACTGGAATACATCGCGGCTTTCTTCGGATGCTTGTATGCAGGTGCGGTTGCCGTACCCGCTTATCCGCCCAGGCTTAACCAGTCAATACAACGGCTGGAAACCATCGTCGCCGATTCTCAGGCGAGCATTGTCCTCACCACACAACAACTTCTATCCAGGATTCAGTTCAGCTTTGCGGCAGTAGCCGGTTTGAAGAAGTTGAGGTGGTTGACGAGCGAAGACGCTCTGAAAGATCTCGCAGATGCGTGGCGTGAGCCGAAAATTGATGAGCGCACACTGGCTTTCCTGCAGTACACCTCCGGCTCGACGGCGACCCCAAAAGGCGTCATGGTCACGCACGCTAATCTGTTGCACAACGAACGAATGATTCAGCTTGCGTTCGGTCAAAGCGAACGTTCCATCATTGTTGGGTGGCTACCGCTGTATCACGACATGGGCCTCATCGGCACCGTTCTCCAACCTCTTTACCTCGGAGCGCAGTGTGTTCTGATGCCACCGATGGCGTTCCTCCAGCGACCCTTTCGCTGGCTACAGGCCATCACACGCTACCGGGCAACGACGAGCGGCGCCCCCAACTTCGCCTACGATCTGTGCGTCCGCAAAATTACCGACGAACAAAAAGCGCAACTCGATCTGACCAGTTGGACCGTGGCTTTCAACGGTGCGGAACCGGTGCGCGCGGAAACTCTGGAACACTTCGCAGCGGCATTCGAGTCATGCGGGTTCCGGCGTGAAGCATTTCATCCGTGCTATGGGCTTGCGGAAAGCACACTCCTTGTTTCCGGTGGAGGAAGGGCGGAAAGGCCGCACGTCAAACTCATTAATGCGCGCGAGCTTGAAAGTAATCGCATCTCGGCGTGTGTTGAAAGCGGCCAGGCAAAGGCGCTTGTAGGGTGCGGCAATGCATCGATGGGCCAGACAGTAACCGTTGTCAATCCCGAATCGCTAACGCTCTGCTCCGCGGGCGAAGTCGGAGAGATATGGGTTTCGGGTGAAAGCGTCGCCGCCGGCTACTGGAATCGTCCTGAAGAGACCGCACAAACGTTTGCAGCCTACCTGGCGGATACAGGCGACGGCCCGTTTTTGCGTACGGGTGACCTCGGATTCCTGAGCGAAGCAGAGTTGTTTGTCACCGGACGACTCAAGGATCTCCTCATCATTCGTGGCCGCAACCTTTACCCACAGGATATCGAGGCGACGGTTGCGCGTTGTCATCCGGCATTGCGCGCGGGTGGTGGTGCGGCCTTCTCGGTTGACGTGGCTGGCGAAGAGCGGCTGGTGATTGTGCATGAAGTTAATCAGCGCATAGCACTCGAACCGGATGTGGTTGCGGATCAAATGCGACAGGCCGTCTCAGAGTCCTACGAGGTGCAACTCTATGCCGTGGTCCTCATCAAGTCGGGAACTCTGCCGAAGACTTCCAGCGGAAAGATTCAGCGTCACGCCTGCCGAGCCGCATATTTGCGACGGGAATTACAAGTAGTCAGCGACTGGAATGAAACGACCGCAGGCAGGAATTTTGACGACACCGTTTCAGCCGACCTCCTTTTGAGTGCAGAAACCATCAACGACTGGCTGGTATCGCAACTAGCTGCTCGCCTCCGAATCGACGCAACACAAATAGATGTCAAACAGCCGATTACACGTTATGGCGTCGACTCTTTGCTGGCCGTCGAGTTGTCACACGAAATCGAAACTTCTCTGGGTGTGGTCCTTTCGCCGGTGACGCTATTACACAGCGGGAGCATTTCACAATTAGTTTCGAACGTTTTGGCCCAATTGGAAAGTCCGTCTGTGGCGCCGCAACCGTTTCACCTCTTGCCGGCGCCTGCCGTCGCCGAAAGCCGTCTTTCACACGGACAGCGCGCCCTATGGTTCATGCAACAACTAGCTCCCGACAGTGCTGCTTATAGCATCACGAGCGCCGTGAGCATTTTTGGACCATTGAACGTAACCGCCTTCCGGCTGGCGTTGCAATCGTTGGTGGATTCTCACCCGGCGCTACGAAGCACCTTCAAGACCATTGACGGGCAGCCCGCACAGCTTGTTCACGAACACAGCGAAATAGCTTTTGAGCAATATGACGCTTCAGATTGGGACGAAACAGAACTGCGCGCGCGGTTGAACGCAGAATCGCAACGCCCCTTCGACCTCGAACAGGGGCCACTGCTTCGTATCGTTCTCTACGAATGCTCGAATCATGAGCACATCGTATTGCTGTCGGCGCACCACATCGTGACGGATTTCTGGTCGCTTGGAATCTTCCTGCACGAGTTGGGTCTCGCGTACCAGTCCGCGAAGTCGGGGAAGAAGTTGAGCTGCGCGTCTGCCGGATCGGAGTACGCAGATTTCGTCCAGTGGCAGACGCAGATGTTGCAAAGCTCTGTGGGTGAAGAGTTGGAGGAGTACTGGAAGAACGAACTTGACGGGCAATTGTCTGTGCTTAGGCTGCCTACCGATCGCCCGCGCCCGCTCGTTCAAACATACAGGGGAGCTTCCGAGAACATTCGCCTGGATAGCGGTCTCACTCGGTCATTGAAACAACTCAGTGAGCAGCACCAGAGCACCCTCTTCATGACGCTACTGGCGGCTTTCAAAACACTTCTGTTCCGATATACGGGACAGGAAGATGTAATAGTAGGCACGATCGCGTCGGGACGAAGCCAGGCAAGGTTCGCCGGAGTCATGGGATATTTTGTCAACCCAGTCGTCCTGCGCACGAACTTTTCCGGCGACCCTCAATTTACAAAACTATTAGCGGATGTTCGTCAAACCGTACTGGGTGCTTTGCAGCATCAGGATTATCCTTTTCCGCTACTGGTCGAGCGCTTGCAGCCGGAACGCGATCCAGGCTATTCGCCACTCTTCAATGTCGCCTGCGTCCTACAGAATTCACACTTAATTGATCGCAACTTAGCGGCTCTTACTGCGGGCGAAGCGGGCATACAGATTGATCTAGGCAGCCTCACGCTGCAAACGCTTGCGCTCGAGCAACAAGTGGCCCAGTTCGATCTGACGTTAGTGATGGCCGAGGTGGATGGACAGCTCGCTGCCTGCCTGCAATACAACACCGATCTATTCGATCACGCGACGATCTCACGGATGATCCATCACTTCCAGCAATTGCTCCAGGGAATTGTCGAGCATCCCGACAGACGGATTTCACAACTGCCACTATTGACTGAACGCGAGCGACAGCAGCAACTCGCGCAGTGGAACGAAACGGCAATTGATTACGCCCGCGACCTGACGATCCCCCAATTATTTGAAGCTCAGGCCGCATCGACACCTGAGGCAGTAGCTCTCATCTGCTTAGACGAGCAATTAACTTATGGAGAGTTGAACGAGCGAGCTAACTGTCTGGCGCATTACCTGCAAGAGTCTGGAGCCTCAACTGAAACCATCGTAGGTGTGCTCATGGAGCGCTCCGTCGAAATGGTGGTTGCGATGCTCGGAGTGTTGAAGGCCGGAGGAGCTTACGCGCCTTTGGATCCGCAGTACCCGCACGAGAGACTCGCTTTCATGTTGCAGGATGCTGGTATCGGCATGTTGCTGACGCAGTCAAAACTTGCCGCAGGTCTGAGCGAGTTGGCTATGGACCAGACGCGGGTCATGGAGATCGATAGAGAATGGCAGACAATCAGCAATGGCAGTAGCGAAAACCCGACTCTTTCCTCCTCACCCGATAATCTCGCCTACATCATTTACACCTCAGGCTCGACCGGCATACCGAAAGGCGTGGCTATTACCCACCGCGGCTTGAGCAACCTGGTGCACTGGCACTGCGACGCTTATCAACTGACATCGCAAGACCGCGGCAGCCTGGTGGCCGGCATCAGCTTCGACGCTTCGGTGTGGGAGTTGTGGCCCTACCTCGCCAGCGGCGCAAGCCTCGTAGTGGCTTCGGGCGAGCGGGTCATGTCGGCGGAACTGTTGGAGTGGCTCGCGGGACAAGGCGTGACGGTTTGCTTTTTGCCGACGCCGTTGGCCGAGACAGCGTTGTGGGAGATGCGTGAGCAGCGGAGCGAGCGCAATAGTTTGCGAGTGGTATTGACGGGCGGAGACCGGCTGCGGCAACGACCGGCAGCGGGACTGGGGTTTGCACTCGTCAATCACTACGGACCGACGGAATGCACGGTGGTGGCGACGAGCGGAGCGGTGGAGTGCGGCGGCGAGGAGGCAAGCGCGCCCGCGATCGGACGACCCATTTCGAACACGCAGGTCTACGTGCTGGATGCCACAATGGAGTTGGCGCCGGTGGGCGTAACGGGAGAACTGTACATCGGCGGTGAAAGGCTGGCGCGCGGGTACTGGCAGCGAGCGGAGCAAACAGCGGAGCGGTTCATTCCGCATCCGTTCAGCACAGAACCTGGAGCCCGGCTGTACCGGACGGGAGATTTAGTGAGGTACTTGCCGGACGGGAACCTGGAGTTCATAGGGCGAGTTGATGAGCAGGTGAAGGTGCGCGGGTTCCGCATTGAGTTAGGAGAGATCGAGAGTGTGCTGGGCGGGCACGCAGCGGTGCGTGAAGTAGTGGTGATCGCCAGTGAGGATGCCGCGGGCAACAAGCAGTTAGTGGCTTATGTGGTTATGGACCAGGCAGAAGCGCTGGACAGCAACCAGTTGCGCGCGTACTTGAAGGAGCGACTGCCGGAGTACATGGCGCCTTCAGCTTTCGTGACACTCGAAGAGATGCCGCTGACGCCGAACGGGAAAGTGGATCGCAAAGCGTTGCCGAAACTGGAGCGGAGCGGTGGAGATACCTACGTAGCAGCGCGCACCCCAGTGGAAGAAGTGCTGGTTGGAATCTGGGAGCAACTGCTTAAGCTGGAACGTGTGGGAGTACACGAGAACTTCTTCGAGTTGGGTGGTCACTCCCTACTGGCGACGCAGGTGAACTCGCGCATCCGCGTGACGTTTCATGTCGACTTGCCGTTGCATGCCATCTTCGAGTTTCCAACTATTGCCGAATTGGCTACTCGCATCTATGCGGTCATGCATAGCACTGTCTCGACACCGGTAGTCGAGACGTTGCCGCTCGAGCCGGTCTCGCGCGAGCAAGTGTTGCCGCTGTCGTTCGCTCAACAGCGACTCTGGTTCCTCAATCAGTTGGAGAGCGACAGTGCCTTTTACAATATGCTCGGTGTAACACACCTACGGGGCGCGCTCGGGATTGATGTGCTGGAGCGGAGTTTGTCTGAAGTTGTGCGCCGGCACGAGGTGTTGCGCACTACCTTCCGTGTTATAGACGATCAACCAGTCCAACTGATTGCGCCGGCTTCGCCTTTGACGATTCCGCTTTTCGACTTCAGCCAGCTCGACACAGAGTCGCGTCGGGACCGCGTCCAGGAGTTGATAGCGGGGGAGGCAGCACGGCGTTTCGATCTGGCGAATGGGCCGATAATGCAGGCCACGTTGTTGCGGCTGGCCGAAGACCACCACATTGTCCTCTTCTCTACACACCACATCGTTTGCGATGGCTGGTCAGTAGGCGTCCTCGTTAAAGAAATCGCCGCTCTCTACGAAGTATTTTCCAGAGGTGAAGTGTCGCCGCTGCCGGAGTTACGAATTCAATACGCAGACTTCGCGGTCTGGCAGCGCGAGTGGCTGCGAGGTGAGGCTCTCGAACAGCAGCTATCGTACTGGCGCAAACAACTCAGTGGAGCGCCGCCAGTGCTCGAACTGCCTACTGATAGACCGCGTCCGGCCGTGCAATCATACCGCGGAGCGAGCCATTCGTTTCACGTCTCGGCGGAAGTAAGCGCCCGACTGAAGGCGTTGAGCCGAAGCGAGGGAGCGTCGCTGTTCATGACGTTATTGGCGGCCTTCAAGGTATTGCTTTCTCGCTACAGCGGACAAACAGACATCGTGGTGGGGACTCCGATTGCCGGTCGCAACCGCGTCGAGCTCGAGCCATTGATCGGATTCTTCGTCAACACGCTTGTCTTACGCACGCAGGTTTCGCCGGAGGCCAAATTCTCTCAACTTCTCAAGCTGGTGCGAGAAGTTTGTCTCGGTGCTTATGCACACCAGGAGGCGCCATTCGAGAAACTGGTCGAAGAGCTGCAACCCGAGCGAGACATGAGCCGCGGACCGTTGTTTCAGGTCATGTTCATCTTGCAAAACATGCCGGAAGTGGCTGCGACTCTCAATGAATTGGAGATGCGTGTAGAGGCGATTCCGGACACGGCGGCGAAATTCGATCTGTCGTTGGAAATGGTCGAAACAAACAAACGGTTGGAAGGAGAGATCAAGTACAACACAGACTTATTTGATAGAGCGACTGTGGAACGGATGAGTCAGCACTTCCAACAGTTGCTGCAGGGCATCGTCGCGCAGCCCGAGGCCGAGGTTTCGCAACTGCCGCTGCTGACCGAACCGGAGATCGAGCAGCAACTGGTCCAGTGGAACGACACGGCGATCGCGTATCCGCGCAACTTAACGCTCCATCAATTATTTGAGACTCAGGCCGGCGCCACTCCCGAGGCGATCGCGCTCGTTTACGAAGACGCGCAGTTGACTTACAGGCAGTTGAATGAGCGCGCCAACGCTTTGGCTGAGCAGTTGCGGCAGTTTGAGGTCGGGCCTGAGACCGTGGTGGCGGTCTGCTTCGAGCGTTCGCTTAACCTGGTCGTATCACTGTTCGCGATCCTGAAAGCCGGCGGCGCCTATCTGCCGCTCGATCCTGCTTATCCACGGGAGCGCTTGCGGTTCATGTTGGAAGATGCGCGGGCACGAGTGCTGCTGACGCAACCAGAATTACTTTCAATCCTGCCTGAAACAGAAGCTGAGGTGCTCTTTGTTGACGAGCGAGGGCAAGCCACCCTTCCTGACTTCGTTATTCCGCGAACGTCGCCAAAGAGAACAAGTCAGGAAGAAAGGCTTGCCCCTGCTTCAGAAAATCTGGCCTACATCATTTACACCTCGGGGTCGACGGGCACACCGAAAGGAGCCATGGTCACGCATGGCGGAGTGCTCAACTGTGTGCAGTGGATGCAGCAGCGCTATGAGCTGACAGCGCAGGATCGCTTTCTGATGCACACCTCGCTGAGCTTCGACCCGTCAGTGTGGGAAGTGTTCTGGCCGCTGACGGTAGGCGGGCGAGTGGTGATAGCCCCGGCCGGGATGCTGGAGAGCAGCGCTTTGCTGAGTTACATGACCGCACACTCAGTGAGCTGTGCTTACTTTGTGCCGTCACAACTGGGCGTGCTGGTGCAAGAGCGACGGCTGAGTGAATGCAGCAGTCTGCGTTATGTGATCAGTGGTGGAGAGAAGTTGCCGCTCGGAGTGATGCGCGAGTTTCAGGAATTGAGCAGAGCGGAGTTGCATCACTCTTATGGACCAACGGAAACCTCGATAGCAGCGACGGAGTGGACCTGCGAGGCAGGCGCGAAGCGGGTATTGATCGGAAGCCCGATTGGGAACACACAGGTGTACGTGTTGGATAGGCATAACAAGCCGCTGCCGGTGGGCGTAGCGGGAGAACTCTACATCGGTGGAGTGGGAGTCGGGCGCGGCTACATGGGACGGGCGGAGTTGACGGCAGAGCGGTTTGTGCCGCATCCGTTCAGCAGCGAACCCGGCGCCCGGTTGTACCGGACCGGCGACTTAGCGCGCTACGGCGCTGGGGGCGAGATCGAATATGTGGGCCGAGTGGATCATCAAGTGAAGGTGCGAGGCTTCCGCATCGAGTTAGGTGAGATCGAGAGTGTACTGGACACCCACGCCGCCGTGCGCGAAGTAGTGGTGCTGGCCAGAGAGCATGGGCCGGGAGATACGCGGTTAGTGGCTTATGTAGTGCTGGACCAGGCGGCCGAGGCGGTGAACAGCGACCAACTGCGCGAGTACTTGAAACAGCGATTACCGGAGTACATGGCGCCGTCGGCTTTCGTGACGCTGGCAGAGATGCCGTTAACGCCGAGCGGGAAAGTGGATCGCAAGGCGCTGCCGGCGCCGGAGTACAGTGGCGACGAAGCGGGCTACGTAGCGCCGCGGACGCCAGTGGAAGAAGTGTTGAGCGGGATCTGGAAGCAAGTGCTGCGGGTGGAGCGGGTCGGCGTGCATGAGAACTTCTTCGAATTGGGCGGGCACTCGCTGCTGGCGACGCAAGTCGTTTCACGCATCAGGGAAGCGTTTCGGGTGGAGTTGCCCCTGCGCGTCATCTTCGAGTCGCAGAATATAGCCAGTCTTGCTGCGCGTATCTCGGACGCGCAGGCCAGCGACGAGTTCAAATCGTTACCTCTTTACCCCATCTCACACGATGGCGAGTTGCCTCTCTCCTTCGCGCAGCAGCGCCTTTGGGTGCTTGGCCAGTTGGAAGAGGAGAGCGCCGTCTATCACATGGCGACCGGCGTGCGGCTACACGGTGTGCTCGACGTGCCGGCGTTGAAGCAAACACTGAATGAGATCGTGCGGCGGCACGAATCATTGCGCACGACTTTCGTCGCAGTGAACGGTCGACCGGCGCAGTTAATTGCTCAACCCGCACCTGTCGACGTTCCTATCATTGACCTGAGTATGAGGACGTTGACGGAGCGCGAAGCGGAAGCCGCTCATCTCTCCTTCGTAGAAGCGCGACGGCCGCTCGACCTCGCGCGCGGGCCACTGCTGCGAGCAACGCTGTTGCGTCTCGATATAGAGGAGCATCTGCTGTTGTTCACGATTCATCACGCTATCAGCGACGGCTGGTCGATGAACGTCCTCGCACGTGAGATGTCGGCGCTCTACGAAGCATTCAGCACAGGCCGGCCATCGCCGCTCGCGGAGTTGTCGATTCAATACGCCGATTTCGCTTACTGGCAGCGTGAGTGGCTCAGTGGGAAAGCGCTGGAGCCTCAACTCGCTTACTGGAAAAAACAGCTTGCCGGCCAATTACCGATATTGGAGTTACCCGCGGATAGACCACGCACAGCCGTCCAGAGCTTTTGCGGGGCGACGTATTTCCGGAATTTTTCCGCAGAGATGGTCCAGGAGATCAAGGCGATTGGCAAGCAGGAAGATGCAACCCTTTTCATCACCCTCGTGGCGGCTTTCGCCGTAATGCTGCATCGCTACAGCGACCAAAATGACATCCTCATTGGTTCACCCGTTGCAGGCCGCGATCGCCTGGAAATCGAACCGTTGATCGGCTTCTTCGTCAACACCCTCGTCTTGCGCTTCAACCTTTCCGGCAATCCTTCCTTCCGCGAGTTGCTGCGCCAAAGCAGGGAGTTGACTCTGGCGGCGCAGACTCACCAGGACTTGCCGTTCGAGATGTTGGTCGAAGCCTTGCAGCCCGAGCGAAGCCTTGGACACTCGCCAATATTCCAGGTGATGTTCACGCTGCAAAGCGGAGGCGAGACGAAACTTGCGCTACCTGGATTGAGGAGCGAGCCCTACCATGTGGACACCGGTACATCAAGGTTCGAGTTGACGCTCGCCATGGTGGAAACCGCCGACGGACTGGAAGCCTATTTCGAGTACAACAGTGACCGCTTCGATGAAAACACTGTGGAGCGGATGGCGGATCACCTCGAGACGTTGTTGCAGGGAATCATTGCCAATCCAGATAAGTCCGTCTCCGAGTTGCCACTGTTAACTCGTGCCGAACAACGGCAGTTAACTCGCTGGAACCAAACCTCGGTTGAGTATCCGTCGCAACTAACCTTAAACGAGCTGTTCGAGGCTCAGGTAGATCGTACACCGCGAGCCACAGCGCTCGTGTACCAGGACGAACGGTTGAGCTACGCGGAGTTGAACGAACGGGCAAACCGGTTAGGCCATTACTTACGTGCGCAGGGCGTTGGACCGGAGACACTGGTGGGCATCCTGTTGGAACGGTCACCGCTGATGATCGTTGGGCTGCTTGGAGTCCTCAAGGCAGGTGCTGCCTACGTGCCACTCGACATCAACTACCCACGCGAGCGGCTCCAGTACACGTTGCAAGATTCGCGCGCGCGGGTGCTGCTAACACAGGCCGAGTTGTATTCAACACTGCCGCAAACAGAAGCGGAAGTGCTTGTTATCGATGAGCGAGGGCAAGCCCTCATTCCTCGATCGTCGCAAGAGAGAACACCCGCTGCTGAAGACTTGAGCGCGTGTGCGAGTAATCTGGCTTATGTGATCTACACCTCGGGCTCGACCGGGAGGCCGAAAGGCGTAGCCATCGAGCATCGCAGTGCGGTGGCGTTCATTCATTGGGCCAAAGAAGTGTTTAGCGCCGAGCATCTGGCGAGTGTGCTCTTCTCGACGTCGATCTGTTTTGACCTCTCGATCTTTGAGATCTTTGTGCCGCTCAGTGTGGGCGGGAAGATCATCATTGCTGCTCAGGCGTTGGAACTGCCAACGCTGCCTGCAGCCGGTGAAGTGACACTGATTAACACGGTGCCTTCCGCGATGACGGAGCTGGTGCGGCTACATGCAGTTCCGAACTCAGTGCGGGTAGTGAATCTTGCAGGCGAGCCGCTCCAAAACGCGTTGGCGCAAAGTATCTATCGACAGGCAGGTGTGGAGCAGGTGCTGAATCTGTATGGACCATCAGAGTCAACGACTTATTCAACCTGGACCCTCGTAGAGAACGGCGGCGCCAAAGCGCCATCGATCGGGCGGCCGATAGCGAACACGCAGGCTTACGTGCTTGATGCACAACTGCAACGGGCGCCGGTGGGCGTGGCAGGTGAACTTTATCTGGGTGGCTTTGGACTGGCGCGCGGTTATTTGAATTTACCGGAGCTGACTGCGGATCGCTTTATTCCCGACGGCTTCTCGACTCATCCGGGCGGACGGCTGTATCGCACCGGAGATCTGGCGCGCTTTTTACCGGACGGTCAATTGGAATTCCTTGGACGCCGGGACCATCAGGTAAAGCTGAGAGGCTTCCGCATCGAGCTGGGCGAGATCGAAGCAGTATTGAAAGAAAGTGGCAAGGTGCAGGACGTTGTCGTCATTGCGCGCGAGGAGATGCGTCTCGTGGCTTACGTCACCGGTTGCGATGACGATCCGTCAGTAACTAAAGAGCTGCGCGATCATCTCAAGCAAAAACTGCCGGAGTATATGGTCCCCTCGGCTTTCGTCATGCTCACGGAATTGCCTTTAACGCCGAATGGGAAAGTCGATCGCAAAGCGCTGCCCGAACCGGGCCAGAGCGCCAGCGAGGTGGAGTACGTTGCGCCGAGCACTCCGATCGAGGAAGTGCTTTGCGAGATGTGGGAGCAGGTGCTGAAGTTGGACCGGGTGGGCGTGCACGACAACTTCTTTCAGTTGGGTGGACACTCTCTGTTGGCGACGCAGGTGATCTCGCAAGTGCGTGAAATCTTCAACGTCGAGCTGCCGTTGCGTCGCTTGTTTGAAACACCGACAGTGGCGACCCTCGCCGCCGTGATTGAAGCGCAGCAACTCGAGCAGGCTGACACTGAAAAGTTGGCTGAGCTTTTAGCGGAGTTGGACGAGTTGTCAGAGGATGGGGCGGAGTTGATCGTCGGTCAACAAAAATGACGGGCATGGAAGCGTTGAATGAATAGCCTTACTGAACGTGTAGCCGAGCTTTCTCCGGCGAAAAGACAACTTCTCTTGCAGCGGCTGAACAAGGAAGCCGCCAGCCGCGCGCGAGAGAGAAGCGAAGCTCCGGCTTTCGTGCCGGTCGAGCGAAACGGTGACCTGCCGCTGTCGTTTGCACAGCAGCGCCTCTGGTTCCTCGATCAGCTTGAACCCGGTAATCCTTTCTACAACATCACGAAGGCCGTGCGCCTCACGGGTTCACTCAACGCTGTTGCACTGGAGAAAAGTCTCAATGAGGTTGTGCGTCGACATGAAGCTCTGCGCACAACTTTCCCAGCGGTCGGAGGGAGCGGCGTGCAGCGCATTGCTCCTTCCATGACAGTGGCGATGTCGCTCAAAGACCTTTCGGAGTTGTCGAGGGAACAGCGCGACGCGCAGGTGTTGCAGACGGCATCCGAAGAGGCGGCACGGGCGATGGATTTGGCTCGCGGGCCATTGTTCCACGCGGTTTTGTTGCGCCTGGACGAAGCAGAACATGTGCTCGTACTAACGATGCACCACATCATCAGCGATGGCTGGTCCATGGGCGTATTTATCAGGGAGATGGCGACGATTTACGAAGCATATGCAGGCAGCAAGCCCTCGCCTCTACCTGAAATGCCATTCCAGTATGCAGACTTCGCGCACTGGCAAAGGGATTGGTTAAAAGAAGAAGCATTGGAAGCGCAGCTTGATTACTGGAAGCAGCAACTCGCAGACGCTCCACAACTGGAATTGCCGACAGACCGCCCGCGTCCGTTTGTCGAAAGTTTTCGTGGCAATCAACAAACACTCACGCTGAACGCAAGCCTGACGAAAGCACTCAACAGACTGAGCCAGAAACACGAAGCAACGCTGTTCATGACTTTGTTGGCGGCTTTCAAGGTGCTGCTCTCGCGCTACAGCCGGCAACAAGACATTCTGATCGGCTCGCCGATCGCCAATCGCAACCGTGCGGAGATCGAGCCTTTAATCGGGTTCTTCGTCAACACGCTGGTGCTGCGCACGGAGTTGCGTGGTGAGGAGACGTTTGCTGAGTTGCTGGGCAGAGTGAAAGAGGTCTGCCTGGGAGCCTACGCGCATCAGGACGTGCCCTTCGAGAAACTGGTGGA
>Ga0207694_10001964_pt1 | contig 17016 bp, 19 predicted proteins | sample KBSC34metaG_FD_184353 | JGI IMG/M metagenome (GOLD analysis project Ga0207694, IMG submission 184353) | Corn rhizosphere microbial communities from Kellogg Biological Station, Michigan, USA - KBS C3-4 metaG (SPAdes) (version 2) | ecosystem: Host-associated > Plants > Roots > Rhizosphere > Soil... | reverse complement strand
GGTCGTTTCCCCTTCGCCGGCGACATAGCGGCTGCGGATCCCCGTGCGCTCGACGATCCATTCGTCGGACGTGTCGACGGTCTCGGCCAATTCCTGATTGGTGACCCGCCGCTTCGGCAGCGCGCTTCCGACCCCGAGAACGACCGAGCGCGTCATTTCGCGTAGCCGTTGGCGAAAGCGTGAGCGCGGAAGTTGTCGAGATCCTCGCCGATCTTCCGGGTGATGTTGTTGCGGACCATGCTCGCGGTGACGCGGATCGCGTTGGCGACACCTTTGGGGTTCGCGCCTCCGTGGCTCTTCACGACTAGCCCGTTGAGCCCGAGGAAGACCGCCCCATTATGGTTGTTCGGATCGAGATGGACCTTGAGCAGGTTCAGGGCGGGCCGCGACAAAGCGAATCCCGCCTTTGAGCGGAGGGAACTGGTAAACGCCCGCCGGAGCAGGTCGGTCACAAAACGTGCGGTGCCCTCGGCAGTCTTGAGCGCGATGTTGCCGGAGAAGCCGTCGGTCACCACCACGTCGACCTCACCGCGCGACAGCTGATCGCCCTCGGTGAATCCGTCGAAGCGCAGCGGAAGATAATCCGCTTCCCTCAGCAGCGCCGCGGCCGCCTTCAGCTCGTCGGTACCCTTGAGCTCCTCCGTGCCAATGTTGAGCAGCTTTACGCGCGGCTCGGAGATTCCGAGCACGCAGCGGGCATAGGCCGAGCCCATCACCGCGAATTGCACGAGGTTTTGCGCATCGCACTCGGTGTTGGCGCCGAGGTCGAGCATGATCACATCGTTGTCGCCGAGCGTGGGCAGCAGAGCGGCGAGGGCCGGACGATCAATGCCGGGCATGGTGCGAAGCGCGAGTTTCGACATCGCCATGAGAGCGCCAGTGTTCCCGCCGGAAAGAGCCGCGTCCGACTTTTCCTCTTTGACGGCGTTGATCGCCATTCCCATCGATGTCGTCCGCGCCCGGCGGATGGCCTGGCTCGGCTTTTCGGTGGAGTGGATGGCCTCGGGCGAGTGAATGACGATTGAGTCACGAAGGTTCGAGTGCCGGCCGATCTCGTCGCGGACCTGCTGCTCGTCCCCGTAGAAGGTGAATCGCAGCGAAGGGTCTTTGCGAAGCGCGCGCGAAGCGCCCGCAATCATCGCCGGAGGGCCACCATCACCCCCCATTGCGTCGATTGCGATGCACGGGCCCTCGCTCATGGGCCGAGTGGCTTAAGCTTCTTCGGAGACGATTTCGCGGCCGTTATAATGGCCGCAAGCCGGGCACAGATTGTGCGGCAGCTTCAGCTCGCCGCAGTTCGGGCATTCCTGGAAGCTCTTGGCGCTCAGCGCGTGATGGCTGCGGCGCATGTTCCGCTTCGACGGCGAGGTTTTTCTCTTTGGGACAGCCATTGCGGCACCTTATAATCGAATGACATCAATAAAAATTGCGACGATCTGCGCCTCATCTCAGCGGGATAGACCCGCGGGCGGCGGCCGGATCGTCGCGAACGAGCGCTCCTATAGCGAAACAGGCCGAGGTTGCAAGTCAGGCGGCGGCTAGCGCGGCGTCGCCCACGAAGGGGTTGGTCGCGCGTTCGTGGCCGAAGGTGGACATCGGGCCGTGCCCGGGGACGAACGACGTCTCATCGCCCATCGGCCAAAGCCTGGTGGTGATCGAGCGGATCAGGGCCTGCTGATCGCCTCGCGGGAAATCCCAGCGGCCGATCGAGCCCCTGAACAACACGTCGCCGACCAGCGCGAGGTTCGATTCGGGGTGATGGAAAACGACGTGGCCCGGCGTGTGGCCGGGGCAATGGCGAACGTCGAGCGCGAGGTCACCTACCGTGACCTGATCGCCGTCGACCAGCCAGCGTGACGGCTCGAACGGGCGGCCGACGACGCCGTAGCGCGGACCGTCCTCGCCGAGGCGCTCGATCCAGAAACGGTCTTCCTCGTGCGGTCCTTCGATCTGCACGCCGAGATCTTCGGCGAAGATTCCCGCTCCGCCGCAGTGGTCGATGTGGCCGTGGGTGAGCAGGATCTTCTCGATCGTTACGCCGGCCTGCTGCGCTCCGGCCTTCAGTCGCGGGAGGTCGCCGCCGGGATCGACGAAGGCGCCGCGCATCGTCTTCGTGCACCAAAGCAAGGTGCAATTCTGCTGGAGCGGCGTGACCGGGATGATCGCCGCCCTCAGAGGCGGTTGGCTCATGGACCGGTGTCGATGTCGGCCATTGCCGGCGGCACGTTCTTCATCGAGGCGGAGACCGCCTCCGCCTGGCGCATCACGCGAAGGACGTTCCCGCCGGCAAGCTTGGCGAGATTCTCGTCGCTCCAGCCCCGCCGGATCAGCTCGGCGAAGAGCAAAGGATAGCCGCTGACGCTGTTCATCCCGGCCGGCGCTTCCTCGTACGGAATCCCGTCGAGGTCGCCGCCGATCCCGACATGATCGTAGCCGGCCATCTTCACGATATGCTCGATGTGATCGGCGACCTGGCCGACGGTCGTGGGCGGCTCGGGATTGGCCTTCTTCCACGCGTCGAGCGCGGCTTCTCGCTCCTTCGGCCTGCCGACCAAAAGCGCTTTCAGCCGCGCCTCTTCAGCGCCCTCATCCGCATTCCACTTGCGCGCGGCGTCCGAAACGTAGCCGCTGTAGAAATTGACCATCACCACCCCGCCGTTTGCCGGAAGGAGCTGGAGTACATCGTCGGGGACATTCCGCGGATGATCGGCGATGGCCATCGCACTGCTGTGCGAGAAGATGACCGGAGCCTTCGACACCGCGATCGCGTCTTTCATCGTCTTGGCGCTGACATGGGCGAGGTCGACCAGCATGCCCATGCGGTTCATCTCGCCGACGACTGTCTTGCCGAAAGGCGACAGGCCATTCCACTTGGGATCGTCGGTCGCGCTGTCGGCGACGTCGCTATTGGTGAAGTGCGCGAGCGTCATGTAGCGCGCGCCGAGCCGGTAGAATTGGCGGAGCGCCGCCAGCGAACCGCCGATCTGGTGCCCGCCCTCGATGCCGATCAGCGAGGCGATTTTTCCTTCGCGATGGATGCGGACGATGTCGTCGGCGGTGTAGGCCATCTCGAGATCGTTCGGATAAGCGTGCACCATGCGATCGACGATGTCGATTTCCTGCAGAGTCTGGCGGATCGCCTCGTCGCCATGAATGCTCGAATCGATGAACACCGACCAGAATTGCGCGCCGACGTCGCCCTGATGAAGCCGCGCCATGTCGGTCATCAGCGGGACCTTCCGCTGGTCGGTGCCGCTGGTGAGCCCCTCGACGCTTCGCTTGTAATTGTCCGCGAGCTGGCCCGGCAGGTCGTTATGCCCGTCGATCAGCGGCGTCGCCTTGAGGATTCGGTCGATCCTCGCCTGCACCTTGGGGTCGATGGGTTGCGCCTGGAGGGCGGCTGGAATCATCGCGAGCACCCCCGCGAGCAAGAGGAAATATCTGGTCGCCATGCACGGGGTTTAGGAACAGCAGTGCCGACGCGCAATCCGAGGGGGCTTGCGCAAGCCCGCGCTTGCCGCGAAGCATGGCCGCGATGCCGACGTCGTCCGATATCGAAGAATGTATGGAGTTCGATCCGGACGAGGGGATCACCAACCTCGAGGAGCATCTCGATCGGCTGACCCGCGCTGCGGAAGCGCAGGGATTCAAGTTCGATCGGCACGGCGCGCGCAACGAGCTACAGGCCGCGACGTTCGGCAAGCGACGGCGGGCGATCGCACGGCTGCTGCTCAGCCCGAGCGGCGCAATGGCGATCGAGGTCCGCTCCGGCTAGGCCGCGAGCGGGAAGCGCAGCAGGCGATCTGAAACAGGCACCAGCGCCGCGGCATTGGTTCCGACCGAGCGCATGATTTCAGGATGATGTGCGTCGAGCCCGCCGGTCAGCGCTCCGAACGCCGGCATGATGATCTTTGTCGCGGACAGCACGAAGCAGCGGCGCGAGACTTGGCGACCCTTCAGGTGCAACCTCAGCTTTGGATGGAAGTGGCCGGAGATTTCCGGGCAGGGTTCGTCGGGAACAGCCTCGTGGCGGAGGATGATGCCGCCGATTTCGACCTCGTCTTCGATCCGCCCGCCGCAATGGTCGGCGAAACCGGGGTCATGATTGCCGACGATCCAAACCCAGTCGAGCTTTTCGGTGAGGCTGCTCAGCAGCTCGCGCGCGCTGGCGGGTAGTCGATCGCATCCGAAGCGGTCGTGGAAACTGTCGCCAAGGCAGAATAGCCGCGTGGCGCCGCTGCGCGCCACCTCGTCGGCAAGCGCGCTCAGCGTCGCATGCGAATCATAGGGCGGAAGGAACTGGCCGAGCCTCGCGAACCAGCTGGCCTTCTCGAGGTGCAGGTCGGCGACTAGCAGCGCCCGCTGAGCACGCCAGAACAGCGCGCCCGACGGCGTTGCCTCGAACGTTTCGCCTGCGAACGAAAAGGGAACCATGAGGACGGTCTAACTGCCGGCCCACGGTCAGGCTAGACACTTTGTGAGCACCATGCTCGCCTGTCCCCCGGACAGGCTGCGCGTGGCGCTTATTCGTAGTCCCCGCCGGACGGGCTCGGACGCGGCGGAGCGGCGGCGGTGAGGCGCAGCGCCTCGGCGGCCTCGCTCAGCGACGCCAGCTCTTCCGTCTCGTCCTCCTCGTCGATCCGGACCTTCTGGAGGTTGGTGACGACGGCTTCCTCGAGATGCTTCGGCTTGACCGTCTCCTCGGCGATCTCGCGAAGGGCGACGACCGGGTTCTTGTCGCGGTCGCGATCGATGGTGAGGTCGGCGCCGCCCGAAATCTGGCGCGCACGCTGGGCCGCGAGCAGGACCAGATCGAACCTGTTCGAAACCTTGTCTACGCAATCTTCAACCGTAACGCGCGCCATCAATCGCTCCGCAAAGCTATTCCGTTGCCAGGAATATGGGATGTGAGGAAGGCGGCGCCAATAGCTTGCGGGTCCTTCGAAAGTCAAGGAAAGCGGGACAATGGCCGATCGTCCCGCCCGAGCTGCGCAAAGACGCCCGATCCGTGCCCAAATTGCGGGGAATCGGCTGGAGCTGATCGACAGCGGCGTCGAGCGGTTCACCATGCTGCTCGAGCTGATCATGGGCGCAGAGACCTCGATCAAAATGCTGATGTACATGTTCAATCCCGACAAGGACGGCGATGCGGTTCGCAAGGCGCTCACCGATGCTGCCCGGCGCGGGGTTCAGGTGAAGCTGCTGATCGACGGCTTCGGCTCGGCGGCGACGCCGGATTTCTTCACCGAGCTTGGCGAGGCGGGCGGCGATCATTGCGTGTTCAACCCGAGCTGGGGGCGGCGTTACCTTCTCCGCAATCACCAGAAGCTGATCGTGGTCGACGATAAGACAGTGCTGATCGGCGGGGCGAACATCGATGCGACCTACCTCGAAGACCGGGGATCGAAGCGTTGGCGCGATCTTTGGCTCCGGATTGACGGGCCCGAGGCGGCGCTACCGAGCCGCTATTTCGACGGTCTGTTCCGCTGGTCGAAGCGATCGAAATCGAAGCTTCGCTCGCTCCGGCGAATGCTGGCCGAATATAATGAGTGGCGAGGGCCCCTGCAGTGGAAGTTCAGCGGGCCCTTGAGCATGCGCAACAGCTGGTGGCGGAGCATCGGCCGCGACATGAAGAATGCGCGCAGGCTCGACATGATCTTCGCTTATTTTGCGCCGCCGGGTGCGATGCTGAGGCGCATCGGCCGGGTTGGACGGCGAGGCCGGGCGCGCGTCATCAACGCCGCCAAGTCGGACAATAGTGCCACCATCGCCGCCGCTCGGCACAGCTACAGCCGGCTAATCAGGCGCCATGTCGAAATCTATGAATATCAGCCGGCGAAACTCCACACGAAGCTCGCGATCGTGGATGATGTCGTCCACATCGGCTCATCCAATTTCGATTACCGCAGCTTCTACATCAACCTTGAGGTCATGCTCCGGATCCACGACTCGGGATTTGCGCAGGCGATGCGCGGATATTTCGAGCGAGAGCTGAAGGACTGCAAGTGGATCACGCATGAGGTTCACGCGAGGCGCGCGAGCTTGTGGCGCCGGATCAAATGGGCGATCTCCCACTTCCTCGTGAATATCGCAGACTATGGCGTTACGAGACGGCTGAATTTCCGCCTCTGAAGTTACTCGGCTGGCTCGAGAGCGCTACTCGTCTGTCCCCCGGACAGACTGCGTCTCGCCCTTATAGGCCCAGAAGAGGGTCGCTGGCGGGACGTTGATCCACTCAAAGCCGCGTTTGATGGGCTCGAAGTGGGGCGCAATGAAGTCGCGCACCTTCGGGCTGAACTGATAGACGAGGAACGCGCCCCCCGGACGGATGACCTTGGCGGTGGCTTCCGCAATGTCGTCGCCCACTCCAGGAGGCAGCGTCGAGAAAGGCAGTCCGGAGAGCACGTAATCGGCCGAGCCCAGATCGCGCTCGGCAAGGATTTTCTCGACGTCCGCGGCCGAGCCATTCACCGGAACGAAGCGCGGGTCGTCGATCGACTGCTTGAGATAGCGCGTGAAATCGGCGTTGGTGTCGATCGTCACCAGCGTCGCATCGGGCGAGAGCCGGTCGAGGATCGGGCGCGTGAAGGTCCCGACGCCCGGGCCATATTCGACGAATAGCCGGGTGTTGGCCCAGTCGACGGGCTCAAGCATCTTGTCGATGAGGACCTTGCTCGACGGGATGATCGAGCCGACCATCACGGGATTCTTCAGGAAACCGCGGAGGAACTGCCACTGCGGGCTCGGCGAGCGGCGGTCGCGGCGGCGCTGAAGTCGGCGTGAACCTTTCAGCGTACGCGCGGGTGAAGTCGACATGAATGCTCCCGTGGGGCGAGGAAGGACGGAGCGTTGGCAAATGCGCCAACGCTTGGCAAGTTTCCCAACGTTAGAAACGACAGCACGGCGAACGGCCGTCTGCGAAGCGCGCCATAGCTGCGACGAAGCCCTAAGGCTTTCCCCCCTCACGCGGATGGAGCATTCCCGGCAGCACGAAGCCGATGCCGCCGAGCGGCCGCGTCGCGTCGCTCTTCAGCGTCTCCTGGATCCGCTGATATTCCTCGAGCATCTCGGGCGTAACCGAGGCTCGCGTCTCGCCAAGCGCGACCTCGAAATCCTCCATCGTCACCTTTCCGGCGTCGAGCCCGCGGCGGAGCGCGGTGAGACCCGCTCTCCGAACGAGGTCCTCGAGGTCGGCTCCGGTGAAGCGCTCGGTCCGCTTGGCGAGGCTTTCGAGATCGACATCGTCCGCGATCGGCATCCTGCGCGTATGGATCGCGAGGATTCGTCTGCGGCCGGCGGTATCGGGCGTGCCCACGTAAATGAGCTCGTCGAAACGCCCGGGGCGAAGAAGTGCCGGATCGACCAGGGTCGGCCGGTTGGTGGCGCCGATGACGACAACGTTCTGAAGCTCCTCGAGCCCGTCCATCTCCGAGAGGATCGTGTTGACGACGCGCTCGGTCACCTGCGGCTCGCCGAGGCCGCCGCCGCGCGCGGGCACGAGGCTGTCGAGCTCATCGATGAAGATGATCGTCGGTGCGACCTGGCGCGCCCGGTTGAACAGTCGCGCGATCTGCTGCTCGCTCTCGCCATACCATTTGCTGAGCAGGTCCGACGACTTGGTCGCGATGAAGTTCGCTTCGCTCTCGCGGGCCGCGGCCTTGGCGAGAAGCGTCTTGCCGGTCCCTGGCGGGCCATAAAGGAGGAAACCCTTGGCGGGCCGTATGCCGAGGCGGCGGAAGGCTTCCGGATGCTTGAGAGGAAGCTCGACACCTTCCTTCAGGCGATCGCGCGGAGCATCGAGACCGCCGATGTCGTCCCAGCGAATCTGCGGCGCTTCGACCATGACTTCGCGCATTGCCGACGGCTGGACTCGCTTGAGCGCGTTGTCGAAATCGCGAAGCTCGACCGACAGCGCGTCGAGGATCTCCGTCGGGATCACCTCTTCTGCGAGATTGATCTTCGGCATGATCCGACGAACAGCTTCGAGGGCAGCCTCGCGACACAAAGCGGCGAGATCGGCGCCGACGAAGCCGTAGGTCCGCCGCGCAAGCTCATCGAGATTGACGTCCGGCGCGAGCGGCATGCCGCGAGTGTGGATTCCGAGAATCTCGCGGCGGCCGGGCTCGTCGGGAACGCCGACGACGATTTCACGGTCGAAACGGCCCGGCCGGCGGAGCGCCTCGTCGAGCGCTTCCGGACGGTTGGTAGCGGCAATGACCACCGTGTTCTGTCGCGGCTCCATGCCATCGAGCAGGGTCAGGAGCTGCGCGACCAGCCTTTTCTCGGCTTCGCCGGTGACCTGGCCGCGCTTGGGCGCAATCGAGTCGATCTCATCGATGAAAATGATCGACGGCGCCGCTTGTGCCGCCTGCTCGAATATCTCGCGGAGCCGCCGCTCGCTCTCGCCATAAGCGGACCCCATGATTTCGGGACCCGCGATGTGGAAGAACTTGGCCGAGCTTTCGTTCGCGACCGCGCGGGCGAGCAACGTCTTGCCGGTACCAGGCGGGCCGTGCAGCAGCACGCCCTTGGGCGGATCGACTCCGAGCCGCTGGAACAGCTCGGGATGGCGGAGCGGAAGCTCCACCATTTCGCGCAGGGCGTCGATCGTGTCGCGCATCCCTCCGAGGTCGTCGTAGGTGACGTCGGCGCGGCGCTGACCGTCCTGCGGCGCATATTCCGGAAGCAGCTCGACGACGGTCTTTCCGTCGATGTGAACGATACCTTTGGGAACCGCGGAGACCACGACGAGCCGAAGCTCCTGAAGCGCGAAAGCGGGGGCATTCAGAAGCTGCCGGATGTGGTCGGGCATGTCGGCGTTGACTCGCTGATGACCGGCCGTCGCGACGGTGTCGCCTTCCTCCAGCGGACGTCCGGCGAACGTGCGCTTCAGTGCTTCGGCCGAGCCCTGCAGGCGAACGTTGGGCTGGGCGGGCGCGAACACGACGCGGGTCGCGGGCTTCGATTCCGCCTTTCGCACTTCGACGTAATCGGCGGAACCGACACCTGCATTGGCCCGCTGGAGGCCGTCCAGGCGGATGATGTCGATGCCTTCGTCCTCACCGTAAGGACGGATGGCTCGGGCGGCGGTAGACCGCTTTCCGATAATCTCGATCACGTCGCCTTCGGAAAGGCCGAGCTCTTCCATCAACTTGTCGGGAAGGCGGGCAAAGCCGCGGCCGCTGTCAGCTGGAGGCAGGCTCGCCACCTGTACCTTGCGCGACTTCACGCGATCGATCGTGTCAGCTTCAGGCATCGTTTCTCCTGACCCACGCCCTCATACCGCATACGCAACGGCGGCAAGCTTCGCAGGTTCACTTTCGTGATCAATATTTGATCGCTCCCGCAATTTTGCGAACGATTGGCCGCGGCGCAAAGCGAGTGCTTGCCGCAACGACCTTGTTTGTCCATCCCGGCACGACAACTGCGTGGTTTGAGTCCAGTCCCTTCAATCCGGTTTCGACCACCTCGGCGGCATTCATCGCAACACGATCGAACAGGCCGTTGCCGCCGAATCCCGCGACATCCCCGAACTCCGTTCTCGTTGGGCCGGGGCAAAGACAGCTCACCCTAATTCCGTGGGGCTTCAGTTCCTCGTGCAGCGCCTCGGTGAGCGACAACACGAAGGCCTTGGTCGCAAAATAGACTGCCATCTTAGGACCGGGCTGGAAGGCCGCGGTCGACGCGACGTTGATGATTCCGCCCGATCTGCGCTCAATCATGTCCGGCGCGACCGCCCGGCAGAGGTCGGTCAGCACACCGACGTTGAGGTCGACCATCTCGCGCTCGCGCTTGGCATCCAGCTCGGCAAACTGGCCAATAAGGCCAAAGCCGGCATTGTTGACGAGAAGATCGACGGTTTCGCCGTTGGCGGTAAGGTCGTCCATCAGCTTCAACGCCGCATTGGCCTTCGATAGGTCGATCGCGACTGCGCGAGCATTGCCCAGTTTCTTGGCCAGCTCTTCAAGCCGTTCCTTCCGCCGCGCGGCGAGTACCAGCCTGTGGCCGCGCTTCGACAACTGGCGCGCGAACTCGACGCCGAGGCCTGCGGACGCGCCGGTGACGAGAGCGACTTTATTCAAGCTCAGGAGACCGTCGCCTTGACGATCTTGCCGGGCTCGCGCGGCGGTTCTCCGACGGGGAGCGCGTCGACATATTCCATGCCGCTCTCGACCTCGCCCCAGACGGTGTACTGATTGTCGAGGAATCCGGCGTCGTCGAAACAGATGAAGAACTGGCTGTTGGCGCTGTTGGGGTTCTGCGAACGGGCCATCGAGGCGGTCCCGCGACGATGCGGCTCGCTCGAGAATTCAGCCTTGAGGTCCGGCTTGTCGGAGCCGTGAAATCCGGTCCCGGTGGGATCGCCGCCTTGCGCCATGAAACCCGGAATGACCCGATGAAACACGACTCCATCGTAAAAGCCGCTGTTGGCGAGGTCGGTGATGCGTTCGACATGGCCGGGAGCGAGGTCGGGGCGAAGCTTGATGACGACATCGCCGCCGGTGGAAAGGCTAAGGGTGAGGCGGTCGGCATCGGCCATGGCTAAACTCCGGATGAAAGCTGGGTAACGCGGGCGATTTAGGAGCGGCGCGGTGGTTGCGCCAGTGCGGCCTCGACCATAGGAGGGCTGGGACGGGTCCAATCGAGAGGGGAGCGCAATGGCCGACGACGACCGCCTCGCCGCTCCGCTCGTCGCCGAATCGAACCCGGCGCGCTCCACCGTCATCGACGACGAAGACCGGCTTCGGCCCGAGTTCGTCGACAGGGTTCTGGACGCGGTCGACGCCGGAGACGACGAAACCGCTCGCAAGTTGGTCGAGCCGCTCCATCCGGCCGACGTCGCCGACCTCATCGAAGCGGCGGCTCGCGACGAGCGCGAGGGGCTGGTCAAGGCGCTCGCCGGAATCGTCGATGCCGACGTGCTCGCCGAGATGAACGACTGGGTCCGCGAGGACCTGCTGGACGAGATGGAGCCGCAGCAGGTCGCGGACATCGCGGGCCAGCTTGAAACCGACGATGCCGTCGCGCTGATCGAGGACCTCGACCGGCACGAGCAGCAGGCGGTGCTCGAGCGGATGGAGCCCGACGACCGCGCCGCGGTCGAGGAAGCGCTCAGCTATCCCGAGGAATCGGCCGGCCGCCTCATGCAGCGCGACCTCTGCGCTGTGCCAGAGCATTGGAAGGTCGGGCAGGTCATCGATTATTTGCGCTCGACTGCCGATTTACCGACAGATTTCTGGGAAGTGTTCGTCGTCAGCCCGGATCACCATCCGGTCGGAACCTGCAAGCTGTCGACGATCCTCAGGACCCCGCGCAACACGCCGGTGACCGAGATCATGGCGAGCGAGCAGACCTTGATTCCGGTCGACATGGACCAGGAAGACGTCGCTCTCCGGTTCCAGAAATATGCGCTCGTTTCGGCCGCCGTGATCGATGATTCCGGGCGGCTGGTCGGAATGATCACCGTCGACGACGTCGTCCACATCATTCAGGAGGAAGCGGGCGAGGACGTGCTGCTCCTCTCCGGCGCGGGCGGCGAGGACATCAACGAACCGGTTCGGCTGACGGTGCGGCGACGGTTGTTCTGGCTCGTTATCAACCTTGGAACCGCAATCATCGCGGCGAGCGTGGTCAGCCTGTTCCAGGGCGAGATCGGCAAATATGCGGTGCTTGCGGTGCTGATGCCTATCGTCGCCGGGATGGGCGGGAACGCCGGGACCCAGACGCTAGCGGTCGCGGTGCGTGCGCTGGCGACCAACCAGTTGACCGAATCGAATACGATCCGCGCTTTCATCCGCGAGCTGACGATCGCGCTCGCCAACGGCGTTTCATTGGGAATCCTGATCGGTTTGGGCGTCAGCCTGATTTTCCACAACCCGCTTCTCGGCGGAGTGATGGGCGCTGCGATGGTCATCAACAATCTGGCGGCGGGGCTCGGCGGAATCTTCGTTCCCGTGACGCTCGATCGGTTCCGTATCGACCCCGCCGTCTCGTCGGCCGTGTTCGTCACGACCATCACCGACGTGACTGGATTCTTCAGCTTCCTCGGGCTTGCGGCGCTCGTCGGCCTCGGCCGCTAAGCGATTGCGAATCATGGACTAGTCCGGCATCGCTGGTCGCGTGCCGAAACTTCACCTGACCAAGGTCGCGTTCGCTTGCCGCGATCTCGACGCGCTGCGGCAGCGGATCGACAATCGGACTGTAAACGGCGAAATTCGTGTCGCTACGCGGATGCGCCCGAAGCGCGCCGCGGAGCTGGTCGGCGGTAACCTCTACTGGATCGTCAAGCACCGACTCGTGGCCGGAATCGAAATCCTTCGGTTCGAGGACCGTGAAGACGGGCGGATCGATATCGTCTGCAATGCCGACTTGAAGGCGGTGTCCCCGATGCCGCGCCGCGCACATCAGGGCTGGCGGTATCTCGAGGACCTGGATGCTCCCAGTGGAGAAGACGACGGCAGCGGGCTGGGCCAGCTGCCGCCGCAACTCTACGGCAAGCTCGCTTCGCTTGCCCTTGTTTAGGCCTGTTCCGGCTTACCTGAACAGAATGATCAGGATGATGATCAGCAGAATCAGGCCGCCAATACCAAAATACATCACTCACTCCCTGTTCTAGCCGCTCGCTGTTGTAACGTTCACTCGTCGGCCGGGTTGCTCAAACCATCCCAAGTCGGCTTGCCGACTGTGCGCCTCACCGGTAACGCGGCCGAAACGACAGGGAGGCTTGAAATGAAGGTTTCGACGGCAATCGATTCGAGGGTCGCGGAGCGCGCGATGCTGAGCCATCCATTCTACCAGGCGTGGACCGAAGGGCGGCTGCCGCTTGACACGCTGCGGGACTATGCCCGCCAGTATTTCCACCATGTCGAAGCCTTTCCCCGAGCGGTGAGCGCGGTGCACAGCGCCTGCGATGATCGCGAGGGCCGCCGCATGCTCGCCGAGAATCTCGCCGAGGAGGAAGGCCTCGAGGCGGGCAAGCAGGATCACGCCTCGCTTTGGCTCATGTTCGCCTATGGCCTTGGCGAACGCGAAGAAGCCGTTCGGTCACAGCGGCTCAATCCCGAGACGCGCGCCCTGATCGACACATTCCGCAAGCTGTCGCGCCAGTCATACGCCGCTGGCCTTGGCGCTCTCTATGCCTATGAGAGCCAGTTCCCGGGTGTTGCTCACGCGAAAATCGAAGGCCTGATCGAGCGCTACGGAATTTCCGAGGAGAGCACGCTACGCTTCTTCCGCGTCCATGAAAGCGCGGACGTCGAGCATAGCGATGTGTGCCGCACGCTGTTGGATCGGCTGCCGGAGGCTCAGCGCGGCGAAGCCATTGCGGCGGGCGAAGAGCTGGCTGGAGCCCTTTGGAACTTCCTGTCGGGCGTGGAGGCTCGCGCCTCGGTCAACTAACGGCAGCCGCTGACGCTTGCGGAACCGCTGACCCGCAGCGTGCAGGACGGGCCGCCCGCGATGTTCACCGTCGCAGGCCCGGTTGCGTCGACCGTCACCGAATTATCGACATTGGCCGCGATCGTCGCAGCACCGTCAGCGCCAAGTGTCGCGTCCTTTGTCGCGAGCGCGGCCGCGTCAAGGGTGGAGATGCCGCGAATAACCGCGGTCATCTTCGCCGCCTGGCCGGCAAGCTTCGCGCTCGCCGTGCCGACGACGCTGACATTGAGCTGATCGACGCTGACCTGGCCGATCTGGCCGGCGCCACTGCCCTGCACCGAGAGGTCGAACGACAGGCCTCTGACCCGGTCGATGGCGATCGCTCCTGAACCGTTGAGCCATGCGGCGCTGAGATCGTGCGTTCCGAGGCTGATTTCGACCGGTCCCGAATCCTTCCCGGGATAGCCGCCCCAAGAATCGAGATTGCTGTGAACGACAAGCGTATTGCCGCGGACCTCGACCGCGACCCGGTCGAGCGCCTGAGGAGAGCCGGTCGCTGTTGCAAACGGAGCGACCCCGGTCGTCAGGTTCACCTTGAACGGGCCGTCTACACGGACCTTTTCGAAGCCCGTGATACCGAAATTGCGGGTAGCCGCGCTGGCGGGCGCGGCAAGCACGGCGATGCCGGCGGCGAGAAGGAAGGTGCGCATGAGAGGCACCTTCCTCGCTTATGGTTAAAAGGCCTTTAAGAGCAGCGGACGTCGCCCGAGCCGTGCTTGGTCACCGAGCATTTCGCGCCGCCCGTAACATCGACGTCGCCCGAGCCCATGACGTCGACGACCGCCGCGCCGGTCGCATTGGCGTGGACGTCGCCCGATCCGGCGATGGTGACCTTCGCATTCTGGGTCACAACGCCGCGAGCATCGATGGTGCCTGCGCCGACGGCGCTATACTCGGCGATCTCGGCCTTGCCCGAGCCGACCTTCGCGTCGCCCGCGCCGGTCATCGACAGCTTCAACGACTTTACATCAACCGATCCTATTCCGATGTCCCCCGCGCCAGCCAGGGCCGCCTCGAAGCTGTCGCCGTGGACCGCATTTACGTTCAGGTCGCCGGCGCCCGCGAGCGTCGCGCTGCTCAATTGCGGCACGGTTACGTTGAAAACGACCTTGTGATGCGAACCGAAGCTGAAGTTGAACAAGCCGTGGCCTTTCGGACGAATGACAAGCTTATCGCCTTCGACCGTCACTTCGGTGCGGTCGAGAGTCGACTGGCCGCCTTGCGCCGAGACGCCGGGGTTGGCGCCGGTCTGGACCATGACATCATAGGGTCCGGCGACCTCGATCTGCTGGAAGTTGTCGACCGGATAATTGCGCGAGACGGTCGGGCCGTCGCTCGCGTGGGACTGACCGCATCCCGTCAGGGCCGAAGCGGCGATCACGGCCGCGACAATGGAGTTGCGCATTACTTCACTCCTTCAAAATTCTTTCGGACAGAAAACACGGAGCCGCCAGCGGCTGCAAGTGTGGCGTTCAGGAGCAGTGGACTTCTCCCGAGCCGTTGCCGCGAACGGCGCATTTGGCGCCGCCCGCCACGGTGACGTCGCCCGAGCCCATGACGGAGATGTCGGCGCGTTTGGTGGCGCAGATGGAAACATCGCCCGAGCCGCAGATCGAAACGTTCGCTTCCTCGACCTCGAGGTCGGCGGCGCCGATATCGCCCGAGCCGGATGTTTCCAGCGTGGCGGTCTTCGCGCTGCCCTCGTCCACCGCGAAGTCGCCCGAGCCGAACAGCGAGCATTCGACGCTTTTCGCTTCGAGCGAATCCACCGCAAGGTCGCCCGAACCCGTGAGGACCGCGCGGAATTGATCGCCCGAATATTCGTCGATCCGCGCATCGGCGGAGCCATTGATCGTCAGGCTGAACTCCGCAGCTTCGATTGCATCGACCGAGAGATCGCCCGATCCCATCAGGCGCGCCTCGAGCTCGCCGCCGCGAATCCTGTCGATGCGCACGTCTCCCGATCCGGCCGCGGACAGCGTCACCCGGGCGGCATCGATTTCGTCGATAGAGAGGTCGCCGGAGCCACTGCTCGCGCATTCGAAGACGTCCCCCTTTACATCGTCGATTGAAACGTCGCCCGATCCCGACATGCGCAGCGAACTAAGCTTCGGAGTGGAGATGGTTATCTCAACTACGCCGTCGCAATCGCCCTCACAGCTGATGGACAGGCAGCCGTCTTCTATCTCGACATTTAAGGCGTCGAGCGCCCACTCCGGTCCGCTCGCCCGGACTTCAGCCCGGCCGCCGGTCTCGATCTCGACGTCGTACGGGCCGGACAACTCGATGCGATCGAAGTCATCGACCTCGAATTCGATCTCGTCCTCGGCCTCTGAACCATCGTGCTCTACGTCATGGGCGTGATGCGCATGGTTTGCCCGGTGGGCCTCCGCTTTCGCTCGGCCAACTTCTGCAATCGCGGACAGGATCTCGAACGCGAGCGAACGCGGCATTGCCACTCTCCTGACTAGTGTCTTAGTACACTAATACAGATGTGCGACTGAGTCGGCAATCCACAAAAAGAAAGGGCGCCCGGATCAGGGGCGCCCTTCGAACTTAAAGCTGAAGCGAAAACGCTTAGGCGTCTTCCTTGCTCTTGTGATGGATGAGCGCAGCCTTGTTGAGGATCTCTAGGATTTTGGCGAGCGCCGCTTTCTCGTCGGTCTGCTCCATCGCGCCAAGCTCGCGCGCAAGGCGCGACGAAGCGGCCTCGAAGATCTGCCGCTCGGAATAGCTCTGCTCGGGAGCGTCGTCCGGGCGGAACAGGTCGCGGGTCACTTCGGCGATCGAAGTCAGGTCGCCCGAGTTGATCTTCGCTTCATACTCCTGGGCGCGGCGCGACCACATGGTGCGCTTGACCTTCGGCTTGCCGGTGAGGGTTGCGAGCGCGTCCTTCATCGTCTTGTCCGACGAAAGCTTGCGCATTCCGACCGAGTCCGCCTTGTTGACGGGGACTCGAAGGGTCATCTTTTCCTTCTCGAAGCGGAGCACGTAGAGATCGAGACGGGTACCGGCAATTTCGGTGCTTTGCAGCTCGACGACACGGCCAACGCCATGCTTGGGGTAAACAACATAATCGCCGACGTCGAAGCTGAGCGCCTTTGTAGCCATTGCTAACCTTTCCAGTTGCGGCAGCAGAGCCGGCGCATTCGCGTCGTCCCCCAAAACGACCGTTGGCCGTGGCTCCATGCCTGTTACTTGGCTTCCCTATGAATTTGAGGCCGCAGCTGAATCGCTCGCGGCCCCGTATGACGATTTTATATCACAACGGACCTCAAATTGCGAGTCCGAGCTGGGCGGGCTCCGAGGCCTTGACGTCGGTCAAGTTATGAAGCCCGAGGCCGAGCAGTCGAATGCCCTTGGGAAGAGGCTGAAGAGCGCTCAGCAGCGCCTGTCCGGTTTCGGTGAATGAAGGCAGGTCAGGCACTGTCGAACCGAAGCTTTTCGACCGCGTGATGATCGTGAAATCGCCGAACTTGATCTTGAGCGTGACTGTTCGTCCGGCGACTTCAGCGCGAGTGATTCGGTCCCATGCATAGCCCGCAATCCGCTGCAGCTCCGAAGCCAACTGCTCGGGAT
>Ga0207694_10001959_pt1 | contig 17038 bp, 9 predicted proteins | sample KBSC34metaG_FD_184353 | JGI IMG/M metagenome (GOLD analysis project Ga0207694, IMG submission 184353) | Corn rhizosphere microbial communities from Kellogg Biological Station, Michigan, USA - KBS C3-4 metaG (SPAdes) (version 2) | ecosystem: Host-associated > Plants > Roots > Rhizosphere > Soil... | reverse complement strand
GCGCGAAAGCTAAGTCAGCGCTGACGTATTGTCAATGGAAAAGGGCTGGTCACTGCTTGGTCACATCAAGGCAAGTGCTTGCCCGCACAGCATGAATATGGGGTTGTCCACAGGTTTGCCCAAGGGGAGTCCACAATCGGTGTGGATAACCTTCAGCGGAAGTGGCCGCGGAGCCCCGACGCGCGTCGGGTTCGCCGTTGCACGGCGGCATCGACGATGTCGGGCGTGGCAAGCAGCGTGAACCACTCGCGTGCACGGGTGACCCCGGTGTAAAGAAGCTCGCGCGTCAGTACGGGCGAGGCAACGTCCGGCAACACGAGGCCCGTGTGGGCAAATTCCGACCCCTGTGACTTGTGCACCGTCATCACGAATACCGTCTGCACGCCGGACAGGCGGCTGGGCGTGACGAAACGGATGCGCTCACCCACGCGGAAGGCCACGCGCACCGCGTGCCCACCCTCGCCATCGGGCACCGCCAGGCACACGCCGACATCGCCATTCATCAAGCCAAGACTGTAGTCGTTGCGGTTGACCAGTACCGGCCGCCCCTCGAAGAAGCCGTGGATGGCGGACACCAGGCCCAGGTCGCGCAGGCGCACGGCAATGGCTTCGTTGAGCGCATCCACGCCTGCAGGGCCCTGGCGCAAAGCACAGAGCAACTGAAACCGGCCGAACGCGTCCAACACGGCGGCGGCCCATGCTTCCGGTTCAGCGTCGTCGCGACGGGCGTGCATCAACTGAAGGTACGCACGGTAACCGGGCGCGCCGTTGGGCAAACCATCCACGGCAAGATCCACCGCGGCTGTGGGCGGCATCAAGGCGATGTCCCGTGGCTGCCCGTCCAGTGCACGCCGCACGGCAGCGGTCGATCCCTGATTCACTGCGCGCGCCAGGGCGCCGATGCCGCTATCGCCGGCAAATCGGTGGCTGTGGCGCAACATCACCACATGCTGGTCCAGGGGGCGTGCGTCATCGCGCACGGCGTTGCCGACATCGGCGCCGGTGGCTTCGCGCAGCCACGCCGCCGTGGCGGGATCGTAGTGGGCATCCTCGGCGCGCTCGCACAGGTCGCCAAGCACAGCACCGGCCTCCACGGAGGAGAGCTGGTCCTTGTCTCCCAGCAGCACCAGCCGGGACTCAGCCGGCAATGCATCGAGTACCGCCGCCATCATTTCGAGATCCACCATCGATGCTTCATCGATCACCAGCACGTCCACGTGCAGCGGATTGTCGCGGTGATGCAGGAACCTGCGGGTATCGCCGCGGCTGCCCAGCAAGCGGTGCAAGGTGGTGACGTCCGGCGGGATTGCGGCGCGCGTGGCATCGTCCAGCGGAAGCCTGTCCACTTGCGCGGCAATCGACTCATTCAACCGGGCGGCGGCCTTGCCGGTGGGAGCTGCCAGGCGAATGCGCAGGCGCGGCGCGCCGCTGGACAACCGCCGTGACTGCAGCAACCCCAGGAGCTTTACCACGGTGGTGGTCTTGCCCGTCCCCGGGCCGCCGGTGATCACGCAGAAACGGGAACGCGCAGCGAGTGCGCAGGCAATCTTCTGCCAATCCTCCGTGCCTGCACCGCCGGCCTTTCCGGTAAAAAGGCGGTTGAGGTCGTCGACAAGGTCGGCAGCGGGCGCTTCATCGCCTTCAAGCCGGCCGGCGATGCCCTCGGCCACGTGTTGCTCGTACCGCCAGTAGCGCCGAAGGTAAAGGCGCCCGCCCTCGAGCATCATGGGCGACGATGTGTCGTGCGCGTGCTGCCCCACCAGCACGGAAGCCTTCAACGCATCGAGCCACTCCGCCGGCTCCGGCCTCACCGGCAATGCCAGGGCCCGGTCGTGATCCATGGCCAGATCGCCCAGCAGGTCTTCGACATCCACGCCGATGTGGCCGTTACCCAACTCGAAGCTTGCCAGCGCGCCGGCAGCGATCACCCTGTCGTCGGCCGAGGCATCGAGCGAACGCAGGAACAGGGCAAACGCGCGATCGAGGGCACGCAAGTGGCCCTGCGCCATCGCACCATCGAGCCACACCTGGATCCGGTCGGCGCTCATGCGGCTTCCCCGCGGAAAAGTGCGTCCATGGCCTGGATCAGCTCACGCGGTGGCCGTTCGGCATGCACGCCATGGCCCTGCCCGTCGATACCGCGCAGGTACAGGTACACCGCACCGCCGATGTGACGGTCGTAGTCGTAGTCGCGGCCCATGCGGGCGCGCAGCTGGCGGTGCAACGCCAGCACATAGATGGCGTACTGCAGGTCGTAGCGCGAATGGGCGATGGAATCGCGCATGGCCTGGGCGTCGTAGTCGCCCAGCTGGCCACCGAGCCAATTGGACTTGTAATCGGCCACGTACCAGCGGCCTTCGTGTTCGAAGGTAAGGTCGATGAAGCCCTTGAACATGCCGTTGATGGTTTCCGCCTGCAAAGCAGGACGCGGCATGCCATTGAGCGTGTGCCTGCGTACCAGGGCATCAAGCGCCAGCGTATCCACGCCATCGGCGGCAAACCAGAATTCAAGTTCCGCGCGATAGGCACCATCGGCCAGCGCTGCCAGCGCTACCGAGCTTCCATCAGGCAGGGCAAGTGGCAGCGCAATCAGCGCCGGCAGGCCCTTGGCGAGTGGTTCGATCAAGTGCGGCCAAAGACGGCGCTGGCAACGGCGGGCGACCGCATCGCGCAAGCCGGAAGGATCGTCGAGCACGGCGGCGAAACCCTGCTCGGCCATCCACTCGAACAGATCGTGCAGGAAGGTGCCGGCCTCCGCGCCGCGCGGGAAACCCGGCAGCAGCGTGCTGTCGGCCGCAGGGCCTTCCTGGGTACCGACGGCGACATATTCGGCCACCACATCTTCGCGCGCCGTGTCGGGTACCGGCATCGCATGGCCTTCGTCGTCGTGGCGCAAGGCACTGTAGCTGGCGATCCACCAGCGTGGCGGGCGCGGGGCAAGATCAGTGCGCGCCGGGCCGAGGGCTTTTGAACCCCGACTGTTGGTGAGGGCAGCATGCCCGGAGGTATCGGCCTGCCGCAGCGCGATGAACCGGCTCGACGCCGCCAGCGCTTCCAGCGCCTGGCGAAACTGCGATGCGTCCATTTCCTCGCCACCGGAAAGCAGGTAACCAAGCGCTCCCTGGTGCACATGGGGCTTCTTCGCCCGGGCATGCGCGCAGATCGGCGACACGCCAAGCCAGCAGTAGTGGCGCGCACGGGTGACCGCGACATACAACAGCCGCAAGTCTTCCTGCAGCCGGGCACGGTCGGTGAGCTCCTGCGCCAGGGCGACGGCGTCACCTGCGCCATCGGCGGATTTCGCCATCAGCTCCACCACGGGACCTTGTGCGCCCTGGAAGCGGTACCCACCCGGTCCGCCTTGCGCTGCCTTGAACGAACAGGCGAAAGGCACGTACACCAGTGGATATTCCAGGCCCTTGGATTTGTGGATGGTAATCACGCGCACGAGGTCGGCGTCGCTCTCCAGCCGCACGATGTGCTCGTCGGCACCCGAGGGCAGCGTGTCGGCGATCTCGTCGCCCAGCCAGCGAATCAGTGCCTGCTCACCGTCGAGATTGGATGCCGCGTCCTGCAGCAGCTCGGCCAGGTGCAGGACGTTGGTGAGTGCACGCTCGCCACCGTCCATGGCCAGCAGCCGCGAAGGGAGATCGAACATGTGCAACAGGCGCTGCAGCATCGCCAGCACGCCCTGCCGCCGCCAGAGTTCGCGCAGCTGAAGGAACTGGCGGCCACGTGTTTCCCAGTGGCGTTCGTCCGTGTTCAGGCGATCGATATCCTGCAATGGCAAGGACAGCGTGGCGGTGGCCAGCGCCGCGCGCATGCGCCGGTCCACCGTGGGCTCGGCGCAGCCCCTCAGCCAGAGGAGCACGTCGGCGGCCTCCGGGCTGTCAAACACCGAATCGCGGTCGGAAAGATAGACATTGCGCACGCGCCGCGCACGCAGCGCGGCGCGCACTTCCTCGGCCTCGCCACGGCTACGGACCAGCACGGCGATATCGCGCGGCGCAAGCGCGCGGCCGCCGTCGAAGCCACAGCGGCCCTGTGCGGCCAACGCCATTAGCGCGGATATTTCATCCGCGCAGGCGGCCGCCATGACGCTGCGATAGCGCCGGGCTGCGACCGCGCCATCGCCATCGTCGAGCAGCACCAGTTGCATGGGTGCCGGAACGGTGCCATCGATGGAGAAAGTATCCGTGCGGCCTCGCGCCTGCACCGGCATGAAAGGCAGCCGGCTCGCACCGAAGGCGAACGCGCCCTGCGCATGGGTCTCGCCGCCAAGGAATAGCGCGTTCACCGCATCCACCATGCCATCGGTGGACCGGTAGTTGGTGTCCAGGCTGAAGGATGGGCGTTCGGCTTCGTCGCGTGCGTCCAGGTAGGTATGGATGTCCGCGCCGCGGAAGGCGTAGATCGCCTGCTTCGGATCGCCGATCAGCAACAGGCCGGTTTGTGGTGCTGTCGAATAGATCGTGCGGAAAATGCGGTACTGCAGTGCGTCGGTGTCCTGGAACTCATCGATCATCGCCAGCGGGTATTGCGCGGCGATGGTTGCAGCCAGCGCTGCAGAGCCTGGACCTGCCAGCGCGGCATCCAGTCGCAGCAGCAGATCGTCGTAGCCCATCTGCGCCTGCTTGCGCTTCTGCTCATCGAAGCGGCGGCTGACCCAGGCTAACGCGTGGACAAGGACGGCGTGGCGAAGCGTGGGCGCAGCCTGGGTATCGGCCATCAACCGCTCAACCGCCTCGAACGCAGGATGTACCGGCGTGACCTTGCCCTTGTTGGTCCCCGCCGTGAGCTTGGCCTGAGTGAAGCGGCTGAAGTTCGGCGGCACGGCCGCACCCGTTGCCCAGGCGCGCATGTCGGCAAGGTCGGCTTCGGTGGGGGAGCGCCTGAACGAATTGCCGTTCAGGTGTTTTTCGTCGATCGCCTTGAGCAGCATGGTTTCGATATCGCCGGCCGCGCCAGACCAAAGCGTGCGCACATCGTGCTCAAGACTTTCATGCCGTTGCCGCCAGCTGCCGTAATCGCCGAACAGCTCGTCGAGGGCATCCACCGGTGCAAGCGTTTCACCATTGACCTGCAGCACGGGATCCCCGCGCGACAACAGGGGACGCAACTGGCGCATCAGCGCATCGGGACCACGGAACTCGTCCAGCACCCCGGCCAGCACTTCCCGTGACAACGGATAAAAGGTGCTTCGCCAATAGTCGCGGACACATTCGGCGAAGAGCTCGCCATCCTGCGGTTCCAGCGTCTGCTCGAAGGGGTGTCCGCTGCCGAACGCATGCTGCAGCAGCATGCGCTGGCTCCAGCCGTGGATAGTGAACACCGCCCCCTCATCCATCCACTCGGCGGCAAGCTCCAGGCGGCGGGCGTGGTGGGCGTGCCGCTGTGCAGGCTCCGCCGCCAGCAGGGCCCGCAGGAAATCGTCCTCGGGCGCCTGCCCACGAAACGCCTGCGCTGCCTCCACCAGCCGCGCACGAATGCGGCCGCGCAACTCCTGGGTGGCGGCCTCGGTGAAGGTCACCACCAGGATTTGCGGCGGCGTCAACGGTGCCGGCAAGCCAAGGCCGAGCACCGCGCGCACGTAGAGGGCTGCGATGGTAAAGGTCTTGCCGGTGCCGGCGCTGGCCTCGATCAGGCGCACGCCCGTCAACGGCATGGCCAGCGGATCGAGCGGGACGATATCCGTCACGCGTCACCCTCCTCGCGGAAGGCCCGGTACAACGCCCGATATGATTTCAGGTGATCGCGGAAACCTGCCGCAAGCAAGCTGTCGAAATCCGGATAGGCTCGCATCAGGTAGGGATCGCCGGCACTCTCGCCGCGCACGAAGTCACCTTCGCCGTCGTAGCATCGGCGCGCGGCGTCCAACCCGGTCTCCTCGCTTTCCTGCAACACGAATGCGAAAGCTGTCTTCGCCGCCACGGGAAGCGGACGCAGCATGCCCTCGCGCAACGATTGCGCAAGCTCCGCGAGCAGCATGGCAGCCCGGGCTTCGGGCATCGGATCGAAAGCCACCGTGACATCGCCACCGACGACGATGGATGTGAGTGGGCATCCAGCCGCATGCGCCAGCAAATGGAGGATCCAGGGACCGACCAGGCGATCGGCGGCAAGGTCCTTGTCGCGCCGCAGGGCCGATGGCGTAGCGGTGACCAGGCCCATGGCGCCAGTGTCGTCGCGATGAATACCCGACAGCCAGTCCTCGATGCGAAGGTCGCCAAATTCCAGTTGCACCTCGAGCTTGGGAACCGGGTGCGGAAAGCGTGCCGCATGCCGCGCGTGACGCAGCAGCGTGGACCGTGCGGCGGCGGTGACCTCGGCGAGCACAGGCTCGGCCAGTCCTGCCATCGGCAGGCGTCCGCTGCGGCGCAAGCGCTCGCCTTCATCGGCCAATACCCGATCCAGATCTCCTTCCAGCTGCCCTGCCCCGGCGCGCATCAGCCCTTCGACCAGCTGGTAGCGTTGCAGTGCATCGGGCACGAAAGGCTCCAGGTCGTCATGGCCTGCATCGTCGACGTCGAAGTACACGCCCAGGCGCATATTGAAAAAAGCCCGGACCGGATAGCGCAGGAAGGCACGCAGCTGGGCCGGTCCGATGGCCGCCTCGGGCTGCCACGGCGCCAGGTCCGGCGAATCGTCGGCGACCTGCATCGGATCGTGCGCGCGGCGCCATTCACCGGCATAGGTAAACAACCGTGGATCGCGCGTCGTGTCGTTGGCGAAATAGCTCTCGCTGAACGGCTGCAGCGGATGCACCACGGTAAGCTGGTCGAGCAGCTGGCGGCCCTGTCCTTTCCACCCCGCCGCAAGGTAGTCGCGCAACTGTCCCACCAGCACCGAGGGCGGCCGCTCGCTGTTGTCACGCACGTGGCGGCCGACCCAGCCGATATGCAGTGCATCGCGCGCCGACAGCAACGCTTCGAGGAACAGGTAGCGGTCGTCTTCGCGGCGGGAACGATCGCCCGGACGCCAGCCACCGGGCAGCGCCATCAGGTCGAAATCCATCGGCGGCCGCGCACGCGGATACGCGCCATCATTCATGCCGAGCAGGCACACCACGCGGAACGGAATGGCGCGCATCGGCATCAGCGTGCCGAAACTCACCGCACCGCCCATGAAACGCTGCGACAGCTCGCCGCGATCGAAGCCCTCCAGCCAGGCGTCGGCCACGATCGCCACGGGCAACGGTTCGTCCACCGCGGCCTCGGCGCAGGCGTCTTCCCATTGCTCGAGAATTTCCCCCAGCCGCTCCAGGCGCGTGGTATCCACGGCATCGGATCGGTCGAAAAAAAGTTGCAGCAGGCGGCGCAGGCGCACACCCCACTCGGCCGGCGTCGCCGGTTCGCGAAGGAATAGCCACGCTTCTTCCAGGGCCGCCAGAAGATCGGCCAGGGGACCGACCAGGGCCGCATCAAGCCCAGCGACCTCGTCGTAAGGTTCGATACCGTCCAGCGGTTCGCCCTCGCCCACGGCATAACCCAGCAGCATGCGCCGCAGGCCGAAGCGCCAGCTGTTCTGTTCCAGCGGCGGCAAGCCGATCCAGGCACGCTGCCCGCCATGCAGGCCCCAGCGCACGCCGGCCCCTTCGATCCAGCGACGCAAGGTGGGCAGGTCGTCATCGGCCAGGCCGAAGCGACGGCGCACGGCGGGGACGTCGATGAGATCGAGTAGTTCGCTGACCGTAAAGCGCGACTGGTCGAGACGAAGCAGATGCTCCAGCGCCATCACCAGCGGCACGTTGCCACGTGCCTGGCGGTCGGCCACGGTGAACGGGATGAAGCGAGGATCGTCAAAGTCGATGCGCCCGAAAACCGCTTCGATGTAGGGCGCATAGCTACCGATGTCCGGAACCATCACGATCACATCGCGCGGCTGCAGTGGCTCGCCGCGGGCCGAAGCCGCAGCAAAGCGCGCAAGCAACGCATCGTGCAGGATCTCCACTTCACGTAGCGGGCCATGCGCTACATGGAACGTGATCGAGTCGTCATCGATGCGCAACTCAGGCCGTGCGCCGGGCGCCGGCAACGGATCGAGGTTGAAGATCGCCTGCTGCACCGACGCCAGTAGATGGTTGCTGCCAGGATCGGTAAAGAGATCGACCCTCTGCTCCCACGCAGTGAAACGCGCTCGGTAGCTTTCCACCTGGTCGAAGGCGTCGAGCATGCGGATGTAGTCGCGCCCCTGCTTGCCCCAGGCAGCCAGCAAGGGGTTGGCATGCAGGTGCATGTCCTCGAGCGCGAGGGCTTCCGGCGCGTCGGGCTTGGCGGCCTGGCGACGCTGAGAGGCACGCAACAGCTCGCGATCCTCCACGATGTCCGCCCAGTAGTGCCGGCACGGGTTCATCACCACCAGCAATACCTGGCAGTGTGCGCTCAGCGCGGCAAGCGCCTCTAGCGTCTGCTGAGGCAGGGACGACATGCCGAACACCACGATCCGCCGTGGCAATCGCGGGAATGTCGCGCCAGGCGCCATCGCCGCCTGCATGAAGCGCGCATGCACGGCGGCGCGGTGGCCGTCGCGTTGCGATTCGTCCACGTCGGCCAATACCGCTCGCCAGAGCTCCGCCTGCCACTGCTGGCCATCGGGAAGCGGCCGCTGCGTGCCGCGCAAGTCGTCGCGGAGCACGTCGCGCCCGGAAGCCCAGTCGTCGAGCCAGTCGGCGCGATACACCTGGTATTGGTCGAAGAGATCGGCGAGGCGCCGGGCCAGCTGGTAGCGCTTGCTGGTGTCGTGGTCGTCGCCCAGGTAACGGCGCAGCGGCGCGAAGGCCTCGCGCTCGAGCTGGGCCGGCAACAGGCGGAGAAGGCGCCAGGAAAGGCGTGATTCGTCGAAGGGGGACTCCGCCGGGACGGCGCCCTGCCCAAGCACCGCGCGATAGGCCGTCCACAGGAACCGCCCCGGCAGCTGCACATTCACCGCCGCGCTGATCCCCAAGCCGCCATCGGCCCGGTCGCGCGCGAGCGCCATCTTGAACCACTGGGCGATACCGTTGCTCTGCACCAGCACCGTCTCGTCTTCCAGCGGCCCAAGGGGCTCGCGCTGCAGCCACGCGGAGAGCACGTCGCGCAGTTCTTCCAGGCGATTGCCGTGCAGCACCATGAAGCCGGGCACGATCTCGGTGGTCCGCAGGTTCAATCCCTTTGCCTCCGCTGCCCGGGTGAAGTCACATGATCGCGCCGGGGCGTCTCACCGCCCGCGACCTGACACTAGAAAGGCTTGGACAACACCAGCAGGATGATGGCGAACAGCACCAGCACCGGTAGCTCGTTGAACAGGCGAAGGGTGCGTGAAGGCGGCAGCGCGCCGCCGGCCTCGCTGCGCTTCAATAGTTTTCCCGTCCAGATGAAATACGCCAGCAGGATCACCACGCCGGTGAGCTTGGCGTCGATCCAGTGGCCGACCACCACCTGCGGCAGGATGGGCGTCACCAGGTGGCCCAGCCAAAGGGTGAGGCCGAAGATGAATGCAAAGCCGAACATCATGTGGCCGAACTTGTACAGGCGGCGCCCCATCAGCAGCAGCCGGGCCTGCACGGCAGGCTCTCCGGCCGTCTCGGCCACATTCACCAGGATCCTGGGCAGGTAGAACACCGCAGCCATCCAGGCCACCACGAAGAGAATGTGCAACGACTTGATCACGAAGTAGGTCATGGTATGCGACGCCTGCGCTGCCGGGGTGCAGCCTCGCCCATGATAGCCCGGCCGCCAGGCCCATCGGGAGCGACGACGCCGCATTCACCGCCAGGGCGGAATATCGGGCGCATGAGCCTCCACGATTACCGACGCAAGCGGAACTTCGCCCATACCCGCGAACCGACGGCCGAAAGCGCGGTACCGGCAGGCTCCCGCTCGATCTTCGTGGTGCAGCTGCACCATGCCAGCCGCCGTCATTTCGATTTCCGCCTGCAAGTGGGCCATGCCTTGAAGAGTTGGGCCGTCCCCAAGGGCCCAAGCTACGACCCGACGGTGAAACGCCTGGCCGTGGAAGTGGAGGATCACCCGGTGGCCTATGCCGATTTCGAGGGCGACATCGAGGAAGGCTACGGCAAGGGCCACGTGGACACCTTTGATCGGGGTGTCTGGTCCACGGCCGGCGATGTCGAGGCGCAGCTGCGCAAGGGACATCTTCGCTTCGAACTGTTCGGCGAGCGCCTGAAGGGTGGCTGGCACCTGGTTCGTAGCGGCAAGCAGGAGCGCCAGCCGGCGTGGTTCCTGATCAAGGAGAAGGACGCCTACGCCGGCGACGTCGAAGCAGATGACCTACTGGACGCAAAAATGGCCGCGAGCACACGCAAGGCTTCGAAGAAGAAGGTATCGGTCAAGGCCGCTCGCAAGCAGGCGCCCAAGACCCGCGCAGCGCCGCGCGCGCCGCTGATCAAAAAGGCAGCGGCATTGCATGGCGCACGCAAGGCCCGGCCATCGGCCGCCTTCTTCAAACCCGAACTTGCCACGCTCCATGACGCGCCCCCAAAGGGCGATGAGTGGCTTCATGAAGTCAAATGGGATGGCTACCGTATCCTCACCACGGTGGTAAACGGCGAGGTCACCCTGTATTCGCGCAATGGTTTGCCATGGAACGAGCGACTGCCCGACATCGCCGCCGCGGTGCAGGCGCTGGGCCTGGATTCGGTCCGCCTCGACGGCGAGCTGATCGCCCTGGTCGACAACCGCAGCGACTTCAACGCACTGCAAAAGACTCTTTCCGGCGAAGCCCAGGCACCGCTGGTGTACATGTTGTTCGACCTTCCCTATTTCGAAGGCCTGGACCTGTCCAAGACAGCTTTGGTCGACCGGAAGGGCATCCTCGAGAAACTCATCGCGCACGCGCCCAAACACCTTTCCTTCAGCACCCACACCATCGGCAACGGCGACGAAGTATTCGCCATGGCCATGGAGCAGAAGCTCGAAGGCATCATCAGCAAGCGCGTGGACGGAGGCTACCGATCCGGCCGCGGCAACGACTGGCTGAAGGTGAAGCGGCTGGAAGCGGATGAATTCGCGGTGGTGGGATATACGCCGCCCAAGGGCAGCCGCACCGGCTTCGGCTCGCTGTTGCTGGCAAGGCCCGATGGCAAGAAAGGCTGGACGTACGTGGGTCGCGTGGGCACCGGGTTCTCCGATGCGCAGTTGAAGCAATTGACCAAGACGTTGGCGAAGAAAGGCGTGCCCGAGCCCACCGTCACCATCGATGCCATCGATCCACTGCTGCGCGGCGCCTTGTGGGTCCCACCCACGGCCGTGGCCGAGGTGTACTACCGCGGCATCGGCAACAAGAACCTGTTGCGGCAACCCAGCCTGAAGGGGCTTCGCATGGACAAGAGCACCAGAGATCTGAAGGACAGCGACCGGGCGACGCCGAAGAAGGTGTCGGCTGGCCGATCGGCAAAAGCAACCAAGGCTGCGCCGGTCAAAGCCGCGCGTGCAGGAAAAACAGCATCGTCGCGCAGCAAGGCTGCCGACATCCGGATCACCCATCCCGACCGCGTCGTTTTCCCCGACGATGGCATCACCAAGCAGGAGGTGGTGGATTACTACCGCGCCGTGATGGACTGGTTCCTGCCCGGCGTGATCGGCCGCCCGACGTCGGTGATCCGCTGCCCGTCCGGCACCGCCAAGGCCTGTTTCTTCCAGAAGCACATGATGGCTGGCCTGCATCATGTGGGAGTGGCCAAGCTCAAGGAGGAAGGCGGTGGTACCGGGGAATACCTATATCCCGATAGCGCCGACAGCGTGATCGAACTGGTGCAGTTCAACTCGCTGGAATTCCATCCGTGGGGATCCACGGTCAAGGATCCCGACCGCGCGACACGCATCGTCTTCGACCTTGACCCCGGCGACGGAGTGGAATGGAAACGCGTGGTGGCCGGCGCCCGCACCATACGCAAGCTGCTGCAGCAGGCAGGGCTTGAATCCTTCGTGCGCACCACCGGCGGCAAGGGCCTTCACGTGGTGGTGCCGCTCAATCCCGGATGCACATGGGACGTGGTCAAATCCTTCGCCCATGGCTTCGCCGACGTCATGGCGCAGATGCATCCACTGGAGTTCATCGCCGTGGCCAGCAAACGCTCGCGGAAAGGCCTGATCTACCTGGACTACCTGCGCAATGGCCGCGGCGCCACGGCCGTGGCCTCTTATTCCCTTCGTGCGCGCCCCGGCGCGCCGGTTGCCGTACCGCTGCGCTGGGAGGAACTGGGCAAGCTCAAGTCCGGCCACGACTTCGACATCCACACCACGCCCACCCGCCTGTCCCGGTTGAAGAAGGACCCCTGGGCCGGCATCGACAAGCTCAAGCAGAATCTCGACGACGTCCACGGCAAGCTCGAAAGCTGATCGCGGGCTTACCGCGTTTTCTTGCCCCGTTTGCCCAGCGCGAGGCTTTCCCTCAGGCTAGGCGGGCACTGACCAGTGGAGAGTTGCGATGCGGGGTGGCTGTCGTACGTTCTGGAGCGCCCTGGCGCTGATGCTCATTGCGCCCGCCGTCATGGCTGCCGATGCCGGCCTCGCCACGGCTTATTCCCGGTTGCAGCAGGCCGCTGCCATGCCGGGGCCGATCCATCTGCGCAACGAGCAATTGCGCAAGCTCTACGCCGCCTCCATCGCACCCCAGCAGACCGTCGGTCACGCCGCCACGGCCACGCCGGCGGACCTGGCCACGCTTTACGATGCCGCCGGCTTCATGGCCACCACCGTGCGCGACACGGCCTACCTGCGCGACATGCAGCTGGACCTCTCGGAGCTTCAACGGCGAAAGCTCGATACCGACGCGGTGTATCAGTCGATGTACGGCGCGCTGGTGATCACACGCCGCTTCCCCGAGGCAACCACCCTCGCCCGCCGCCATCGCAGCGCGAAGCTCGAGGTCCTGCCCCGCTTGGTGGAGTCGTCGGACCTGCGCAAGAGCGGCCCCACCGAACTTGCCTTCTCGCCCGACGGAAAGACCCTCACCCGCCAGCACGTGAACCTGGGCAAGGGCATCGGCATGGTCGTGGTGGGCAGCCCGAGCGATGCCGCCACCGCGGCGGCCGTCAGTGCGATCGAAGCCGATCCGAAACTCAGCACGGCCTTGCGTGAGAAGATGACTCTTGTCGCCCCGCCCACCCCGGCACTGGACGCAGCAGCGTTCGGCAAGTGGAACGCCACGCACCCGGCCACGCCAATGACGCTGGTCTACCGTGAATCGGAATGGACCATGATCACCCACTGGACGGTGCCTACGTTCTACGTGCTTGACCATGGGAAGGTCATAGCGACGATCCAGGATACGGACCCTGCGGTAGTGCGGCGAAAGATCGCCGCTGCCCTGGAGGCGCGCCGCCCTTCGAAGTAGGGGGCTCCAGGTCAGGATATCTTTTTTGTATACACAATTAGATTGACAGGCGTGCCCCCCCTCGCCATACTCGATCCATGGAGATCTCGTACGACCCACGCAAGGATGCGCGGAACGTAGCCGTCCGCGGGTTGTCGTTCGATCTCGTCAAGCTAATGGATTTCGACGACGCCCTGGTCAAAGTCGACGACAGGACCGACTACGGCGAGGTCGCTATATCGCCTTGTCAACGATTCGCGGTCGCGTATTCGTCGTGGTTTTCACGACAACTACAGTGGGCATTCGCGTGATCAGTTTTCGAAAGGCCAATGCGCGTGAGGTAAAAGTATATGAAACGTGGCGCCCGCCCACTTACCACGCGTGACGGTGAACTCCGGGAGGATCTGACCCGTGCGGAGCTGGCAACATTCGTCCCGGCGGCGGGTATCCTGCCCAGGCATGTGCAGGAAAAGCTCGGTATGCGTGTACGGGGCCCGCAGAAAGCACCGACCAAGATAGCCACATCCATTCGGCTTTCCCCGAACGTCATCGAGGCCTTCAAGGCAACGGGGCGCGGCTGGCAATCCAGGATCGATGAGGCCTTGCAAACGTACCTCATGGAACATCCGAACTAGCCACTGGATCAAATCGCTGGCATAAAAAAAGACCGTCGCCGGTCTTTTTTTCTTCGAATTCCACTTCACCCTTCAGGGGAAAGTGGTGGGCGGTACAAGGATCGAACTTGTGACCCCTACCATGTCAAGGTAGTGCTCTACCGCTGAGCTAACCGCCCGTCGAGCCCGAAATTGTAGCAATGGGCCGGGCGGGGGTGCAAGCGGGCGCCGGGGGGCTAGCCCAGGAGGGCCTGGTCTCGGAGCCTGCCGATATCGTCGCGAACCCGCGCCGCATCCTCGAATTCCAGGTTCTGGGCGTGCTTGTACATCTTCGCCTCGAGTTTCTTGATCATGGCAGCGGCCTGGGTAGGCGACAGCCTGCTGTAGTCATCGGCCCTCTGCTCGCCGATCTTCACGTCGCCGGCGTTCTTCTTCCGGCCACGGGTACCGAAGTCGCCGCGGGCGCCTTCCATGATGTCGGCGATGCGGCGGACGATCGTGGTGGGGGTGATGCCGTTAGCCGCGTTGTACTCGACCTGCTTCTCGCGGCGGCGGGATGTCTCATCGATGGCCGCCTGCATCGAGCGGGTGACCTTGTCGGCGTAGAGGATCGCCCTGCCCCGCACGTTGCGAGCGGCGCGGCCGATGGTCTGGATCAGGGAGCCGGTCGATCGCAGGAAGCCTTCCTTGTCGGCGTCCAGGATCGCCACCAACGCTACCTCGGGCATGTCCAGGCCCTCGCGCAACAGGTTGATGCCCACCAGCACGTCGAAATTCCCCAGGCGAAGATCGCGGATGATCTCGGTGCGCTCCACGGTCTCGATATCCGAATGCAGGTAGCGCACCTTGACGTCGTGCTCGCCCAGGTAATCGGTGAGGTTCTCGGCCATGCGTTTGGTTAGCGTGGTCACCAGTACGCGGTCGCCCATGGCCACCACTTTCTTGATCTCGCCAAGCAGGTCGTCCACCTGCGTGCGCACGGGGCGAATTTCCACTTCGGGATCGATCAAACCCGTCGGACGCACCACCAGCTCCACCACCGCGTCGCCGGAGTGCTGCATTTCGTAGGACGCAGGCGTCGCCGAGACGTAGATCGCACGCGGCGCGCGGCGCTCCCATTCATCGAACTTCAGCGGCCGGTTGTCCATCGCCGAAGGCAGGCGGAAGCCGAATTCCACCAGAGTCTCCTTGCGCGAGCGGTCGCCCTTGTACATGGCGCCCAGCTGCGGGATGGTGACGTGGGACTCGTCCACCACCAGCAGCGCGTCGGGCGGCAGGTAATCGAACAGCGTCGGCGGTGGCTCGCCCGCGGAACGGCGGGTCATGTGGCGGGAATAATTCTCGATGCCCTGGCAGAAACCCACCTCAGCCATCATCTCAAGGTCGAAGCGCGTGCGCTGCTCCAGGCGCTGGGCCTCCACCAGCTTGTTTTCCCGATAGAGGAATTCCAGGCGTTCCTTCAATTCGTCCTTGATCGTCTCGATGGCGTTCAACACGCTTTGCCGGGTGCTGGCGTAGTGCGTCTTCGGGTACACCGTGTAGCGCGGCACTTGCCGCAGCACCTCGCCGGTAAGCGGATCGAAGATCGACAACCGCTCCACGTCGCCGTCGAACAGCTCGATGCGCAGGGCTTCGGAATCCGATTCAGCGGGAAATACATCGACGATCTCGCCTCGCACGCGGTAGGTGCCTCGCCGGAAGTCCATCTCGTTGCGCGTGTACTGCAATTCGGTGAGCTGGCGGATCAGCGCACGTTGGTCGACATGCTCGCCCTTGGCGATGATCAGGCGCAGCTTCAGGTAGTCGTCCGGATCGCCCAGGCCGTAGATGGCCGATACCGTGGCCACGATCAGCGCGTCGTCGCGCGAGAGCAACGCCTTGGTCGCCGCCAGGCGCATCTGCTCGATGTGGTCGTTGATGCTCGAATCCTTCTCGATGAAGGTATCGGACGCCACCACATAGGCTTCGGGCTGGTAGTAGTCGTAGTAGCTGACGAAATACTGCACCGAGTTGTGCGGAAAGAATTCGCGGAATTCCCCATACAGCTGGGCGGCCAGGGTCTTGTTCGGCGCCAGCACCAGGGTGGGCTTCTGCACGTTCTGGATGACATTGGCGATGGTGAAGGTCTTGCCCGAGCCCGTCACGCCCAGCAGGGTCTGGCCGGCAAGGCCGGCATCAAAACCCTCGGTAAGGCGGCGGATGGCATCGGGCTGGTCGCCCGACGGCTGGTAGGGCGAGACGAGCTGGAAGCGGTCGGTCATCGTAGCCAGATGGGGACGCGGCCCTACATCTTAAATGGATAGCGCCTAGGAGGCGTGTAGAGGCGCGGGTAGCCCCATGGCCAGCCGGCGCCGATGGTGGATGGCCCGGCCCCGAGCCCACGATGGCGTCCATGTGGATGCCGTCCCGCACCAGCAAGGCCGTCTCGCTCGTGGAACTGATGGCCACGCTCGCCGTGATGGCCATCCTGGCCATCGTGGCGACGCCGAGCCTGGCTTCGCTGATTCAACGCACGCGGGTTCGCAGCCAGACCGACGCCCTCCTTGCCGCGTTCGCCCTGGCCCGTTCGGAGGCCGTCATGCGGGGCGTCCCAATCATCGTATGCCCCGGCAGGCATGGAATCGCCTGCGACCGCGCCGCAAGCTGGCACGAGGGCTGGTTCGTGGCCCCCGACCCGTATCGTGATGCCCGGCGGCTTGGCCCGCCGATCTGGGTGGAACAGGGCACGGGGAATCCTTCCGTCCGTGGCCTGGGCACGCGCCCCTACAGCCGGTTCTATCCGGACGGTACGTCCCGTGGGCACAATCTCACCGTGGTGTTCTGCATGGCGGGCAAGCCCGACAGCGCGCAGGCCGTGGTGCTGGCCACCAGTGGCCGCGCGCGCCAGCAGGGAAAACATACGACCCATGCCCAGGCCTGCGCTCAAGCGCTCTCCACGGGTTCTTGACAGCCTTCGGCGTCCAACCCAAAATACGCGACTCCCCGCCCGAATAGCTCAGCTGGTTAGAGCACTTGACTGTTAATCAGGGGGTCGTTGGTTCGAGTCCAACTTCGGGCGCCAGAGATTTCAAGGGCTTGCAGCGATGCAGGCCCTTTTCTTTGGGCATTGC
>Ga0207694_10001957_pt1 | contig 17049 bp, 14 predicted proteins | sample KBSC34metaG_FD_184353 | JGI IMG/M metagenome (GOLD analysis project Ga0207694, IMG submission 184353) | Corn rhizosphere microbial communities from Kellogg Biological Station, Michigan, USA - KBS C3-4 metaG (SPAdes) (version 2) | ecosystem: Host-associated > Plants > Roots > Rhizosphere > Soil... | reverse complement strand
AAAGGCCGTCCGGGGCCGGGACCTGGCCAGCAGATAGAACGCGACGGCGTGCGTGATCATCAGCAATGGTACATACACGATCGGAATGACATAGGCGGCGCCGAGTTCTCCTGCCAGCGGCGCGAGGCCGAGCTGGATGCCGTGATAATAATCGATCAGGATGTCGGCGGCGCCCACGGTGTTGAAGGCGGCGACGAGCGTCCAGAAGAGCGGGCGCATCCTGACTGTCAGCAATGCCAGCATGGCCAGCACCCCGGTTGCGAAATCGCCGTAGGCGGCATAGCTGGCGAACCTGGCCGGCAGATCGCTGCCGACGACGCCCGGAACGATGAAGACCAGCCCGAAAAAGCGGAAGCTGTGCAGGACGGCGATGACGCGCTGCGCCTCCACCCTGTCCATCGATTTGAGCCAGGGCCAGCCGTATGCGCCGAGCCAAAGCAGCCACGGCACATAGCCGAGACCGAGATGAAGCTGGAAGACGATTGCCGTCGACATTTCTGTGATCTCCTGTCGGTTGCCGGTTCACACGGTCTCGAAAACCGCGCTCAGGATGCCGAGCCGGCCTTCCATGAGATTTCGGCCGAGATTGGCGGCCAGTTGCGGAAAGTCCGGCCCCATCACTATGCCGAGATTGGGCGAGGGCGGCGGTCCGGCCGCACGCAGCCCGGTGAACCACGTCTTCGCGGTCTCGGTATCGTCCCGCCATTCCAGCACATCGAAGCCGGCTGGTTCGATCGCCGCGCGTGTTTCGGCTGCGCTCAGGAGAAAGCTCGTTGCCGGCGTCCGTGCCCAGGGCAGGGGGTAGACCGGTTCGCCGGCCCGCAACACGACGTCGAACGTCGCGAATCTGCCGCCCGGCTTCAGAACCCGCCGGATCTCGCGGTAGAGCTGCGCCCGGTCGGCGATATTCATCGCGACATGGAGCAGCAGCGCGGCGTCGAAGCGGCCGCTATCGAAGGGCAGCTCGAGCGCGCTGGCGGTTTCGAAGGATACCTCTTCGCTCTGTCCCGTGCGCTCGGTGAGGTAGCGTGCGGCATCCACGAACGGCTCGCTGAGGTCGACACCAGTGACACGGCAGCCATAGGCTTCCGCGAGGAAGCGAGCGGGTCCGCCGATGCCCGAGCCGATATCCAGGACCGACATGCCGGCGCCGACCCCGGCCAGCGCGGCAAGCTCAGCGGTCGCGGCGAGTCCGCGCGTGTGGAACTGGTCGAGTGCGCCTAGCTGCTCGGGCTTGAACTGCCGGTCGTCGGGCCCCAGGGCAAGGAGCGCCGTCTTCAACCGCTCGGTCAGGCCGGTCGCGCTGTAGTGCTCACGTACGCCGTCGAGCATGTCGGTCATCGCTTCATTCCTCTAAGGCTGGCTGACTTGCCATCCTCATGTATGGCCGCTTCCGGCGATAAACTATTCGCGATAATGTTGATGGGGCATGAAGCAGAACTTCACAGTCAGGCAGGGTGCGCTCGACGGCGTCGAGGCCTTCCTCGCCGTTGCCCAGAACCGAAGCTTTCGCAGAGCGGCGGCAGAGCTCGGCGTCACCCCGTCAGCGATCAGCCAGGCGGTCCGGACGCTCGAGGCGCGCGTCGGCGCGGCCCTGTTCATACGCACGACGCGCAGCGTCGGCCTGACCGAGGCCGGGGAGCGGTTTCTGCTGCGCGCCAAACCGGCGTTCGATGAACTGGTCGCCGCAAGCGAGGTCGCACGCGAGCTCGGCCAGCGTCCGGCCGGACGGCTGCGCCTTTCGGTGCCGCGGGCGGTCGTGCCGATCCTGCTGGAACCGCTGATCGCGTCCTTTTCCCGTGCCTATCCGGAGGTCGAGGTGGAGATCGCTGTCAGCGAGGAGCTGGTCGACATCGCGACGGAGGGGTTCGATGCCGGCATCCGGCTGGGCCAGTTCATCGCCGCCGACATGATCGCGGTGCGGTTGACGCCGCCGTTCCGCCTCGTCATTGCCGGCAGCCCTGCCTATCTGGCGCGCAGCGGCCGGCCGGAGAAGCCCGAGGACCTGCGCCGGCACGCATGCCTGCGGTTGCGGCGCTCCGACGGATCGCTGGCGCTATGGCCGCTGAACGACAATGGCCGTGCGATCGAGATCGCCGTATCCGGCCCTCTCATCGCCAATGACTTTCCCACCATGCTGGGCGCCGCCATGGAAGGCATGGGGCTTGCGCAGGTGCCGGCGCCGATCGCCGCCGACGCGCTCGGAGCGGGAAGACTGGAGGCGGTTCTGGAACCGTTCGCGCCGACCGCGCCCGGTGTGTTCCTCTATTATCCCAGCCGCCGGCAGACCCCGCCGAAGCTGCGGGCCTTTATCGACCATATAAAGAGCCGCCCTGAAGCTGCATCGTCCGAGCGGCCGGCGTGAGATGAAGGAAATGGTGATCCCGGTGGGATTCGAACCCACGACCACTCGATTAAAAGTCGGGTGCTCTACCAGCTGAGCTACGGGATCGCCGGTTGCCGGGCGGTTGCGCCGACGGGGCGGACACTATGCTGCGCGGGTGCCAGGGTCAACGGGCCGAGGCGAAAGCCGCGCTTTATCTGGGCAAAACCTATTTGGCGGTGCTGCCGCTGAGCTCCAGCTTCTTGGCGCTGGGCAGGGCGAATCGGGCCGTCAGGCGGTGGGCCACGCCGGGCGAGACGAAGCTGGAGATATCGCCGCCGAGGCTGCCGATCTCCTTCACGAAGCGGGACGAAATGAACTGCACCCCTTCCGACGCCATCAGGAACACGGTCTCCACGTCCGGGTTCAGGCGGCGGTTCATGCCGGCCATCTGGAACTCGTACTCGAAGTCCGATACCGCGCGCAGGCCCCGGATCAGCACGCTGGCATTCACCGAGGTGGCGAAATGCATCAACAGCGAATCGAAGGGCCGTACCTCGACCTTGTAGCCGGCGGCGAGCAGCGGAGCGATCTCGTCCTGCACCGTCTCGACCCGCTCGTCGGTCGAGAAGAGCGGACCCTTGCCGGCATTGCGGGCAACCGCGATCACCAGGTGGTCCACGATACAGAGGGCGCGTTCGATAACATCCATATGGCCATTCGTGATGGGGTCGAACGTGCCGGGATAAACGCCGATACGGGGCTTCATTTGGTCACTGCACTGCTAAGAGGTGTTTTCTTATTCGGACGGCAGTGAAGAGGCATCCCCCTCGGTCTGCTCGTCGTCCCCCTCATTATTACCGGAATCGTCGCCATTGCCAGATTCTTCGTCGATCCTGGCGACGGAAACGACATGCTCGTCGGGTGCGACCTTGAACAGGATCACGCCCTGGGTCCGCCGGCCGGCGATACGCACGTCCTCAACCCCGGTGCGGATCATCTGGCCGCCGTCCGAAACCAGCATCAGCCCGTCGGTCATGCCGACCGGGAAGGTGGCGACGATCAGGCCGTTGCGGTCGTTGACTTCCATGTTCTGGTAGCCTTGGCCGCCGCGTCCCGTCGCGCGGTATTCGTAGGCCGAGCTGCGCTTGCCGTAACCGCGCTCGCTGACCGTCAGGATGTACTGCTCCTTGGCTTCCATCTCGGCGATGCGTTCGGCAGACAGCGTGCCGTCTCCGCCGACGGCTTCCTCGTCCGGCTCCTCGGCGGCGCTGCCTTCCTCGGCGGCGCGTTTCTGCCGCGCAAGCTTCACATAGATCTCGCGCTCGTCCGGTGTCGCTTCGACCCCGGTCAGGATCGACATCGAAATGACTTCGTCATCGCCCAGCAGCCTGATACCGCGGACGCCGGTCGAGGTACGGCCCGAGAAGACACGCACCTCGTCGATGGCAAAGCGAATGCATCTGCCGTTCCGGGTTGCCAGCAGCACGTCCTGGTCGTCGGCGCAGGTATGGACCGAGATCAGCCGCTCACCCTCGTCCAATTTCATCGCGATCAGGCCGTTGGCCCGGATATTGGCGAAATCGGACAGTTGGTTGCGGCGCACTGTGCCGTGTGAGGTGGCGAACATCAGGTGGAACTGATCCCATGTCGCCTCATCCTCCGGCAGCGGCAGAATGGCTGAGATGGTTTCGCCCTCGGTCAGCGGCAGCAGATTGACGAAGGCCTTGCCGCGCGAGGTCGGGGAGCCGATCGGCAGGCGATAGACCTTCAGCTTGTGGACCATGCCGCGGCTCGTGAAGAACAGCACCGGCGTATGGGTGGTGGCGACGAACAGGTCGGAGACGACATCCTCGTCCTTGGTCGTCATGCCGGTGCGGCCCTTGCCGCCGCGCCGCTGCGCCCGGTAGGTCGACAGCGGCACGCGCTTCACATAGCCGGTCATCGACACGGTGACGACCATGTCCTCGCGCTGGATCAGATCCTCGATGTCGGACTCGAACTCGTTGTCCTCGATGTGCGTGCGGCGGGGATTGGCAAAGCGTTCCTTGATGTCGCGCAGCTCGTCGCCGAGGATTCCCAGCAGCTTCGGCCGGTTGGCGAGGGTCGCCAGCAGGTCGGAGATCTTGTCGGTGACCTCCTTCAGCTCGTCGGCGATCTTCTCGCGCTCCAGGCCGGTCAGGCGCTGCAGGCGCAGGTCCAGGATGGCGCGGGCCTGCTCCTCGGACAGCACATAGGTGCCACCCTCGGACACGCCGCGGCCGGGCTCGTCGATCAGCGCGATCAGCGGCGCCAGATCGTGCACCGGCCAGGACCGCCCGGTCAGCGCGGCGCGGGCGGCGGCGGGGTCGGGGGCAAGGCGGATCGCCTCGATGATCTCTTCGATATTGGCGACGGCGATGGCGAGACCGGCCAGGATATGGGCGCGGGCGCGGGCTTCCTTCAGCTCGAAGATCGTACGCCTGCGGATGACCTCCTCTCGGAACTCCACGAAGGCAGAGATGATCTCTTTCAGATTCATCATCTGCGGCCGGCCGCCGTTGATCGCCAGCATGTTGGCGCCGAACGAGGTCTGCAGCGGGGTGAAGCGGTAGAGCTGGGCCAGCACGACCTCGGGCATCGCGTCGCGCTTCAGTTCCATGACGATGCGCACGCCGTCGCGGTCGGATTCGTCACGCAGGTCGGAGATGCCTTCGACGATCTTCTCGTTCACCACCTCGGCGATGCGCTCGACCAGGCGCGACTTGTTCTGCTGGAACGGAATTTCGCTGACGATGATCGATTGGCGGTCCTTGCCGCGCTCCTCGATAAAGGTCTTGGCGCGGACTGGGATCGAGCCGTGGCCGGTGTGATAGGCGGAACGGATGCCCGAGCGGCCCAGGATGATGCCGCCGGTTGGGAAATCGGGACCCGGGACCAGTTCGACCAGCCGGTCGATCGAGACGTTGTTGTCGTCCAGATAGGCCAGGCAGGCGTCGATCACCTCGCCCAGATTATGCGGCGGGATGTTGGTCGCCATGCCGACGGCGATGCCGCCCGCGCCGTTGACCAGCAGGTTGGGATAGCGAGCCGGAAGGACCAGCGGCTCCTGCAGCGATTCGTCGTAGTTCGGCTGATAATCGACGGTTTCCTTGTCGATATCCTCGAGCAGAGCCTCGCCCGCCTTGGCGAAGCGCGCCTCGGTGTAGCGCATCGCCGCCGGGCTATCGCCGTCCATCGAGCCGAAATTGCCCTGGCCGTCGACCAGGGGCAGGCGCATCGAGAAATCCTGCACCATGCGGACCATGGCGTCATAGATCGAGCTGTCGCCGTGCGGGTGATATTTACCCATCACGTCGCCGACGATCGCGGCGGATTTCTTGTACGGCTTGTTCGAGGCGAAGCCGGATTCGTTCATCGCGAACAGGATTCGGCGGTGGACCGGCTTCAGTCCGTCCCGCACGTCGGGAAGGGCCCGCGACACGATCACGCTCATCGCGTAATCGAGATAGGACCGCTTCATTTCCTCTTCGATGGCGACCGGAGTGATGTCGCTGGGGGGCGCCGTGGGGCCGGCGCTGTTCTGGTCTGTCAACTCAGCAAATCTTGGGAATCGGAAGGATGTACGAGTCTAGCATCCGCCGTTCCAGGTAACAACTTTTCCCGGCGCGAAGGAACCTCAGCCGCCCGCGTCTGCCGTACCCAGCAGCGCCCGGATCGTCGCCAGCACCGCCTGCGGCCGATAGGGCTTCGGCACGACGAAATCCTGGCTGACGCTGCGGGCCGACAGCAGCGATTCGGAGAAGGCGGAGGTGAGGACCACCGGCGTCGTCGGCCACTCCGCGCGCACCTTCTGGGCCAGCGCGCACCCGTCCATGGATCCGGGCATGCGCACGTCGGTGAAAAGCAGGTTGATGGGTATTCCGGCCTTGAGCACGTCCAGCGCCTCGTCCGCGTTCGCGGTTTCGATGACGTGGTAGCCTTCATCGCGGAGGAACTCGGCGATGGTCAACCGGATGATGAACTCGTCCTCGGCGATTAGTATTGTGGCTGGCAATTGGCGCCTTCGCTGACGCTGTGACTATTGTGCGGCAATCTACAACGCACGAAGGGTTTATCCGGTTCCACACTTTCTGGCAGTTAGAGAAAGTTCTGCGTTCAGGGATAGATCGGCTCCAGCTCGTCCCAGACCGGGGCGAACATGATCCTCAGCAGCTCCTCCTCGGCATAGATGCGCTCGCCTGACATCCTGGTCTTGCCGAAGGTCAGGATGCCCAGGATGCGGTAGGTCTTTTCCTTACCGTCGTCATGGCGGAAGACGACATCGTATTCCTGGTTGATCCCGTCCTTGCCGATCCATTCGGAGACCAGGGCGAAATGAACGATCCGTGGGCCGACATTGGCGAAATAATGCTCGTAATAGCGCCGCGCCCGATCATAGCCGGTCATCCGCAGCCCGATCGGCATCAGGTCGTAGACCGGGTCGTCTTCCAGCGTCGCCATGGTGCCGGCCATGTCCATGCCGGCCTCGGCCTGAGAGTGGCGAAGCGCATTCTTCACCAGATCGGAGTCTGCAAAATCCACGTTCCGGCCCTCCCTTTGAACTCTTGATTGGCGACGAGCCTATACGGGTGGGCGCCTGGGCGGAAGGCGGAAGCTTACGTCCGTGTCTCGTCTTCGCCGTAATGGGTCGCCACGTTCGAGGCGCCGGTGCCGAGATGGCTGGGCCGGGCTTGCGGGAAATAGTGGCGGACATGTTCGTGATATTCGACCGAGTCCTGGGGCAGGGACCGGCGATGCGTCGCCAGCTCCTCGGGCGTCAGGTGGGGTTCGTCGGGGTCGAAGGCGACCCAGCCCTCGGCTTCCCAGGTGGCGCCGCGCTTGCCGATATCGACCGCGCCGTGCCCCTTGAAGATCTGCCGGAAGGCGTCGAGGCGGTCCTCGTCGGCAACGACGGTCACCAGCGTGCCGCCGCGCCTCAGCCCCTCGGCATAAAGATGGGAGTCGGCGCTGGAGACGCCGTGCTCGGCCAGCAGGCCGATGACGCCGCCGACGATGCCTCCGGCGGCCGCCCCGGCCGCCAACGTCGCCAGCGTGCCGGCGGCGACCAGGGCGCCGATTCCGGGGACCATGATGGCGCCGGTGCCGACCAGTACGCCGAAGATACCGCCGACGCCGATGCCGAATTCGGCCCCGGTCACCACCGCCGGCTGCCTGTCGTTCTTGGTGTCGAACTCTTCGCGGCCGAAGGACGGATTGGTCGTCAGCGACGGGTGATCGCCGTTCACGTTGTTGGCGAGGAGTGAGATTTTCCCGCGCTCGGCACCGGCCTGGATCAGATCCGTGACGGCCTGGCCGGCGTCCTTGTAATGGTCGAAGAGCGCGACGATCGTTGCTTCGGACATGCTGAATCACCCGGTGTAGTGATGCTGGCGGACTGAAAAGCCCTCCAGTCTCTAACCGGGTGACAGCAGTCGGGTTCCGCTGAACTCAGGTGGCACGGAGGGCGAAATTGGCGCTGCCGGGGTGGAAATAGTGGCGGACGTCGTGGTGGTGATCGACCATGTGATCGCCCCGATTGGCGCGGATCGCGGCCAGTTCGGCGGCCGTCGGATGGTCGGCCTCGTGGTCGAAGCTGACCCAGCCTTCCGCTGTCCAGTGGGCGCCGCGCTTCTCGATGTCGACCGCACCGTGGGTCTTGAAGATCTGGCGGATCGCGTCGAGCCTGGCTTCGTCGGCGACGACGGTGACCAGGGTGCCGCCGCGCTTCAGCCCTTCGGCATAGAGGTGGGAATCCTCATGACTGATGCCGTGCTCGGTCAGCATGCCGACGGCGCCGCCGATGACGCCGCCCGCCGCCGCGCCGGTCGCGATCGTCGCCAGGGCGCCGGCGGCGATCAGCGGCCCGATGCCCGGTATCACCAGCGCGCCGGCCGCGGCTAGCACGCCGACCACGCCGCCGATGCTGATGCCAACCTCCGCGCCGGTAACGGCGGCGGGCTGGGCTTCGTCACGGCTGGTGAAGTCTTCGCCGGCGACGGCCGGATTCGAAACCAGGGCAGGGTGGTCGCCGCTCAGATTGTTGGCGACCAGGGAAATTCTGTCCTGGGTAACGCCGGTTGCGACGATATCGCTGACCGCCTTGCTGGCGTCATCGTAATGGTCGTAGAGCGCGACAATCGTGGCCTCGGACATGGTTCGCCTTTCCCTGGTTGGATGGGCCAATGTACCGTTATTTATGGTGTTGTTCCAAAAGGATAACGGCTGGCCGGTTGCGACATTTCGGCCGTGCCGGGTACCGTTCGGGGCGGCTCAGGCCTTGAGGTTCTGCTTCGCCAGCTGGTACCATTCGCGCTGGTTGCGGCGATAGAACGAAGGCGCTCTTTCGACCGAGCGCTTGATGTCGGCGAAGGCATCCTGCGCCGCCTGGGCGTCGCCCATTTTCCTGAGCAGCAGGGCACGGCGGATCTTGGGCTCCTCCCCGCCGAAATAATGCGACAGCGCCTCATATTCGCCGAGCGCCTCATCGTTCCGCGACAGGGCCTCCAGCGAGCGGGCATAGATCATGTGGGCATCGGCGCTCTGGAATCCGGGATTGGCTGCCCTCAGATCATCCAGCGCCTGCAGGGTGCCGGCCGCGTCGCCCTGGGCGAAGCGCACCCGGGCGATGCCCAGCATCAGGGCCGCATCGGTCGCATGGATGCCGATCATGCCGTCGCGATAGAGCCGTTCGGCCTCCTCCAGCTTGCCCAGCCGGACGCATTCGTCGGCCAGGGCGCGCTTGTTGGCGACGGTCGGCGTGTTCTCCAGCTGCATGGCCAGCTTGCGGTAATCGCCCTCAGGATTCACCAGCTTCTGCGCGTTCCGCATCGTCTTTTGCGCGGTCGGCGACTGATGGGCATTGGGCAGCAATTCGAAGACGACATAGGCCAGGATGCCGACCAATGGCAGCCAGAGGATGATCATCATCCAGTAATAGGGCCGCCCGGTGCGCACCGCATGGATGATGAAAAATACCTGTGCTGCGGGAATTAGCAGATAGAGCGGCATAAAGGTCCTGCGCGGGGTCTTTTTATATAGCCTTATAATATCACACACGAACAAACCGGCAACGGGTTTTTGCCGAGGATTCGGGGCCGCTCTCCGGTCGAACGGGCGAAGGCCATGGGGCGCGCATGTGAAAAAGGCCGCGAAATCTGTGCTCGCGGCCTTCGATCACCTGGAAATGTAAGCTTAGAACGGGATCTCGTCGTCCAGATCGGGGCCTGACGGGGTGAAGCCGCCCGGACCGCCGCCGCCATAGCCACCACCGCTGCCGCCCGAACCGCCGCCCCCACCGCCACGGCCGCCGCCTCCGCCGGAGGTGCCGCCATAACCGCCGCCGCCTCCGCCGCCGTAATCGCCACCACCACCATAGCCGCCCCCACCGCCGCCTTCGCGGCTGTCGAGCAGGGTCAGCTCGCCACGGAACGGGCGTAGCACGACCTCGGTGGAATATTTCTCCGCGCCGGACTGGTCGGTCCATTTACGGGTCTCGATCTGGCCTTCGAGATAGACCTTCGAGCCCTTCTTCAGGAACCGCTCGGCAACGCTGATCAGGTTCTCGTTGAATATCACCACGCGGTGCCACTCGGTGCGGTCCTTGCGCTCGCCGGACATCTTGTCCTTCCAGCTCTCGGAGGTGGCGACAGACAGGTTGCACACCTTGCCGCCGCTCTGCATCGAACGCACCTCGGGGTCTTTGCCGAGATTGCCGATAAGGATGACTTTGTTGACGCTGCCGGCCATGGGGAATCCGTCCGCTGGAATGATCGAGTCCGAAGACTAGAGGGCAGGGGCGGGTGGCGCAACGACATCTTGCCCGCCGCGCCGGGGGCCGCGATAACCTCAAGTCCAACCGGGGAAGGGGACTTGGGCATGGCGGCTGGCGAATCAAGGGCGAACGATGCGCGGCAGGAGGCGCTGGCCAGAACCAACCCGCTGTTCGGCCCCCGCAAGCTGAAGCTCGGCACCTTCTGCACCAATGTTTCCGGCGCCGCCTGCATGTCGACGATCGAGGGCGTGTACGAGGCGACCTGGCCCAATATCATGACGACGGCCCGCCTAGCCGACGAGATGGAGTTCGAGGCGATCGTGCCCTTGGGCCGCTGGCAAGGCTTCGGCGGCGTCACCCATTTTAACGAAGAGGTGTTCGAGGCGATGACCTTCTGCGCCTCGGTCACCGCGCTGACCCGCAACCCCGCTGTCTTCGCCACCATCCATGTGCCGACCATGCATCCGGTGCTGGCGACCAAGCAGGCCACTACCATCGACCATGTCGGCGGCGGCCGCTTCACCCTCAATGTCGTCACCGGCTGGAACAAGCCGGAGATCGAGCTGTTCGGCTCGCCCCTCCTGGCGCATGCCGAGCGCTATGAGATGGCGGAGGAGTGGATCGCGCTGATGAAGCGCCTCTGGTCCGCTGATGAGCCGTTCGATTTCGACGGCCGCTTCTACAGCATCAAACGGGCGCAGCTTAAGCCGCGGCCGATCCAGCGTGACTATCCGGCGCTGATGAACGCCTCCGGCTCGGCTGTCGGAAAACGCTTTGCCGCCAAGCATTTCGACATCGTCTTTTCCGGCCCGACTCTGCACGACGCGGCCTCGATCCGGAAACAGATGGATGAATACCGCAACTATGCCTTCACCGAGTTCGGCCGCGACTTGAAGGTCTGGATGACCGCCTATGTCATTGTCGGCGACACTGAGGCGGATGCCCGCCGCCAGTTCGAGGTGTGCGTCAATGAGAAGGGCGACCGGGTGGCGGCCAAGAACTTCATGGACGGCATGGGCATCAACTCCCAGTCCATCCCGCCCGACATCATGAAGCGCATCGGCGACGACATGATCGCCGGCTATGGCGGCTTCCCGCTGATCGGCACGAAGGAGAAGGTGGTCGAGGATTTGAAGATGCTGGCCGAGAACGGGGTGGACGGGATTTTGCTGACCTGGCCGGCCTTCATTTCGGGGATGGAGCGGTTCCAGCGGGAGGTGCTGCCGCTGCTGAAGGAGGCGGGGCTGCGATAAAAACCCCCTCACCCTCCCACCGCTATGCGGCGGGCCCCTCCCTCTCCCATTTCATGGGCGAGGGGCTCTAATGCCCCTCTACCGCTTGCGGGAGAGGGAGGGGCCCGGCCGCAGGCTGGGAGGGTGAGGGGGATTTAAATTTTGCGCCCCGCACAGAGTCGCCAAGCGCCCCCCGATACCCCATATTACCCGCTTCACGACATTCGAGCGGTCAAGACCTGGGCCTCATGCATAAGCACATCAGCGTGCGCGGCGCGCGCGAGCACAATCTGAAGAATATCGACGTGGATATGCCGCGGGACTCGCTGGTGGTGATCACCGGCCTGTCGGGCTCCGGCAAGTCCTCGCTCGCCTTCGATACCATCTATGCCGAGGGGCAGCGGCGTTATGTCGAGAGCCTGTCGGCCTATGCGCGGCAATTCCTCGAGCTGATGCAGAAGCCGGATGTCGATTCGATCGAGGGCCTGTCGCCGGCGATTTCGATCGAGCAGAAGACGACCTCGCGCAACCCGCGCTCCACCGTTGGCACGGTGACCGAGATCTATGACTATATGCGCCTGCTGTTCGCGCGGGTGGGCGTGCCTTATTCGCCTGCCACCGGCCTGCCGATCGAGAGCCAGACTGTCAGCCAGATGGTCGACAAGATCATGGAGCTGCCCGAGGGCACGCGCCTCTTGCTGCTGGCCCCGATCGTGCGTGGCCGCAAAGGCGAATATAAGAAGGAATTGCAGGATCTTAGGAAGCGCGGCTTCCAGCGCGTCAAGATCGACGGCACGATGTATGAGATCGACGAGGCGCCTGCCCTCAACAAGAAGCTGAAGCACGATCTGGAGGTCGTGGTCGACCGCATCGTCGTGCGCGAGGGGCTGGGCAACCGGCTGGCGGATTCGCTGGAGACGGCGCTGGCCCTGGCCGACGGGCTGGTCTTCGCCGAGATGGCCGACGGCGGCGAGCGCATCACCTTCTCGGAGAAGTTCGCCTGCCCGGTCTCCGGCTTCACCATCGCCGAGATCGAGCCGCGGCTGTTCTCCTTCAACAGCCCGTTCGGCGCCTGCCCGGTCTGCGACGGGCTAGGCGTGAAGATCATCTTCGACGGCGAACTCGTTGTTCCGGATGATGAAAAGAGCCTGCGCGAGGGTGCGGTGGCGCCCTGGGCGCAGTCGTCGTCGCAGTACTATGCCCAGACCCTGGAATCGATCTGCCGCCACTTCAAGGCGAGCATGAACACTTCGTGGGGCGAACTGCCGGAGGCGGTGCGCGACACGATCCTGAACGGCTCCGGCTCCACGCCGATCAAGATGCGCTATGACGACGGCCTCAGAACCTACGAGACCGAGAAGCCGTTCGAGGGCGTGCTGCCCAATCTGGAGCGGCGCTATCGCGAGACCGAGAGCGCCTGGATCCGGGAGGAGCTGTCGCGTTACCAGTCCGACCTGCCGTGCGAGACCTGCACCGGCTTCCGGCTGAAGCCGGAGGCGCTGGCGGTGAAGATCGGCGGGCTGCATATCGGCGAGGTGTCGAATTTCGGGATCGCCGAGGCAGGCCGCTGGTTCGGCGGGCTGAACGACAAGCTGACCAAGCAGCGGCAGGAGATCGCGGCCCGAATCCTCAAGGAAATCAACGAGCGGTTGGGCTTCCTTAACTCGGTGGGCTTGGAATATCTGAATCTCAGCCGCAGCAGTGGCACGCTGTCGGGCGGGGAAAGCCAGCGCATCCGCCTGGCGTCGCAGATCGGCTCGGGCCTTACCGGTGTGCTCTATGTGCTGGACGAGCCCTCAATCGGGCTGCACCAGCGCGACAACGACCGGCTGCTGACCACGCTTCGCCGCCTGCGCGACCTCGGCAACACCGTGATCGTGGTGGAGCATGACGAGGACGCGATGCGGTCCGCCGACTACCTGATCGATATGGGGCCAGGGGCCGGCGTCCATGGCGGGGAGATCATTGCCGCGGGCGAGCCGCTGGCGGTGATGCAGCACACGAACAGCATTACCGCCGACTATCTGACCGGGCGCCGGCAGATCGCGGTGCCCACCAATCGCCGGCCGGGGAAGAAGGGCAAGTTCCTGGAGGTGATCGGCGCCACCGGCAACAATCTCAAGGACGTCTCGGTCAAGATCCCGTTGGGCACCATGACCTGTGTCACCGGCGTGTCGGGCGGCGGCAAGTCGACCCTGATTATCGATACGCTTTACAAGACCTTGGCCAAGAAACTGATGAAGGCGCATGAGCATCCAGCGCCGCATCAGGCGATCAAGGGGATCGAGTTCCTGGACAAGGTGATCGATATCGACCAGTCGCCGATCGGCCGCACGCCGCGCTCGAACCCGGCGACCTATACCGGCGCCTTTACCCCGATCCGCGACTGGTTCGCCGGCCTGCCGGAATCCAAGGCCCGCGGCTATGGCCCCGGCCGCTTCTCCTTCAATGTGAAGGGCGGGCGCTGCGAGGCCTGCGATGGCGACGGCGTGCTGAAGATCGAGATGCACTTCCTGCCCGACGTCTATGTCACCTGCGAGACCTGCAAGGGCACGCGATATAACCGTGAGACGCTCGAAGTCCACTTCAAGGACAAGTCGATAGCTGACGTTCTTAAGATGACAGTTGAGGAAGGGCGGCAGTTCTTCCAGGCCGTCCCGTCGATCCGCGACAAGCTGGAGACGCTTGGCCGGGTCGGGCTGGATTATGTGGAGGTCGGCCAGGCGGCGACGACGCTCTCGGGCGGCGAGGCGCAGCGTGTGAAGCTGGCCAAGGAACTGTCCCGCCGCGCCACCGGCCAGACGCTCTATATCCTCGACGAACCGACCACCGGCCTTCATTTCGCCGACATCGCCAAGCTGCTGGAGGTGCTCCAGACCCTGGTCGACCAGGGCAACACGGTGCTGATCATCGAGCACAATCTGGAGGTCATCAAAACCGCCGACTGGATCATCGACCTCGGCCCTGAGGGCGGCGACAAAGGCGGCCAGATCGTCGCCACCGGCACACCAGAGGATGTGGCGAAGAACCCGGCGAGCTATACGGGGCAGTATCTGGCGCCGCATCTCTCCCCGGCGAAATACGCGAAAACGGCATGACCGATCCCATCCACATCGTCGGCGGCGGCCTTGCGGGCAGCGAGGCGGCCTGGCAGGTCGTGTCCGCCGGGATACCGGTGATCCTGCATGAGATGCGGGGCGTGCGTCCTACCGAGGCGCATAAGGGGGACGGGTTCGCGGAGCTGGTCTGCTCGAACTCCTTCCGGTCGGACGACAAGGATTACAACGCGGTTGGCCTGCTGCATGAGGAAATGCGGCGCGCGGGGTCGCTGATCCTGCAGGCGGCCGACAAGCACGCCGTGCCGGCGGGCAGCGCGCTGGCGGTGGACCGCGATGCGTTTTCCGACGAGATCACCCGGATCCTCAATGAACACCCCCTGGTCGAGATCCGGCGGGAGGAGGTCACCGGCCTGCCGCCCGCGGAATGGGGCCGCACCATCGTCGCTACCGGACCCCTGACCGCGCCGTCGCTGGCCGAGGCGATCCGGGCGGAGAGCGGGGAGGAGGCGCTGGCCTTTTTCGATGCCATCGCGCCGATCGTCTACAAGGACAGCATCGATTTCTCGGTTGCCTGGATGCAGTCCCGTTACGACAAGGCTGGGCCGGCGGGGACGGGGTCGGACTACATCAACTGCCCGCTCAACCGCGAGCAGTACGAAGCCTTCATCGCCGCGCTGCTGGCGGGCGAAACCGTGGACTTTAAGGATTGGGAGAAGGACACGCCCTATTTCGAGGGCTGCCTGCCGATCGAGGTGATGGCGTCGCGCGGCGTGCTCACCCTGCGCTACGGTCCGATGAAAGGCGTCGGGCTGGACGATCCGCGCACGGGCCGCTGGCCTTATGCGGTGGTTCAGCTAAGGCAGGATAATGCCTTGGGAACGCTCTATAATATGGTCGGCTTCCAGACCAAGCTGAAGCATGCCGCCCAGGTCGAAATCTTCCGCACCATCCCGGGGCTGGAGAAGGCCGAGTTCGCCAGGCTGGGCGGGCTTCACCGCAACATCTTCATCAACTCGCCGCGCCTGCTGGACGGGACTTTGCGGCTCAAATCCCGCCCGCATGTCCGCTTCGCCGGCCAGGTCACCGGTTGCGAGGGCTATGTCGAGAGCGCCGCGGTCGGGCTGCTAGCCGGGCGTTTCGCGGTGGCCGAGCATGCCGGGCTGGAGCCGGTCGCGCCGCCCCAGACCACGGCGATGGGTGCGCTGCTGGCCCATATCACCGGCGGGGCGGAGGCGGAGAGCTTCCAGCCCATGAACGTCAATTTCGGCCTGTTCCCGGTCCCGGAGGGCAAGCTGCCCAAGGGCCGCGACCGCAAGCTGGTCTACACCGCGCGGGCGCTCGCCGACCTGGAGGGATGGCTCAATCCGGCGGCGGTGGCTGCGGAATAACCGCGAGCCAAGTTACGCTATTACGTTCCCAAATAGCCTCAAATAGTCAGGCCGTTAGCCGACTCGGGCGTGCATGTATAATCGCGGGATTCGACAGGAGGGCCGATTATGTCGAACCGATCGATATTCGTTTCCGTGCGCGTCATTATTCTTCTGATCGCAACCCTGGCACTGGCCGGATGCGGCGCGGCGGCGGCTCCGTGCCGGGTGGCCTCGGCGGGGCTCAAGATCCTGCCGGCGATCGGCCATACCTTGGCTGAGCCGACGGATTCCTGCGCCTCCGCGATCGATCCGACCCCGGCGGAACCCTGATCAGAAGTTGAAGGAAGCCGAGATCGCGCCGTACTGGTCGTTGCCGTGCTGGTGGACGAATTCCTGGGTGCGGATGACCTCGGTCGCGGTGAGCCGGACGCCCGAGACGATGATGGCGACGCCGGCCTGGAAGTCGGCGACCAGGGTCTTCTTGGGCACATGCTGGCTGGTGGCGAATGTATTGCCGTCCAGGAAGATGTTGTGCGCGACGGCCCGGCCCTCGGCGCCGGCGAAGACATACCAGCCGAAATTATGGCCGGTGTCCGCCTCCGACAGGAAGAAGTTCGAGCCTGACAGGCCGGGCCGGATGCGCGGCGGGCCATAATCGCTCGGCAGGTCGCGGCCGATCCGGATCATGCCGCCGGCCGCGGCGTCGATCATCACATTGCCCAGGTCGAAGCCGACCGACGGGGTCACGTCGGCGCCCAGGCCCCAGAAATCGGTCTGGGCCAGCGCCCGCCATTTATGGTCGTAGGAGATCAGCAGGCCCGGCTCGCTCTTCAGCTGATTGTGCCAGCCATTCACGTGCTCGTTGGCAAACAGCGTGTCATGGAAGGTGTTCTGGACGAACTGCCCCAGCGCCGCGCGGCCGACGACACCGGCATCGATCTCCAGCGTGTCGAGGTCGGTGAAGCTGGACTTCACGGTCGGGTCGGGCTTCGGTGCCTTGATCAGGGTGAGGCCGGCATAGAGCCAGCCGGCATAAGGACGGTCGTTCAGGATTGGCTTGTAAGCCTTCTTGTTCTGCGGCGTGAACAGGCTTTGGCCGAACGACCAGCCGATGCGGCCGACGCTGTCGTCGGCGCCCAGCGGAATGGATAGCGCCTGCCGCTCCAGCCAGTCCTCCTCGCCGGGCGCCGACGGGTTCGGCAGCCAGTCGAAGCGGATTCCGTTGGTGTAGTGGCGGTCGCGATTGTCTGGGCTGAAATAATCGTTCTCGGCC
>Ga0207694_10001956_pt1 | contig 17054 bp, 21 predicted proteins | sample KBSC34metaG_FD_184353 | JGI IMG/M metagenome (GOLD analysis project Ga0207694, IMG submission 184353) | Corn rhizosphere microbial communities from Kellogg Biological Station, Michigan, USA - KBS C3-4 metaG (SPAdes) (version 2) | ecosystem: Host-associated > Plants > Roots > Rhizosphere > Soil... | reverse complement strand
TCTCCCAGGTTCAGCGTCTGATACTCTGCTTCCGCCCAGTTCTCCCCCATCCACCTAACCCCCGTAGCTGTGGACAGATGTTCACTCCTGTCCACTCTAGCCCGATTTGAGGGTAATGGGTAGCCCGTCGTTGGGAGAGGTCGAAGAAAGGCGATCGGCAGTTTTGATCGCCTTTCTTCGGGTGAGGGGCCCCGCCGCGGACGCGCACCGGACCCACCGCCGGACGCAGCTGCGGTCGGGTCGAAGCCATGTTTCTTGATACCGGGCGTTACAGCGCGTACGATTGGCTGCGGCGCAACCCCGTCCACCTCCCCCACCGAGGCGCTTCATGAGCCAGCACCGCCCGTGGACCGAGCACTACGTCCAGGGAACGCGTACCGAGATTCCCCCGATCCAGTACAAGCACCTCCCGGACATGGTGCGCTACGTGGCCGAGCAGTTCGGGCCTCGCAAGGCGTTCACCCAGTGCATGCCCAACGGGATGGACGCCTCCCTCACCTATGCCCAGGCCGACCGGCTCTCCGACCACTTCGCCGCGTACCTGCGCGAGGTGCTGAAGCTGCAGGCGGGCGACCGGGTGGCGGTGCAGCTCCCCAACTGCCTCACCTACCCGGTGGTCGCGTTCGGGGTGCTCAAGGCGGGGTGCGTGCTGGTGAACACCAACCCGCTCTACACCGCGCCCGAGATGACGCACCAGTTCTCGGATTCGGGGGCGCGGGCGCTGGTGATCCTGGACATGTTCGCCGACCGCCTCCCCGCCGTGCTGCCGAAGACGAAGATCGAGACCGTGGTCCTGGTCAGCATCGCGGAGATGTTCTCGCTGCTGCGCCGCACGCTGATCCAGACGGTGCTGAAGCACGTGCGCAAGGAGGTGCCGAAGGCCACGGTGGCGCACACCCCCTTCCCCGCCGCCCTCAAGGCCGGCGCGGCGGCCGCGGCGAAGGCGAAGGTCGCGGCCTACGTGGCGCACGTGGAGCTCGACGAGCCGGCGGCGCTGCAGTACACCGGCGGCACCACCGGGGTGAGCAAGGGCGCCGAGCTCACGCACCGCAACCTGCTGGCGAACACCATGCAGCTCGAGGAGGTCAGCAAGCACTTCCTCAACACCGGCGAAGAGACGGTGCTCACGGCGCTTCCGTTTTACCACATCTTCGCCTTCACGGTGAACCTGCTCCTCTTCTACATGCTGGGCGGGCACGACGTGATGGTGCCCTCGCCGCGCCCCATCACCAACCTGAAGAAGGCGTGGGCGAAGTACCCCATCACCTGGTTCACCGGGGTGAACACGCTCTTCAACGCGCTGCTGAACGAGGACTGGTTCCGCGCCGAGCCGCCCAGGAAGCTGGTGGCGTCGCTGGCCGGGGGGATGGCGCTGCACTCGGCGGTGGCCGCGCGCTGGAAGGAGGTGACGGGGACGCCGGTGGTGGAGGGGTACGGGCTCACGGAGACGTCGCCGGTGGTCACCTTCAACCCCATCGGGGGGATGGTGAAGGACGGCACCATCGGCGTGCCGCTCCCCTCCACCGACCTGAAGCTGGTCGACGAGAGCGGCGCCGAGGTGGGGGTGGACGAGCCCGGCGAGCTGCTGGTGAAGGGCCCGCAGGTGATGCCCGGCTACTGGCAGCGCCCCGACGAGACCGCCAAGGTGATCGACGCCGACGGCTGGCTGCACACCGGCGACGTGGCCGCGATGGACCACGACGGCTACGTGCGCATCGTGGACCGCAAGAAGGACATGGTGCTGGTGAGCGGCTTCAACGTCTACCCCAACGAGGTGGAGGCGGTGATCGCGCAGCTCGCCGAGGTGGCCGAGGTGGGCGTGATCGGCGTGCCCGACGAGCGCACCGGCGAGGCGGTGAAGGCGGTGGTGGTGAAGAAGAACCCCGCGCTCACCGCCGACGACGTGATCCGCCACTGCCGCGAGCAGCTCACGCCGTACAAGGTGCCGCGCCACGTGGAGTTCCGCGCCGAGCTGCCGAAGACCAACGTGGGGAAGATCCTGCGCAAGGACCTGCGGACCGCGCCGGCCGCCGAGAAGGCCGCCGTCTAGGGAATCTCACGCAGAGACGCAGAGGCGCGGAGAGAACGGCTGTTCTCTCCGCGCCTCTGCGTCTCTGCATGAGACGATCCCTTCAGACTTCAGGCGGCTCGATGTCGCGGGCCTGCTCGGCGACCTCGCGGGTCTGCTCGCGCAGCTCGCCGGCGTCCTCGGCGAGCGCTTCGACGTCGCCGGTGCGCTGGTGGACGTCGTCGTGGATCGCGGAGAGGCGCTGGGCGTTCTCGAAGAGGAGGCGCTGGCTGTCCTCCATCGTCTCCGCCGCCTCCGCCTGCTGCGCGGCCAGCTCCTCCTGCCGCTGGAAGGTGCGCACGTCGTCTTCCGCGCGGACCTGGTCGGCCGCGGCGATGTCGGGGTGCGGATGGTCCGGGCGCCCGGCGGCGACGGGGCGCTCCACCTCGGCGTCGTGCGCCGCCTCATCGGCGAGGCGGCGGCCCTGCTCGGCGATCTCGCCCAGGCTGCGGTCGGTGGGCTGGCTGTGGTCGGACATGGTGTGATTCCTCGGTCGTCGGTCTCCGTGAGTTAGAAAGGAGGAATCGCAAGAGGTCAGCCACGCGCAACGGGAATCCCGGGCCGGATGACGAGGCTCCGCGGTATCTGCTCCCGTATACGACCTCTGGCCGCGGATCATCGGCCCACCCGCCTCTCGCCTCTACAACGACTACTTTGTCCGCTATTGACATGGCGATCACTCGCAGGTACTCCTTTTCATCGCTTTTTGTGACGCCTTTCGTTATACTCCTTCCTTGTGAGGCCGTCGTGAGAAAAATCCTGCCCGCCAGCCTGACTCTGCTCGCCCTCATCGCCTGTTCCGATTCCCTGCCCACTACGGGCAGAACCCTTGACGGCACGCGCGTCGCCGGCGTTTACCGGGGATCCGTGCGGCTCGTCCATGGGGGGACGGTGAGTGAGCAGCCGCTCCCCGCCACGCCTTTCACGAGCCGAGTCGAAAGGGGCGCCGCGCGGGCAGTGATCGCGTCCGCCGATCCCCGGACAGTCGCTCGTTCCGGCACGCTCGTGATGGTGGCCGACGCCGCCGACGACGGGGTACGCACCACTCGCCGCACCTTCCAGGACCTCTCAGGGCAGACGCACGAGCTGGTGTCGGTGCGCGAGGGCGCGCGCGACATCGCGCTGACGCACTTCGTGAACGGACACCTGCGGGCGCAGATCACCCGGCAGTGGAGCCGGGAAGACGGCGCGTGGGTGCTCCACGGCGCGCGGGTGGTGCTGTTCGACGAAACCGGAAGCCGCGAGGTCGCGTCGCTCGCGCTCTCGGCCGGCGACGTGCGCCGAACCGCGCCGGCCACCGCCGCGCATGGCGGTGCGCGCTGGCTGCCGCGGGCCGGTGACGTCTTCGGCCCCACGCCGCTTCACGCGCAGGAGGCGACCGACTCGCTCGGCATCATTCCCAACCCGGATGGAACGGAGTACAACAGCTGCACGACCATCAAGTGGAGGATGGCGGCGTACCTTGCGCTCGGTGTCACCTTCGCTGCCACCGGCAACATCCTGGGCACCACGGGCGCGCTGCTCGGCTACTGGGGCGCGTACGATTCCGGCGTTGCGGCGGGCTGCTTCTAACCGGTCACATCAAGTCTGAATGGGAGGAAACATCATGATCGATGCTTCGATCCGGGGGTGGCTGCTGATCCTGGCCGGCGCGGCGCTGACGCTCGTGGCCGCCCGGCGCAAACGGCGCGAGCCCGCGCATGCGGCGGGCGTGGAGAGCTGGGGAGAGCGGCTCTGCGGGATCATGCTGATGATCGAAGGTGGCGCGACCCACCTGCAGGCCTTCGCCGGCACCCAGGTGGAGTGGATGCACTGGCTCGCGCTCGCGACCGGGGTCGCCGGAGCCGCGCTCGTGTGGACCGGGAGGATGCGCCGCAGCCGGCAATCGCGACCGAACGCGGTGTAGACCAAGCTCGTCCGCATGGCAGCAACGACCCGGGCCCCTCGCCAGCGCTGGCGAGGGGCCCGGTGCCATCTGCCTCGATCCGGCTATACCAGATCTGCCGATCGACTGTGCATTCCTCATAGAAACTGAAAGAGGATTTCACACAGAGGGACCAGAGGAACCAGAGAAAAGAATTCAGTTCTGGTTCCTCTGGTCCCTCTGTGTGAAATCATTCTGTTCGGCTGAAATGCACAATCAATCAGCCGAAGCGGTATTACTGGTACTGTATGTACAGAGGCTGCGGCCAGAGGCCCAGCACGTCGCGCGGGGTCATCAGCGGGTCGCCCTTCTTGGTGTCGTTGTGGTAGAAGAGCTTGAACCCGGTGAACTCCACGGGGTGGCGCACGATGTAGTCCTGGTAGCTGTCGTACTTCAGCCAGGGCGCGCCCCACCCGTCCATGTCCATCACGAACTCCACCTCGGGGCGGAGCTGGATCTTCTCCGCGTCGGGGACCATGTTGCGCGTGAAGCGGTGGATCACCAGCACCTTGGGCGGCAGGTTGTTCTCGCGCACGATGCGGGCGAGCTGGTCGGTGACGTAGTTGATGTCGGCCGCGTACATCGTCCCGATGCGCCGCCCCGGCACCACGCCGCCGCGCATGTAGAACTCCGGGTCCACCGCGAAGTGGACGTCGGGGCGCTTCAGGATCTCGAAGAAGCGCGGCATGATGTTGCGGATGTCGTCGGTGCCCACCTGCACGTCGATCAGCATGATCGCGTTGATCGACCTCGCCATCTGGTAGATGGAATCGACCGCCTTGTCGCGCATCTGCGCCCGGTAGTGCCCCGAGGGGCCGGGCGCGCCCTGCGCCACCACCGCGATCAGGTGCAGCGCGGGGATCACCGGCGTGCTGGGGTCGGCCTGGGCCCAGCGGTGCACCTCGTTCTGCAGCCGGCGCAGCATCTCGTCGCGCGGGAACTCGCCCAGCGCGCCCATGCGGGTGGAGGTCGGGTTGCCGTAGTACGCCACGATGCGGTTGCAGGGGAGCAGGTCGCCGTCGCGGAACTGCTCCTTGGTGGGATACCACCCCTGCTCCTTGGCGAAGACGGGGTTGCGCCCCGATCCCGGCGCCCTGGCGGTGGAGTCGGCCTTCAGCGCGGCGGCGGCGGAGTCGAGCCGCGCCTGCAGCCGCCGGAAGCACTGCTGCGACTGCGCCGCGGTCTTCCCGTAGGCGGTCCGCACCGGGGCCGGCTGGGGCCCCGTCCTGGTGGTGTCGCCCCGCTGCTGCCCCGCGGGACCCGCGGCCTTGCCATCCTTCCCCTGCTGCCCGGCGGCGCCGCCTTTGTCGCCCCCGCAGGCTGCGGCCGTGGCCACGAGCGCCACCGCGGCGAGCGGGCGCACCCACCTCCGAACCATGCTCGTCAAGCGGATCTCCTCCGTCTGAATCATCACGAAAAGCCTCTCTTCCGGGTCGGAAACTCGAAGCGCGGCCTCTGCATGGACCGGGCCGGGGGCACGGCAACGGCAACGGCTCTCACGCGGAGCCGCGGAGACGCAGGGAGAGCAACAGCGGCCCGCGCTACCCGCGCACGGAATGGCCGCGGGCGGCGAGGTAGCGGCGCGCCTCGGCGACGGTGAACTCGCCGAAGTGGAAGATGGAGGCGGCGAGCACCGCGTGCGCCCCGGCGGCGAGCGCCTGGTCCAGGTGCTCCAGCGCCCCCGCCCCGCCCGACGCGATCACCGGGATGCGCACCGCGCCGCTCACCGCGCGCACCAGCTCCAGGTCATAGCCGTCGCGGGTGCCGTCGCGGTCCATCGAGGTGAGCAGGATCTCGCCGGCGCCCCAGCGCTCCACCCGCCGCGCCCACTCCACCGCGTCCATCCCCGTCCCATGCCGGCCGCCGTGGGTGAACACCTCGAAGCCGGAGGCGGTGCGCTCCACCTCCTCCGGCAGCTCGCGGCGGGCGTCGACGGCCACCACCACGCACTGCGAGCCGAAGTGGTCCGCCGCGCGCGCGACCAGCTCCGGGTCCACCACCGCGGCGGTGTTGACGCACACCTTGTCCGCGCCGGCGCCGAGGATCGCCACGAAGTCGTCCACGCTGCGCACGCCGCCGCCCACGGTGAAGGGGATGAAGACGTTGTCGGCGGTGCGGCGGATCATCTCCAGCGTGCTCTGGCGCCCCTCGTGGCTGGCGGTGATGTCGAGGAAGCAGAGCTCGTCGGCGCGCTGGGCGTCGTAGCGCATCGCCTGCTCCACGGGGTCGCCCGCGTCGCGCAGCGCCTCGAACTGGATCCCCTTCACCACCCGGCCGTCCTTCACGTCCAGGCAGGGGATGATGCGCTTGGCCAGGCTCATCCGAACCCCAGGGAGCGCAGCCGCGCCACCATCCCCTCCGTCAGCTCGCCGCGGCAGACGCCCTCCACCGGGCCGCGGAGCACGAGGGACCAGTCGTCGCGCACCTCCACCCGCAGCGTGCCGCCGGGCATGCGGACCGCCACCCGGCGCTCGCTCACCATCCCCCTGCGCACCGCGGCGGCGGCGACGGCGCAGGCGCTGGAGCCGGAGGCGCGCGTCTCGCCCGCGCCGCGCTCCCAGACCCAGGCATCCACCACGTCCGGCTCGGCGGCGACGGCGAACTGCACGTTGGTGCCGCGCGCGAAGTCGGGGTGGGTGGAGATCTGCGGCGCGCGGCGGCGCAGCTCCTCCACGTCGAGCTCGTCCTGGAAGACCACGCAGTGCGGGTTGCCGATGGAGACGGTGTTGATCAGCACGCGGTCGCCCGACGGGAGCTCCAGCGCCTCCTCGTCGACCTCGCGGTCGGGGCCGGGGAGCCCCACGTCGGCGCTGCGGAACGACGCGGTGCCCATCTCCACCTCCACGTCGAGCACGCCGTCTTCCGTCTCGTCCACGATGCGGACGCGCACCACGCCGCCGGGGGTCTCCACGGTGAACGGCGGCCCGATCCGCACGCGCCCGCGGTCCAGCAGGTAGGCGGCGTAGATGCGCAGCCCGTTGCCGCTCTTCTCCGCCTCCGACCCATCGGGGTTGAAGATGCGCACGCCGAAGTCGGCCGCGTCGCTCGGCACGGCCGCCAGGATGCCGTCGGAGCCCACGCCGGTGTTGCGGTCGCAGAGCAGGCGGACGGCGGGGGGCGTCAGGTCGAACGGGAGCGCCTCCATCTCCAGCGCGACGTAGTCGTTCCCCAGCCCGTGGCCCTTGTAGAAGACGGCGCGCTCAGCCATCAGCTCGGCTCGTCATCGTCAAAGAGTTCGATGTCGCGGTCGAAGTCGTCGGTGCGATCGATCTCGAAGTCGATGCCGTCCTCAGCGATCGCCTTGGCGAGCGGAGACGATTGCAAGAACGCGAAGAAGTTGACGACCGGCTCCTCGTCGTCTTCGGTGGGCTTCCTGTCATCTCGTTTCATCTGACCTCCTCTACAGGACTGACACGGCAGACCGCCCACGGCGCGCGTCCGCGGCATCCCCCCTCCCCGGAAGGGCGGACGGTACTGCATGTCCGCCCTTCCGACCCTCCCCACGAGGGGGAGGGTTGGCGCTACGCCTGGCACTGCGCCGCGCTCGCGGTGCCGGCGCGCAGCCTCCGGCCGGCGCGGACCCTGGCGACGCGGAGCGATGCCGAGGCGCAGTCCGCGAAGGCGGACTTCGTGCCGTTCCAGCGGCGGGTTTCCAACCCGCCGCTCCGTCCAACCCGCCGCTCCGTCCAACCCGCCGCTCCGGCGGCTCACCGCCCGCCGGTGACGCGGAAGGAGTCGAGCAGGCGCTCGGCGGCCGCATCGAACGCGGGGGTGCGCCGCGGGGCCGCGTACGCCACGACCCACACCATCATCGTACCGCGGCGCGGGATCAGCACGTCGGCGGTGCCCTGCAGGGGCGGCGAGCCCGCCAGGCGCAGCGTCACCGGCGAGCGCAGCGCCACACGCTCGTCGCTCACAATCTCGCGCGCGTTGCCGCTGAGCCCGATTTCGGCCTGGTTGAGCTCGAGCAGCGAGGCGTGGACCTGCTGCAGAAAGAAGCGCCGGGCCTCCAGCGTCGTGTCGGCCAGCGCGCCGAGCACCTCGTCAGGGTCGCGCCGCGAGAGGTCGCCGAGATCCTGCAGGCGGCGCTCGACGGTCGCGCTGTCGTGCGACATCCGCATCAGCGTGCGCCGCGCGAGCGCGGTGTCCGTCACCGGTCCGGTCGCCCGGCCGCGCAGCACCAGCACCACCGACCCGTCCACGTTGCGGCCGCCGAAGATCTGGGTCTTGGCTGACTCGCGCAGCAGCTGCAGCGCGGGAATGCCCGCCGGCAGCTCGACGGAGAAGGTGCCGCCGTCGAACCGGTGCGTGCCCGAATTCTGCGCGTGGAGCGGCGCGGCGGCCAGCAGGAGCGCGGCGAGCGTAAGGCGTCGAGACACCTTCAGCCCGTGGCCCTTGTAGAAGGCGGCGCGCTCAAGCATCAGCTCTGCTCGTCGGAATCGCCAAAATCGATGTCGCGCCCGAAATCGTCGGAGCGGTCAATCTCGAAATCAATCCCATCCTCAGCGATCGCCTTCGCGAGCGGCGACGACTGCATGAAGGTGATGAGGTCGACGACCGGCTCTTTGTCGTCTTCGCCAGGATGTTCGTGCTTTCTCTTGTTCATCCGCGCCTCCTTCCAAACCTCGTGCGATGCGCAGGCCGTGTCGAAGCATCGGCCATAGATCCTTCGGCCGCCGCCAGACTATGTCACAGCGGCTGGTGATGCGCGGCGGCGGCGCTCAGGATGACATTTCGTGGGGCCAAGGAGCCATCGAGCGGTCCGCGCAGGCGGACTTCGTGTCGTTGTAGCCCGGGTTTCCAACTCGGTTGCGACAACCCGGTGCAACAACCCGCCGCCCCCACCCCTGCCTCACATCCCCACGAAGTTCCTGAGGATCCGCAGCCCGTCTTCCTGGCTCTTCTCGGGATGGAACTGGATCCCGTGGACGTTGTCGCGGCCGACGATGCTGGCGAAGGCGTCGCCGTAGGTGCAGCGGCCGAGCACGTGCCCGCCGTCGCTCTCCAGCACCGCGTAGCTGTGCACGTGGTAGAACCAGCGCGGCTGCGGCCCCGCCACGCCGTCCAGCAGCGGATCGGCCTCGGCGGCGCGCACGAACTCGACCGCGTTCCAGCCGACGTGCGGCAGCGGCAGCCCGGTCCGGATCCGCCGGACGGTGCCGGGGAGAAGCCCCAGCCCGGCGACGCCCGGCGCCTCCTCGCTCCCCTCGTAGAGAAGCTGCATCCCCACGCAGATGCCGAGGAAGGGACGCCCGGCCGCCACGTGCCCGCGCACCGCGTCCGCCAGCCCCGCCTCCTCCAGCCGCGTCATGCACTGCCCGAAATGCCCCTGCCCCGGCAGCACCAGCCGCTCCGCCTCCGCCGCCTCGGCGGGGTCGGCGGTCAGCCGCACCTCGGCGCCCTCGTGCTCGAACGCCTTCGCCACCGAGCGCAGGTTCCCCGCGCCGTAGTCCAGGAGGGTGACCCGCCTCGGGCTCACAGCGCGCCCTTGGTGCTCGGCACCGCGTCGCCGCGGCGGGGGTCGAGGCGGGTGGCGGCGTCGAGCGCGCGGGCGGCGGCCTTGAAGGTGGCCTCGACCACATGGTGCGCGTTGTCGCCGCCGTAGCCGTCCAGGTGCATCGTCAATCGCGCCTCGGTGACGAAGGCGCGCCAGAACTCGGCGTTGAGCGCCACGTCGAACTCGCCGATGCGCGGCTGGTCGACCGGGAGCGGCACGTCGAAGTGCAGGTAGGGGCGCCCGGAGACGTCCACCACCGCGCGCACCAGCGCCTCGTCCAGCGGCACGGTGGCGTCGGCGAAGCGCACGATCCCGCGCTTGTCGCCGAGCGCGTCGAGGAAGCAGCCGCCGAGCACGATCCCCACGTCTTCCACCGTGTGGTGCGCGTCGACGTGCAGGTCGCCGCTGCACTCCACCGCGAGGTCGAAGAGGGCGTGGCGGGCGAGCGCCTCGAGCATGTGGTCGAAGAAGCCGATCCCCGTCCGCACGCGCGCGTCGCCGGCGCCGTCCAGGTCGATGGACGCGCGGATCTCCGTCTCCTTCGTCTTCCGTTCCCGCCGTGCCGTGCGGCTCATGCGGCCTCGCTCATGATCGTCCGCAGCGCGTCGAGGAACGCGCCGGTCTCGTCGGGCGTGCCCGCGTTCACCCGCAGGCAGCGCTCCAGCATGGGATACCTGCTCACGTCGCGCACCAGGATGCCGTGCGCCTCCAGCAGCCGGTCGAACACCGCGGTGTGGGTGATCGACGATGCCTCGACGCGGAAGAGGACGAAGTTGGCCGCGCTGTCGAACACGCGGATGCCGGGGATGCCGCGCATCTCGGCGAGCAGCCGGTCGCGCTCGGCGCGGATCTTCTCGACGCCGGGCGCCAGCAGCGCGCGCGACCGGAGCACCTCGGCGGCGGCGACCTCGGTGAAGAAGTTCAGGTTGTAGGGGAGCTTGCCCTTGTGCACCTCGGCGGCGAGCGCGGGGTGCGCGAGCATGTAGCCGGCGCGGAGCCCCGCCATCGCCATCGCCTTGCTGAAGGTGCGCAGCACCACCAGCCGCGGCCGCCCCTCCAGCAGCGGGATGCCGTCGAATCCCCCGAACTCCACGTAGGCCTGGTCGAGGAGCACCAGCGCGTCCGTCTCGTCGTGGATGCGCAGCACGTCGTCCTCCGTCAGCCAGCACCCGGTCGGATTGTTGGGCGAGCAGAGGACGATCACCGCCGCGTCCGCCTCCCGCGCGGCGCGGACGATGGCGTCCACGTCGAAGCGCAGGTCGGCGGTCAGCGGCACGGAGGCGACGGTGCCGCCGTTCACCTCCGTCATCAGCCGGTAGAGGGTGAAGGTCGGCTCGGGGATGACGACGCGCGTGCCGGCGGAGACGGTGACGGCGAGGATCGCCTGGATCAGCTCGTTGCTGCCGTTGGCGACCAGCACCCCGTCTTCCGCCCACCCGGTCGCCTCGGCGACGGCGGAGATGAAGCCGCGGGCGACGAACGGCGGGTAGCGGTTCCACGGCCGGTGCTCGAGCCGCGCCGCGATGCGCGCCTTGATCTCGTCCGGAACGTCGTACGGGCTCTCGTTCTGGTTGAGCTTGATGCGCGGCTCGTACGGCTTGAGGGTGTACGCCCCCAGCGCGCGGACGGAGGGCTTCACCCGCGCCAGCGCCGCCTCCAGCTCCGTCTCGAGCGCCGTGGCGCCGTCAGCCTGGTTCAAGCTCCCTCACGCGATCTGCAAAGAATCCAAACCGGCCTCCACCCTCCTGGAAACGCCGAGCGGGCGCAAGATATTGCGCCCGCCGTGCATCCGCATCCCGCGTGCTTTCTCAGAGCCCGAGCTGAACACGAATGGCTTGCGCCACCGACTCCAGTTCAGCCGGGGACAGTACTCCCGCCCTGGTGGATACGCGTTCCTTGCTGACGGTGGTCAACTGGCTCGCGAGAGCCTTTCGCGGTTCTCCATTCAGCGACACGATGGCTTCTGCCGGGTAGAGCCGCGTGACATTGCTGGTGAGAGGCACCACCTGTATGCGGTTGAGGTGGCGGTTCGACATGTCGTTGCTGACGACGACCGCAGGCCGTTTCTTCTGGATCTCCCCGCCTCGCGAGGGCTCGAAATCGACCCACCAGACGTCACCGCGGTTCATCGGCCACGTCTCCGACCAGCGCCTCGATCCATTCGAGGGCTTCCGCCTCCGCCGCCTCGTCGGCAGCCATATCGGCGTACCCGCGCTCCAGGTCGTCCGAAACCACGTGGGGTCGCACCAGTTCCTCGATGAACCGGCTGATCCGTCTCGGGCCCACGACCCGGTACAGCCCGTCGTAGACGCGCTCGTCCACACTGATCGTCAGCTTCTTGTGCATCGCTCCCTTCCTGTTGTACGTACAGTATACGTACAAATCTCCCGGGCGGAAAGTTGCGCCCGACGTCACCGCGCCACGTGGATGATCTGGTCGCGCCGGGTGCCGACGGAGACGTACCAGATGGGGACGCCGGTCAGCTCCTCCAGCCGCCGCAGGTAGGCGTGTGCGTTCGCCGGCAGGTCTTCCCAGCGGCGCGCGTCCGACGTGGGCTCGCTCCAGCCGGGGAGCGACTCGTACTCGGGGACGGCATCCTCCAGCAGCGCCAGGTCGCCGGGAAAGTCGTCCAGCGACTCGCCGCCGGCGTGGTAGCGGGTGGCGATCTTCAGCTCCTCCAGCCCGTCGAGCACGTCGAGCTTGGTGACGGCGAGGCCGGTGAGGCCGTTCACCAGCGCGGCGTAGCGCACCACCACGGCGTCGAACCAGCCGCAGCGGCGCGGGCGGCCGGTGGTGGCGCCGAACTCTCCGCCCCTGGCGCGGATCTCCTCCTGCAGCGGCGAGGGGAACTCCGTCGGCAGGGGGCCCTCGCCCACGCGGGTGGTGTAGGCCTTCACCACGCCCACCACGTCGTCGATCATGGTGGGGCCGATGCCGACGCCCAGCCCCGCGCCGCCGGCGGTGGTGTTGGACGAGGTCACGTACGGGTAGGTGCCGTGGTCCACGTCCAGCAGCGCGCCCTGGGCACCCTCCAGCAGCACGTGCCTTCCGTCGTTCAGCGCGTCCTGGATCACGCGGCCGGTGTCGACCATCAGCGCCAGCAGCCGCTCGCGGATGCCGAGCACCTCGCGCACCAGCGCGTCGGCGTCGACGGTCTCGCCGCTGTCGAAGAGGGTGAGCTTGCGATTCACGCGCTCGGCGGCGCGGCGGAGGAGCGCCTCGGCGCGGGCGGCGTCGCGCAGGTCGGCCACGCGGATCCCCTGGCGGGCGACCTTGTCCTCGTACGCCGGGCCGATCCCGCGGCCGGTGGTGCCGATCTTCCCCGCGCCGCGGCTGGCCTCGCTCGCGCGGTCGAGCACCTTGTGGTAGGAGAGGAGCAGGTGCGCCCGGCCGCTCACCCCCACCCGGCCGTCGACGTCGATGCCGCGCGCCACCAGCGCGTCGTATTCCTCGAAGAACTGGAAGGGATCGAAGACCACGCCGTTCCCCAGCAGGCACCGCCGGTCCGGGTGGAGGATGCCGGAGGGGATCTGGTGCAGGATGAACTCGTCGTCGCCGACGTGCACGGTGTGCCCGGCGTTGGAGCCGCCCTGGTAGCGGGCCACCAGGTCGATCTTCTCCGCCAGCACGTCGACGATCTTCCCCTTCCCCTCGTCGCCCCACTGCGAGCCGACGATCACCACGCAATGCCCTTTGCTCATCTTCCCCTGGAGCCGTCCCGAGCGAATCCTCTCCGGCCGTCCGATCCTCTCCGCGCCGCCAGAACCGCCGGCGGGGCTGCAGGGATCGCGCCGGGCACACGCGAAAGGCGCGGCCCCATCGTGTAGACGGGACCGCGCCTGACGCATCCTGTGCTGAAGCTAGGCCGGCGTGGGGGCGGAGTCAACCACGAACGGCCGTCTCACGCGGAGGCGCAGAGACACGGAGAGCCCTACTGCCCCCGCTCGTAGGTGCCCACCAGCTCGCCGCGCGCGATCACGTGGCCTTCCATGGCGCGCTCCAGGTCGGCCTTGGTCGGCTCGCGGAGGTCGTCGAGAACGGTGTCGAGCGCGTAGAGCTTGTGGAAGTAGCGGTGGCGGCCGCCGGGCGGGCAGGGGCCGCCGTAGCCGGTGCGCTTGAAGTCGTTGCGGCCCTGCAGCGTCCCGGCGGGGAGCGCGCCGGAGCCGGCGCCTTCCGGCAGGCCGCCGGCCGCGGGCGGGAGGTTGTAGAGCACCCAGTGCACCCACGTCCCCCGCGGCGCGTCCGGGTCGTCGACGATCAGCGCCAGCGACCGCGCCGAGGGCGGCACGCCGCTCCACGAGAGCGCGGGCGACAGGTCGCGCCCGTCGCAGGTGTGCACGGCGGGGATGGCGCCGTTGGCCGGGAACGCGGGGGACGTGAGCGAGATGTCCATCGGACCCTCCGGAGCCCTGTGATCGCCCTTCGAGCACGCGGCGAGGGATGCGGGGAGCAGGATCACCGCGCCCCGGCGAGCGATGCGGCCCACGAACGAGCTCATCCGCACCTCCAGTTCGTTCAGTTTGCAACCTTCCCTGGGCTGCACGCCGCGTACCTTGCCGGTTGGGCATCATCGGGCGCTACTCCTTCGTCCCGTGGCGCTCGTACGGCTGGAACTCGCAGCCAGGGCGGGTCGGGATGTAGATCACTTCTGGCCGCGTGGGATCCACCCCCCGCTCGGCGAAGACCGTCACGCCGCGGAAGGTGGTGATCGGCACCACGTCGGTGGTGCCGAGGATGCGCGGAAGGCCGTACATGACGTAGTGGTCGCCCAACAGCGCGAGCGGCTCCAGGCCACGGAGCCACGGGGCGTTCGCCGCATACGTGGAATCGAGAGGAAACGCCTGGGAGATTGGCGTCCCGCGGTAGGCGCTGTCGCCGCGGCTGGAGACCTCCAGCTCGACCATCTCCAGTCGTCCATTCACGAGCACGCAGTACGTCGGCGGGTCCCAAGGGACAATCGCGGGCGGGGCCGGCGCTGGAGGCGCTTCCGCGGGCGGCGGCGGAGCGAGGGCAGGAGACGCCGGGACGGGCGCAGGGTCCGCCGCGCGGGGGTGGGGGGAGCACGCCGCCGCGAGGAGCGCGAGCGTGAGCATCGAGGTTCGCATCGTCTTCTCCGAACGCCAGGGACCGCCGGGATCAGGGATCTACCGCCTCGCAGGTCCAGGGTGAACGTGGCGGCTCAGCTCACCAGCGCCTGCAGCTTCTTCGGCGCGACCATGCAGTAGCCGTCGACCAGGTGCTCGCGCAGCGCGTCGTCGGCGACGCGCTCCAGGATCACGCCGATCCAGCCCTTCGGGCCCATGTACGGAGGGACGAAGTACGTGTCGGCGTCGTCGCGGACGAGCATCTCCTGAACGCCGATGGGCGCGTTGATCCAGAGCGCGAGCCGCCCGTCGCCGTGATGGTCGTGGACGTACATCGCGAACATCCGGTCGCGCACGCGGAAGGTCGGCGCGCCCCACGCCTCCTTCTCCGTCGCCTCGGGGAGCGCCAGGCTCAGCCGGCGCACGCGTTCGAGCTGCGGTTCGCTCATCGTCGGGTCTCCAGCGCGGACCAGATCTCCGGGTCTTCGGGACCGAGCACCCAGACGGAGATCCCGCGCAGCCGGTGGCGCTCGACCAGCGCGAGCTTCGCGCGGAAGCTGCGGGCGTTCTCCATGAAGATCCACTCCCAGGTGCCCGCGCGGGCGTAGTGCGCGAAGGGCACCGCGGCCGCCTCGCTCCACTCCAGCCGCGCGCCGTAGCGCTCCAGCAGCCCCAGCGCCCGGGCGTGCGAGATCTGCTCGCTGTAGGAGCGCGCCATCTCCGGGGTGATGCGTTCCTCCTGCGAGGTGTACCAGTGCTGCGCGCCGGTGGGAATGCCGAGCGAGACCTTCTCCGGCGGCACGTGGCGGAGGACGTAGCGCATCACCTCGTCCATCCAGTCGACGCCGGCCTGCGGACCCGGCGGCGTGCGGCGGGTGTGCTGCGCATAGGTCATGATCGACAGGAAGTCCGCCGCGCGGCCCAGCGCCTCCAGGTCGTAGCCGGCCCGCCAGTTCTCGAACAGCCACTTCTGGTACTGCGTGGCGCCCGCCAGCTCGTCGGGCCGGTGCACCACGGCGAGCGACAGCGTGAACCCGCCCGCGTGCAGCGCCGCCGCGGCCTCGCGCACCAGCTGCGTGTAGAGGTCGCGGTCGGCCATCGCCACGTTCTCGAAGTCGAGCTGCATCCCCCAGAAAGAGTTGCGCCGGCAGAGCTCCACCAGCGACGCCACCAGCAGCCGGCGTGCCTCCGCGCTCGCCAGGAGCGTGTGCAGCATCGCCTGGTCGAAGGCCTGGTTGTCGACCAGCGGCATCACCCGCACGCGGTTCTCGCGCGCGAGGCGGAGGAGGCGCGCGTCCGGCTCGCCCCACACCACCCCCTGCCCGTCGACCTTGTAGGCGTCGGGCGCGACCACGTCGATGCGCGCCAGGTTGCGACGGAAGCTCTCGAAGCTCTCCTCGCTGTCCACCGCGTAGAACAGCCGCTCGCCCGCGCGCTGCGCGTGCAGCGGCGCCACGAGAACCACCACCAGGGCAAGGACGAGCGTCTTCATGGACGAGGATGTTACGGCGGGGTCGCGATCGGGGAAAGACGGAGCCGCGGGAGGCCACGGCGGCTCTCCCCGCAGCTCTGCGTCTCTGCGCGAGACCTTCTTTGTTACGGTTGTGAGATCCCCGCTCCGCCCTCGACTTTCTGCAGCACGAACCCGGCTAGCGGCGGCGAGGCGGGATCGGTGAAGCGCAGCGTCCCTTCCATCCGCGTTCCGTTCACGGTCGCGGTGTACGTGAATTCCTTTGACTGGGCCCAGTAGAAGTCCAGCGAGATCGCGTTGCCCTCCAGCCTGCCGACCACCTGGTACTCGGTGGTCACGCCGCCCTGGAGCCAACTCCCCGCGCCGGGAACGCTGTCGCCGTGCGGGTAGAGCCACACGCCCAGGGGCGCCATGCCGTTCTGGTCGTAGTGCACCCACAGCCCGGCGACGTCCGCGCGCGGCAACGTGGCATCGCCCGAGCACCCGGCGACCGGAAGCGGCGCGAGCAGGCAGATCACCGCCGTGCCAAGGCGAACGGCGAGACTGCGTCCGCTCGCAAGCATCGATCGGAAGGGGTTCATGGACCGCTCGAAGGGGGAGTGACCTGGGCCGCGGTGTCGCTGATGATGCAAGATGGAGCTTCCGGCCCGGCGGCGCACGCCCCGGCAAACAGCCGGTAGAGCGGATTGCTTTCGGGTTTGGAGTCCGTCGCGCATCCGCGGCCGCGGCGCCCTCTCCCTGGCGCTCCGCGCCTGTCCCTCTCCCGTACCGGGCGAGGGGCCTGGCCTCCGCAGCCGTGTGGCCTGCGGAAGTAACGCGACGTCAGCGGTCGTGATGCCGGTTTGGGTAGGCGCAGGAGCCGCGGACTTTACCTCTCCCGGGACGGGCTACCCATTACCCTCAAATCGGGCTAGAGTGGACAGGAGTGAACATCTGTCCACAGCTACGGGGGTTAGGTGGATGGGGGAGAACTGGGCGGAAGCAGAGTATCAGACGCTGAACCTGGGAGA
>Ga0207694_10001953_pt1 | contig 17057 bp, 13 predicted proteins | sample KBSC34metaG_FD_184353 | JGI IMG/M metagenome (GOLD analysis project Ga0207694, IMG submission 184353) | Corn rhizosphere microbial communities from Kellogg Biological Station, Michigan, USA - KBS C3-4 metaG (SPAdes) (version 2) | ecosystem: Host-associated > Plants > Roots > Rhizosphere > Soil... | reverse complement strand
GCGCGAAAGGAACCTTGGAGCTGATCCCAGGACCAGCTTTCAATCTGCTCGAAGTGAACTTCAGCACTGACGAGAAAGCGGGCACGGTTCGTCAAGCTAACTTCCTCCTCGTCAAGAAATAGGCACATCGATGAACAAATATCTGGGCACCCTCATGGCTGGACTCGCTGGCTTCGGAGCCTTCGCTGACGTGGCACGCGCCCAATGGGCATCGGAGGCCGGATTCGCCGTCATCCAGCAACAGTGCATGAAATGCCACGGAAAACAAGATTTGCCGCAGGCTTCGGGAGTGGCAGCGCTGCGCGAAATTCCCGGCGAGAAGATTTACGAACTCCTCACCGCGGCCTCGAACAGCACCCATCAGGCACTGAATCTTTCCGATGACGACAAGCGCCACGTGGCGGAATCATTGAGTGGACGGCTTCTCGGCAGCGCGGCCATCGGCGATGCCAAGCTGATGCCGAACCGCTGCAGCGCAAATCCTCCCCTGGGCGATCCGGCGGCGGGTCCGGCTTGGAACGGCTGGGGCAACGGCGGCAATAATGCGCGTTATCAGACGGCGAAAAACGCCGGCATCGCGGCCGATCAAGTGCCACGGCTGAAACTCAAGTGGGCCTTCGGCCTACCCGGCGCGCATGCCGCCTACGGACAGCCGACAGTTGTGGCCGGCCGCGTGTTCGTGGGCTCGGACGCAGGCTGGGTCTATTCGCTGGATGCGTCCACTGGCTGCGTGTATTGGTCCTTCATGACTAGAGCCGGCATGCGCAACGCGATCAGCGTGGGGCCGGTCAAGGGACATGGCGCGACGCAATATGGCGTGTTCTTCGGCGACCTAAAAAACAACGCCTATGGCTTGGATGCTCAAACCGGTGAACTGCTGTGGGTGACCAGAGTTGATGATAACTACGCCGCAAGGATCACAGGAGCCCCCGCTTTCTACGAAGGCCGGATTTACGTTCCACTGGCGAAGTGGGAATCCAATTCCGCTAGAGACCTCAACTACCCATGTTGCACGGTGCGCGGCAGCGTCACCTCACTCGACGCCAACACCGGAAAGCAAATTTGGAAACACTATTCGATTGAAGAAGCGCCTAAGCCTACGCGAAAGAATTCCATCGGTACGCAGTTGTGGGGGCCCTCGGGAGGCTCCGTGTGGAATACTCCAACGGCCGACTCCAAGCGCGGCGTGATCTATTTCGGCACCGGCGAGGCCACCAATCAACCGGCGCCGAATACCACTGACGCCGTCCTGGCGGTGGACATAAAGACCGGCAAGCTGGTGTGGTCCTATCAAGGTTACGCTCACGACGCCTACATCCTGGGCTGCAGCGGAGCCGTGAAGACCGAAAACTGCCCGGAGGACGTCGGCCCTGATAGCGATATCGGAAGTTCGGTCATCCTGAAGCCGCTGGATAACGGCAAAAGAATGCTCGTGGCAGCCATGAAAGATGGCACCGTGTTCGCGCTCGACCCCGACCGAAAAGGCGCGCTGCTGTGGAAGAACAACGTTGCCGTCGATCCGTCGCTGCCCATGAGCGGAATTGTTTGGGGCGGCGCCGCGGATGACAAAACCGCCTACTACGGACTAAGCGGCGGGGGCGTGGTGGCAGTACAGTTGTCGACCGGTGAGAAGCTCTGGCTCAATCCGCTGAAGCCACCTCCTGGCCGCGGACGCCCTGGAAATTCAGCCGCCGTCACCGCGATTCCCGGTGTCATTTTTTCCGGCGCCAGGAGTGGAATGCTCTACGCCCTTTCCGCAGCGGACGGCCACAGTCTGTGGGAATTCGATACTGCGAAAGAGTTTACGACCGTCAACAACGCCCCCGCGCGCGGCGGTACCATCGGCTCGGCCGGCCCTACGGTTGTGGGAGGCATGTTGTTTGTCGGCTCCGGCTACAGCTTCGGCGGCGGTGATAAGAACGGGAATGTCTTGCTGGCGTTTTCGACCGAGTAGCGGCCTACGCAGCGATGCCGCTTACCAACGAGTTTTTCGAAGAGATCGGTTGCCCGGTGTGCGCGTCGCCAGACTACACAGTTGTTCAAGCAGCCCGCTATCCGGCCGCGCTCGACGAGCAGCAATTGAAGCAGATCTTCCGCGCCTCGAGCGATCAGGTGCTATGGGATCAAGTGGTCCGCTGCCGCGCCTGCGATTTGGTGTACGTCAATCCACGCCTGCGGGCCGACCTGATTCTCGAAGGCTATGCCGAAGCCGAAGATCCGGTATTCGCCGCCCAGAACGAGGCGCGCATGCGGGGATTCCGCAAGACGCTGGAAGGCGTTGTAAAGCGCCTCGGGATCTCGCCCGAAGGAAAGCGCGTGCTGGATGTGGGCTGCGCAGGCGGAGCTTTTTTGGTAGCAGCACGGGAGCTGGGATTTACGGTGACCGGCATTGAGCCAGCCCGCTGGATGGCTGCCTTTGGACGCGAAAAGTATCAGTTGGATATCCGCGACGGCATTCTCGAAATCGGCATGTTCGAACCAGGCAGCTTCGACTTCATCACGCTGTGGGATGTGATCGAGCATTTGCTGCAACCGCGCGAGACTCTGAACATCGTGCGATCCTTGCTCAAGCCGGATGGTGTGCTGCTGGTAAACTATCCGGACATTGGAACGCTTGCGGCGCGCACGCTGGGCCGACGCTGGCCGTTCTGGTTGAGCGTCCACCTGATCTACTACACCCCCAAAACCATGACCGAACAGCTGCGGCGCGCCGGGTTCTCGCCGTTGTGGTTCGAATCGTTTTGGCCCGTGTTGCCGCTTGGCTATGTGGCGCAGCGCGCGGCGGCTTATGGGAGACCATTGGAGCTATTGCGGCGCATGATCGAAGCGTTGGGTATCGGCAAGCTGTGGCTCACCTACAATATCGGGCAAACTCTGGCAGTAGCCAAGCCTAATCGGTGAAGCGGAACCGCAGCAGCGTCCACACCGCTATGAAGCCGTCGGATGGCTTTATTTTCTTCCCTTCGTCGTGAGAGCGGGGGTGATACTCGATCGGAACCTCGATGATCCGCAGTCCCTGGCGGACCAGTTTGGCCGTGATCTCGTGATCGGTTTCAAAGCCGCTGGTGCGCAGGTGCATCGCTTTGACCACCGCGGCGGGATAGAGTTTGTAGGCAGTGAGCGTATCCGTAATCCAGCGCTGGTAGAGCAGCGCGGTCCACAGCGTCAGCAGAACACCGGCGAACCACGGCCCGACTCCTTGCTGCGGATGCTTCCCCGGAAACAACTGCTGGCGTTTCTGGCCCAGCGTGCGGCTTCCATAAACCACGTCAGCATAATCGAGCCCCTTCAGGAGCTTTAGATAATCGCGCGGCTCGTACTCCAGGTCGGCATCCTGTATCAGGATGTAGTCGCCGGTCGCTTCGCGAATACCGCGTTGCACGGCTTTCCCCTTGCCCTGATTGGGAACCTGAGTGAGGCAATGCACCTGCGGGAAACGGCTGGCCCATGTGCGCGCGATTTCCTCGGTGTTGTCACGCGAGCCGTCGTTTACGACGATCAGCTGCTTTTGAAAACCCAGGGCTTCCACAGGAACGGCCAGAATCCGCTCGATTAGCGTACCGATAAAAGCGCCTTCGTTGTAGGCGGGTATGACGATGGAAAGAACCGGCATGGACCGCGAAACTATTCCTTCATCCGGAATCGCAGGAGAGCGAAGAGCGCGCGCAGGCCGTCGGAGGCGCGAATCTTCTTGCCGGCGGAACGCGGGCGCGGTTTATAATCGACGGGGATCTCGAACACGTATTCGCGGCGCTGCGATAGCTTGGCGACGATCTCGGTTTCCAGATCCAGGCCATCCGATTGCAATGCCAGCGAGCGCAGCAGCACGGCGTCGTAACCCTTCAGGCTGCTCAACACATCCGTCACATAGCGATTGTAAAGCAGCAGCGTAGTGACGCTCAGCATCATGCCTCCGTATTTGCTGGTGAGATACAGCCTGCGGTTGTTCGCGTAGATGTTTTTCAAACGATCCGTGAGATCCGTGCACTTCACGGCGCGGGTCCCGAACACGGCGCGGAATCCTCCTTGCATCAGCGACTGCACCACGCTATACAAATCTTCCGGCCGGTACTCGTCGTCCCCAGGGAAGAATACGATCAGGTTGCCACGGGCCTTCTCCATGCCCAACCGCATGGCGGCGCCGCGACCGAAGCGGCCGGGAGGCAGGCTATATACTCGAACATTGCCCACGGAGCGCGCGCGCTCTAGCGTAGCGTCGCTAGAACCGCCGTCGATCAGCAGCACTTCTTTGCTGAGGCTCATGGGTCCGAAATCCAGCGCGGTGACGGATTTCAGAACCCGCTCAATGGTCGCTTGTTCGTTCAACACCGGGATCACGATCGAGACCATGTGGTGGAACGGAGTCAGTTCGATATCGATACGCGATTGCACGATCTGGCGCAGCTCATCGAGCACGTAACCGCCCGAATGGCGTCCCTCGGCGGCTTCCCAGTCACGCACCTTCACGGTTTCCAGCGGAAACGCGAAGCTGGATTTGTCGAAGGGCACGTACTGGGCCTTACCCAGGGTGCTTTCGTCGATGCCCTGCACGAAGAAGTGCGATACCACATCCAGCCATTCGACGTTTCGCGCGCCGCCCCGGCTCATGGTTTTAAGCAGCTTGCGCGCCAGGTCGCTCGCGTCGTCGCCCTGGGTGTCGAAGTCGCGATGGATATTGCCGATGAACACTTTGTCGGCCTTGCTGTTGGCAGCGATGGCCTCGGCAACACCTTCGGTCATGTACGAGGGGAACAGAGAGGAATGCTGCGTGCCGGGCCCATAAATAATGACGTCGGCAGTCCGCAGCGCATCTCCGGCAAGAGGATTGAGCGCGGGCACCCGATTGGCCGCTCGCAGCAACGGTACCCAGCCCTCGCTGGGCGCTGCTGCATTCTCGATTCGATTGAGATAAGCCTCCGCATCGATCAGAAACAGTTCTTCGATCTTGGTGTCATCCTGCGTGGCGACGATATCGGCTTCATTGAGCAGCACTGACCCATTTTCTTTTTGAGCCACCAGAAACAGATTCTCACCCTGCGTGATGTTTAACAGGACATCGCCGTCGACTTCGTAGAATTCGCTGAATGCCCGAATGGCCCGGTTGAAATCGCGCCCTTGCTCCAGATAGCAGCCGCTGAAATACAGATTGCCCAGAGCACAGTCCGTGAAATCGAAGCTGTGCCCGGCCGCTTCCTGCTCCTTGAAATACCCGCGGAAGGTATTGAGATAGGAACTCAGCCGCCACCATTGCCAGGTAGTCAGAAGCGGGAATGCCGCCGCGAGTTTCTCGGGGAGCAAGGCGAAATCCCCGTCGATGATGTGATCGATCCAATCGAGGGCCGCGGCGCGTGGAACGCCCACCGGGAGCCGAAAATCGGAAACTATCGCCAGACTTTTCTCGCTGCGTTCGGCGTCCGGCATCAGGCGGCCGATGTTCTTGCGCACGTCGGAAGGCCCCAGCATCCCCGGCACGAAGCGGCGCAGACGGCCGGTGGAATGACCGTCGTCGTAAGCATTGATCAGGATCTTGAGCGAGATCTGCGGATGCTTTTGCAACGCCGCGGTGATGCTTTGCGTACCGCTGCCGCCCGAGAACAGGACCACGTTGATCTTGGAGCGCGGCGGCGCGAGTTGCGGGTCGATCTCGGGTTTAGCGGCCATGCGAGCTTCCCAGATAGGCCTCGACGATGGCGGCATCTTCACTGGTATTGACGCCCACGGTTTCTTCGAGCCGCATCACCCGCGGCGTCAGCACCACTTCCTGCTGCGCAGCCAAAGGAATGACAGGCAGCAGATTGAATTCACGAGTTGCAGTTCCCACGCCGTCGCTTGCCACGCGCAGCCGGTCTAGCAAACGGCGCAGCGCCGTAGTCTCGAAGCAAAAAAATCCGGTATCGCTCTCGCCGGTCACGGGCATGGCGTCGCCTTCACGGGCTTGCCTCAAGCCAACTAAGCGTCCAGCCTCGTCGCGATCGAAATGGATGTAGGGATTCGCGCGCAATACTGTGGGGCAAGTCACACTCGGCTGCAGCGGTCCCTGGTGTAGCCGCATGCAGGTTTCCACCGACTCCTGCCGCAGCGCCACTTGGTCGCCCCAAACCACGGCAGCGTGCCGAGTCCGAACATGAGGCAAAGCCAATGCCACCGCGTCTCCCATGCCGGTGGGTGTTTCTTGAATGGCGACTGTGAAACGTCGCGGGATGCGCCGTTCCAATGCAGCCGTCACTTCGCCAGCGCCCTCCGGCGAAAGCACAAACACCAGCGAGGCACAGTTCGGAACCAGAAAATCGAGCAGCCAGTGGAGGATCGGGCGTCCTCCCAGAGGATACAAAATCTTGGGCCGCGAAAATCCCAGTCGTGTGCCCCGCCCCGCCGCCGGAATCACCGCAGTCCAGCACGCGGGATCGACGGGCTGACGCGGTGGCGCCAACTCACGGAGGTTCCTGACCACTTGATCGGCGCCAGCGCTCCACAGATCCTCTGCCGAGCACGTCCCCGCCATCGCAATCACCCGGCATCCCGCCGCCCTCGCCGCTGCCACCCCGGCTACGGCATCCTCGACAACCAAACACTGCCCGGCGTCCACCCCGAGCCGTTCAGCCGAGCGCACGTAAATTTCGGGATCGGGCTTGGCGCGGATCACATCCTCCCCGCTCAACACGGAGCGGAAGAGTGACCGCGAACCCGTCAACTTCAAAAAAGCATCGACGCTGGACCGCGAGCCCGAACTCGCCAATGCCACGTGGAATCCGCCAGCCAGCTCCGCGAGCGTCACTTCACAATTCTTGGCCAGCGGGTAGCTCGCTGCAAGCAGCTGACGTGCCAGCAGGCTTTTTTCCCAAGCCATCTCGGCAATGGCCTGTGCGCTCTCGGTGCGGCCACGCCGCGCCAGCACATCCGCAATCACCTCGGGCGTGCGCCAGCCGGCATACGGCGCATATTCAAAATCATGAATTCCGCAGCGCGCGAATACCTGTTCGAACGCAGCCGCGTGGCTGGGAGCCGATTGGATGAGCACGCCATCCAGGTCAAAAACGATCCCGCGGATTGCTGTGTCGATCATGGGCCCGAGTCCGGCAACCGCTAATCTAACATACGTCAGCGCAGCGGCCCGGGAATTCGGTTAGCGGTGACCGGAATATTCCATCTGCAGGTTCGGCATCGCTTCCTCGAGCGCCGCCTTGAGGAGTTGCGATAAGCCAGAGGTTCCAATCAACACCTGCACCACTTCAATACCAGTGCGAAAGAAGGATCGTTCCGGACAAGAGTAAGCCACGAATCCGTAAAGTACGGTGTCCTTAATGTTCAATTGGACCGAGGTGCCGGGCGCGAACTGCAGCGGCAAATAAACGCCGATGCCGGATGCCGACAGATCGATTGCGTCGCCTGAAGCCGAGCATTCAGGGATTGCAAGGTCAGTCACTCGTACCTGCAAGACCACTGGCAGGCGGTCGTGAATTCTCTGATCCATCACCGACTTCTTCGGCAGTTTGCCGGCGTGACTTTAACTTGGCGAGCCGCTGCCGGGTGTATACTGGCCCAAAAGCTAGGAGCCCATGATGAAAATCCTGTGTGATTTGCTGGCAGTGGCGTGCCTGGTATTGCTCAGCCTTCCGTTGTCAGCCCAGGCTCCGGAAACCTATAAGGGCAGGCTCGCGCCCGTGCCAGTGGACGCGCAACTGGCGCCCAACACCGCTGGCCACGGCAATGCATCCGTGGCTTTGACAGGCGCCAAACTCACCGTCAGCGGAACCTTTGAGGGGCTGCGCGGGCCGGCCACCGCCGCACAATTGCGCCGAGGCCTAGCCACCGGCGTTCGCGGGCCGGTGCTGTATGAACTCACTGTCACGAAAGCATCAAGCGGCACCATCTCCGGCTCCCTCGACCTGACGCCGGAGCAAATTGACGGCCTGCGCAAGGGCCGCCTGTATATACAGATCGATAGCGAAAAAGCCCCGGACGGCAATCTCTGGGGCTGGCTATTAAAGTAGCCGACCACCGAAAAGAGGCTCTGTTCATGTCACCCAGAAATCTACGAATCAGCATTCCGCTCGCGCTTCTCGCCGTAGGCGGCGTCGCCATTCTAATGGCGCAGCAGTCGGGCGCTCCCGCGCCATTCACCGCGGCGCAAGCGTCGGCCGGACGCACGACGTATCAAGAGCGCTGTTCCAGCTGCCACATGCAGAATCTTCAGGGCAATGGCGACGCACCGCCGCTAGCGGGAGCGGGCTTCGCGTCGTCGTGGGGCGACCGGCAGGTCCGCGATCTGGTGGCCTTCATACAAGCGACGATGCCTCCCGGCGCCGGCGGTAGCCTGGGCGAACCGGCGTACTTGAACCTGGCCGCCTTTATCCTCGAATCAAATGGCGCGCGAGCTGGCAACCAAGCCATGCGAGCAGTGTCTCCCGAGATGATCCGTTCGATCGTCAATGTAGCCGCTCCCGCGACCACCTCCGCAGCGCCCGCCCGCCAAGGAAAACAAGCCCCCGCCGCCCTACGCGGCATCACCGTCGCCGGCGAGGTCAAGACTTTCGTCCCCGTCACCGACGCCATGCTGCGCAATCCCGATCCAGCCGACTGGCTCATGATCCGCCGCGATTACCACGCTTCCAATTTCAGCCCTCTCAATCAGATCACCTCGGCCAACGTGCAGGATCTGCGACTGGTGTGGTCCTGGGCCATGAATGAAACCGGCACCAGCCAGCCCGCGCCGCTGGTCCACAACGGCGTGCTGTATCTCAACAACACCGGCAACATTCTGCAAGCAATCGACGCGCGCACCGGCGAGCTCATTTGGGAAAACCACTACGGGACCAATCCCACCGCCGCCGCCATGCGCGGCATCTCGATTTATGGCGACAAGATTTTCGTAGCCACCAGCGAAGCCCACCTCATGGCGTTCGACGCCCGCACCGGCAAAACCGCCTGGGACACTACCATAGGCGACCGCTCCAAGGGTAATTACTCCACCAGCAGCGGCCCTCTCGCCGTGAAGGGTAAGCTGATCCAAGGACTCGGCTCCTGCCAAACCTATCGTGACGAGAAATGTTTCATCAGCGCCTATGACGCCTCGACCGGCAAGGAGGTCTGGCGCTTCAAAACCGTTGCTTTACAAGGCGAGCAGGGTGGCGACTCCTGGGGCAATCTGCCCAATCTATTCCGCGCGGGCACCGAGAGCTGGATCACCGGCAGTTACGATCCCGATCTCAACCTCACCTACTGGGGCACCGCACAAGCCAAGCCCTGGATGCGCGTCAGCCGCGGGTCCGGAAATGGAGCCACACTGTTTGCCAACTCCACGTTGGCAATCGACGCCGACAGCGGCAAACTCAAATGGTATTTCGCGCACGCTCCCGGCGAAAGTCTCGACCTCGATGAAGTCTTCGAGCGCATCCTGGTCGACGATGGCGGGCAAAAGTACGTGTTCAGCGCCGGGAAAACCGGCATCCTGTGGAAGCTCGACCGGCAGACCGGGAAATACCTCGGCCACAAGGAAATGGTTTTTCAAAACGTCTACGACTCGATCGATCCCAAGACCGGCGAGCCGCATTACCGCAACGACATCGTCGAGCAGCGCATGAACGAGTGGGTGCCTGGCTGCCCCTCGACCGAGGGCGGCCACAACTGGCAGGCCATGAGCTACTACGCGCCGGGTAACCGCATCGTCGCCCCTCTCAGCCAGACGTGTCTGGACCTGGCCGCGCAAACGGTAGAGAAGATCGACGGCGGCGGTTCCGGCGGCGGAGCGCTGCGGCGTTTCTGGGAGATGCCGGGTTCGAACGGCAACATCGGCAAACTCGCCGCTTACGATGTGCGTTCTCTAAAAGAATTGTGGAAACTCGAACAGCGCGCTCCGTTCCTCACTTCAGCGATGACCACCGCGGGAGGCTTGGTTTTCGTCGGCGATCTCAATCGTGAGTTCAAGGCCGTCGACGTCAACACCGGCAAGATCCTTTGGAAAACGCGCCTGATCACATCGGTGCAAGGATTCCCCCTGAGTTTCAGCGTGGGCGGCAAACAGTACGTCGCGGTGACGACCGGACAAGGCGGCGGCAGCCCGCGCCAAGTACCCGGATTAGTCGCTCCCGACGTACATCCCGGCCAGGGCGGGCATGCGCTCTACGTCTTTGCGCTGCCGGATCGCCTAGTTTCCAAGTAACGGTTCCGGGTCGAACACGAACGTCAAGACCATCTGGCTTGCCACAGTCTTGCTGCCCTGACGGCTGGGCCGGAAATGAAACCGGCGCGCTACTCTTAATGCCTCATCAGTCAGCAGATCGGCTTCCTCGCCCTTGGTCGACTCGACTTCCGCCGTGGTCACTTTGCCCTTCGGATCGATCGCCACCGACACGTTGACCAGCGCTTGTTCCTTGATCGCCGACTTCAGGTCAGACGGAATCTCCAGCGAGATCTGATGCAGCATCGCCGCGGATTCGGATGGAGTCCGTTTGATCTTCGGCGCTGGCTCCGCCTCCACAACCGGTAGATTCACGGGAGTCACCGCGGGTTGGACCGATGCCGCGATCACCGGCGCCACGATGGGGCGGACCACCGGCAATTTCAGCGGTCGCGACCACGGTCCCAACTGCGCGGCTCCCACGGTCGCCAGAATCAGTGCCGCGGCAGCGAACCCAAGACCGAATTTCCAGCGGCCGCGAGGCTCAACCGGTTCGACGACTCGCTCCGGTGCAGGAGCCGGCAACTGGCGGGGAGCCTGACTCCAGGCAGATTCCATCGCGCCAAGTAGTTTTAGAAATCTTTCCTCAGCCACTTCTTGACTGTTGCCGAGGCCCTGCACCTGGTGCGCTTGCGCGTCGAGCTTGCTTTCGAGCAGACCAATCCGGCTCACTAAGCTCGACTCCACTTCGCGAATCCACTTCGATGGGTCCGCAGCCAGCGCCTCGCGCTCCCGCCGATCTTTAAAGAGACGCCGCCCGCCCACACTCCCATTCATCACTGCCGGAAGCGGAGAATCTAGGTCGGACACGCCGACCGCCTTCGCCAGCAGTTGAATCTCGCCGGCAAAGCGTTGCGCGTCACGTCGCGAAAGACAGCGCCAATCGGAGGGCTCGCTTTCCGCATCGGACTGGTACAACCCGAAGCCAACCAACTCATCTTCGCCGATGAAGTCGGCTATGTGAGTGAATTGGGCGATGGTCTCACGGCGTAACGAAGTCGCGCCGCCGAACGCCGAGCCGAAAGCGCGGATCTGCTCGGTGGAAGCCGGCCCATTGAATTCCGCAGTGAAGTTCAGCGACTCCGGGTCAAAATTCGAGGCCAGCCACTCCCCACGGTCCGCTGGAATTTCAACATCCTCGGCCAGCAAGTGAAAGAACTTTCGCGTCTCTTCCACGACGCTGACCAATTCCTCCATGGGTACGCCGGTTTTACGCCGGTTCAATTCGACGCGAACGCGTAAACGATTCATTGTTTCCCCCTAAGTGTCCAGCGCTGAAGGCGCACTGGTCCATCGCAACACGAAAATTGTGCCACGATTCTAAATTGTCGGGCGCCAATTCCAAAATTCGATCACAGTAAGAAGCCGCGGCCGGGTGATCCGCACAGCCAAACGCCGCGGTGGCAAGCCCTTGCAGAGCCACCGTCGATTGCGGACTAATTTCAAGTAGCCGCCAAGAATAGTCGGAAGTTCGTGCAAAGTCCCGGCGCTGGATACTCATCGCAATCAAGTTGGACAACGCTTCTTCGGAATCAGGCATGCCGGCCAGAAACGCTTCATACACCCTGCCCGCCTCATCAAAACGCTGCAGCGATTGCAGGGCGACAGCCTTGCCGATCAACGCCGGGCCCGAGGCGCAGCGATTGAAATTCACCAAAGCTTCCTCGGCGCGATTCAGATGCAGCAGACAAGAGCCCAGCCCGAGACGCGCGCCCACGCGCTCCGCATCCAGACGCAGCACGCGCTCGAAAGACTCGGCAGCCAAGTCCCAGCGTTCGCAGCATGCCAGACAGAGCGCCAGGTTGTAATGCAAATCCGCATTGTCGGGATCGGACAAGGTCACCGCGGCATAGCTCAACGCGGCGTCCTCGAAACGGCCCATTGCAAACTCGATCTCCGCCCCCACGCTGGAGAGCTGAGGATCGAATTCGCTCGACTTGCTGAGAACCTCCAAAGCGTCCTCAAGGCGTCCGGCCGAACGTAATTCCAAGACCGTATCCAGTCGCATTAGAGTGCCGGCTCCTGCGCGCGGCTGCGCAGCGACTTGGTTATTTTCGACAACAGCAGTTCCCTTCCCTCGTTCACTGCTTTATGAGGCGGGATCGGAGAACTGGAAGCGTTGAGCTGCAAGACTTGTAAATTGTTCGGGCGGCCACGCATTCCCAACATAGCCATGGCTCTGCTAAGCAACGGTGCCGGCGGGGTGGTGAGTAGGCCGGGCATTGGCGGAATGGAGGCAGGCGGGTAAGTATAGTCCGCCCCGCTCGGTAGCGCCTGCGGGACACGGTTCGCGCGATCCATTTTCGGAACCACCATTTCCCAGCGGGCCTTCGATTCGGATTGAACTTGCGGCTGCTGGATGGCCTGGACCACGGCAACCGCCGCAGCCGCAGCTCGGCTGGCTTGCTGGGGCGCAACCGCTGCGGCAGTTTTCAAGTCTGCAGCTTCGATGAGACGCAGGTGAGCAGTCACGCTAGCCCAGGTGACAGCGAAGTGAAAACTTTTCCACGGCTCCGCCCGACCGCTGCCGGAGCGCGGCCCATTGACCCCGAATCGCGGGGCTACCGATCTGCGCGTAGAATCCTCCATCCTCGCCTGCCAACTGGTACCTCAGCGTGGCTCGTGAAATATTCTAGGTATCGTCACCTAGCTCTGCGGAGTTTAGAGTACTAGTGTTAAACGCTAGAGAGTCGCGCGAATGCTCGCGAAATGGCGCCGTTTGCTTCTCTCAGGAGCCCTACACGAAACTAAGGTGTAGCTCTTATGCGGCGCGTAACCGCACAGAAGAAAGTGAGGCAAAGGCACTGACTCGGCCCCTCGAAGATGTCACCGTTCTGGATCTGACGACGGCGCTCGCAGGCCCCTTCGCCACGATGCTGCTGGCTGGCTTGGGCGCGCGTGTCATTAAAATAGAGAGCCCCACCAGCCCGGATACCTGCCGCGAAAATGCCCCGTATCTCGGCGCAGAGGGTGCCACACTCGCGCGCCGGCATCCCGACGATGTCTCCATCTCCGCCATCAACCGGCTGCGCAATAAGTTGGGCGTGACCCTCAATCTGAAGAACCCGGAAGCTCAGGCCGTTTTTGCCGACTTGCTGAAGAAAGCCGATATCGTCGTCGAAAACTTCAGTCGTGGAACAATAGACCGCTTAGGAGCCGGCTACGCTTTCGCGCGCGAAATCAATCCGCGAATCGTCTACTGCTCCATCACCGGGTTCGGCAGCGAAGGCGATTCCGGATCCGGAAAAGCGGCGGACGCCATCATACAGGCTCTGAGCGGAATCATGCTCACTTCCGGAGACGCTGGCGATCCGCCCGTGCGCATCGGAGTGCCCTTTGCCGATTTGAGCGCGCCCTTGTTCGGGGTAATCGGCGTCCTCGCGGCGCTCCTCCAAGCCCGCCGGACCGGCATCGGGCAGCACGTCGATGTTTCGATGCTGGGCGTCCTCACCATGCTGGTGGCCAGCGAGCCCTTCGATATTCTGGAGCGCTGCGGCGTCCCCGCGCGCACTGGCCAAACCGCACCGCGCCTGGCGCCTTTCGGCATTTACCCTGCCCGCGACGGCTATCTTGCCATCTGCGCGTTCACTGAAGCGTTCGCGAAAAATCTGTTCATGGCGATCGGCCGGCCGGAACTAACCACCGACGTCCGCTTCGCCACCCGCGACGCGCGCGTCACCAACGTCGCCGAAGTGGATCGCATCGTCGAAGAATTCACGCGAGCGCATTCCGTGGCCGAAGCCGTGGCGACGCTCGAGCAAGCCGGCGTTCCCGCAGCCGAAGTGCGCGATCCCACCGCCGCCATCCGCGATCCGCGTGTAGTCGCTCGCGGAGAAACAATGCCCCTGGTTCACCCCAAGTTCGGCGCCGTTGACGATGTCTACGGCATGGGACTTCCGCTGAAGTTCTCCGGCGCGTGGACCGGTTTCGATCAACCGCCGCCGGCAGTCGGCGAGCATAACGAAGCAGTCTATCGCGACCTGCTCGGATACTCAGCGGAGCGGCTCGCTGAACTCCGCGCCCTGCGAGTCATTTGATCGCCGGGGAAGTTGTCGGGCCTGCATCGTCACTTCAATCCGTAAACGAACAACGAGCTGCCCGCCGAAAACGCCACATATTGTTTTCCATTGACGCTGTAAGTCATCGGGCCCATCGCGATCTCCCCGCCCGTCGCGACTTTCCACAGCGGCTTGCCGCTGCGCGCATCCAGCGCCTGGAACAACCCGTCACGTCCGCCGGTGAACAAAAGGTCGGACGCCGTCGTAAGAATCCCGCTCATCGTCATATCGTTCAACTTGAATTCCCACTTCTTCTCGCCGGTCTTGGGATCCATGGCGCGCACCACTCCATAGCCATCCTCCGGCCCATTCCTGCGGAGCTGTCCACCACGCAATCCCGGAACGGAAGTGCGGAACGATCCTCCCGTGAACATCTTTCCTTCGTTGAACTCCTCATCCGTCTTCGTGAGATTCGCGTAGGCATCTTCCCAAGCCGAGACGTAGAACAAGCCGGTGCGCGGGCTGTAGGAAGGCGAATACCAATTAGTGCCGCCGGTCAGGCTGGGATACACTTTGACGCCATCAGCGCTAGGCTCCATGCCCGCTACCCGCATCGGCCGCCCCGCTTCGTCCAGCCCACTCGCCCAGTTGACCTTCACGAAAGGTTTGCCCTGCAGGAACTGACCGCTAGTCCGGTCGAGCGTATAGAAAAATCCGTTGCGATTGCCCCACATCATCACCTTGCGTGGCTGCGTGCGCCCGTCTTTTCCCGTCCAATTCATATCCGCTAGCACCGGTACCTGCGTCGAATCGTAATCCCAAACATCATGCGGAGTGAATTGAAAATACCATTTGATCTTGCCGGTATCGGCGTCAAGCGCCACTACACAGTCGCTATAAAGGTTGTCGCCAGGCCGCTTGTCCCCGTTGAAATCCGCGCCGGGATTGCCGATGCCCCAGTACGTAAGGTTCAACTCCGGATCGTAAGAACCCGTCATCCACACTGAAGCCCCGCCATGCATCCAGGAATCGCCGGCCCAAGTCTCGTTGCCAGGCTCGCCCTTGCCAGGAATCGTGTAAAAGCGCCACGCCTCGCTGCCGGTGGCACCGTCGAAAGCCGCGATGAAACCGCGGATGCCGTACTCGCCGCCCGCCATGCCCACGATCACCTTGTCCTTCACGACCAAAGGCGCGTGCGTAATCGAATACCCAGCCTCGGGCTTGGCGACTTCTTTATCCCAGACCAGTTCACCGCTGCGCGCGTTGAGCGCCACCAGGTGCGCGTCAATCGTTCCCATGTAAAGCGTGTTGCCCAGAATCGCCACACCGCGGTTCACGCGCCCGCAACACACCCTTGCCTCACGCGATGGCGAATACGAATACAGCCACTTGATCTCGCCCGTAGCCGCGTCCAGCGCCACCACATCGTTGGGCGCCTGCGTGACGTACATCATGCCATCCACCACCAGCGGCGTGGCTTCAAATTTTTCGAGCGAACGCGCCTGAAATGCCCACTGCAAGTGCAGATTATTGACGTTCGCCGGAGTTACCTGCGCGAGCGCGCTGTAGCGCTGACTCAGCGGCGAACCGGAGTACGACAGCCAATTCTGCGGCTCCTTATCGGCATGCAGCAGACGATCAAAAGTCACCTGCGCATCGAGCGCCGCCACACTCAGCATCACCAGCACTGCACGAGTCAACATGGTTTTCATAATACCTCCGTAGCCACTTCAACTGGCCGCCGATTCGACGCCCACGGGCGGCTCAGCCACAACCACACCAGCGTCCCCGCCAGCGGAATCAGGCTCATCGAAATAAAGATCGCATCGAAGTTCTTGCTATCGATCAAACGCCCGTAAATCGGCAGCAGTATGGCCAGCACCGCGCCCCACGATCCGGTGGCGATACCGGCCGCCATTCCCGCTTGGTTTTTCCCGTAGATACGGGCCCCGATGTGCAAGCCCATCACGATAAAACCATCCGCGATGAACAACGCCCAAAACAAAAACGCTACCACCACCGGCCAGGTGTGGAACTGCGTCACGAACATCACCGGCAGCGCCAGCGCTGATAGCAACAGTAAGGTCTTCACCGGCCGCGGATCTTCTTTGACGATGCGATCCGATACCCAACCCCAGACGAAATATCCGATCAGCCACCCCACCGACGGAATCCACAGAATATACCCCAGCTCTTTCTGTGACAAGCCAAGTGACCGGCTTAAATAGAGTGGACTCAAATAACCCACCACCCCCAGCGCCACCGCACCCGTGCCGTAGGTCGTCACCACCAGCCAGAAGCGCCGGTCGAACGGATTCGGCAGCATGAGTTTCGAGCCCTTCAGCCCCGGCCGGTGCGGCAACCGCGGCGGCCGCGCCACGAAAAACCACCACACCAGCCACGCCGTGCCCAGCGCTCCCGTGATCCAGAATGCGGTGCGCCAGCCGAACGCCAGCGCGATGGGAGTCACCAGCAGCGGAGCAAATAGCGAACCGGACGCTGCGCCGCTATAGCCGATCGCCACGCCGCGCGAGCGCAAATGAGGAGGCAGGCAATCGTTCGCCATCTTCATGCACCCCGGAAATCCGCCGCCTTCAAAAATCCCCAGCGTAGTGCGTGCCAGGAACAAGGAAATCGGTCCGACCACCCAGGCGTGCGACATGCTGGAAAGGGTCCAGCACGAAACCGCAATCGCCATCCCGATGCGCAGCCCGACGAAATCCAGGACCGACCCCCACAGCAAGTTCGACACCGTGTACGCAATCGAAAATGCCGACAGCGCATCGCCAAAAGTCCCCGCACTCATCCCCGTGTCTTTCAAAATCATCGGCGAGAGCACCGCCAGCGCCTGCCGGTCGATGTAGGCGATGAAGGTCGCCACC
>Ga0207694_10001952_pt1 | contig 17058 bp, 13 predicted proteins | sample KBSC34metaG_FD_184353 | JGI IMG/M metagenome (GOLD analysis project Ga0207694, IMG submission 184353) | Corn rhizosphere microbial communities from Kellogg Biological Station, Michigan, USA - KBS C3-4 metaG (SPAdes) (version 2) | ecosystem: Host-associated > Plants > Roots > Rhizosphere > Soil... | reverse complement strand
GCCAAGTGTCCATAACCGCCGCCAGGACAAATTACGATGCCGGTGCCCATCGATTTGTCGGCTGGTGCTGGATAGACAGTGATACTGGGCTGATCCGTGTCATCGGTCCCTTTCGCACCAGGAGCACCATTCGGCCACAGGACAATCTTGTCGGCCGCGAACAGAGACGAGGAATTGAGCAGCGTGGACAGGCTGAACACAAAAATGGTCGGCAATCGAAAGCGATGCATAGGTCGTCGTCTCCCAGTTGAGGTGTGACCCGGCCGCGTGTCGGCGGGGTTCGCGATTGAGTTGGGTTCAGAATAGCTGGGTCGCTCGCGCGTTGGAAACAAGTGAAGTGCTTCGAAGCGTGGCTTCGCCACACCCGGGCACAATCAGGAGTCTTGGTTTTGCAAATACTGCCTTCCGTGTGCCAAGTACGACGGCATTGTAATAACGAACGAAGCCCGGCTCACAGGAGTCGGGCTTCAATCGAATCTTCAATTCGTCGTGACGAACTGCGGATCAGGGAGCTTTGCCAGGCAGCTTGCCGTCCTTGATCAGATCGCCGAAGGTCTTGCCGTCGACTGAGCTCTTGCCGCCTTCGGCCTTCTTCAGAGCAGCCTTGATCTTTTCGGCGTCCTTAATCTTAGGCTCGCCCAAAGCTTCGCCAACGGCCTTGCCGTAATCGTTGCGAACCTTCTTGTCCTTGCCGTGACAAGCTTCACACTTCGTGGCGTCCTTGAGATCTTTCAAGGATGGGTAGGCGTCCCAGAACTGGGTGTTGTATTCGGGCCGAGCGTCGGCGGTCGGCGCCAACCACACATTGGCAGCAGCCAAGGCCAAACCGCAAGCAAACCAGGTCCAACTCTTCCGCATGAACGTACTCCTCACAGTGTTGAGACAGTTTCGCCAATAGAGCCAGAAGTCGTGTCTTCAGACGCCAATCCCACAAGCCCTATCCTCCATTGGAAATTAGAGACGTCCGGGGAGAATGTGTCAACTCCCGGATTCACCCGCATAACGTCGCGACGCCAGAAACTGCGTTTCACCGAAGCGAATGGCTTTTTGACCCGAAAGCCTCATTTCGTGGCCAATTTGGGATGACAGGAACCTGCGCCGATCAAATCAGGAAATCACGGGCGAACCGCATCATTTTTTACGTTCGACGAATCGGGATCGGTGACCTCCAGAACACCCAGGTGGTCGGCGGTTTCGCTGGCCACGATCCACATTTTTCCCTGTTTGGCACTGACCAGACCGGTCCATTTTCCAGCCGGGTCCGCAGGGCGTTGAATCGCCATCAGCGTGTTTCCCGTTTCCGGTTCCAGGAAATGCATTTTCTGAGGCCCGCCAACAACTACCGCGTCCGCACCATTGAAGATCACGGACTGCGCTACCTCTGAGAACGCCCGTTGCCAGGTGCCGATGCCGGTTTTTAGACGGAAAAGACCGACCGTGCTTCTTGTCTGATTTTGTTCATTGTCCCCACCATCGAGCGCCGAACTGACGGCAACCTGATTCCCATCATTCGAGATGGCAATGGAGCTGGCAACGCCGAAATTGTCAGTTGCCATCGTCACGGTTTTGGCGCCAGTCGACGCGTTCCAGACCATCACACTTGCAGTCGAACGGCCAAGATTGATCGCGCGTCCTGCGCCGGCCAACAGCTTTCCATCGGGTGAATATGCAACAGCTCCTGCGATGCTGAATCCATCCAGATCACGCAGCAGTTTGCCCGTGCCGGTCTCCCAAATCTTCAATCGGCCTCGACCATTGGTCAGTTGATCCAGCGGTTCATTCGCCCCCGTCATTCGAGCGTCGTCGGCGAACGAACTTCCACAACTGGCCAGTTGTCTGCCGTTCGGTGAAAAGGTAAGACTGGTGACATTGCCGAACGCGCGCTGTCGATTGCGCAACGCTGCAGGCGTCTTCTGATCGTCGACGCGTCCTTGTGAGTCTTCCAGGAGTCTGATGATTTTGCCGGTCTGGGCATCAAACAGTTTGATCTGGCCGAGCCTTGTTCCGACCGCGACGATCTTGCCATCGGCGGATATCGCCAATGCCGTCACTTCTGATCTGACCGATCTTGGGTTCTCTTTTGCGTTCGTCAACGATAACTCCGTGACGGTCAGACGAGTTTTCGCGTCGAGAATCAAGACTTTTGGATTCCAATCCGCTGCAGCCGTGTTGCCATCATCCGGTAAGCCGTTCGCGACAATGATCAGACGACCATCGGCCGAGACAGCGATCGTGCGCACTGGCCAGTCGACCTTGATCTGATAGGCCGCGGCACCAGCTTCAGCCGGGTCGGTTGACGGATTTGTCGGTGTGTTCGGTGGCACCGTCACCGCGCCGTTGTTGTGCGGAATCGCGGCCGGCTTACCACTGATCGCAGCAATGCTCCAAACTTCAATTCCGGCACTGGTTTGCCTGGGTGGCTCGACTGCCTCATCGTCATCACCGGCGTCATCTGGTTGCTGTTTATCGTCATTCGTTTCCGACTTCGGGTCTTCCTCGAGTGGCGAATCGACATCGGCTGGTGCCTCATCGTCGTCCGGCGTCGCCGTTTCGATATCAACGATGGCCATCAGATCCGCTTGTTGCGCGATTGCGAAATCATTCCAGCGTGATTTCTGAGAATCGTTCGGCGAAATCTCGTGTCGTGTGGTTCCTGTCGTCGCATCCAAAAAGCGGATTGAGCGGCCACCGCAGTTCACTGCGATCGTTTTTCCATCCACCAGAAACTGGACCCGCCCAGCCCACTCGGGAACACTCACCAGCCAGTGAGGCGTTCCTGATGCAACCTGCACCAGTTGGACCCCACCGGTTCGAACATCGTCGTCGAACCGCAAAGTCCCGAGGACTAATTGCTTGCTGTCAGGAGAAAAGGCAATCGAGGTAACCCCACCGTTGGAATTGTCACGAATCAAGCTGTGAATCACGGTTCCTGCACGCGGATTCCAAATGACAACTCCGCTGCCGAATGACTCTCCAGGACCGTGCCATCGACCGGCTGTCGCCAGATATCGTCCATCAGGTGAAAATGCGATCGCAGAATGGCTAGTCATGTCCCACACCAGATCGTGTTTGAGCGATGCAGTATTGACATCCCAAATCTTCAGGCGACCGGGTCGAGTTCTGATCGCCAAACTGATTGCTTCGTCAAAGATCTCAGCGAAATCCTCAAACGAGTTGCCGGATGTGACCAGCAATTTGCCATCGGGAGAAAACCGCAAGGACTTGACGCAGCCCATGGCTCGTTTCATTCCCTGCCATTCGGCCGGCGTTTTTTGATCGGCTTGATTATTGGCCTCGTCGTCGAGCGTGCTGACGAGTTCACCCGTGGAAACGCGAAATATCTTGACCTGCCCAATATTGGTTCCCACGGCCAGCAACTTGCCGTCCGGCGAGAAGACAACATCTGTGGCTTCAACGTGAGAAATCTGCTTCGTGCCGGCAATGATCTGGTCTTCGTCAGCATCCGTCAGGGCCAGTTTCTGAGCGACTTCGCCTGTCGTCGAATCGACCAGTTGGACCTGTGATTTCCAATCGCCGACGACTCGCCCACCGTCTTGATACATGACCAGCGTCGGATTGGAATTCCAGATCGCGATCAGTTTGCCGTCTGGTGAAACGGCTGTTTCGACCGTGTTTCCGCTGGTCAATCGTTCGAACCGATGCAGTCGCTGAGGTTCCATGCCCGCAGGCAGATTCGTGGCTTGACCCGCGGGCGCATTCACCGCTTGATTGTTAAGAACACCGGGCAGATTGGCGGGAGCATTGTTCTTCGGTTTGGCCGGGTCTTCAGCAACCGCATCGTTTCTTTCTTGGGGAGCTCCTGTGGTCACCTGCCACAAAGCCACACCAACCGCGACAATTCCGACGAAACTGACCATCGCCATGATTCCTGGAAATGGAGTGATCGAAAATCGCCCCGACATCGATTGAGTCAACACAGATGTGGGCAACGGCATCGACGACGGTTGCTGCAAATGAGACAGACATTGCTCGAGCAATTGGCTGACTTCGCTCGCTGAACCGAACCGCTCTGTCGGATTTTTGGACAGCAGTCGATCGACGATGACACCGAACCACGGTGGCAGGTCGGGACGAATCGAAGCCACATCGACATGCTTTTCGTCGACGATGCGCCGCAGTGTGGCAATCACGGAATCGGCTCGAAATGGTGAGACGCCCGTGGACATCTCAAACAGCAGGCAACCCAGGCTGAACAGATCCGACCGCGCATCAAGCGACTCGCCTCGAGCCTGTTCCGGAGACATGTATTCGGGCGTACCTGCGACCACTCCCAACCGAGTCATCGAAACGTCGTCTGCCGCGCGTGCCAGGCCGAAGTCAGTGATGATGACTCGTTCCACCCCCTTCTCTAAAAAAATGTTGGCCGGTTTGACATCACGGTGAATCAGCCCCTGATCATGTGCCGCCGCCAGTCCTGCAGCGGCCTGCATCCCGATTCGAAGAACTTCCGTCAGTTCCAGCGGCCCGCGGGCTTTGAGTCGCTGCGCCAATGTTTCACCGGTCAGGAGCGGCATGATCAAGAATGGCAAGCGTGCATTCGGCTGGACATGATGGATGGCGATGACATGAGGGTTCACGACCGCGGCTGCCGCCTGAGCTTCACGCGGGAATCGCTTCCGGGCCAGTGAATTGTGAGCCAAGTGCGGTGCCAGCACCTTGATCGCGACAAAGCGTTTCAACTCGCGATCGAACGCTTTCAGGACCACGCCCATCCCGCCGCGGCCAATGATGCCTAAGACGTCGTAACCGGCCAACTGGCCGAGCATCGTCGGATCGTCGCTGGGATTGAGGTGCTCGACAGTGAAATCGGCATCAGACCAGGCGGCTCGTTCCGACATCGCGGCGTCCAATTCGTCAGGACTGAGCAATGTCGCGGCCTCGAGTTGCCAGGCGTTGCCGCCAGCCAGTCGATCCATTTCAGCACAACAGTCCTCACAGGATTCCAGATGCACCGTCAGACGCGCCTCGTCTGCCGCCGACAACTGACCCGCCACCGCCGTCTTCAATAGATTGAGTGAGCACAGGTCATTCATGATGTCTTCTCCATTTCGCTGACGACCTCTTTCAATCGAGCCAGGATGCGACACTTGGCGACTCGGACGGCCCCCGTACTCATCCCCAATTCGTTGGCGACATCGGCGGGCGTTTTACCAAGGATCGCGGTCCCCCAGAATGCGTGCCACACCTTCGGCGTTTGTTCTTGTCGCACGATTTCGGAAGCTCGCTGAAAGACGGCACGCCGCCACTCACAATCGAACTCGACCGACTCGGGACCCTCTTCCACCGCCAAGTCATCGAACAGCGGCTGAGATTCTGGACCGCCAAACGCGACGACGCGGCGTTGACCGTGCTTCATCCAATTGATCACCAGGTTTCGAGAAACTCGCCGTAACCAGCTGCGAAAGGAACCGCGTTCAGCCGACAATTCCCAACGCCCGATGTGACAACTGACCGCGACCAGCAAATCCTGCATTAGCTCGCGTGCATCGGCGTCTTGCAGGCCGCAATGACGAAATTGCCGATAGGCCGCCGGTTCGTAGATCTCGACAAATTCGACCCACGCCTGGTGATCCTGTAGGTCACGAAGCCGAAACAGCAAGCTGGCTCGGGTTGTGGGACTGGTCGTCATGGTACAGGTTGCCGAAAGTGTGGTACCGGACCGAGGACTCGGAAACCCCTGATGTTGTGTATGGGGCCACCGAAAACCTCTTCCATGCTATTACACAACCGGCATCGGCGAGTGTTACAGAAAGCGGTCGAAATTCCTGTGTCGAGACAAAAGAAAAAGACCTCAAACGATTTGCCGAGGCCTTTTTGATCTTGAATGAATGGGTTGACGAGGTGATTTCCTGTCAACGCCCTCGATCGACTTCACACTTTTGGATCAAGAACCTGCAACCGAACCGATTGCACAAATGGTTTGATCCGGACGCGATAGTCTGTCATATGCGGTGCCACCAGATGCGCCTTCAGATGATCGAGGCTTTTCCATTTCTCGACGATCAAGACAAAGTTGTCTCCCAGCGACTGTTGTTGAGGCAAATCAGTCACCGCATCAACTGCCGCACCATATTCGATACAACCCACTTCCTGCCGGACAGGAATCGTCACTTGAGCGAACTCTTTCAAGAAGTCGTCACGGTGACCGGGTGCCGTTTCGATCAATGCCAGAACGTGAATCATGATGTCTCCGCTGTGATGTAGTCACTTCGTTTTAATGGACGTTGCAGGTCGCACACGATATCGCCAGCGACGGCTTACGTCGATTCCTGGAGATATTTCGAGATTGATACAACACAACTGGGCAGAGATCTTTGACGTCAAGTCGAAGTCATTTGTCATCACCCGAAATCGACGGTGGATTCTGGTGACTTTGTACAGTCTCCACCAGTTCCGCCCATGCATCTGATACGGAATGAGGTCCATGCACTCCGTAAACATCAAGAGAATCTGGCTCGAAGCGATGGAGGTTGTTCTGGACAAACCTTGCGAGTTCGATGATGCGTTCTGCTAAGTGTTGAACGGCCTGATGACCACTGCCGTCGAAGTGAGCTTTGATACCGTGTGCAAGAATCCAGGCACAAGGGTCTTCCCAGTCTTCTTTCTCACACGTGAGATCGGGGCATGAATACACAAAATCTTCTAACACCGGAAAGTAGTAGGCGAAAGCTTTGTCACCCATGAACATGAACGCTTCCTGGTAAACATCAGGGCGTTCACGATATTTCTGAATCGCTTCCGGAATCGTCAGGCCACCAAAAATACCGTGTGCCCATAGTGCATCCGGGTGACCGTTCCAAGGGTCAAAATCGCCGTATGTCGGTAGCGTCTCGTCAGCCATCTGGAATGTCGTATTGGAATTGTTAGAAGTCAATGGTCCTGCTGAGTCAGTATTGCTGAGATTTCAGTCCGGATTGTACCAGTCGGATGCACCATCCGATCACCCCCGAGACCACGATGGCGGCCACGAGGAACACTCCAAACCCGCCGACCTTGGTTGCGTCCGCGTGGCGAGTCGCCATTTCTGTCAGATCGATCGCTCGCATTCGAATGGCTTCGCGGAGCACTGCGACACTGAGCAACGTTAAAGCACAGCCGGCACTCGCCAGGACAAGGCCACGAATCGTCAGCATTTTGACCGTCCATTGCTGATACCATCCGTACCCCTGCATCGCAGCACCTGCCACAAGAAGCAGCACGTAGGGAAGAAATGACCACCCGAAGACGATCCCTCGAGTCACGCCATCGAGTTGCACCAGATAAGCCAGCGACGACAGCAGTGCGACCGCAAGTCCCGACCACGACAGCAGCGGCAGGTGCGATGCAGATTCATCAGTCAATTCGTTGGTCGACTTGGAGTCATCGGCCAAAACGGCTGCCTGCTTTCGGGAGATCAACTGCCAGCCCACGATGACCGACATGGTCGCGAACGAACCGCCGATCCAGATCAACATGCGCGGAACGACGATGCTCGCGAACAGTGGCAATCGGCCTGTGCCATAAACTTCCGGCCATGACGATCTGCTGTTGGCCAACAGATGGTTCGCCGTCCAACAGAACCCGACGAAGACGAAACACAGTGATGTTCCGGTTGCCACCAACACTCGCAGGGGATACGGCCAGTTCCACAACATCGAACTCTTGATCAGATATAAAAGGTAGAACGCGATGATCAGCACCGGTACCACCAACATCCAACGCCACCAGAGCAGCAGATTCGCCGTATAAAATTGCAATTGATAAACAATCTGGATGAACAGCAGCGGCGCGATTCCAGCGGTGATTGCGGCACTCAGCAGGAACGGCATCCAGTCGCGTAACGTGGCAACGAGCGGCTCTACCGTTCGCGGCTGAGTCTGCCGACCGGGCAGAATCGTTGCCCAAGCGACGTATAGACCTCCCGCCAACACGTAATGCATGAACGCCTGATGCAGGACGAACGTCAGCAGATACAACGCCAGATAGAAGGCGGTGGGCGACGGATATTGAAACGGAAACGGAGCACTCATCGTTCGATGTCACAGTGAATTTGTAGCAATGGTCTCGTCATATGGCTTTAAAAGACGGCCGTCGTCATTCGTCAGGCCTTTGGGATGCGGATGCAAGACGTTTGCGGTTTTGTCGGAAGTCGCCTGGTTCCGTCCCCGCCTCGTTCAGCCAGGTTTGGATCTGATCCTGCGTGGCCGCATCGTCGCTGAGCGGCCAGTCCTGCGGCTTGTCCCGACTCGACCAATTGATGAACTGCACGAGGGCTTCGACTTCGGCGGCCGTTCCGGCGAACGGAGGCATGAATGCTTTGGTGTGCTGCAACTTGGCAAAGTTCAGCCGCATCTGATTCTCATCCCATGACCCCGTCAATTCCGCCAGGGCGTTCGTACCGTCGACGGTGTGGCAAACGCTGCACTGCCGACGAAAGACTTTGGCTCCCACGCGTACTTGATCATTGGGATACGACGCATCGTTGCGCAAAGGATACGGGTCGTTCGCGAGGCAGCCGGTCTCTCGCATCGTCGCAACCTCGGCAGGTTTGATGGCATTCGAATACAGCAGGTAGCGAATTGAGTAGGGCTTGCGCGAGCCCTCTCGAACGAATTCACCTCCCGCCGTCGCACCAAACGCCAGCAACATCAGCAACGACGCCGTCGCCCCGTTGATATACAACCGCTGAACCACCAGGCCCAGGATGGAATAGGCACCGATCGCCATTGACGATCCGATCGAGATGTTCAGAAACAGCATCATCGCCGGGCTGCCACCCAGGACCCAACTACGACTGTCGGCCGGCATCACTGCAAGAAACCACACACCCAAAACAGGCATGATGACCATTGGCACCAGCAATTGAGCAGCGCGGTTGATGAGCGATCGCTTCGCGTCTCGGTCAAGCGAACCCATCAGGTTGATCACGACACACGCGGCCAATGAAGACAACGTCAGTGCCACGACCGTGCGGAATAACAGACTGGGCCAGAAGCTGGGGTTGAAGAAGCCGTCGAAGACACTGTGAGTCTGCAGCCAGCGACCTGGCGTCAATTGCCACGACAGAATTCCATTGATCACGAATAGGCTGAGCCATGATGCAACGGCATAGACTGCCAGCAAGGTCATGGCGGTCCGATCATCCAGCCGATTGTGATACCGATAAAAACAGTAGCCAGAAACAATCTCGAGGCAGAAGAACGTCCACTCCGTGGCCCATAACCAGTGAAAATTATCGACCATCGCTCCAATCGTTGCCGGACTGACCTGGATCGCGGTGAACCAGATGCCGACTCCGGTGAGCGCTCCGACCACAAAGCTGATCAGGACGAGCAGTTTGAAATAGCCTTCGACAAATCGTTGCGCATGCGGCTCGCGGCCCGTCATCGCCAACCATTGAAAGTAGCACAAGAGCATCCCGCCGCCGACCGCGAATTGAGCGAGAAACACATGCACAATCGCCACCCCGGCCATCACCAGGCCGGGCATCAACGGACCGTAATCATTCACCGGAAACACGTCAGACATCTGCGAAGCTCCTGTCAGAGTTGTAGCAAAGTCGACGAATGTCCGGATACCATTGATGAACGTGAGAGAGTTCACATGGCACATTTGTTGCGAGCGAGATAGGCCGAATCAATCCGTATTTTGGCCTACTGGTTTCCGTACACGAAACACGATTAGAATGGCCTGGCGAATGGCTATTCCAGTCGCGCTCTCAATGGAATGCTCCTCTGCAAGGCTCAGATCATGACTGATGAAATGTCTGCTCAACCGCCTGAGGTTCAATCGACTCAAGCGAAATTGAAACAATTGGCGACCTTGCTGCGCGATGCCGATCACCTCGACCCCCAGGCGCAGAAATCACTCGCGACGCTGCTCGAGCAGTTGGTCGGCGAACTGGATGCCGCTGGAGTCGCTCCGTCTCATACAACTCATCTGGCAGAAACGATTTCCGAGGTCGCTCGTTCCTTACATGAAGGTGAATCGGGGGCTGTGAGCGACACGGACCGCGAACGATTGCGACGAGCCGCCGCTGCCGCCGAGTTGGAAGCTCCAGCCAGTGCCAGTCTGGTGTATCGATTTATCGACGTATTGAGCAGCATCGGTATCTGACCCGCACTCCATCTGGAAGCTCAGACTTATGTCACGCATTCTGACGGTATGCTTCTTGACAGGCTTGATCTGGTGCACGATTGGTCTGACGACCAGCATTGCCCAGGAACGTCCCACCCCGCCTGTCGTAGTCTCGCCCGATGTCGCTGCAGATCGTACTGTGACATTCCGCCTGCTCGCTCCGAAGGCCACTGCGGTAAAGATGGTCGGGGGCGATATTCCGGGAACGGGACGCGGGTTGGAGATGACCAGGGGGGACAAGGATATTTGGGTCGTCACCACTGCTCCCATCAATTCGGGGACATATCGGTACCACTTCGAAGTCGACGGCTTGGGAATCAACGATCCAAAGAACCCGGCGACCAGCGAATCGAACACGACATCGTGGAGCGTCGTCGTCGTACCTGGCTCGGACGAACAAGACACGAAGGATATTTCACACGGCAGTGTCGCTCGCGTGACCTATTATTCGAAGGCGTTGCAGAAAACACGACGGATGACCGTCTATACGCCGCCGGGATACGAATCAGGCACCGGCACATTTCCCGTGTTCTACCTGTTACACGGCTCATCGGATTCGGACGATTCGTGGATCAGTATTGGACGCGCTAACTTTATTCTCGACAACCTGATTGCGTCCGGCAAAGCGAAGTCCATGATCGTCGTCATGCCCCATGGGCACACGAACCCGCCGCCGACCGATCCGCCAGAAGCGGGCCGTGGCCGTCAGACAGAAGAGTTTGTCGCCGACTTCAATACCGAGATCCGGCCGCGCGTCGAACGGACTTACCGCGTGAAAACTGACCGAGCCAGTCGCGCCATCGCGGGTCTGTCGATGGGGGGCGGTCAGTCGCTGGAGATCTCGATGCGCAACCTGAGCGACTATGGCTATGTTGGTGTGTTCAGTTCAGGCGTTTTCGGCATCGTCGGTGATCGGCCGCGGCCACCCGGCCCGAAATGGGAAGAACGACATCAGGCGACGCTGGATCAAGCCGATCTGAAACCAGGTTTGAAGCTGTTCTGGTTCGCGACGGGCAAGGACGATTTCCTGGTGAAGACGACTCAGGCCACTGTGGACCTGCTAAAGCAGCATCAGTTTGACGTCGTCTACCACGAGACGGCGGGCGGCCACACATGGATCAACTGGCGTGACTATTTACACCAGTTCGCTCCCCTGCTCTTCAACGACACTGACACGGCTGCCCGGTAGAGCATGGCATGATGTGCTTCATGAACCATCGCTGCCCGCGTCGGGCATGTTCAGATCATCATTCGTCCAACCGATGTTCGCGTTTCTCCCGCGCCAATCGCGATTCCGGATACACCGCAGTGGATACAGACGTTTTACGACCCGCTTCATAGCGCAGGCGAACTGTTTCCAAAGGGAAGCGGTAGCGGATCACCCGTCCAATCCGGTGCGCCATCCCGTTTCCAACGCGCGAGCGAACTGCCTATTTTGAACCCAACTCCATCGCGAACCCCGCCGACCCGCGGCCGGGTCAACCTGAATTCGATCTGAGTCTCATTCAGTCAGCAGGGAGATGCTCGACAGGCCGCTCTCAGGGCAGTACGTTATCCACCGTTCCATTTAGTACGTATACGTAGTAATGAGCGATTATGGACAACGGACATTCCGTCGCGATGGCCTTGCGCGAAGCGTACTGGACGATGCACCGTCAGGCGGACGCCAGCCTGTTGCCGGCCGATGTTACGGCGAATCAGTTCGTGTTGCTGTCGTTATTGAACGAGTCGGACGCGATCACTCAGCGCGAACTCGTCGAACGTGCCTCGTCAGATGCTAATACTGTCCGTGCGATGCTGCTGGTGTTGGAACGTAAGGGATTGATCACGCGAAACGCTCATCCCACCGACCGTCGTGCCTGGTCTGTCTGCCTGAGCCCCCAGGGGAGACGTATCTATAGACGAATGTGGCAAGAGACTAACCGGTTTCGCGAACAATTAATCGCCGAATTCAAGCCACAGGAAATCGACACCCTGCTGAAGTTACTGGGTAGGTTAACCAACAACATGTCAGCGAACGACAAACACATCGATCCTCAACCTCCTCAGACAAAGCGGTCCGTTTCACCTCAGACGTTTTAAGAAAGGAACACGATGCGAGCTTCGGCCAAATTCGGTCTCTGCCTGATGGCGCTCGTCGCCTGGTCTGTGCCCGCCACAGCTCAGGACAATCCGCCTCGTCCCGCGTTTAATTTCCCGCCACCGGTGGTCTCTCCAGAAGTGGCCGCGGACCGAAAAGTCACCTTTCGCCTGTACGCCCCCAAGGCAACGGCGGTCAAACTGACCAGCAGCGATATCCCCGGAATTCCGTTTGGCGGCGGCCTTGAAATGAAGAAGGCCGACAACGGTGTCTGGGCTGTTACGACAGAGCCCCTGGGTGCTGGATCGTATCGTTATCACTTCGACGCGGATGGACTTTCACTGAATGACCCTGCCACTGCGGCAACCAGCGAATCGAACTCGAATTCCTGGAGTCTCGTCGTCATTCCCGGTTCCGAGTTTCAAGACACGAAAGATGTCCCGCACGGTACCGTCGCGCGTTTGACCTATTACTCGAACTCGCTCAAACGATTCCGTCGGATGCACGTCTACGCCCCGCCGGGTTACGAAGTTTCCACTGACAAACTGCCCGTACTGTATTTGTTACACGGTGCGATGGACTGCGACGATTCCTGGTCGAGCGTCGGCCGCGCGGGGTTTATCCTGGATAACTTGATCGCCGCGGGCAAAGCCAAGCCAATGTTAGTCGTGATGCCCATGGGACACACCGGTGCGTTTCGGTTCGGTCCAGGTGACAATTCGCTGGGACGTCAGATGGAAGAATTCATCACCGACTTTTCGGCGGACATCCGACCAACAATCGAAAAAACCTATCGAGTCCGCACAGATCGAGCCGGTCGAGCCATCGCAGGCCTCTCAATGGGGGGAGCCCACACGCTAGACATCACGGTGAAGAATCTGGCGGACTATGCCTATATCGGAGTGTTCAGTTCCGGCGTATTTGGAATCGCCGGTGGCGCGTTCCAACCACCCGGCCCCAAATGGGAAGACCGACATCAAACGGCCCTCGACAACGCCGAACTGAAGAAGGGATTGGAACTGGTCTGGTTCGCCACGGGCAAGGAAGACTTCCTACGGGGCACTTCGCAGGCAACTGTCGACATGCTGAAAAAGCATGGCTTCAGCGTTGTCTACAAAGAAACCGAAGGCGGACACACCTGGATCAACTGGCGAGACTACCTGACCGAATTCGCTCCCATGCTTTTCAATAAGTAGGTAGGCACAGGTAGGCACAGCCTACCTTCATCCGCGTCGCATGACGGGAGCAGAATAGTGATATCTCTCGCGCGGTCTGTACGGATCAGATTTGCATGCAGAGGTCAGCTTCGGTGTGCACAGGCGTGCATCTTCGCACGCCAGTGTCTTTCAGTCTTTTGGACTCTGTCGGAACAGTAGCAAATCCTAAAATCGCTCCGAGCAATTGTCCTCCAGGCAACAACGCGCAAGCAGCAAATCTATTCGGAACCCGTCGTCCGACGCGCATCCGCCCCGCGCGTGGCGGGCTCGCAGTATTTCAAGGCCATCAGTGCAAACGACGTGGCCAAGTCTGGGTTGCCTTCCATCCAGCGTTCTGCCTTGTTGATCCAGGCTCCGTTCTCTTGTTGCGTTTTCATTAACTGATCGGCCAGTTCCTTGCGCCAGTCATGCGCTTGACCTTTATCGTCTTGCACCGTGTCCAACTCCAGAATCGCCAGTGTGCGCGCAAAGACGTGAGAGTAGTAATAGACACCGATCTGTCCCATGCCGGGATTCTCTTCAACGGTGTAGTGCTTCTTGATCCATTCAAGAGCCGCTTTGACTCGTTTGTCGTCTGGAGTCAGGCCGGCATAGAGCATGCTCTTCAGACCGGCGTAGGTCATGCTGGCGTATGACCGCAAGCCGCCGTCATCGTTCTTGCCGGCCATCGAGTTTCCGCCGGCGGCGGGAGTGTAATAAAAGCCGCCGTCGTTAATCTTGGACGAGAAGACGGTCGTGTTGTACTCGGATTCCAGATTCTGGCAGCGCGACAGAAAGACCAACGCTTTTTGCATCGCCGGATCGTCCGGGGTCGCCCCAGTGGCCTTTAATGCGTCCATGAAAAAGGTCGTGTTGGACAGGTCGGGCCGATCGCCGCTTGTTCCGTATCCGGCGCCACCATACTTCACATCCGACTTGTCGGTCAGTTCGTTCTCATCCCACTGCAGCTTGCGGATGTATTGTTCCGCCTTTTTCAATACGTCGGTGTATTTACCCTGCTGATTGGCGGCGGATAGCGCCAGGATCGCGATCGAGGTTTCATAGTTGGCGTGCCGGCTTTTGGGAGCGTAGATCCCGCCGTCAGGTTGAATGAACGATTCGAAATGCTGGAGAGCTTTTTCGGCAACGGGATCAGAAGTCGGAACGCCGCTTTGCAGCAGCGCGAACGTGACCAATCCGGAAATGCCCGGTTGAGTCGGCGAGGTCCAACTTCCATCGTTGAATTGTGTGGTCTTCAGAAAGTTGACGGCCCTCTGTCGTGATTTGGCAAGTTCATCCGCTTTGGGGCCGACCGTTTGGGCGAATAGATTGGAACCGGTCATTCCGATCAAACCGACGAACAAATACCAGGCAAATCGGACTCGCATCGACTGCATCGCTTTCCTTTCATGAGTTCCACTACAGAAGCACAACACGCGCCAAGCGAATTCTGCACCATCATGGCTAAATTGTTTACAGGCCATGAAATCACGAATCCCGACAGCAATGCAGGCTTCATGACAGGCGATTCTGGTGACCTTTTCGCCAACAATGGGGTGGCTTTCACCAGCGACAGCAAAACGCGCGCACAAGCGAGCATGGCGAGGCGGTTCGCACTTCGACGGCGAACAATTGCGGACGAAAGACTTGAAAAACCTCGACAGAAATCCTGTTTTGTGATACCGACTGCCAGCCTGAGTGAGGCCAGGCAGCGAACGCTTTGTGTTTGGCGAATGACAAGCCCCCGCGAATGGAATCGCGATGAATCCGGAGTATCTCGAAGCACTTTGGTCAGTGTTCCTGACGTGCGCCTGTTTTATGGCGGCCGCATCGGACATGTTGACGCCCGATACCAAGCAGGGTGCGGCTGACGGTGTCGACAATGCCGTCGCCATCTATGACGAATTAGTGGGGGCAAATCCCGATCAACCGCAGTGGCATGCATTGCGCGGAATGACGCTATTGTCAATCAAAGACTACCAGCGGGCCCTCGTTGATATTGACGCCTTGATTCGACTCGAGCCCGATGTCGCCTCGTACCATCTGCTGCGTGGGCTCGCATGTTCCCAATCGAATCGACTCGATGAGGCCATTGCCGCTTGCAGTGACGCCATCAGATTGGCGCCCCACGACTCCAATGCGTATCTGCTGCGGGCCGTCTGTTGGGCACAGAAACATGATTACAAGAAGGCCATCGCCGATCTGGATGAAGTGATCCTGCAGAATCCCGATGAGGCGTCTCACCTCGTCACACGAGGACAGTTGTTCCTCGCCAATGGACAATTCGAGCGAGCGAGAGCGGATGCTCGCAAAGCAATCCGCAGCAGCTCGAGCCAGAAATTGGGGCTGATGCTGCATACCAACCTCTCAATTCACTGCAACGACATTGAATCGGCGTTGCTCGATTGCGAACGCATTCTGCAACTCGATCCGCGCAACGCAGACATCCTCCGTGGACGAGTGTGGATCTATCAATCTCAGCAGGAGTACGGTCTGGCACTCGCAGAAACATTGGAGCTTTTGGAAACTGATTGTCGGCAGATCCAGATCGACTCGATCGAAGATTTCGCACGTCGCAGCATGAGTCAGGCCGACCTGACATTGAAGTCTCACGACATCGCCTCTGCAAATCCCCAACAACTTGTCACGGCTCATTTGGCTCGAGGGCGGGCATTGATGACGCTCGATTTGCCCGATCCCATCGCGGACTTTGATGCCGCCATTCAAATGGACCCCGAACGGACTCAGGCTTACATGATTCGGGGCCAGGCGTGGATGAATCGGGGCGAGCCACGCCGAGCGATCGAAGACTTCAACACCGTCTTGCGCCAGAGCCCCGACGATGCTCGCGCGTGGGCCGGACGTGGAATGGCTTATGCAGCGAGCCTCGATTGGCGGCAGGCCTGTGACGATTTCAGTGAAGCGTTGTCACTCGCTCCAGACCTGCAACGCATCAAGGTCCGGCGTGGAATCGCCTGGCAAGCTCTGAAAGAATGGCAACACGCCATTGACGACTTTAAAGACGTGGCGAAGGAACCTGCATTCTATGTTCGAGACATGGCACGATTGGACGAAGTCAAAAAGCCGGCGCCCGCTGCTGAAGTGAAAGAGAAGCCGAAACAAACGGAGTCGACATGGAACCCGTTTTCAGACCCGACGACCAAACCAATGACTGGTCAGTCAAATAATTCAGGTACAGCCACGTTGTGGGCAGAATTGGCCAAGCTGTCCAAAGACGGCACGACGAATAATCAGAACAACGCGGCGAACGCGAGTCAGGCTGTCTCGCTGAATTACCCGGTAAAATTCGATCCGCTGTACATCGACGCCTTCCTGCGATTGGGTGAATGCTATGAAGCCCGTAATCAGTGGGATAAGGCGTTGGAAACTTACAACAAGTTGGTTCAGTTGGCCCCAGAAGAATCGCGTGCCTATCGCCGTCTAGCCTGCGCATTGGGAACGTGCCCCGACGATCGAGTTCGTTCGACAGAACAGGCCGTCGGGTATGCGTGGAAGGCGATTGAGCGACAACACGCCGGCGATGAGGTCGACAATCTGACGGTCTTGGCCGCGGTGTATTCTGAGCTGGGAGATTTTGACCGAGCCATCGAGTTTCAGCAGCAAGCACGCAGCATCACCGCGACG
>Ga0207694_10001945_pt1 | contig 17100 bp, 35 predicted proteins | sample KBSC34metaG_FD_184353 | JGI IMG/M metagenome (GOLD analysis project Ga0207694, IMG submission 184353) | Corn rhizosphere microbial communities from Kellogg Biological Station, Michigan, USA - KBS C3-4 metaG (SPAdes) (version 2) | ecosystem: Host-associated > Plants > Roots > Rhizosphere > Soil... | reverse complement strand
GGTTCTTGATCGCCCAGCCGACCGCCAGCTTGGTGGCGTCGCTGGCGCGCCCCTCCTCGGAGCTGATCGCCCTGGCGAGCGCGTAGGTCTCGAGGTCGTAATTGGTGGAATCGGCCAGGTCCTGCGGGCTCTGCGGCACGATCCCCGTGGACGTGTCGTAAGGCGCGTGCGTGAGCCGAGCTCCGCGCGTGACCAGGTCGACGCCGGCGTCGACGAGCTGCCTCACGTCGCCCAAAACGCCCCCCTCCTCATTCGGGCCGAGCCACCACCAGGCGATGACGATGCCGGCGGCGGCAAGCCAGAGCTTCGCCCCACGGCTCACAAGTTCCCCGCGGGCCCCACCAGCTGGGGGACGAACAGCCGCCTGATCTGCTCCCAGGACTCCCAGTCGAACCTGATCGCCTCGGGTTGAATGCTCGTCTGCAGCACCCAGTTTCCGACCCGCCCGCCGCCGATGCTGTTGAGCGTGATCACCGCCTGCAGCCAGTCCGCTGACGTCACGAACTCGCGCGAGTAGCCGCTCAGGCCGTTCGTTGCCGGAAACGACGTCGGCGCGGCGCTGGTGCCCTCGACGTCGGTCACCGGAACGATCCGGCCGCTCGAGCCCGACATGCCTTTGATGTCTTCCTCGGCCGCCGCAACCCAGATATTTCCGAACCCTGAGAGGTCTCCGGGGTCGCCCGACGTTGGGAAGTAGATCACCGAGAGCTTTACGCGAGTCTGGGAGCTCGGCACCGGCACCCTGACGATGGTCGAAAAGCTGCCCTCTCCGCCGCCGGCGTTGCTGCAGATCGGGATCGGTTGGGGAACGTAGAGCTGCCGCGGACCGTTGAAGGTCCTCATGCCCGCCTCGAGCTGCGTCTGATGCCCTTCGCCGGTGCCCCTCATCCGCGCACCCGCCGATAGAGGGCATAGACCAGGATGGCGGCCAGCACGCCGCCGCCGATCTTCACGACCGTCCAGTTGATGCCGAGGGTCTTTGCCGCGGCCTGCACCGCCTGGTCGGCGACGTTGGCGGCGATGGTGATGCCGTCGGAGATGATCTGCCCGAACGACCAATCGAGGTCGGAAATGGTCGACTGCACCGTCTCGCGCGCGTCCATCACCTGTTTTTGAATCAGCCGCATCTTCGCGATCTGCTGGGCGGTAAGCGGCGTCTCGCTGTCGTCGAGCGCGGAGTACTCGTCCTGCACGTAGCCGGCGAGCTGGTTCAGGAGGTCGAGCGCCGCCTGCTGCGTGTCGCCGGAGCCGGGCGACTGGATGCCCAGCCAGCCAAAAAGGCCGCTCGCGTTCCCGATCTGCGGGACTTGGGTCGTCTCCGTGTTGGTGATGTCGCTCGCGAGCTGCAGCAGCGCCGCGCGCGCGTCGGCCTGGGTAGCGATCAGCATCAGCTCACCACCGTGGGAATGACGCTGCCGTCGACGAACGACTGCACCGCGCCGCCGCCGAGACCGAGCTTTCCGAGCAGCGCATCGGCGTCACCCGTCAGCGTGGACTTCACGTAGAGCTTCGCCACGAAGAGCCCGACGGCGACGCCGCCGGCGAACGCGAGCACGCCGACCCAGACCCGCGACATGGTCAGTCGTCCCAGCCGCCGAATCCGACGACGCCGCTCGCGTCGTCAGCCGCCGCGGTCTGATCGGCCAGGTAGTTGCTGGTCGCGGTGTCTGGGATGTACGTGCTTGAGGAGCTCCCGACGCTCGAGGAGCTGCGCGAGCCCGAGTTCGAGCCGCCGAGCCAGGTGGCCACGCCGGAACCGACCGCCGCGCCCCCGAACAGACTGAGCAGGCTCGACGTGGAAGAGGACGCCGGCTTGGGCGCCCCCAGCAGGGAGCTCGTGCTCGAGCGCGTGACCAGGTAGAGCAGCACCAGGCCGGCGCCGGCGATGATAACCACCGTCGACGTCTTCACAGCGCCACCGGGCGGAAGATCGAGGGGATGACGGTGGTGCCCGTACCGGCCGATACGCCGGGGCGCAGAGCGCTGCCGAAGGGGTTGCCGCCAGAGAAGGCGGTTCCCGCGATGCCGCCGGAGATGTACGGCGAGGCCTGCGGGATCGGAGGCGGCGCGATGAAGGTGCCCACGAAAAGCGAGTTCGGCGACGTCAGCTTCGGCGAGTAGCCGCCCGGGTTGGCCAGGTTGGTGGCCTGGGAGGTGAGCTGGTAGCCGCCGGAGATCGAGCCGGCGTCCGGCGAGACGAGCGGGCTCGAGGGCGGCTGCGGCGCCGGCGTCGACGTGAGGACGCTCGGCGTCCCCGATCTCCCGAAGTACAGCACCGCCGCGAGGACGGCAGCAGCGATCAACAGCTCTTCCATTGCTCCCGTGCTCCTTTCAGAAGATCGACAACACCGAATGCACGACGCTCGAGGCGCCGCTCAGGACCGTCTTGGTTCCGCTCACCACGCCACCGACGACCGCTTTATCGACCGTCTTGGCGGCGCTGTACGCGCCCCCGACGATCGACTTGTCCACGCCCCAGATGCTGCCGGCGAGCTTCGTTACACCCGAGGTCGCCGTCGGAGCGCCGGGCGTGGTCGACAGGGCAGTCGTCGGCGGGGTCGACGCCGGGCTCGCCGGAGCCGGGGCCACACCGCCCAGGCCGAGCAGCGACAAGAACCCGCCCGACGTCGAAGGCGTCGTCGTGGTCCCCACCGGCGCGGCCGCAGCCGCCGAGCTCCGCAGAATGAGCAGCCCGACGATGCCAGCGCCGGCGACGATCAACCCGATTTTGAGGCCGGAGCTCATGGATTGCCTTTCAGAGCAGCGAAATGATCGGACCGATGAGAGGGGCGAGGGCGCCAAGGGGATTCGACGCCGGGGGCGGCGCCGGCGTCGCGAGCTTCAGCAGCAGCGCGTTTTGAACGGCCTGCTGCTGTTGCTGATTCTCGTAGAGGAGAAAGAGGACGATGGCCCCGCCCGCAGCGATCAGGGCCACCGCCGTTTCGCTCATGACGAGCCCGCCCTTACCGCGCCACCGAGGCGGGGTAGAGCTGCCAGGGCAGGTAGCGCATTTCGTCGTCCGAAACGTACGGCTTCCCTTGCGGCCCGCGCCGACCGAGGACCGCCGATCCGTAGTTGCGCCCGAGCACGTAGGCGGCGAGCGAGCCGCCGCCGCCGGCCATCACCTGCGCGACCCAGTTGTCGCGCATCGACTTCTGCCAGCTCCTCGCGTACTGCCCGAGGATCTGATGGGTGCCGCTGTAGCCGCCCGTGACCGTCATGTTGAAGGTCTGGTCGGAGTCGGCCGTCTGCAGCGCCGAGAGCCGCGGCCGGTCGCCGTTGAGCACCAGGGCCCAGAACAGCAACTGCTGCAGCTCGGCCTGCGAGGTGCCCACGCCCTGCGGGTTGAAGCTCGTGCTGTTGGCCAGGGTGTACGGGACACCCTTCAGAACCGCCGAGCCGGACTCGACGGTCGGCAGGAAGCCGCTGAGCGGAACGGGCAGCTGCCGCTTCCACTGCTGCAAGAGGCCGAGGACGTCCTGCGTGTAGGACTGGCCGCGCCACTGCCACACGAAGTCGACGATGTTCCTCGAGGAGAACGACCCGCCCTGTGAAAGCGCGTCGGTCAGGAAGTTCAACGCCAGGACGCCGCCGCCGGGGTCGATGCCCTGCAGGCCCGAGTCCGTGCCGAAGTTGGTGATCTTCACGGAGTTGCCCGAGCCGGCGACGATCTGGGTCAGGATGGTCTCGATAGGCGTCCCGAGCACCAGCTCCTGCCGCGGCTCGAGGATGGCCGAGCACTTCGCCGAGAAGTTGGTGATCGTCGACCCGGGTGACAGCGCCGCCAGCACCGACGCCGGAGCAACGTTGATCTGCAACTGCGAAGCGCGGGCCAGCAACGCCAGCTGACTCGTGTTGTGGTCGAGGTCGCCGACCCGCGAGCTCGAGAACGGCACGAAGATCGTGATGTCGAACGGGTAGGTCAGAGCCGCGGCGCCCGCGATGATGCTGCGCACGCCGGATGCGTAGCGCTGGCCGTTCACCATGTACTCGATGACCTGCCATTGCGAGCCGAGGACGTGCTGCGAAGAGACGGGCGTCCCGTGCCACGCCTGGATCCAGGCGAGATTGGAGAACAGCGCCGAGAAAAACTGATCGCTGTGGATGATCTGGCCAGCTCCCCCCGTCGTGGTGATGACGCCGCTGAAAGTCAGCAGGCAGCCGGGCAGGTAGTAGGCGAGCGGGCCGGTCGGCGACCGGTCAGGCACGTCCTGAAACTGGAACGTGGTCTGCGATCCGGGGGTCAGCGTCGGCTGATTCGTCGACCCGGACTGCAGAGGCCACAGCTGACCCGTCGTCGCCGTCTTGCTCATGGCTCAGGCGCTCTTGGTGACGAACGAATTGAGGAAAGGCACCTTCGCGAAGGCGATGACGACGACCGCCGCAACACCGGCGGCGATCAGGAACGCTTTTGCATGTGAAACCATCGACGGAGCTCCTTGGTTGGGGGCGAGATGCCCAGCCCCCGCGACCTCGGCCCGTCGAGCTCCGCGCTCCGGTGGACAAATTCAGCGCGCGCACGTTTCCCGTCGGTGAGCGCACGCATGCAGGCGGCTCGAACCGATGGACAGAAAGCGGGCGCGCTGGTGGTCGAAACCGCGGCCGAGCCCTAAATCGCTCGCGCGCCCCTAGTTGCCGTCGACGTCGTCGAAGAGCTCGCCGGCGCGCGCCAGAACATAGGCGACCGTCAGCAGCGGCGTGAAGAGCACGACCAGGACGAGCGACGGCCAGTTGCGATCGTCCCGGAGCTCGCGCCACGCCCGCGCGTACTCGTCCCGGAACTCCCGCCAAAACTTCCTCATCTCGAATGGTCCCCGAGCTTCGCGCACGATTCAGGGGTATGCCCGGCGCCGATGCAGGTCCGGACGGTAACTTCGCCATCGGCGCAACCCTTCGACGCGAATCCCAGTGCGGCGACAATGCCCAGAACCAGGGCAAGCACGATCGTCGTCACGGCTTTCTGGTCCCCGTCCATCACCGCCCCCCCTCGAACTTGTAGATCTTCCCGTTCCACGGCTGCCCTCGACGGAGCAGCACGAATTCCCCTCGCTGCGCCGGCGGCAGCGGCGGCCCGGTCAGCTTCGGGATCACTTCGCCGGCGCCGCCGAGCAGGTAGTCGCGTTCCTTGAGACGCGCGAGCCCCATGCCGGCCAGGCGAAAGCAGAGGATGGCGCTCGACTGCTCGAACGGATCGATCGGCACGAGCTGCGGCGACTGCGCGCCCCACAGGTCGCCGATCCCGGGCGAGCGCCCCATCGTGAAGTTGCGGGGCACCCAGGTCACGCCGCGGCGCCACTGGGTGTTCTTGGTGAGCTCCTCGCGGCCGGCGATCAGCTCGTCGAACACACAGAGCGTCTTGCGGCCGCGCTGGGCGCGCGCCCAGGCGAGCTCGGCGACTTCCTCGAGGTCGACCCGCACGCCGCGGCCTGGCTCGCCGCGGAAAACGATCACTCTGCCCTGCGAGTACTCGACGGGTTGCGCGCGGAGGTCCTCGACGTCGCGGCGCAGCTGCCCGTCGAAGCGCGGTTGCATTTCCTTGTCGTCGACGATCAGCACCGACCCCGGCGACTTCTCGAGGTAGAGCGTGATCAGCGACTTGGCGGCCGTCGTCTTGCCGGTGCCGGTGTCGCCGAGCAGACCGATCTGCGGCGCCTCGCCGTAATCTAGTTGAGCGAGCGCCTCAGCGGCCGCCTCTTCACCGGGCCGGTGCGTCGGCGCCACCGCCACCGCCGCTTGTTTCGGGTGTGCCGCGCTACCTGCCATCGTCGCTCATGCCGCGGGCAGCGGCCGCCGCGCGATCGGAGGTTCGCCGGGCCCACCCAGGGGCAGTCCGGTATCGAGCACCGGAGCTGCCCCGGGGGGACCCGAACGTACGGCGCGCGGTCGGGGAGATCGTCCTCCGGCCAGCTGCAGCGACCGCAGCGGCCGCGGTCGTTCCGTTCGCGCCAGCCACACCGCGGGCACACCTACTGCGCTCCCGCGCTGCGCTGCCCTGCGCTACTGCGCTGCGCACGACTGCCATCGCTGCCCACTTCACGCCGCCGCCTGCGCAGGCATCGGATCCGCCTGTTTCTCGGGGTTCTTGGGCGGATCCGTGGCATTCGCCAGCTGCGCCGGCATGCACATGAGGGGCAGCGCCACCGCCACCACCCAGGGGGGGACGGTGTCCATGTCCGGGAACCAGCGTTTCAGCTGCGCAACCCACGCCTGCGCAGCGATGCTCCGGATCTGCGAGTCCTCCGGGACCTTGCCGGCGATCTTCCCGGTGCGCTTCTTGACCACCCAGCCCTGCAGCTCGAGCTGCAGCTCGACGACGGCGCCGGCGACGGCCGTCAGCATGCCGTCGAGCGCCTCCGGCGGAAAGACGGCGTCCGGCGCGGCCGCGGCGCCGGCCTGGTCGTCGCCGGCGCCGCCGGTCTCGGCGGCCGCGGCGTTGGTGGCCTCGGCCTCGGCCTGGGCGTTGGTGTCGTTCGCCGGCGCGGCCGCCGGCAGCTGTAGCGGCGGCGCCGGCGCCGCCGGCGGCGGCGAGCTCGCGGCAGGAATAGGGGTCTGCCCTTCGGCTACGTGGCCGGTGTCCCCTGCCGCGAGCTCGCCGACGTCGGGCTCGAGCGCCGCGGCGGCCGCCGCGGCGTCACCCTCGAATTCTCGCTGGCCCCTGAGAGCTGCAGGAAGCCGCTGCTCCGCGATCTTGTGGTTCTTGGTGCCGAGCCGCACCTCTTCGCCGGCGATGGTGACGATGCAGTCGCCGTAGTACGGCCCGTTTCGGCCTCGTCTCTTGCGCCAGATCCGCGGGAGCTTCTTCACGCGGATCCTACCGTCGGCGTGGCCTTGCGCTCGAGTGCCTCGAGCGCGAGCTCGAGGACTTCGCGCGTCTGCCCGTCGCCGACCAGGTTGGACGTGCAGGAAAACAGCTGGTGGCGCAGCTCAAGGTGCGGTTGCAGCGGGCTCAGCACCAGCACCACCGCCATCGGTTGACCGACCGCCATCGCCTGGATCCCCTCGAGCGCTGTCGAGGCGATGAGATCGAGCGCGTCGCGGTCCATCAGCCGTGCCACCGCTGAATCAGGACCGTGGCCGCGGCGCCGACGCCGGCGGCGCCCAGGAACCCGAGCAGCGCGATCGCTTTGAGCTTCCACCGCGGCGTGGCCGCGAACTGCCGCTGTTGCTCGAGCAGCCGCCGCTGATGCTCGATCAGCGCCGCCTGCGCGCTGTCCGGTATCCCCTGCCCCAACCGGGCGCGCTTCGCGCGCGCGATCATCCGCTGGTACCTGCGCATGGAAGGTCGCCGGCCAGCTACTTGGCGGCGCCGGCGGCCTTCACCGCCCGCATCGCCGACGCCAGCCGCAGCGCCGCGCGCGCGCAGCCCTCCGGGTTGGCCCGAATCGCCCCCGCCGCCTTCTCACAGAGCTCCGCGAGCTCTTCCCGCCCCATCTTCTCCATCGCCCCCCCCACCAACACCGACAACCCCGGTAGCAGCGGGGGCCCCCCCCGCGCGTCCACGCGGGGAGCTCCCAGCCGCCCCCGTGTGTCGCCTACCGCCCCTGCCCCGCCTTCACTCCCACAGCAACCCACGTCTGCTCGGCTGCTCACGGGCTGGGCTTGAGTTTCCAGGAACCGGGCCACTTGTCCAGCCGACCCCGGAAAACGTCTCTGGCGCGAGCTCTGGCCGCTTCCCCGCGACTTTACGGGGCGTCCCGGCTTTCCCCCCTCCCCCCGACCACCACCAGCTTAGAAGCCATCGGCGCCGCTCCTGCCCCTGCCCTGCGCCGCGCAGGCTGCGCAGCGAGAGCGGCAACCGGGGCCGTCAGGCCCCGCCGTCGACCCTCTGGGCTGAGGTTTCTCCGGTTGAGGGATCTTGGCGTCCGGGTGTGCACGCGGACGTAGCGTCCGGGTGTGCCTGCCTATAGAGCGTCCGGAAAACGACATGATCCACAGCTCCCCTACAGCCGGCGCGGCGCTTTGTGCGCTCGCTTACGCTGGCCGGTGGCCGCGAGCTCGCGCGACCATCTCGCGCCACTGCTCGCGGTCGAGCGTGGGGGCGTTGGCGAGCTCCGGATCGCACTCCGGGCAGCCGTCGTCACCGTCCGGATGCTCGAACGTGTGCACGATCCGCATGACCGCGCACGCCGCGACCGCCGGCGTCCGGAGCTCCTGCTCTGCCCTGGTGCCGCACCGCCTGCAGGTGCGGACGATCGACCAGGTCACTCGAGCTTCCTGGCCTCGAGCCGCTTGCGCAGGCGCTCGAGCCGCTCGGCCTGGTCGCTCTCGAACTGCCGCGACATCCGGTAGGACTTGGCCGCGATCTGCTTTTGCTCCCTGATCACCCGCTGGCGCGCGCGGGCGAGCCGCACGTCGACCAGGGGTTCCGGCTCGGACTTCTCGCGCGTCGATGCGTGGCCGCGCTGCTCCTCGAGCTTGACCAGGTCGAGCCCGAGCCGCTGAAAAACGAGCTTCGAAACGGTGATGACGGCGGGCATGCCGCGGAAACGCCAGTCGCCGGTGATCTCGTCCTCGTACCGCTTCACCGGCTGGTGGACGTCGATATAGCCGGCGGCGCGCAGATCGCGCAGCGCCTCGAACAGCGCCGACCGCCCGAGCCCCGTCTCGTCCTCGATGGTGGTTTGCGTCCAGCGGTCGACGGGCGCCCGCCCCTCTCGGCGCCGCGGCCGCGCGATATACATCGCATCGCAGCTGCCGTCCCGCCGCGGCTTGCCCATGCGCAGCCGAACGAGATCGAGGTGCGAGAAGATGCACATGAGCACCTTGGCGCAGGCCTCGAGCCGGCGCAGGTCGCGTTCACGGAACGACTCGGTAAACCGAAACCGCTCCTGGCCGCGGCCTGAGCCGAGCTCGGGGAACCGGTCGCGCTCCGTCACGATCAGCGCGCACGCCTCGATGGCGTCGCGCAGATAGGCGGGCAGCTTTTCGCTGACCGCCTTGCGCAGCCGCAACCGGGCGAGCCGCCAATCGTTGAGAGCGCGAGACCTCACTCTTTGACGGCCTCCAGCAGTCGCACGCCCGAATCCTCGAGCTTGATCCGTTCGTACACGGTCATGTTGTCGGTGGTGACGATGTTGGCGAGGAACGCCTCCTCGAAGGTCTCGATGCCGCTCTCTACGGTGGTGAACTTCGCTTTGATGGCCAGCAGCAGGCACCGCCACCGTCGACGGCTCTCCTCCTCGATGGCGATCGCGAGCTTGGCCGGGTCGATGCGCCAGTTCGACTTGGACAAGCGCAGGGCCCTCGTTCGGATGGCCTTGTCGTCCTCCTTCGGGGTCGGCACGGTGAAGCGGATCATCAGCCCGTTGCGCACGAAGCTGATCCCCGCGCGGTCCTCCATGAACCCGAAGGCAAAGCGGGTCGCTCCCCTCTTCGCGAGGTAGTCTTCGATTTCGGCGCGTGTCTTCGAGGCCGCGACGGTGGTTCCCTCGGCATACGGGCTCACGCTGATCCCTCTTTCGGTGCGTCGGCCTGCAGGTTCTTTTCGAGCTGCTCGACCAGGGCGATCGCGCGGTTGGTTTCGTAGTACGCCGGCGGGCTCTTTTGCGGTGCCTCCGTGCGCAGCAGGCTACTCGCGTGATGGAGGTACTTGAGAGCCTCCGTCACGCAAATCAGGGCTCGCCCCGGATCGGACTTCTTCGGTGGTGGCCGCTTCAAGGGGTGTCCTCCCGCTGCTGGCGCCATTCGAGCGTGCGGATCAGCTCCTCCGTTTTGTCCTTGATGCCGACCAGGTCATCGACGACGCGCGAGCCCGCATCGCTATTGCGGAGGTATCCGAGCGCGCACCCGAGGTCGTACTGCCCTTGCTGGAGGCGCTTGAGAGCGAGCGCGCGCTGCTCGCGCGGGTCCGCGACGTCGACGGTACTCACCGGCCCCCCCGGCGGCCGACCTTGTACGCCGTCGACACCGCGAAATTGAGCATGTCCCCCCCGAGGTTGAGCGCTGAGGCGACCTTTGCGAGCGCCCTCGCGAAGCAGTGATCGACGTGAACGTGTCTGTCATCGAGCCCGACGGCCGCGGACCGGTCCAGCCACTTCCTGCAGATGCAGCAGACGACCTTGCCCGACGGTCCGCGCTTCATAGGCGTTCCCCAACTGGCGGAATCAACCCGAGCCGCCGGCAGTGCTTGACCTCGTCGCTCGTCAGCGCGCGCTCGACCAGGCCGTGCAGTTGCCCCGATGCCCAGCCGGATCGCATCCGGAGCCGCAGCAGCCAGATCGGCCCGTGGTTCGACTGCAGTGGGTGCGCGCTCTCGACGCGCGCAAGCCGGGGCGCCCCCCCACCGCGCCCCGGCTTTGTGTAAACGAAATCTCCGACGGAGAACGTCGCGGCGTCGTTCGCCGGCGCGATCACAGCGACCCCGCATCGTTCAGGCAACGGCAGTGAGCGATGACGCCGACGCGGTCCTTGGTCGGCGGCCTGCCGCGGCAGACGATGCACGAGAGCACGAGCTCGTCGCCGGCGTCGTTGTTGGGATCGTAAGCTGCTACTTCGGCAGTGCCTGCGATTGCTGACATGGGTGTCCCTCCGTGGGCGTGCCCACGAGGGACTCAGCAGCAGGACAGGTAGCGCTACGGACTTTTAATCCGTTGGCCGCAGGTTCGAACCCTGCTGGGCCCACAAGACGACCGACCGCTTGCGAGAGCGGACGGCCGACTTTAGGATCCAGACCTGTCCCCGGCGGTGTCCCTCGGGGGCTGGTATCCGGGCCGGGAGCGGTTGCAGCCGCTCTCGGCCCACTTCGTTTCGCACCAGCGCGAAGCGCAGTGGTTCCGGCCTTGGCCTTCGCCAAGCTCTTTCGAGGTCCTCGGCGCAGCTTCGTCGCCATCGCGACGGTGCGCTCGATCTGGCCTCTGAATCTGATGGGCAGCGCGTGCGCGTAGACCTTGGCGGGGATCGTCAGATCCTTCCAGCCTCCGATCGCGAGCAACTCCGCGGTGAACCCGTTGGCGGCGACGTACCAGGTAAAAAACGTGTGGCGCAGTGAGTGCGTCGAGAGCCGGGGCAGCCCGAGCCGATCGCAGCGCCGGCGCAGCCACTTGTTCGCGTGCGGCCAGGCCGGCACCAGCTTCGCCCCCGCGGGCAGCGTCTCCCACCAGGGCCCGAGCTCGCGCACGAGCTCGCTGGCCGCGTGCATGCGGACGCCCGCGAAACGGCGGGTCTTGGTCGACCGCACGAGCACGAAAGCCTCGTGCGGATCGAAGTCCTCCCGAACCATCCGCTCGACGTCGCTGCGCCGCTGGCCGGTCCAGACGGCGACGGCCAGCCAGAGCCGGCGCTCGAGCGGCAGCTCGTCGCGAAGGCGAGCGTAGGCGTCGAAGTGGGGCAGGAACGCCGCCCGCGGCTGGTAGTCGAAAGGTATCTCCGGCAGCGTCGGCGCGCGGCCGCGCGCGAGCTCCAGGGCCTGCGAGAGCGTCGACGCGCGTTTGCGCAGTGTGCTCCCAGAGAGCCGCCACCGGCGCCCCCTGCCCTCCTCCTCGAGCAGCTGCGCAATGCGCCTCGAGGTCAGATCGGCGATGGGTGTGGTCCGCCCGGCACGCTCGATCAGGTAACGGGCGTGCTGCTTTTGCATCGCCAACGTGGCCGGCGACCGGGTGCCACCTGCGACACGGCGCGCCGTGCGCTCGAGCAGGGCCCTGAAGGCGCCGCCCACGTCTTTCGCGCGGCCTTTAGCGGCTGCTGGTAGACTTCCCATGTCGTCGGTGGTGGTTCATCGATGGCCGCGCCCGGGGCTGCTGTAACAGTGCCCGGGTGTTGTTTTTGGGGAGAGCCCCAGGCTTGAGAGAAGACTCTAGAGCCGATCGGGACCCGAGATCAAATCAGTAAGCCCGATCACCTGCAGGCAGCGTGCCCAAAATTGGCCCCCCGCTATTCTCGAGTTGAGAATGGGGGGGTGAGGTCGAAGGCTCAGAAAGTTCGGCGGAAAGTCGTCGCGCCGTTCATGGGCGCGCCCAAAACCATCGGTCGACCGCCTGCGGAGGTCCCCTCCATGCTGATCGACTTCGCGCTCGCGCATTGGCTGAAAACGGGGCGCTGGTCGACGGTGCAGCAAGAGCTCAAGACGGCGGGCTTCAAACCGATCGCCCGGATGACGCTGCAGCGGCGGGTGCTGCAGCGGAAGTCCGATCTGGACGCTCAGAACTCGGACCCCTGCCACTACTGAGTTACGATCGGCGCGGTGTTCAAGCTCGACAACCTCCCGGCGGTCTATCCCCTCGAGGTCGTACGAGGCCCGCAGCGGTTCACGATCATGCAGCTGGTCAACGCTCAGGAGATGTCGACGTACTCCGGGCAGTTCCGGCCGCCCCTCCTCGCGCGCACCAACGTCTACGACCTGCAGGGCCGCGGAATGTGGGAAAGCTATTTCGAGCCCGAATTTCTGCTCAGCGTGGCGGACCTGATCTATCGGACGTTCGGAAAGCCACCGTCGACGCACCTCACGGTCGGAATGACCTACACGCCGCCGGCGCCGGCGCCCAGAAAGAAGAAACGCAAAGCGCCGCAGGCTGACGCCGGCGACGTCGACCTCGAGAAAGAAGCCATCAAGCGGCGTATGCTGGCGGGGCGATGAGATCGCGCTTCAAAAAGGTTTGGTGCGCGAGCTGCAAGTCGATGCAGTTCGCCGGCGAGTGCGGGCACCCACGATCGACCGGCGGCGCCTTGTCCAAGTTTTGGTTTCCGATGCTGACCGGCTCCGACTTCGCCGGCCTGCAGCTGCACGCGGCGAAACGTGCGGGGCCGATCCTTCCTTCGCCGGCGATCTGGACGCTGCTCGAGCCGAAGAAATGAAGCCGCGCGCGCTGCTCTACGCCCGCGTGTCGACCGCCGACAAGGGGCAGGACTTCGCCGCGCAGCTCGAGGAGTTGCGCAAGGTCGCTGCCCAACGTGGCTGGCAGATCGTCGGCGAGGAGCACGACACCACCAGCGGCACGAAGGCGCTTCGGCCTGGCCTCTTCGCCGCGATGAATCGTTGCCGCGCCGGCGAGGTCGACGTCCTGGCCGCGACGGCGACCGATCGGCTCGCGCGGTCGACCAAGAACCTGATCGAGCTGGTGGACCAGCTCGAGGCGCTCGGCGTGAAGCTCGCTTGCACGCGCGAGGGCGCCGCCGACGCGACGACACCGCAGGGACGGGCGTTCATGCAGGTGCGGGCGGTCTTCGCCGAGCTCGAGCGGAACCTCACCGCCGAGCGCATCCGCGAGGGCCTGGCGGTGCGCCGCGCGCGCGGCGTGAAGCTCGGACGCCGGCGAACGCTCGACTACGCCCGGTTGCCGCGTGCGCTGCAACTGCGCGACGGCGGCATGAGCTGGTCGGAGATCGCGGGGCAGCTCGGCGGGTCGGGCGGCGCCTGGTCGCGCGCCATCTCGAGAATAGGGCCGCTGGGGCCGTTGCCGTGATGGAACCCGTCGAGCTGATCTCGTACTGCAGGGCCCACGCAGGCAGCATCTTCGTGCGCGTTGTCCATGACGGGGGATGGCAGACGTTGCCCCTTTCCAGTTTGACCGCCGACGAAGTCCTCGAGCACCTGCTGCTTTGGATCGCTTGCCGTCACACACCGGTGCGGGTCGTGGGGCAGGCCCTCGCAAATCCTTCCCCGAAACCGGCCCCGTAACCCCGCGGCGGCCGCGGGCCTCGAGGCAGCCGTGACAACCCTCGCTTAACAAATGATTTGCGAGGGGGTCTAGACTGGCAGGATGACGAAAGCGGCGCTGCTGGTGGTCCTGGTGCTCGGGTGCGGTTCGGTCACTGCGAAAGAGAGCGCGGACGCCGCAGCGGGCGCAGGCGGGCAGCTGGCCGCGACCGGTGGCGCCGGCGGCATGGTCGCCGCCGGCGGCACCGGCGGCGGGCTCGGCGGCCGCGGCGACCCGTTCGGCAGTGGCGGCCAAGCATCAACGGGAGGCGCCACCGGCGCGGGCGGGCACCCGAGTGAGGTGGCGTGCCCGACTCCGATCTATCCGTGGGGGACTCGCTGCCCTCCCTATCCCGACGGCACTTACTGCGTCCTCGGGTGCATCTACGACAACTCGGGATCGACGTACGACCCGCCGACCGGAGCGTGTTATGCGGCGACGACCGACCAAGGCCAGGGCAGCGCGATCTGCGTCAGCCGCTCGGTTCCGTCCTGTTCGTATTGCCCCTAAACGCCCGGAGCACCGGCCGAGCGCGCGCCGGCGGCCGTAAAGCTGCACTTGCAACCCTCCGCGGTGCAACCGTCGTTCTGCGTGTGAGCAGCGGCGCCGTGCCCGCAGCAGCCGACGATCTTCTCGAGCGCGTCGACAACCGGCGCGGCCGCGGCGCCGAGCACCGGAGCCGCCGCGGCGGCCGCCTTCTCGACGATCGGCGCGGCCTTCTCGAGCAGCGCCACCACCTGTTTGAACTTCTCGCCGAGCCAGCTCTCGATCTCGTCGAGGCGGCGGTGAAGCGCGCTGATGTGCTCAGGGGTCACGGCCGCGGCCGCCGGCGGCGCGGGCGATTGGGGCGGAACAACTGCAGTGGACTCGGGTGCGCTCATAGCGATCTCCTCAATTGGTGACGATGGGGAGCCCGAAATCCGGGCTCAAAACGTTGTCGTTGATGGTGATGGACTGGCCACCGGACGTCACCGTCCCGGCCACAACTGGCGGCGAGCTGCTCGAGCTCGAGCGGCGCAGCAGGTAGATCAGCAGCGCGGCCGCGGCCGCGGCGCCAGCGTAGTACAGATGCTTGCGCGTCATCGGTCAACGTTTCCCGTGGGTGCGCCGGAGCTCGTGGACATGGTCGATGCAGTCGACGATCGTCGCAAGCGTATCGAGGCGGTCTGCGAGCGGAAGAAGGTCGAGAGCCTGTTCAAGCTCGCGGCCTCTTCGGCAAGTCTCCTCGAGCGCGTCGAGGTAGGCCCGGAAGGCGGCTCGCTCGCGATCGCAAGTGCGCGCGTCGCTGCCATCACCCACGTTTCCCCGACGCCTCGAGGGCCGTAACGCGCGTCTCGAGGGACCCCACCCGGCGCCCCTGGTCGCGCAGCGACGAGCGCGTCGCCTTGAACTTCTCATAGAGCCCGCCGGCGACGAAGATAAGCAGCAGCGCGCGCTCGAGGGGAATCTGTTGGAGGAGCTCGATCATGGAACGATCTGCACGGTGGTCAGCCACCTGGTGGACATGAGCGGCTGGCCGTACGCCGTGTTGGGGTGTAGCCCGTCAAGCGTGGTCGGGCCGACGTGCGCACCCGGCGGCGAAGAGAGCGAGGCGATCAGCGCCAGCGTCTCCGCTCGGGTCTCGACAAAGATGCCCCCGAAGCTCTCGATGCTGGCCTTCAGCTCCGCGTTGTAGTCCGGGATCGAGGCGCCGACGGCGTTGTGACCACCGTCGGGCGGGCCGTCGTACGGGTTGGCGTAGATGGGTCCGGCGTTGAACAGCTCGCCCCACACGTACAGGGAGATCGCCCAGAGCTTGATCGCCGGGTTGAAAGCGAGCACCTGCGACCAGATCGAATCGCTCGATGCCCGAAACGCAGCGAGCGGGGTGTTGAAGGCGCTGCAATCATTGATCCCGACCTCCATCACCACGGCCGTCGGGTTGTGGTCGGTGATGCGCGCGGGGACGGCCGCCTCGATGTCGCCGATCGAGGCCCCGCCGACGCCGGTATTGATGACGGTGATCGCCGGCGTCACCGTCATCGGCGAGACCGAGCCGACGGGCCCGGTGCAGCTTCCGACCGCGCCGACGTTGGTTCCCGGATAGGGGCGCGTGGTCGTTGGGAACTCGGCGTCGATCGCCGCAACGCCCGTCGTGAACCAGGGTGTCGGCGTTCCCGCCGTGATCGAATCGCCGACCATCACCACGACGTCTTGGGAGGATAGCGGCTGCGTGCTCATGACAACGTCGTCGACACCCAGACGCCGTTTAAAAAGAACCAGAGCTTCGAGGCTGAATCGCCGGGGTTGCTGATGACCATGGGGACCTGGCCTGCAGGCACGTTTGCGGGGACGCCCGTCGGTGGGCCCGCCATCTGCGGGATTGTCGGGAAACCGCCCGTCGCGGCGGTATCCATGACCGCATCTTCGCCGAGCTGGACGTTGCCGACGGTGCCCGCGCTGTGCACGCTGATCCGGCCCGTCGCCGAGTTGTAGTAGAGACCGGCCGTCGTGCCGGCCCAGATCAGTTGTGCTCCGATGCTCGGGTTGAGCAGCAGGCCGCCCGTATTGACTGCCGCGACGAAAACGCCGGCGCAAAAGAACGAGATGGTGTTTTCTGTCCGCTGCAGGTAGGTGTCTTGGCCTGCATCGTTCAGGAAGTAGAGCCGATCGCCGACCCCCAGCGCGTTCGGCTCGATCGAGAGCGCGTCTCCCTGGACGCCGCCTGAGAGGAGACGAATCAACCACTTCGACGCTTCGGAGCCTGGCGCGTTGTTGGTGAGCGATGCGATCAGGTGAAGCGCATCGACCAGCGCCGCGCCGCTGTTGGGGAGTTTGACGGTGGTGTCCGCGCCGAACTGAGCTTGGACCACAGGGTTGGCCGGATCGGTGTTGTCGACGATGCCCGGCGCCGCGCCCGTCACGCTTTCGACGGTTCCCGAACCGTTGCCACCAGGTGATTGCGCGCCTGTGGGGACCGAGGCACCCACCCGAAGAGACGCATCGAGACTCATCAGCCCGGCCCCCAGAACCGGAGATCGGAGCGGACGCCGGGCACGTTGTAGGCGACCAGCCCGGCCGCGGCGCGGTTGGCCGCCACCTGGTCGGCGTTGTCGTCGAGGCTCTCGACGTCGAAGTACTGCGCGCCGCCAGTCGGATCGGGCAGCGTGCCCGTTTGAATCGCATAGGCGATCTGCGCGTCGCCCTCGTACGGATCATTCGCGGTCGAGCAAAAGCGGTCGGACCCGTTGTAGCCCGAGGTGCTCTTGTCGATGTTGCGCTGCGTGCCGAAGTAACCGCTGTGCGTGGGTTCCTTCGCGTGCGTGACCAGGTTGGCGATCGAGCCGCCGCCGGCGTCGGCGCGGTTCTTGATCGCCCAGCCGACCGCCAGCTTGGTGGCGTCGCTGGCGCGCCCCTCCTCGGAGCTGATCGCCCTGGCGAGCGCGTAGGTCTCGAGGTCGTAATTGGTGGAATCGGCCAGGTCCTGCGG
>Ga0207694_10001941_pt1 | contig 17116 bp, 9 predicted proteins | sample KBSC34metaG_FD_184353 | JGI IMG/M metagenome (GOLD analysis project Ga0207694, IMG submission 184353) | Corn rhizosphere microbial communities from Kellogg Biological Station, Michigan, USA - KBS C3-4 metaG (SPAdes) (version 2) | ecosystem: Host-associated > Plants > Roots > Rhizosphere > Soil... | reverse complement strand
ACATTCTGCGCAAACCCGCTGCCCTCACCCCGGAAGAGTTCGAGGCTATCAAGCAGCATCCGCAAATGGGCGCTGTGATCGTTCGTGCAATTCCCCTTCTCGAAGACACTCTGGACGCCGTTCAGCATCACCACGAACGCTGGGACGGAAGAGGCTATCCATTCGGACTTAAAGGCCACGAAATCCCGTTGAGCGCCCGTCTGATGGCCGTCGCAGACGCCTACTCAGCAATGACCACCGACCGCCCCTACCGGCAGGGCATGGATCCCGCAAAGGCAGTTTCAATACTGCGTGACGGCGCCGGTACCCAATGGGATTCTGTCTGCGTCGACGCTCTAATCCGCGCACTGAACTCATCGCGGGATCAAGAACACGCCGAGCCGCCGCACATCGCCTAGTCAAATCTCTTCGGCATTCCCAAAACATCCTTTCCAAATCGTCCCTTTAGTTCGATATGGATCTTACATGGACGCGCTGCCGTGCTACATGAGGCGTCACCATGTAGAGAGGACTGGCGCGATGAATATCGAAGATCCACAAAGGCTGTGGGATCGCATGCGGCTGAATGCCATCGAACGGATACGCAATGGATTTACTCCTGAAACATCCTCAGGCGGCAGATTGAATTGTTGCGTAGCTCTTATGGAAGATCCGGCGTTCGATGATGTCATTGGCTGGCAGATCTTTGCCGAACGCCTTGACGGCGAGAGCGTTCCACATGAATATCATGCGACGCGCGCTGTCTGGAAACAGGAGGTCGATAGCCGGCGCGTCTTCTCGCCCATAGACCGGCTGGCTCTCCTGCGAATCAAGTATCTGCGCGATCTGATGCCGACCATCACGTTCAGTCAACATCCCCTGGATCCTGATGTCATCGAGCCTATCCTCGTCCGCCTTTCCTCTATTTCAGTGCCTCTCACCGCGCCTAAAGGAAGTATTGGCCTTGACGGGGTGTCTTACGAATTGACCTTGGGTGACTTTTGGGCCGGGGTAACTTTCCACTGGTGGATGCAGTGCCCGGAAGCGTGGAAAGATCTCGGGGAAGCAGCTATGGATCTTCTGCGCTGCCTGAATGAAATGCTGCCTGATGACGATAGGAATAACTGACTTGCCTGAAACCATACAACACGACTGGATAACAGAAGATCTGAATTGCTACCTCAGCAGTTCACCCCTAATCGACCTGGAGCACCCCGCCGTCCAGGAATGCGCCGCGAAGCTTGCCGGCAACGACCGCTCCCAGGAGCAGATCGCCCGAGATACATTCCACTTCGTTCGCGATGAAATCCACCACTCATGGGACATTCAGAGTGTGCGTGTCACAGCGAAAGCGTCGGAGGCGCTTGAGCATCGGGAAGGGATCTGCTACGCAAAGTCGCACCTGCTGGCCGCCCTCCTGCGCGCTCAAGGAATACCCTCCGGCATCTGCTACCAGCGGCTTACACTGGGCGATACCCCGGAATCCGGCTACTGCATCCACGCGCTGAACACCGTCTATCTCGCGGATCTCGGCCGCTGGATACGGATCGACGCCCGAGGCAACAAACCGGGCGTCGACGCCCACTTCTCCCTCGATCACGAGCAGCTTGCGTTCAACATTCGTCCTGATATGGGCGAGCGCGACTACTGGACCAACTACGCCGCCCCCCATCCGAAAATCGCCGAGACGCTGCTATCTCACAGCGACTGCCGCCTCATGTACGCCCATGGGCTGCCGGCGGAGCTGTAGGTAATTCTGTTGAGGCGCGTAACATGAGTCATCCCGAATCTTGTGGATCTTGTCGGCCGGCTCACAATGTGCGCCGGCCGATGCAGGGCGTCTACGGCGAAACGACGACGGCGCCGGTTTTGACGACGCCGCCTTCGGAGGCCGTGATCGTGATCGACGTATTCGCGGTGACCTTGGGGGCGGTGAACGTGAATGCCGCGGATGCATAACTGGCCGGCGCTGTGGCTGTCGTGCCCGCAGGGATCGACTTGCCGTCGGAGCTCGACAGAGCGACTTTGATTCCGCTCGGCCCCGCCTTGCCCGTCAGAACGAGCTGAAGCCGAATCGCCGTGCCACTCTTGGCCGAGTTCGGGACGGTCATCGACTGCAAAACCGGCGGCATCACCGTTACCGCGGTCGACTTGACGACCGTCCCTCGCTTGGCGGTCACGGTCACAGCCGTGCTGTTGTCCACCGGGATCGTGGTGGCCGAGAGCGATCCGCTGGTGGCGCCGGCCGCGATCGCGATCGTGCCGGCGCCGACCGATAGCTTGGCCGAGTTGCTCGTGACCATGACAGTCAAGCCGCCGTCCGGAGCCGGCGAGCTCAGGGTCGCCTTCAGTGAGGCTGAGGAGCCTCCGGAGACCGATGCCGGCGCATAGAGGGTCGTCAGCACGGGCGCCTTGACCGCGATGGTCGCGGACCTGGTGGTAAAGTACAGAGTGCCCGAGATCGTGATGGCGGTGTCGCCCACGACGGCTGCGGGATGAGCTGTGTAGCTGACGCTGGTAGCGCCGGACGGGATGGTGACCTTGGTCCCGGCTGGGATGGCGGCTCCGTCAGAACTGGCGAGGGAGACGGTTACGCCCCTCGGTCCAGCCTTGCTGGTGAGCTTGACGGTGACGGCGCAGGGCGTGCCGCCGTAGACCGAGGCCGTTCCGGACACGCTCAAGAGCGTGGCAGAGTGAACGGTAACCGTCGTCGATTTGGTCACGGGCCAAAACGAACCGGTAATCGTGGCGGTCGTGTCGTCGTCTACCGGAATTACCGTCTCTTTGATGGAGGCGGAGGTGGCTCCAGCCGGGATGGTGATGAAGCCAGGGATGATTGGGACGATCTTCGAGCTGTTTGTCAGGTTGACCGTGATTCCCCCTGCGGGAGCAGCCGAGGAGATTGTAGCGGTTAAAACGATGCCCTGACCACCCATGAGAGAGTTCGGAGTCACCGTTAGTCCGGTGAGGACAGGCGCCTTGACCGTCAGTGCCGCCTTGAGAACGATGTTTCCGGATGTGGCAGTCACGGTCACGGGGGTGTCGTATCTCACGATCGAGGTTGGGACAGCGAAGGTCGCTACGGCCGCGCCGGCCGGAATAGTAACCGACTTTGGTGGCGTGACGATACTGTTGCTGCTGGTAATGGTGACGGTCCGTCCGCCCTGAGGGGCCGGAGATGCCAGCGTGATCGTGCCCATGACGCTCTTCCCGCCCGTCATTGTCACCGCATTGAGGCCGAACGACATCTGTGCGATTCCGGCCGTGGTGAATATTGCTCCATTACCGTGCGCGCCGCTCGAACTGTCGACACCATACACCAATCCTGCCGCAGTGACGTGCAGCGTATAGTCTGGCCGATTCGTTCCCTTGTACGTCGGCAGGCTCGCGAGAGTCGAGAATTCGCCGTATTTACTCAGGGTATACAGCATCTCGTTGCCGCTATTGTCCAGCATCACTCCGTAGATCGTGCCATCGAGGCCGATAGTGACACGGCTGCTTGTTTGATTAAATTTAGCAACGATGTCCAGGGAGCCGGTCGTGTTGTAGCGGAAGATGGTGCTATAACCTCCTGAATCGGAGACACCGTAGAGGTTTCCATCCGGCCCGGTGGCCAGACCGTCATCGAGAAGGAAGCCATCCTTGCCGTTCGTAAAGCTGTAAACCGTCTGTGATCCGCCGTCGGGGCTGATCCTGATAATGGATCCGTAGCCGTAGCCGCCGCCGATGACAAGACCATAGAAATAGCCGTCTCCCGCTTGCGCCAGTTTGCGGGCGTGCGGAGCATGGCTGACGGATGTTACAGTGCCGTCTGCTGTAACACTGTACAAGATCGCTTGAGTGACTCCATAGAGCTTGCCGTCCGAAGCGAGGGTCAGTGGGCCGCTGGCATCCTCGGTGAACGTGTGCAGAACCTGATAGACGCCTGAGAGCGTGAGCCGGAATACCAGGGAGGCGCCATTCGTTCCCAGCGATGTGGCGCCATACAGATTGCCGTCAGGCCCGATCGTTAGGCCGGTCGGCGCATTACCCTCAGCAGCCGTGAAGGTATGCATGATCGACATTCTCGCGGTCGGAGTCAAACGAAATATCGTGCCATGGTTCAATGTGCCGCCGGATTGCGTCACACCATAATAGTTGCCATCAGGGGCGAGCACGACATCCTGGTCCGGCTTAGCGCCGTCGTTCACAACACAGGAATGAACGGTTGTAAACGTACCGCCCGTCGTGATTTTGAAGACCGTGCCGGCGTTCTGGCTCCCGCCGGATTCCGTCGTGCCATAGAGAGCGCCGGCGCTACTCATGATCAGTCCACACCAGGCAGATGCCCCTTCCGAGCCGCTGAAAGGATGAACGATGGAGAAGACCCCGCCGGCTGTGATTCTGAAGATGTCGCCGTACTGGTTCGGCCCACCTTCATGGGCGCAGCCATAGAAATTGCCGTCCGGTCCGAGAAACAGCGGCCCAGCCACGGAGAAGCCATCGGAAGCGGTGAAATCGTGGACGACCTTGAAGGCGCTGCCATCCTTCGCCAGTTGGAAAATCGTGCCGTAGTAATAGTTCGCTCCTAAGTATCTCGTAGTACCCCACAGCATCCCGTTTTTCCCTTCGGTCAGTGAGCCGAGAGGGGTAAGGCCGTCAGTGTTCTCAAAGTCGTGCAGCTTGGTAAGAACGCCGCCACTCGTCATTTGATAGACGATCCCATGATTGTAGTCGCCCCCACTGATGGTTTCGCCATAGAGATAACCGTCAGGACTGATATAGAGCCCCCCTTTGGCAGGATTCCCCTCTTCTGAGGTGAAGGTGTGAATGATCGAGTACGCCCCCGAGATTGTGCAGCGAAACACCCCTCCGACGCCCAGAGGAGGGGAGCTTGCGCCATAGAGCGCCCCGTCTGCTCCCCTCGCCAGAACGTCAGGCGCAATTAAAAGATCGCTCGTTCCCCCGAATGTGTGCAAAACGGTTACGGAACCCGTTGCTGGAACAAACCGAAAGATGACACCGCCGTTCGAAACGCCTCCGGCAATAGTCGTACCATATAGGGCGCCATCCGATCCCTGAACCAGTGATCCGCTCGGCATGACTCCGCCGGGGGCGGCAAAGCTGTAAAGCGTGGTCCAGGTGCCTGTGGAATCGATGCGAAAGATGGCCCCGCTTCCATATTGACCGCCATATTGCGTGGTCCCGTAGTATTTACCGTCCGATGCCAATACCAGAGAGCCATGGGGGTGACTCCCCTGAGCATAGGGGTTGAAATCATGCAGACTGGTGTACGTTGTGGCGTGGACGGCCTGGCCAGTACTGATGAAAGCAGTAACTAGGAAGGCGAACGCCGCTCCGGCTGATTTCAGTCGGGATCGAAACCTGTCCAAAAGCATTGGCATCGTCGTGTCTCCTTGATAACCGAACTAATAAGGCCTCAGTAATAACCGGATGTTTCCGATCTCAACAAGCTAGCGAGCATTGATTATGACAGGCGTAGGCCGGGATTCGTTTCGATTCCAGACTAATGCGAATACTTTATGCCGTTCAGAATGTGTTCGAAAGCGGTAGTCACCCATCATTCAGGATCGAAGAGCGTGCCAGCAGGTCCGAACCTGCAATTCAACAAAAATACCTTCTTGACAACCTTCTCCATTTGCTGTATATTTATGATGTACTGTATCAGTGTATGCAGTATAATCGTATAATTCGGAAACGCCGGAATGGCCGCCGAGTTAGCACTCCATTATATTATTGTCAAGGAGAAGGTCAATGAGAAAAGGTTTCACTTTAATTGAATTCCTAGTTGTGATAGCTATTATAGCGATTCTTGCAGCTATCCTCTTCCCGGTATTCGCCAAGGTGCGCGAGAAGGCGCGCCAGACGAGCTGCGCATCGAACGAGAAGCAGATCGGCCTTGGCCTGACACAGTATGTTCAGGACAACGACGAGCGCTGGCCCGCCGTCATGCGGCAGGATACGAATGGGTGGACATTCTGGCAGGTTGCCATCCAGCCGTATATCAAGTCGGCCGGCGTGTTCCGATGCCCATCCATTTCCGACCCCGGACGTGTCCTGAACAACGGCGTCTCCAACTTCGACACATCCTATGCCGCCAATGTCAACGGCATTCCCTGCGCCGCCCCGCCGTGGAGTGCCGCCACCCCGAATAACGGCACAGGCCTGTTCGGCAGCATCACCTCTTCGGGAGTTGCCGAGGCCGATATCGCCAGCCCGAGCTCTACCATCTCCGTCCTGGAGCAACAGGGCGGCACATCCAGCGACATCATCGTCTTCGACGGCAACTGCGGCTGGTCGGCCGCCCGAGTCGCCGCTCGCCACACCGGCCGGTCGAACTACCTGTTTGCGGACAGCCATGTAAAGGCCCTGAGACCGGAAGCGACAAAGACGGCGACCGAGAACATGTGGAACCGCGATAACACAGTCCTTGTCGATCCCGGCGCAGACTTCATCGTCCAATCCTCAATCGCCAACGCCAGGTAGATTGAGATGTTCTAAATAATAGGAGGCGAGTCGTTACATTGTAGTCTCCCCAGAGAAGGAGCCCCCCAATCCTGGGGGAAGATAGAACGGCTATTCTCGAACGGTTGCGTCAGGTTCATTGTTGGTTATCTGAAAGAGATAATATTATCTCTTTAATGTTGGCGAAGAACCTGGCGCAAACATTAGGAACATCTCGGTAATCTCTTCCCCCAGGATTGGGGAGCAGGGGGCTCTTAATCCGGGTTGGGAGACTAGTTCCAATCCTTTCGCTCTATTTGCTGTACTGTCTCAATATGTTCCATCCGTATCCGCAAACGACGAAATTCAAAGGGGAGTTACATTGATGGATCGTCTATTTCACTGGACAACTTATCGAACTTCTGTGAGGCCCGGAATAGGAGTAATTCCTTGCTTCGCGATCTTTGCCACGGCCGCTCTCATATCGTGCCCCGTTGTATCCCATGCCGCTACAGTCACCGTCGACACCGGCAGCGTCATTCGTGACGACATCAGCCCTAAGACCTTTGCCTCCGGCGTTCAGCACGATGCAGCGCAGTTCAACCAGCTGATGGGATCTGCTGAAACTCCCAACCCCGGTGGGCGGCAGATGGTCAAAGACCTGAAGTTTGGCGGCATGCGGTTTCCAATGGGGACCACCGCCCAGTTCTACTATTGGGACCACCCATCGTGGGGAAATCCCGGGGGAGTGCCGCCGGATTGGGTCGTTACCTTGCTGCCTCAGGTTGTGCCGGAGCCCGGAGGCAATAAGAGCTACCAGGGTATGTACAGCTATATCGCAGAGCTGGGGATGGATCCGCTGTTTCAGGTCAACACCTTCTCAAGCATCGATACATCCAACAATCTTCACTTCGTCAACACCAACATCTATAACGGTCCAGCCGCCATAAATGGTCCGGAACTCGAAACGACCTCCGACTACGCCGGGGCCTGGGTTGCCGCGTATCAGACCTGGCGGAGCTCTCATCCGTCAGCTTCGCCTGATCAGTTCTGGGAAGTCGGCAATGAAGACTGGAGCTGGTGGACGGCTGGCGACTATGCTACCATCTTTGGCCGCTATGCTGCAAAGATGAAGGCCCAGAAGTCCGACATCAAACTGCTTGCCCAAACCTTGACTCAGCCGTTCACTCCCGTTGGCTCGGCGACTCCCAATGACGATACCTGGACCACCAAGTTCGCTCAGGGGCTGGCCGCAAACAGTGTGGATCTGAAGTCCGTATATGCCCTCTCATACCACCAGTACTTCTCAAGCTCAGTCAAGCCTCTGTTCCCGGCGAACTTCAGCTTCGAAACTCCCAGCATTCAAAGTGTTGCGTCGGGAACGGCCTGCAATACCGATCCTCTCTTGACGGGTTCGAACTGGACCTTCACCGGCGGTTTGACCGGCGCGGGTGTCGCAGCATGGTCCGCCGGCGTTGCGAAACAGGGCAGTGTATGGGGAAACCCGTCTGCGCCGCATGGTTCGCAAATCGCACTTATTCAGGGCACGTCAAAGATATCCTCAACCCAGCCAATGAGCCTGCAATATGGTACTGGATATACGATCACAGTGCGGGCTGCGCAGCGCTCCGGCAATACGAGTAACCAGACAATTACGGTCAGAGCCAATGGCTCGCTTGTCGGCAGCATTACCCCTTCAGGAACCGCATTTGCATCCTACAGCCTGCCGTTCCTATTCGGCGGCAGCGGTCCGCTTTCGGTCACCCTGTCATTCGAGGGCACGCAGGATGCCGACGTGACGGCATTTTTCGACGACATTACCGTTACCGACAGGACCTTCGAGCAGTATCGCCGCGCTCAGACACAAGATATGTCCTCACAGATTTACAATGCGAGCGAGCTCAATACTCTGGTTACCAAGGTCAAAGCCGTCAACAACACCTATAATGCTGGTTGGAAAATCTGGGGCACCGAATTCAACCAGATGCAGGATGAGCCCACCAGCCCGATTGGGATCACGGATGCGCAGGACATCGGGCAAGGAATGATGATCGCCGATTGGGTGGGGAGGATGCTGGAACTTGGTGTTGAGCGAATGGATATGCAGTCGCTTGACCAGCACCCATGCTTCTCGATCATTGAATACGGCAACAACGGCGGCACGCCCACCAGCCCATTCATGTCGGTGCCTGGTTATGCCTACTCCATCTTCCCGCAGAAGTTCGGCTCCACAATGGTGAAGGTCTCCTATAGCGGCAACACGCTGGTAAACGGTACGCCTCAGCTGGCGGCATATGCATCATTGACATCGGATCGGTCGAAGCTGCGCATGATCGTGGTTAATCGCGATCTGGACAATGCCGCTCCGCTGACCGTCGAGCTTGCCAACGGAACGCTCAGTACAACGGGCGCGACTTATCAGGAACTGTACTCGGCCAACGTGTCCGACAATAACTCCGGCACGGTTCATCCCATTGTATGGACCACTCCCGCTGCTTTCACCAACGGTCAGAACGTGCATCCGCATTCCATTACATATGTCGAAATACCGCTTGCATCGGTTATTGCTCAGCCCACAAACTTCAGCTTTGAGTTCCCCGCGCTTTCACCGGGCGCTGCCGCCTCCAATGGCGATGCTATCCTGAGCGCTAACCCTGCAAACGTCGGTTGGACATTCACCGGCGGATCGGGGTGGGGCGCCGCCGGTGTTGCCACGTATGGCAGCGGCTGGGGCAACCCGCCTGCGCCGGGCGCGGCCGAAACACCCGCTCCGGATGTTACCGGCACGCAGTTCGGCGTGATCCAGCACGATGCCGCAATCAGTCAGAGCCTGCCCTGGCAGTCGAGCACGACCTACTGGATCACCGTGACCGCCGCTCAGCGGCCCGCAAATGCGCAGAGCGTGAATGTTAAGATCGGGAGCGCCGTGGTCGGCACACTCAACACCGCCAACGTCCCCGACGACGGGAAGTTCCATACCTGCATCCTGGGACCGTTTACCCCTGCAGCAGGCGGCAGCCAGACATTGACCTTGCAGGGATTGTCCACCGGCGACAACACCATGTTCCTGGACAATGTGAGGATCAGCGCCGTCACGTCCGGCGCTTCATACCGCCTCGCTCCTGCCACCGCGCCGGATAAGCGCCTGAACCTTACCGGAACGGTTAACGGCTCGCTTGCGACCTATGCCGCATCCAACAACGGCAATGCCCAGAAGTGGCTTTTCACTCGATCCACGGGCACAGTCTTCACCCTCACTCCGGCATCCGCCACAGGGCTGCGGCTGGGCGCGAGTGGAACGGCGAGCGGTTCTGCGGTAAAAGGCGTCACATCCAGCAGCGGCAGCACGGCGCAAAGCTGGTCGATTTCCAAGGTCAACGGAGGCTTTACGCTGATCCCCCAGAACACCACCGGCTGCCGCCTGAATATATCCGGAACGTCGACAGTCAATGTCGCGACATCGAGCGCCGCAACGCCGTCGCCTCAGGTATGGAGCCTGATCCGATAACCGAATTGGCGATTGCCAGGAAATGCAAACATCGATAGCACAACTCCATAAGACGCAATCGCTTGCCCCCGGCAATTGATTTTGCCGGGGGCAAGCGGCTGCGTCTTATGGAGTTGTGCAGGACTATGGTATGACAAAAACAATTTTTGAAAAAGCCTGTTGGATCTGGTCGGCTGAGCCAGGAGATCCGAAATTTTCCGTCCGCCGCTTTCGTGGCCGTTTTACCACAGATCAGGCGGCGCATTTGACCTGCCATGTCAGCGCCGACAGCCGCTACCTTCTCTACCTCGACGGCGCTCTGGTCGGCCGGGGGCCTGCCCGGTCTGATCCTGGGCATTACGTATATGATACGTATCAGATCGAGATTGAGCAGGGTGACCATGTCTTTGCCGCAATTGTGTCTGCATATGACGAAACCGCTGGGCCCGTTGCGGAGATGCATAACCGTGGCGGGTTCTTACTGGAAGCGTCGGCCGAGTCCGGCGATACCGTGATCGATACCTCAGACATCAGCCGGTGGCTTGTTCAGGCAGACAGCGCCTATAAGCCTCTTCCTGTGACGCTGCCTAACAACGGTTACTATGCCGCCGGAGATGCGGAGGAAGTCTTTGGGGCGGAGCTTCCTGCTCAATGGAATACGCTACACTGTGACGAATCCGGCTGGGAAGCGCCGGTGGTGGTTTGTTCCGCTTTCTTGCGCGGCCGCGATATTGCCGGCAGCCAGAGCTGGCATCTCATTCCCCGCGATATTCCGCACATGCGCGATGAGCCGCGCGCCTTTCGAGATGCGGTCACTCACTTTCCAATGCGGATCCTGGCCGGCGTCTCTCGTGAAGTCGTGCTGGATGCCGGGGAATATGCCATCGGTTATCCTGAACTGGCTCTACAAGGGGGCAGGGGAGCCACTATCGAGATTACATATGCGGAGGCGATGACCTCTCCGGATGGGACAAAAGGGCTTCGCAGCTTTCGCGAGGATGCCGATGTTCTCGGCGTACGTGATATCTACCATCCATCCGGAGGAGAGGATACTTACTCCCCGCTGCACTGGCGCGCGTTTCGCTTTGTAAAGCTGACGATTCGGGCTGCGGAGAAACCGCTTGAAATAGGCCGGTGTTCCTATCGGTTAACGGGATATCCGTGGCAGCGGCGTGCCGAGTTTCATGTGGAGAATGGACCGCCGGAACTGCCTGTGGTAATGGATGTCGACTTCCGTACATTGGAGCGCTGCACATGGGAAACGTTCATGGATTGCCCATACTACGAGCAACTCCAGTATGTTGGCGATACTCGCCTGCAGGCATTGATCGGCTATGTGACCACCAGCGACACGCGGCTTGGCGCGCGGGCCGTCAGATTGTTCGATTGGTCTCGCGTCTCCGATGGGCTTACATTGAGCCGTTATCCAAGCAATCTGCAGCAGATCATACCGCCATTTTCTCTCCTGTGGATTTTGATGGTGGAGGATTTGCAGCGATACGCCCCGGAGGAAACCGGCATCGTTGCCGGGTGTCTCACCGGCTGCCGTGATGTGCTTGAGTGGTTCCGAAAGCACCTGAATGCAGACGGTGTCCTGGGCGCTCTGCCATGGTGGAACTTCGTGGACTGGTCCTGGCCGGCAGGAGTGCCGCCGCCGTCGATGGCAGGGCTGCCGTCTGCGACGCTGAACCTGCAGTACCTCGCCGCTCTCCAGTCGTATGCGCGGCTGCTTGAGGCTGCAGGGGATACGCGAGAACTGGACTTCTGGAAATCTCTTGCCAGGTCTCTTGCCCATGCGATCCAACAGCAGTTCTGGGACCCGGCAAGACGGTTGTTTCGCGAGGGGACAGATGCTTCGTGGGGATATACCCAGCACGCGCAAGCCTGGGGCATTCTCACGGATGTCGTTCCTGAAGGCGCGATAGACGATCTTGTGGAAAGCCTCCATAACGACGACACGCTGGTGAAAACGACCTTCTACCATACCTTCTATGTTGTGGAAGCGCTCGCTAAAGCCGGCCGCCTTGAAAAGCTGTGGGAGAAATGGCTCGCCCCATGGCGCGATGCCCTCGATATGGGACTGACCACCTGGCCTGAGGAGCCTGAACCGACGCGTTCCGATTGCCACGCCTGGAGCGCATGGCCCACATATATCTTCCTGACACACGTGCTGGGTGTAATGCCCGGCGCAGCGGGGCAGGGCGAATATACCGTGAGTCCAAAGTATGTTGCCGGCTGGGACGACATTGCAGGCAGCATCTGCATTCCCGGCGGCGTGCTGCAAGTTCGTGTGAGGTGGGAGGAGGGAAAGGCTGTAATCTCCTCCATGAGGTCTTAAAGCCTCTCCCTCGGTCAATCCTCTCCCTCAAGCGCTGTCGCGCCTCTTCCCTCTCCGACCCACCAGTGGGATTTATGGGAAAGGGATGTCCAAAGGTCATTTGCCAGGCGACTCTTACATATGCGTAGCTTTGGATCATCAATGAGCCAAGCAATAGAGTTGCCTGGTTCCCGGAAGTCGGACGCCCCTTTCCTCCCATTACAAGCCCACTGGTGGGTCGGAGAGGGGTAAGTCGCGACAGCGACGGGGGGAGAGGATTGCCGGGTAAGTCGTGACACGACCCAGGGAAGAAGGTCCTGGAAACTACCTCACCTTCACGATCTTGATCCCCGCCATGCTGTGGGCCGGCAGTTCGAATGCGCAGCCGGTTGCAGTGTTGGCGATCGTGCTGTCCTGAATATCTATGCTCTGCTTCGCCTGACCCCACGATGCCCAGTTGTCCGAGTCCAGCTTCTCGCTTGAGACCAGAGATAGGCGCGCCTGCTTGGCCAGTGTGGTTCCTTTGTACGTCCAGCGGAATTTGTGGGCACTGTCGGGATCAAGGTTGATCACCATCAGGTAGACGTTCTTGTCATCCTCCGATGCAAAGGTGAATACGGCGGGATAAGCCTTGTTATCGATCTTCAAATCTGGGACTGATGAGACTGCCTGGCTTAGCCGGCGCTTGCCCAGATTGTTGCCCCAGAGCTTGAGCGCCAGATAGGCGGGGTGATCGAGCGGTTTCGTCCCCAGCTCGTTCTTGGGCCAGAACCACATCGTCTGAATTTCATCCAGCGAATGCATTACGGCCATCTTTGCGCTGTCCTGGGCAATCATTTCGCCGAGGTAATGCGCATGGTTGATGCCGTTGCCCTGCGTATAGAAGTAAAGGCCCGGCTTGTAGCCGCCGCTTGCCGCCACGGACTGGTCGAAGTTCGTGCCCCATTCCGTTATCGCCATGGGAACGGAAGCATGATGCTCTTTTTCTATGGCATCCATGGTCTTTAGCTGCTCGTGCTCCCAGATGGTGGCGGTCGTCGTGAGGTAGGTCCCACGGGCATCGCCGCCCTTGTAGCCGCTTTCCTTGGCCGATAGATAGGGATGCGGGGCGATGTAGTCGAAATATCCCTTAGCGGTTGTAAACAACGCCCCGTCCCAGGCTTCGGGGTAGTTGTAGACATTTTCCCGGACTTTCCAATTCGGGTCGTCGGGGAACTTCAGCCACCCTGCGCCGAACGGCCCCACCTTCCCGCTGAGGCCGCAGGCAATGATCTTGATACTCGGATCGACAGCCCTCATCGCCTTTGAGTACTCCACCACGGTCCGCGCGTATTCCTCAGGGCTAAGCCAGATCCACAGCTCGTTTCCGAGTTCCCAGTACTTGACGCCCCACTTCTTCTCGATATTCGCATGCCGCACCCATTCCGCTGCCCAGCGCGCGCCGGTGCGAATGTCCTCGATTTTGGTCGGGTTGACGTGGTTATCCTGGTTGATGCCGCGACTGACCATATTCACCTGAAAGATAGGATCAGCGCCGACACGCCTGCACATGGAGACGAACTCCTCAGGTGTCACGATCGACTTTGCGTTTGCCCATGGGATGGCAAAGTAGCTGGCCTCGGGATGGTCCCATATATAGTGATCGCCCCAGGTGCCTCCGGGGTATCGAAGCACGGAGATATGAGCCTGCTTCCACCCGTCCATCAGCACCGGCCCACGGTCGGGCATACGAACAGGCGCATAGGAGAAGTTGAACTGAGACCCGATCAGTCGGGGATCGATCGCCGATCCTCCGGTGTGGGTTTTGATCTGGATGACGCCGGCGTTATTCGCGTTATCAACGGCATAGGATTTCTTCGCCGCTCCAGGAACTGGGTGAGCGCAGAGGGCCTGCATGGTCAGGACTGCGCAGGCTGCCATAAAAGATATCAAGCTGCGCGGTGGCGCAGCTTGGTTTTGCTTCGTTGAGTTGTACATATTAGGTAGTGAAGTGTCGCCGGCTTCCCTCCCGGATCAGAGCAGAGGTCCCTGCGCTAAAGGCTATGGCGTCAGGTTCATTGCTGGCAACTAATAGAGATGCCGCATCTCTTCGGGGTGATCAACAATGAATCTGTCGTGGCCGATTGAGTATTCACGCAATCTCTTCCCCCAGGATTGGGGGAGTCGAGCCTAAGCGAGACAGGGGGCTTTTCCCGCTCAATCGTTATAATTCACCGTAAAGTACCGCAGCTTGCCGAGCGGGTGGGGCGCCTGCGTCGGGGCCATCAGGTAATCGAGTGATGTCGTTTTAACATGGCCGTCGCACCAGAGCGTGTTGACGCGGCCTGTATGGCGCTCTTCGATGCCGCCGTATGACGGGCCTGCGGGCTGTCGAACCAGCATTCTATTGCCCTTCGGCCCATTGACGACCTGTGGCTCATGGAAGCCGTCGTCCCAGCCGAAGAAGAAGTAGGCATCTCCCGCGGAGTTGATGTCGTCTACGACCCACACCGTCTGCGAGGGATTGACGACATCGGCGTCCGTTGTGGATCGCTCGCCAGTCGAGGGCAGGGCAGCCGGCCCCATCGCGCCTCCGGCATCAAAGTATGCCGCATTGATGGCATAGTCCGTTGACGACCCCATCAATTCTCCCGGATGATTCGGATTTATCTGTAGTGGTCCCGGATGGGTTGCGGTAGCGCTCGGGCAGCTAAAAACCTGAATACTCTTGGTGTAAGGATAGATCATCGACATCCAGCTGATCGATCTCGGATCGGGGTCCGAGGCCGGAGTGTTGTAATAGCACGGTGCAAGCAGTTCATCGTAATCCTGGTTGTACTGGATCAGCGCCAGGCCGATCTGTTTGAGATTCGAGGCGCAGCTAGTCTGCCTGGCCTTTTCACGCACTTTGGCAAATACAGGGAACAGGATGGCAGCGAGAATGGCTATTATTGCTATAACTACGAGTAACTCAATTAATGTGAACGCTTTAATCTTCATTTTCTCTTCCTTTCAGGACATAATACAACGTTGTGTAAGTTCATATTTTGCATACAGCGATACAGGAGTATATCACGATGCAGCGCGTGTGTCAACAACTCTCTTTGCTATCTAAAGACAATCTCGTGTTGAAATATGTCAGTACGCAAATCGATTGGCTGCACCATCACCTGTGGGAGCGTGGGGATCGCTTGGTGGTGGACATGCAGGCTGCGTACCCTGGAACGACGCTATGGTGCATGCTGCGGGGAAGTGTCGAACTATCGATCGCTGGGCGCCATTTACTCGTGGAGGAGGGGAGTATCGCCCTGATCCCTCCGTTGCTTGAGCGCGAGTTGATAACGCGTGAGGGGGCGGAGTGGCTGTCGATCGGTCTTTCGGCGACTCTCTTTGGCCGCACGACACTTCTCAACGCAGTCGATCTTCCTGTTCTATGGAGTTCGGATGACACGGCCGGCGACTCGGCATCTCCTTCGCGCGCCGAGACCGTGAGCGCTGTTCGAGAGATAATGCTCCTACTTGAGAGAGAGTGCGCCGATCCCGGGCGTGCCCGCACGACTCCTTCTTCGATCAGCCGTCCCATGCTGAATCTCACGGAGCAGCGCAGTTCTCGAAACGGCGCGTACTTGATGATGATGGCTGGGAGCGAACTGACCCTTCTGAGCCTGTGCTGGCGCATGCTCGGGAGGGAAAATATCTCCTGGTTCACGACACTCAACCTTCCGGCATGGCTGGTCAAAACTCTTAGCCGGATCGACGAATCTCCGGATATATCCCTACAGCAATTGATTGAAGATGCCTGCGTAAGCCCTGCGCAGATCCGGCGGGAATTTCATAAGTGGACGGGCATGTCTCCCCAGTCTTACCTGACCGCCGTCCGGCTTGAGCGCGCGCGTACCCTGCTTGGGGCTACCGACCTTCTTGTGTCGTCCGTTGCGGAGATCGTAGGCTTTGAAAGCGTCTCCCACTTCACCCTGCTTTTCAAAAAGAAGTTCCAACAGACCCCACATCGCTACCGCCTTTCAGCAATTGGCCAGGAGATATGAGACAACTCGTGCATATTATTTCTTGCCCCTCTCCTTCGGGGAGGGGACTTCTCTGAGCGAATCCCGCACAAATCCGAGCGATTCGCCTGAAGACAGAAATGCGGCGCATCATTAAAATGTAACCGGCGCATCCAAGCGGAGCCTGAAGCTCGCGGATGGTCAGAGTTATGCGCGAAAGACAGCCATATTCCGAAAGGTAAACAACATGTGGAGACCACTTACGAGCGGGTTGATTCTCGCTTTGGGCCTTCTGATGACCGCAGGCGCTGATGCTGCGACGTACACAGCGGATGTGTGCGTTTACGGAGGAACTTCAGGCGGCGTCATCGCCGCGGTCCAGGCGGCCCGGCTGGGCAAGAGCGTCGTGATCGTCAATCCGGCGCCCCATATCGGGGGTATGACGGCGAGCGGGTTGGGGCAGACGGACAAGAGCGATACCCTGTCGGCCGCGATCGGCGGCACGGCGCGCGAGTTCTACAACCGGATCGGGACGGCCTACGGCAGTTCGTCATCGGTGTTCGATTTCGAGCCGCATGTCGCATCCAACGTCTTCGACGCCATGATCGCCGTGCCGAATCTCGCCGTCTACAGCAATAAACAGCTCTCGCTCGTCACCAAGTCGGGCACGACGATCACCCAGATCACCACCACGGACGGCAATATCTTCCAGGCCAAGATGTTCATCGACGCCTCCTATGAAGGCGACCTCATGGCCGGCGCGGGGGTAACGAGCTTCATAGGTCGAGAGGCGAACTCAGCGTATGCTGAGTCCTACGACGGTGTCCGCACACTCGCTGATGCCGACCCCGTTCATCAGTTTCAGCTCTCTATAGACCCATACGTCACTGCGGGTATTCCCGCCAG
>Ga0207694_10001936_pt1 | contig 17129 bp, 9 predicted proteins | sample KBSC34metaG_FD_184353 | JGI IMG/M metagenome (GOLD analysis project Ga0207694, IMG submission 184353) | Corn rhizosphere microbial communities from Kellogg Biological Station, Michigan, USA - KBS C3-4 metaG (SPAdes) (version 2) | ecosystem: Host-associated > Plants > Roots > Rhizosphere > Soil... | reverse complement strand
CCCGCCCATGAGCAGGCCCAGGATGATTTCGGGCTGGACCAGGCTCAGATGGCTCACAACATTGCCGAACATATTTTCCAGCAGGATGATGATGCCGAACACCATCGTTGTCGCGCCCACCACCGCCGTGCCGATCAGCACGGGCTTGGCGGTGGCCTTGAACGTGTTGCCGGCGCCGTCGTTTTGTTCCAGCAGACGCTTGGCATTTTCAAAATCCGGATAAAAGCCGAACTTGCGGACTATTTCCATCTTGATGCCCGGCCGGGATTCAATGCGGCTCAGCTCATAGACCGACTGGGCGTTGTCCGTCACCGGTCCGTAGCTGTCCACGGCGATGGTCACGGGCCCCATGCCGAGAAAGCCGAAGGCCACGAGGCCGAAGGCGAAAATGGGGGCCGCAAAAAGGAACTTTGCCGGCATCAGCGCCACGATGGGTGAGCCATTGAACGTCGCCAGCAGCCAGCCCGCGAACATCAACGCGAGGATGCACAGGCCCATCCAGAAACCGGAGAAATTTCCCGCCACCAGCCCGGACAGGATGTTCAGCGACGCGCCGCCATGCCGCGAACAGGTCGTGATCTCACGGACATGCTGCGATTTGGTGCTGGTGAAAACCTTGGTGAATTCCGGTATCAAAGCGCCCGCTATCGTACCGCAGGAGATGATCGCCGACAGCACCCACCAGAGATTGGCGTCGATGCCCATCTGCCGGGCGAGCAACACATAACTCGCGACGAAAGTCACACCGATGGAAACCGCCGAGGTGATCCAGACGAGATGCGTCAGCGGCGCTTCAAAATCGAATTCCTTTTTGCCGCTGAACTTTGCCCGCGTGATGGCGTCGTTCAAAAAATAGGAGGCGAGGGAGGTGATGATCATGAGGACCCGCATGACAAACAGCCAGATGATGAGCGTGGCGCAAACCAGCGGCGAACTGGCGAGGGCGAAGGCGAGGAAGGCGATCAGCGCCACGCCCGTCACGCCGTAGGTCTCAAATCCGTCTGCCGTCGGCCCGACGGAGTCACCGGCGTTGTCGCCCGTGCAATCGGCGATGACGCCGGGATTCTTCGGATCATCTTCGGGCAGCTTGAAGACGATCTTCATCAGGTCGCTGCCGATATCGGCGATCTTGGTGAAAATACCGCCACCGATGCGGAGTGCGCCCGCCCCGAGCGATTCACCGATCGCAAACCCGATGAAGCACGGGCCCACCAGTTCGCGCGGAAGAAAAATCAGGATGGAGATCATAAAAAACAACTCCACGCACACCAGCAGCAGGCCGATGCTCATCCCGGAACGCAGCGGGATGCGGACCAGCGCAACCGGCTCACCGGTAAGCGCGGCGAACGCCGTACGCGAGTTCGCCATGGTATTGATGCGGATGCCGAACCACGCAACGCCGTAGCTGCCGAGAATCCCCAGTACGGAGGCGACCAGGATCACCGCGACATTGGACAGCGTCTGGCCTTCCAGGATTTTGAAATAGCAAAAGATGCACGCCGCGATGAGCACCCACAATGCGGCCAGAAATTTTCCTTGCTGAAACAGGTAGGTTTTGCACGTCTCCCAGATCATCCGCGAGACATCGGTCATCGCCTGGTGCGCCGGAAGCTTTTTGGTCTGGCGATATTGCGCCAGCCCGAAGACCGCGCCGGTGGCGCAGATCAGGATGCCTAGATACATGAGGGTGATGCCGCTGACGCCGCCCAGCGCGTCAAAGGTCACCGTATTGAGCGGCGGGATCTTCAGGTCGGCATCGCTGGCATGCAACGCGGCGGTGGAGATGAAAAACGCGGCAGTCGCGACCGCCGCCCGGAGAATCCTGGATGATTGCATATATATTTTGGTGTCGTCCGATTATTAATCAAACTTAACAAAAACCGCTATCGGCAGAGTAAATCTGATTTATAACCGGAAAAAGAGCTTGCCGGAACTTGCCAAACCATTTGCAAGGATTGACGCGAGCGAACGGGGAGTTGCCGGTCCTGAGGATGGATTGCAACGGGCTGCGGGCCGTATTGGCGCATCCCGTCCAGGCAACTTCAGCGCACCAATGCGGATTCGCGGGTGCGGTGGAAGATTTCTTTCGGCGAACCCTCCGCGGAAATATTTACCAGCAACCGGCGCCGCCTGTAAAATTCAACCAGCGGGCCGGTGTTGCTCTCATAAGCCTCCATGCGGGTGGTGACGGCTTCCGGCCTGTCGTCTTCACGCTGCATCAGGCCACCACCGCAATGGTCGCAAATGCCTGCAACCTGCGGCGGGCGCGTGGTGATGTGAAACACCGCTTTGCAACCGGCGCAAGTGCGGCGGCCGGAAATGCGCGCGACGATTTTTTCGAGCGGCAGCTTGTAGTTCAACACCATGTCCAGCTTGACGCGCTCCTGTTCGAGCAACCGTTCGAGCGCCTCCGCCTGGGCGGCGGTGCGCGGAAAACCGTCCAACAAAAAGCCGCCGGCACACCGCAGGCAACGAAGCCGCTCGCCGATCAAACCCAGGACCGTGGTGTCCGGGACCAGTCCGCCGCGCCGCATAAATTGTAACGCCTCGCGCATGGCGGCGGTCTGCCCGTCTTCGCTGGCGTCTTTTGCGGCGCGAAAAATATCGCCGGTCGAAAGATGGCAGGTGCCCAGGAACCTGCAGAGCTGCTCCGCCTGTGTGCCCTTGCCAACGCCGGGGGCGCCGAGCAGGATGATGCGCCAGGGCTCGCCCAGCGGGGCATGTGGCGGCATTTGACACAGCGATTCGCCGCCCCGGAGCCAGGCGGCGCGGTCATGACGGGAACTGGCACGGGTACCATTGACATTCGGGGAAACTGTCTCTGCATTCATGCCACCAGCGTAGCCCAATTCTTTTCCCTGCCAATGGTTGGAGCCCGTTTTCCCAAAATAAGACGGGCATTTCGCAATAAAAGTTGGCCGCTGAAAAATATCGCGCGGGCAAGAATTGTCAAGGTTTCCGCAAGCAGGGTGTGGCTGCCATTTCATGGCCGGACTAAGCTGCCAATGCCGTGAAAATCATGGATGCCAGGTCAAACCAGCCGTTGCCGCCCCTGAACGCCAGTCAGACGCTGGTCTATCATTCGCCGTCCCGTGAGACGGCGTTTGACCGCCCTCGCGACTTCCTGGGCAACCGGTTTGTCTATGCGGTCATCTCCTCGCGGGCCGGCGGACTTTCGCTTGGTGTGAACATGAATCCCGACCGCCGTTGCAACTTTGACTGCCCCTATTGCGAGGTTGACCGGCGCACGCCCCCGACCGAAAACAAACTGGTCACGGAGGTCATGGCCGCGGAACTGCGGCGGATCCTCCACGCGGTGCAGCATGGTCAGTTGCGTCAGCGCCCATGGTATCAGGCGCTGCCGGATGAACTGCTCAAGCTGCGGCACGTTGCGTTAAGCGGCGACGGTGAACCGACACTGGCGGCAAATTTTTTTGAGGCTGTACAGGCGGTCGTGCGCGTGCGCGCCCTCGGCGGCTATTTCAAGATTGTCCTCATCACGAATGGAACCGGCCTGGATCAGCCGTCCGTTTTGAAGGGCCTGGACCTGCTCACCAAATCCGATGAAATCTGGATCAAGCTGGATGCTGGCACGCAGTCCTTCATGGACAAGGTGAACCGGCCTGGTGTGAAGTTGGAAAAAATCCTCGCCAACATCCGGCTGGTCGGCCGGCTGCGCCCGGTGGTCATTCAAAGCCTGTTTGCCGCCATCCACGGTGACGAACCGCCGCCCGAGGAAATCAAGGAATACGCGCTGCGGCTGATCGAATTGAAAGCCGCCGGCACCGAGATCTCCCAGGTGCAGATTTATTCTGCCGCACGACCGGGCATGCATCCTGGATGGGGACATCTGCCCTTGCGTGTCCTTTCACAGATCGCGCAGACCGTCCGCCAGCAGACCGGGCTGCGTGCCGAAGTGTTTTAACTGGAATCTTTCCCAACCTGACAGTTCAAGACGCTTAAAAGCGGCTTCCCGCGGAAGCGTGGCTTCTCAGGGCCCGTTTCCGGGTTCAAGCGGAGTAGGTGCAGAGCGCCTTCATGTATTGCGCCCGCTCAAACGCCGCCGGTTCCGCGCAGTTTTTCTGGCTCAAGCTGCCCTTGATCTGCTTCACCGATTCGTAGTCGTGTTCCTCCAGCCATTGCTTGAGATCGCTCTCGATGAGCGCGATCTGCGGAAACCCGTGGCGCAGCACGGTCGAGCAAAGCATGGTGACATCGGCGCCGGCCATAAGCATCTTCAGGACATCACCGGCACGATGAATGCCGCTGGTTGCAGCCAGGCTGCCATGCAGCCGTCCGTAAAGGATGGCAACCCACCGCAGGGGCAGGCGCATCGCCATCGGCGTGCTCAACAGGATGTTCGGCTTCACCTCAAGATCTTCAAGGTCGATGTCCGGCTGGTAAAAACGATTGAACAAGACCAGCCCGTTGGCGCCGGCGGCATCAAAGCGTTTGGCGATGTTGGCGAAGTTCGTGAAATAGGGGCTCAGTTTGACCGCGATGGGGATCTTCACCTCGGCCCGCACGGCGCGGAGAATGTTCAGGTAACTCTCTTCGAGCATCTCGCCCGGGAGGTCGGGATCGGTCGGGATATGATAGATGTTCAATTCAAGCGCGTCCGCACCCGCCTGCTGTATCTGCCGGGCATATTCCGTCCAGCCGCCGACGGAGGACCCGTTCAGGCTGGCGATGACCGGTATCTTCAACATTTCTTTGGCGCGCCAGATGTGCCGGAGATATTCCTCCGGACCGATCCGGTGTTCCCCGACTTCCGGAAAATAGCCCAGCGCCTCTGCGTAGCTTTCCGTGCCTTGTTCCAGGTGCCGGTTCAATTCCAACCGGTCCTGGCGCAACTGTTCCTCGAACAGGGAATGCAGCACGATCGCACTCGCGCCCGCATCTTCCATGCGCTTGAGGTTGTCGATGTTTTCCGAAAGCGGCGACGCCCCGACGACCAGCGGTGTGCGCAGTTTCAGGCCGAGATAGGCTGTGGTCAGGTCCATGGTTTTGCTCCGGTTGATGGTTAAACAGAGGTGGCGGCCGCAGGTTGCGGCGGTATTGTGGCTTCGGGTTTCGGATCGCGGGCCGAGAGAAATTGATAAAATTTCCAGCGCCGCTCGGCGTCGGCTTGTGATTGCTCAAAGAATTTCTTCGCGTCGTCCGGCTTGCTCTTTGTAAGCATCTTGAACCGGTTTTCCGTCATCATGAAATCCTTCACCTTGTATTTCGCCGCGCTGGAATCCAGTTGCAACGGGTTCTCGCCGCGTCCGGCGCGCCGGGGATCATACCGGTAGAGCAGCCATTGGCCTGATTCCACCGCAAGTTTTTGCTGCCGGGCGCCGATGCCCGCGTCGAGCGCGATGCCGTGCGCGATGCAATGGCTGTAAGCAATGATGAGTGAAGGGCCGGGAAATGACTCCGCCTCGACAAACGCCTTGAGCGTGTGCTCGTCTTTCGCCCCCATCGCCACGCTGGCCACATAAATATTTCCATAGCTCATCGCGATGAGGCCGAGATCCTTCTTGCCGGCCGGCTTGCCGCCCGCGGCAAATTTTGCGATCGCCCCGCGTGGCGTGGCCTTGCTCATCTGCCCGCCGGTGTTGGAATACACTTCCGTATCCATGACGAGCACGTTCACCTTGCGCCCGCTGGCCAGGACATGGTCCAGGCCACCGTAACCGATGTCGTAGGCCCAGCCATCGCCGCCGACGATCCAGACGGACTTCTTTACCAGCTGGTCGGCGAGTGGCATCAACAGCTTCGCCTCCGTGCCATCCAGCGTCTTCAATTTTTCCTTCAGCTTCGCCACCCGTTCGCGCTGATCGAAGATGCCGGCTTCGTCGTCTTGGTCGGCGAAAAGGATCTGCGTTGTGAAGTCGTCACCCAGCTTGGTGGACAATTTTTTCAAAAGCTCCTCGGCCTGCTCCTTTTGCTTGTCAATCGAGACGCGGAATCCGAGGCCGAATTCGGCATTATCCTCGAACAGGGAATTGCACCAGGTCGGTCCGCGTCCGCATTTGTTCTTTGCATAAGGCGTCGTCGGCAGGTTGCCGCCGTAGATCGAGGAGCAACCCGTGGCGTTGGCGATGACTGCCCGGTCGCCGAACAGTTGCGAAAGCATCTTGATGTAGGGTGTCTCGCCGCAGCCGGCACACGCGCCGCTGAATTCAAACAACGGTTGCAGGATCTGTTGCTGGCGCAGGGTGGCCGTCTTGATCTTGCGCCGGTCAAATTCCGGCAGGGTGAGGAAATAATTCCAGTTGTCGCGCTCCGCCGCCCGCAACGGCGCCTGGGGCCGCATGTTGATGGCCTTGAGCTTCGCCTCGGATTTGTTTTTCGCCGGGCAGACATCCACGCACAATGAACAGCCTGTGCAATCTTCCGCCGCGACTTGCAGTGAAAATTTCATGCCTTTGAATTCCGGCACGCGGGCATCGGTGACCTTGAAGGTCGCCGGGGGATTCTTCAGCTCGGCTGCGTCGTAAACTTTCGCGCGGATCGTGGCATGCGGGCAGATCGCCACGCACTTCAAACATTGGATGCAGGTCTTCTCATCCCAGACCGGGATCTCGAGCGCCAGATTGCGCTTCTCATACTGTGCCGTCGCGGTCGGGAAGGAACCATCATTCGGGAACGCACTGACGGGCAGTTCATCGCCAAAACCGGAGGCCAGCCGGCCCAGCACGTCGCGCACGAACGCCGGGGCATCCGGTGAGATCGGCGGCAGCAATGGCCCGGTACCGTTCAATTTGCTGTTCACGACCGATACTTCGTGGAGGTGCGAAAGGGTGTTATCCACGGCCTGCAGGTTCATCTTCACGATCTCCTCGCCTTTTTTGCCGTAGGTTTTCCGGATGGAAGTTTTGATCGCTTCAATCGCCTCGTCCTTGGGCAGCACGCCGGACAGCGCAAAAAAACAGACCTGCATGATGGTGTTGATGCGTCCGCCCATGCCGCTGTCGCGGGCGACTTTCGTCGCATCGATCACAAAGAACCTTGCCTTCTTCGCGAGCAACGCAGCTTGCACCGGCGATGGCAGGTTCGCCCAGATCTGGTCTTTCGAATGTGGCGTGTTCAGGAGGAAGGTCCCGCTCGGCACCAGGCTGCGCAACATTTCGTAACGCTCCAAAAAGCCGGGTTGGTGGCACGCTACAAAGTCCGCGCTGGTGATCAGATAGCTCGAACGGATCGGTTTTGGTCCGAAACGCAGATGCGAGACGGTCATCGACCCGGATTTCTTCGAATCATATACGAAGTAGCCCTGCGCGTAATTGTCCGTTTCCTCGCCGATGATCTTGATGGAATTCTTGTTGGCCCCCACCGTGCCGTCGGCACCCAGGCCGTAGAACAGGGCGCGCACGACGTTGTCAGGCTCGGTCGAGAAATCCGCGTCCACCGGCAGGCTGCCATGGGAAACATCGTCATTGATACCCACGGTGAAATGATTTTTCGGCGTTTCCGATTCCATGTTGTCAAAAACCGCCTTCACCATGGCCGGGGTGAATTCCTTGGAAGACAAACCGTAACGTCCGGAGAGGATCTGCGGCACCACGTTGAGATGGGAACGTCCGGCGGCGGTCTCTTCCATGATGGCCGTGACACAATCTTGATACAACGGCTCGCCCGTCGCCCCCGGTTCCTTGGTGCGATCCAGCACGACGATTTTCCGGACGGACGGCGGCAATACCCCGACAAACCGCCGGCCGTCGAACGGGCGATACAAACGCACCTTCACCATGCCGACTTTTTTGCCCGGGCGATTCAGGTGCTCCACGGTTTCGTGGACGGCTTCACAGCCGGACCCCATCAAGACCACGATTTTTTCCGCGTCCGGGGCGCCAAAATATTCGAACAGCCCGTATTTGCGCCCGGTTTGCTCCGCGAATTCATCCATGACTTTCTGGACGATGTCGGGGCAGGCGCTGTAAATGGGGTTGGCCGCCTCGCGACCTTGGAAAAAGGCGTCGGGATTTTGTGCGGTACCGCGCAGCACCGGACGGTCCGGTGTCATGGCACGGGAGCGGAATTCGGCGATCAACCGGTCATCGATCAAAGCGCGGAGAACCGATTCGTCCAACATTTCGATCTTGGAAACCTCGTGCGAGGTCCGGAAACCGTCGAAGAAATGGATGAATGGCAGCCGCGAACGCAGCGCCGCGGCCTGCGAAATGAGCGCGAAATCCATCGTCTCCTGCACCGAGGCGGCACCCAGCATGCCCCAGCCGGTCGAGCGGGCGGCCATGATGTCGCCGTGGTCGCCAAAGATGGAAAGCGCATGCGTGGCCACCGTACGGGCAGTGACATGAAAAACTGTCGGCAACAGCTCGCCGGCGATCTTGAACATGTTCGGAATCATCAGCAACAAACCCTGCGACGCGGTGAAGGTGGTGGCCAGCGAACCGGTTTGCAGCATCCCGTGGACCGCACCGACGGCACCGCCCTCGCTTTGCATCTCCACGATGGCAGGAGTTGTGTTCCAGAGATTCTTTTTCCCCTCCGACGCCCACTGGTCGCACCACTCCGCGATGGGCGACGAGGGCGTGATGGGATAGATCGCCATCGATTCGTTCAACCGGTAGGCTACGTGGGCGGCGGCTTCGCAGCCGTCAATGGTTTTGAAGACCGGCGTATTTTTCATGGTATCAATATTTAAATTGAGCCGTGCAGGTATGGTTGTCCTCATCCGCCGTGATCTTGAATCCGAGTTTTTTGCAGATGTGGCGCATGGCATTGTTTCCGGTCAGGATTTCACCCACGATGCGGTCGAGTTTTTCCGTGCGGCCGACTTCGACAAGCTGCTTGAGCAACTCGTAGCCCAGGCCGAGATTTTGCCAGGTATCGTTGACCAGGATCGCAAATTCCGCCTCGTTCGTGCCGTGCTGTTTGCTCAGGCGGCCCACACCAAGGATTTTTTTTGGTTCGCCCTCTTGCGCCGGGTTTGATTCGGCGACGAGCGCGATTTCGCGGTCGTAGTCATTGAAACAGATGCGCGTCAGGCGCTCGTGGGCGATCCGTTGCTCCAGGTGCAGCGCCCGGAAGTAGCGGTGATAAACGCTTTCTTCCGACAATGTCTCATGGAATTTGACCATCAACGGCTCGTCTTCGGGCCGGATCGGGCGGATGGTCACGGGCGCCTTGTTCTTCAACCGCCACGGGGTGACATATTGCACCGGGTATGGACGGATGGCCGGGCGCGGTAACTGGTCTTCCGGCGTCTTCGGGTGGTGCAGCACGACGCGGGCATCGAGCGCAAAAATCCGTTCCGACGAGACGAGCAGCGGATTGATGTCGATTTCTGAAATCCATGGCTGCTCGACAACAAGCTGGCTGAAGCGCACAAGCAATTGTTCCAGGCCGGCGATATCCACCGCCTTGCGGCCGCGAACGCCCTGGAGCGCGGTGAAAATTTTCGTCCGCTCCATCATGCGCCGCGCGAGCGTGCCATTCAGCGGGGGCAACCCCAGCGCGCGATCCTTGTACACTTCCACGAGCTGGCCACCAGTTCCAAACAGCAGCACCGGGCCAAACTGCGCGTCAATGCTGCTGCCTATGATGAGCTCATAACCCTCGAGCTTTATCATCGGTTGCACGGTGACGCCGAGGAAATGCTCCCGTCCGGCCTTCTTGGCGCAGGAGTTTTCAATCGTCTTCCAGGCCTGGCGGACGGCTGAGGCCGTCCGCAAATTCAACTGCACGCCGCCGACATCCGTCTTGTGCGTGATGGTTTTGGAATACAACTTCAGCACGACCGGGAAACCCAGCCGCGCAGCTTCCTTCACCGCATCGTTTTCCGTCAATGCAATATGCGTCTCGACGGTGGGGATGCCGTAGGTGTTGAGGAGCTGCTTGGATTCAAACTCGGTGAGGATCGTCCGGCCCGCTCCGCGGACCTCGGAAATGATCTTGGCGGCCGCCGCCCGGTCAATGTAACCGTGACCGTTCTGCACCGGTGTCTGTGGTGTCTCGTAGAGTGAACGCAGATTTTCACTGTACCGCCACATGTAATAAAACGCCTTGGCCGCGCGGTCGGGGTACTTGAAGGTGGGTATTTTGGCGGCGTTCAAGATATCTTCACCCTTCTCGACCTGGCCGACGCCCATCCAGCTCGCCAGGATCGGCTTGCCTTCGATGTGCGCAAACGGGGTCAATTCCTCGGCGGTCGCCGTCGGGTCGGTCATGGATTGCGGTGTGAGAATGACCAGCAGGCCGTCGGTGTTCGGGTCTTTCGCGGTGATGTCCACAGCCTTGGCGTAGAGTTCGGGACCGGCATCGCCGATGATATCCACCGGGTTGTTATGGCTCCAGGTCGGGGGAAGGATTTGATTCAACGATGCCATGGTCTCCGGCGCGAGTTCCGCGAGCTGGGCTCCGCTGGTGATCAGCATGTCGGTGGCCAGCACGCCCGGGCCGCCGGCATTGGTGACAATGGTCAGGCGCGGACCCTTGGGGCGCGGTTGCTTGGCGAGCACTTCAGCCATGTCGAACAACTCGGAAATCGCCTCGACGCGCAGCACGCCAACGCGCTGGAAGGCCGCCTGCAGCACTTCATCGCTGCCGGTCAGCGAGCCGGTATGAGACGCGGCGGCCTTGGCGGCGGCCTCGGTGCGGCCGGGTTTGATGACGATGATCGGTTTCGTCAACGCCACTTCCCGCGCAGCGGAAAGAAACCCCCGGGCATCCCCGATGGATTCCATGTAGATGACGATGCTCTTGGTGTTCGGATCATCACCGAGGTGATAAATCAAATCACCCCAGCTCACATCCAGCATCGAACCGAGCGAGACAAACGCGCTGAAGCCGACATTTTCCTTCAGGCTCCAATCAAGGATGGCCGTGCACAGCGCGCCGCTCTGGCTGATGAACCCGACGCTGCCGGGCCGGGCCATGTCGGCGGCGAAGGTCGCATTGAATTTATGCCCCGGCACCATCACCCCCAGGCAGTTCGGGCCGACGATGCGGATGTTCCCGCGCCGGGCTTCCGCCAGAACCTGCTGTTCGAGGGCCGCGCCTTCCGCTCCGGACTCCTTGAACCCGGCGGAAATGATGATCACCCCGGGAATCCCCGCCTGGGCACATTCCTTGATGATGCCCGGCACGGTTCTCGGCGGGGTGATGATGACGGCGAGATGGGGGGCTTCCGGAAGCGCGGCGACGTTGGGAAAGGCGTGCAGGCCGAGGATCGTTTCCTGGATGGGGTTGACAGGATAAATTTTACCGGGAAACCCGCCGGCGAGCAGGTTGCTCATCACCGTGCGGCCGACGCTGCGCTTGCGTTCGGTGGCGCCGATGACGGCGATGGACTTCGGTGAAAGAATCGGGTCAAGCGGGCGGCGGCTGGACTGACGCAGGATGTCGTGGGCGGCTTCGATGCCGGGGTTCGGAGGGGAAATTGTACTCATGTTGTGGTGTGAATATTCAAATCACACCCACAAAATCGCAGTCACCCGTCCTTCCGACTTCCCTTGAATTGCCAATTGCGAGCCATATTTTGACCGGCCGCGCGGAGATCATATCTTCTCCGCCGAATCCGCCCAGCGTACGGCAAACCGGACGAGGTCGGTGGCAGTCTTGATCTCCAGCTTGGTCTTGATGTTCGCGCGATGCACCTCGACGGTTTTTACACTCAGATGCAATTGCTCCGCGATGTCGCGCGTGCCCTTTCCCAAGCCGATGAGCTGGAAGACCTCAAACTCGCGATCCGAAAGCTTGGAGACGGGTGAGTGGCCTGCCTTGGCTTTTACGCCGGAAAAAATCTCCAGGATGCGGGAAGATGTGAAATTCATCCACGCCATCTGGCCGGCCAGCACCTGCCGGATGGCGTGGATGAATTTCACACCACCCTCCTGTTTCATGATGTAGCCACGGCCGCCGGCCCTAAGGACACGCTCGGCGTAAATCATCTCATCGTGCATCGAAACGACCAAGATGGGCAGGTCGGGTTGCAACGCCCGGATGTCCTTGATGAGTTCAAGACCGCTTTTATCCGGGAGTGAAATATCACACAGCACGATGTCAAACTTCTGCTTGCTCACGAGGTCGATGGCCTGGCCCGCGTTGTCAGCCTCGGCACAGACCTTCAGGTCGCCCTCATTGTCAATCAACTGCGCCAGCCCCGTGCGCATCATCGGATGATCGTCGATGATCAGCAGACGCCGGACGGAATTTTTTGTTTTTGCAGCCATAAGGTTCAGCGTTTTTTGGGCGCGGTGCAGCTCACGCAGATGCCGCCGCCGGGATTGCGGTCAAACGTCAGCGTGCCGCCAACCATGCCGATGCGCGTTTTCATGATACGCAAACCCATGCCCGTGCCACCGGAAAAATTCTTCGGAAAGCCCGCGCCATTGTCGCTCACGCTCAGGCGCAAGCGGGCCGGCTCTTCTCGGAGCTTGATGGTGACCAGCCTGGTCTTGCCATGCTTGATGGCATTGGAAACCGCCTCCTGGGCGATGCGGAAAAGATGCGTCGCCGCGGCCTGATCCTCGAACTTGACGATCTTCCGGCAGTCAAAAATACAGTGCACACCGAATATTTTTTCAGTGTTAAGGGCCAGTTCCGCCAGCGCAGACATCAGACCCTCGGATTCGAGCGTGACCGGTGACAGCCCGCGTGCCAGGAGCCGGGTCTGGCTGATGCCCTCGCGCACAGCCCGGGCGATCTCCGTCGCCCGCCCGGCGCCATCCTTGTTGCGCGGCCCGAGCTTTTGCGCCAGCACCTGGCTCAACATCTCGATCCCCGCAAGGTGCTGGCAGAGACCGTCATGCAAATCCTGGCCGATGCGGCGCTGCTCGCGTTCGCTAATCTCCAAAATCTCCTTTTCGAGCCGTTTGCGCTCAGTGATATCGCGCGCCACCTTGGAAGCGCCGATAATCTTTCCGTCCGGATCACGGATCGGAGAAATGGTAACGGAGATATCTATCAATCTCCCGTCCTTGCATCGCCGGATGGTTTCGAAATGATCGACTGATTCACCACGCCTGATTTTTTCAAGGATGTCCGGCTCCTCATCCTTCCGTCCGGGGGGGATCAGGAGCGAGATCGGCCGGCCGATCATTTCCTGCCAGGAATAGCCGAAGACCATTTCCGCGCCCATGTTCCAACTGGTGACGTGGCCGTTCAGATCCTTGCCGATGATGGCGTCATCCGAAGATTCCACCAGCGCGGCGTGATGGAGCAGTGCCTTTTCCGCCTCCTTGCGCTCGGTGATGTCGCGGATGAACCCCGTGAACAGCCGCCGGTCCGCCAGCTTGACCTCGCTCACGGACAAATCCATCGGGAAAACCGTCCCGTTCTTGCGCCGGCCGGAAACTTCGCGCCCGATCCCGATGATCTTCGCGTGACCGGTGCGCTTGTAATTATCAAGGTAGCCGTCGTGCGCCGCGCGATGCGGCATGGGCATGAGGATGCTGATATTTTTGCCGACAATTTCACGGGAACGGTAACCGAACATCTTTTCCGCCGCCGGGTTCACGGATTCAATGATGCCGCGGTCATCAATGGTGATGATGCCTTCCACCGCCGTATCCAGGATGGCACGCAGCCGGGCGTCATGCTCCCGCAAAGCGACAGCCGCTTTCCGCTTTTGCGTCCTGGAGCGGTGGGCATGGGAGGACTTGAGTTTTTCAACCCACGCGAGCAGCCGGGCCCGGGACATTTTGCGGTAGTCCTTCATTTCACGGATGTAAAAACTATCCGCAAAATCGGCACGGCTGCCAATCTCAATAAAACGTTTCCTGCTCAAGATGTCCGGTCTGAAGGTTCAACGAGCCAGCAGTTTGGCGCGGTATTCCGTTGGCGATTCATTGAGGATCTTCTTGAACACGCGGTTGAAGTGGGTAAGCGATTGGAAGCCCACATCAAACGCGATCTCACTCACGCGCAGGTTCGGATTCAGCAGCAGGTTCTTGGATTTTTCGATGCGCACACGTGACACATAGTCCGTGAAATTGATGCCGGCGATCTTCTTGAACATCTTGCAGAAATAATAGCTGCTCATGTTGACCGCCTTGGCAACCTGGGTCAGGGACAGTTCCTCGGTCTGATGCTCCAGGATGAAGGCCTTCGCCCGGGTGATGACCGGTGGCTCGGAATTTTCGCGCTGGATGAAAACCTGGTTGCTCACCACGGCCAGATGCTGGGCAAAAATTGTCAGCAGTTTGATCGCCGATTCGTGCTCCTTGGCTGTAACCACCCGGCCGGCAAAGAATGCCTTGCGCAGCGTCTCGCGATCGGTCTCCACACCCCATGATTTCACGAGCTTGGCGACCTTCTCAAACTGCGCCGTGGTCGGTTTCCGGCGGAAGACCTGGCCGATCTGGAGGAATCCAATCAACCGGTCGCTCATCCATACCGGCACCGCGCTGTCCGAAAGACCGGCGGAGCAGGTAATCGTTTGCGCGCCCCCGTTGGCCTGCTGACAAAGCTTTTCCTGCATCTGTAAGCAGGCGGCGCACGAGCGGCTCTTTTGCGACATCAGGGCGCAGAAGGGGTTTTCGTTACGCTTGTTATGATGCGGCAACTGCCACGTCTCCACCGGCTGCAGGGCGATGGGCAGGCCGGTCAGGTCGCTGAAGGCTCGCTCATATTCCTTGTAGATTTTCGAGCTCGCCAGCGCCTCTATGAGCGCACGGTTACCGTTGCCGTTTTCATGGTTGCTGGCGGCCTGGCCGTCCGCGTTGAAGCGGGCGGTCGCCGTTGCGTTGTCGTTCGCCGCATCTACAATTGTTGTTTGCATGGGGACAATTTAAGACTACACGGGGACAATCTACAATTGGTGCGACCCCTGATTGGGGAGGATGAGAAAATACTAGCCCACTAGGGAAAACACCTATGCCTGCCATGGGTGAGTCCTTAACCGGTTGAATCGCGAGCCGCCGGAAAAGCAGGCAATGGGTCATTTGCCACTTGGGCCGTTCCTGCTGGTTCTGCCGACAGACCTCGGGGATTTGCTGGACGCCGCTCATGCCATCTGCTCCATCGCGCCCTCCCCGTCACAAAGCGCTCATGGAGCTTTTTCAACAGCCACCTTGGCGTCATCTATCATCACATCGAATCTGTAGTTGGATCCGAAGTCTTTGTTGGTTGAGAGAACTCCCGTCACCAGCACGATATCGCCCAGTTTTACCTCGGAGGTCGTGGCTACGGTCAGGTCGTGGTTGTGCTTGTCGGTGCTGCCGGAACCATCCCGGATGTGCAGCCAGTTCTTTCCCAGAATCATGGCGTTATACTTCATCACTTTGCCACGCACTGCGACCGGTTTGCCCGCGAGCCTGGCTGAGTCAGCGTATATTTGGCCAATCGTCTTCCCGCCGACCGCCGGCTTGATTCCTTTCAGGTCCAGATCAGGTGCGACAGCCTTTCCCGCCAGGGGTGGATGCCCGGGTGGCAAGGCTGATGTCTCTACGCCCGGCAGGGCTGGGTGTCCCGGGGGTAAAGTTGGAGCTGTCGTACCCGGAAGCGCTGGATGGCCCGGTGGCAGAGCTGGCGGTGGCACTATTGCGCTACCGTTGGTGTTGACAGTGATGCTGCCGGCGAAATAAACGACGTCAAAATCGCGATTCAGTGTTTTGCTATGGAAATCGGTCATCGAGTCGGTTGCCTGAAAGCTTACGGAATCACCCGCCTTCACGGCGAATTGTGTGGTGGCGGCCCACACCTTGTTGCCGACGGCATCCACCTGTACATAAGTGTATCCCGCAGCATTCATGGTTTCGGTCACCTTGCCGGTGATGGTGGCGGCTGCCGCAGTGTCAGGCGCTGATACCTGTATCTGTGCGGTGACAAACGGCGTGGGCAAAACCAGCCAGCTCATCAGTACGAGGTGTTTGATATGCATTTTCATATTTTATTTTCGTTAAAGATTGGTGACCTGGTTGGTGCCGGGTTCAGTAGGAGGCATTCTTGTGATCTGTGCCGTGGCAACTGAGGTTGCAACTGCCCCTGAATGTTCCGGTGGATATGTAGTCCAACTGGCCAAGTGAGTTTGGTGTGACGTAGCTAGTGTTGAAATTGATGAGATGTGGTGCATTCGCCACACCATGTGAATCGTGGCAGGTCGTGCACGCGGCCTTGTCGTCCACGACGTGCGTCTTGTGGAAACGGAAACTGGCATTGCTCATCACGATGTCGCGGTTGTGACATTTGTAGCAAAGCGCGTAGGTCGCCGGGCTTTCCGGCTGGCCATCGGTCACCACCAGGTTGCGCTCGAGGATGGGCCGGTAGATGGAGCCGTGCGGGCCGTTCGCGCCGCCGCCGCCCGCCGCCGGGCTGGTGTCGCTGTTATGGCAGTCTGTGCAATACATCACGCTGTTGACCGTCTGGGGCGAGATGAGACTCGGTACGCCCGTCTGATTTTTCCCGACCGCGACGACCGGATGAAAGCTCTGATTGCCCACGGAGAATTGGAGCCGCGTGTTGGATTCGGTGACCTGCCGTGGCACGGTAGCCGGGCCACGTCCGATGCTGTCAGCATGGCAGCGGAAGCAAAGCTCATATTCCTTGAGCAAGGGCTTGATGACCCCGCCGGCAGCGGTCACACCGGTGACGTTTGCGAGCGCACCAGAAGCATTGGGGGCGGTGGCGGGACTGTGGTTCGCTGCATGCGAATCATGGCAGTCCGCGCAGACCACATGGCGCGTGGCCGGGTTGATGGGATCCTCGACCGGAGTGTGCGCATCGCGGTTGAGTGTGATGGGGTGGACGCTGGGCTTCTGGAAATCACCGGCAACATTCTTTTTCGCGGTGACGCCATTGTGGCAGTTCAGGCAATTATCTTCCAGCGCCCGCGCCTGGAGCAGGTGCGACGCCGAGCTGGCCTTGTGGTTCAAATGACAGTTTTCACAACCGATCGCGGACATCGTCGTTGGCCTGGCCGCGACCATGGCCGCTTTGGCCATCGAGCGATTGGCGGCGAGCCGGGTCGTGATGGATGCGGGCGCGGCCACGGCCGCCAGACCATGCGCCGAGCCCGGCCAGGACGACGGTTCATGGCACGACAGACAGAGGGCCGACCCGGTGTTATCCATCACCAGGATCAGCTCCATGCCCTTGGCGGCGCGCGTGATCTGCGAATTGGCGTGCACGGTGACGCTGTTCTGGCCGAAGAGCTTCATGAAGGTCATCGGCACATCCGC
>Ga0207694_10001933_pt1 | contig 17156 bp, 9 predicted proteins | sample KBSC34metaG_FD_184353 | JGI IMG/M metagenome (GOLD analysis project Ga0207694, IMG submission 184353) | Corn rhizosphere microbial communities from Kellogg Biological Station, Michigan, USA - KBS C3-4 metaG (SPAdes) (version 2) | ecosystem: Host-associated > Plants > Roots > Rhizosphere > Soil... | reverse complement strand
ATACTTCTCCGCGCAGTGTTCCGCGACCGGCGGCGTGCCTCCCTACAATTGGCAGGTCAGCTCCGGCACATTGCCTCCCGGACTAAGCCTGATCGGCCAAGGAGCTTCGGCGCAGATCGCCGGGACTCCCACCACGGCCGGCGTCTATCGCTACACGATTTCCGTAGTCGACAGTAGTTCGCCGTCCCCCGGGAGTGGAACTCTCGCCTTCGCTGTAACAACTCAATCCAGCGCCGCGAAGTTCAGTCTGCTTGGCTCCATGCCTCACGTGGCAGTTGACGAAAACTGGAGCACCACCTTCACTCTGGTCAACACTGGTACCAGCGACGCTCAGACCGAACTCAATTTTCTGGGAGACAACGGGAATCCCCTGCCGCTTCCGCTCCTTCTCCCACAGCAGGCGGCCGATCAAAGCCTGCAAACCACGCCGTCCTTCGATTGGACGCTGGCCGCGAACGCTTCGCTGATCGTCCAAACGGCCCCACTGGCAAACTTACCCACGCAAATCGGTTCCGCCCAATTGACCGCGACTGCCAGCACGGGAGGGTTCGCGATCTTCCATTCGTATTCCACCCAACAAGAGGCCGTAGTGCCTTTAGAAACCAGAAACGCCAGTTCTTATCTGCTGGCATTCGATAACACCAACAATGCCTCACTGAGTGTAGCCCTCGCCAATGTTGCCGCGCAACCCGCCAATGTCTCCCTCCTGATTCGCGACGATTCTGGGGTTCAGATTGGGGCCGGATCCCTCGCCCTGGCAGCAAGCGGGCATAGTTCGTTCGCATTATCCGACTCGTTCCCGATCACTGCGGGCCAGCGCGGGACCGTCGAGTTCGATACCCCGCCCGGGGGACAGATCAGCGTCCTGGGAGTGCGCAACGCGACGCCGGGAACCCTCACGACCATTCCTGCGTTAACCAGTGGCAGCGCCGGTGGCGGCACTATAGCTCATATAGCGTCGGCAAATGGCTGGAAGACCACCTTCGTGTTGGTAAACACCGGCATCAGCACCGCGCAAACCCACTTGCAATTCTTTGACGACTACGGCAATCCTCTGGCCCTGTCGCTTTCCTTCCTGCAATCAGGCGACGGTACTTCCGTGTTCGATACTAAAATCGACCGCACCCTGAGTGCTGGCGCCACGCTAGTGATCGAGAGCACCGGGCCGTTGGAGAACCCGGTGCAGACCGGATCGGCGCAACTGACCACCAATGGCAACGTCTCCGGCTTCGCGATTTTCCGCTACGAACCCAACGGCCAGGAAGCCGTAGTTCCCCTGGAGAATCGCAACGCCGGCTCGTATCTACTCGCCTTCGACAACACCGGCGGGATATCCACGGGAGTGGCGGTGAGTAACACTTCCTGGCAGGTAGTGAGCGTGCCGGTAATCATTCGCGACGATAGCGGAGCGCAAATCGGCACCTCAGCGATCCCGCTCGCAGCCAACGGCCACGGAGCTTTCGTACTGGCAAGTCAATTCCCGCAAACGGAAGGCATACGCGGCACCCTGGAGTTCACGACGCCAGCGGCCGCACAAATTAGTGTTCTGGGAATCCGCTCTCCTCCCACCCACACCTTTACGACGCTACCCTCGCTCACCCGGCCGTAAATTGACGTGCCCCCCACCGCCGCTTCGCCTAGGCCTTCTTCGCGCGGCCGGATCTGGGTCAAGGCCGGAGCTGGCTCGGTTGCGACGGCGGAGCCGTTAGGGAAAGCCGTGCGGCAGAGCCAGACGTGTGCTATTCGATACCACGAAAGGCGAAGCGGTCCGGTGCGCAAACTCCTCTGGCGTTAAATACCCGAGCGCGGAATGTGGACGCGCGCAGTTGTATTCGACGCGCCAGGCGGCGATCTTCCGGCGTGCGTCGAACAGATGCCAGAACCAACTTACATTCAGACACTCATCCCGCAACCGGCCGTGGAGACTTTCCACGTGCGGATTTTGGGTGGGCTTGCCTGGCTGGATATGAATGGCATCGATCCGCCTCTCGATGTACCAAGCCAGGAAATGCTGCGAACTCATTTCAGGACCATTGTCGCTTCGAATCGCTACCGGCGCACGTCACAATCAGGACGGGCCTCTCGCTCGCCACTACCTCCCCGGCAATGTCTCGCAGCCATCGGAGAACAATACGGTAAAGGCGCAGAGTGGTTCAGTTGACGTACCGGCCAGGGGCTGACGATATGATTACGGCCCTGTAACGCAGGCCCCGCCGAGCGCCGCGTTCACGACCCGCTGTATGGTGGTTACGGCGCACACACCAGGGCCATTGATATTGGCTGTGCACGGGGTCGTTCCCAGGCTCATATTCACCGCGAGTTGCACGTCGAGTACGCTGGTCACGCCATCAAAGTTCAGGTCGCACGCCGAAGCCCCCGGGGTCTGGAATGTGAACCATTGGGTGTCTCCCTGACACATCAGACGCCCATAGTAGGCGCTGGCGGTGGCTAGGCCGTTTAACGGCCAGGTCACATGATTCCCGGCAACCACAACATCGGACCGCGTGGAGAGATCGGCATGTTGGTTCACGGTCGGGTCCAGATCGGGGATCACCGTGTAGCTACCCAAGTCAGAGAACAGATTTCGATTTGCCGACACCTCAAGCACACAGACCTGTGTACCCTTCACGTCAGCAATGGGCGCGCTGACGTCAAACTCTAACGTCGCGCTGGTGTTCGCCGGTGTTACGACGACATTGTTCACTAGCGGTAATTGGGTGAAGTCCGCCCCAATACTCGCGCCGTCCGTGCCAGCGTTATAGTATTGGCTTGACGAGGCGACACTAAAGATCCTGCGAGCGGCAAGGCCTCCGAACGGATCGGACCATCCGCTATAGACGTTACCGGAAACCGCATTCCCTCCAGTGACACTTTGGGTGCCGTTGGCGCCCCCGGGGATCACGTTGTTCTTGATACTCGAGTTCGTGAAATAACGATTGGCAGTGTCGATTACGGTGCTATAGCCGTCGCCAGAAAACGGCCCGTTCCCGCCCGCTGAAGACGCGCCGAAGAGGTTATTTGTAATCGCGCTGCTATCGAACTTCGGCTGTTTTGTTGGATTGGCGCAGCTACTGCAATTAGTCCCGTCCAAGTAGACGAAGGAGCCATTGGCGATTCCATTCGGGTAATAGAGCGTATTGTGATCGAAAGTGTACCCGCTGGGGTTGGCCGCATAATCCGCTTCAGCAGCGCCAAGATGAAATCCTCTGTAGCCGGCAATGTAGTTTGAATCTGTATACCACAGGTTCTGAGAGATCGTGTGGGTCTTCGCAAGCCCGGCATCTCCGACCCCGTTGGCAAAACTCAATCCGAGCACGGTATACGCTTGATCGGTGTTCTTCCACACGTTATGAGAGATGAGTGTGTTCGTTAGCTTCGCTTTCCCGGTGTAAACAATCCAACCATTTAAAGCTCCTGTCGGCGCCGCGGAGAAACCCGAGGATGCTACCAGGGACCCTCCACTTTGGCTGGCAACGGGATGACACTCCGTGCCTGTCGTTGGCAGGCTCAGGCAAATGGACAAGTCCAACAGGCTGGAACTGTTTGCTCCCGTGCTGGTGTTTCCGATCCTGTAGCTTCCTGTCCAAGTAATGTGAGTCGTGTCGCTCATGGCGAACTTGCCGATGCTTGGGGTGGTGAGGTTCGAATCCCATTGGGTCCGCAATGTATCGGTGAAGCCGTTGTATTGTGACTGGCACTGATTCGGCTCCCAGGAGTTCTCGCCGACATTGTATTGCCAGGTGATCCCAGTTCCCCACTTCAGCTCACCGAGATTCTTTGTGCAGACCGTGATCGCGAATTCGTTTGCTGTCCCGCCGCTCGTATAGGCCGAGTTGCAGCCGGGGAAGTTGAGTAGCTGAAACGTATTGCCCGTTAATATCTTGATCCTCCAGCCAGTTGCATTCGCAACTGTGCAGCCCCCAACACTGGCAATCGTCATCACGCTGGCCTGAATGAGGACCGACGTATCCGGGATGGTGACCACCCCCGTGTTGCTGATGTTCGAGATGACGTAGGGCCCCGTGCGATGTGTCCCGGAAGCCGCTGTCGCATAGTCCGCTGCGAAAGGCTGCGCGGGGTCGCCGTTCCATTTCCAGGGTCGCCAGAAGTAGTTGTATTGCGCGGTGAGGCCGTTCTCCAGATAGGTTGGATAGGAGGGCGTGGCGCCGCCGACGAAGATGGGGATGCCGGATGTGGTGATGAAAGTATTGGTTACTGTCACCGGCCCCGGACTGGTGAGTGTCCGGATCGCATGGCTCTCCACGTACCCGTCCCAGAACGCATCTCCGAAAAAGCTGTTCTTTACAGTCAGGTTAGTGGCGTCCGCGCGAATGACGTCCTGCAAGCCGCCGGCATACGCCGATGGCATATAGAAATAACACCGGTCGAAGGTGATGTTGTTGGTAATTTGAGCAGCGCTGGTGGCGCCATAGGAATTGAAATTTATTAGGCTATAAACCCCCATCCCGCCCGTGCCGGTAAATGCTACCCCAACAAAATTCCAGCCGGCCGGAGGGCGGCCCATGCTATCCAGGACATCTTTGATCGCCGGATTGCTGTTGTACGTGCTGATCTTCGCCATATTGCCAAGTTGGGAGGGACTTACGCGTCCACCAGTCGGTGGCAGCCACGCAGCGCGGTCACTGGTGACCGTGATCGGGTTGGCTGCACAGCCCCGGTAGGTGAGGGTGAAGTTTCCTGTCTGCGTTTCCGTGCTCTTGATTTGAATCGTGTCGCCGCAAGCGGCCATCGAGTCGAACGCGGCCTGCAGGGACGAAGTGGTACAACCAGTGCCGCACACCGTCACGGTGGCACTCCAGCCGTAACTCGCTGTAGCCATTAGGATTAATAACGGACGGAATCGGTTAAACATGCACCTTTTCTATCGTCGTAAGTCGCCTCCTCCATTATAGGGGGGTGCGTTTTCACGGATAGGGGTGGCCAGATCAGGTCCCGTTTCAATCCTCGCCCCATGTACACTGGTGTCTACACAATGAGCACTTCGTCACCAGAAAGCATAGCCGCTGGCGACCCCGCATCCCCACCCAAGGAACTTGTGCCGGCCTTCGTTTCGCTCTTAGGACGTGGGTTAGATTCCGTTGGTTTCTGGTGGTGTCTTTGTCTTGTATGCGCTGGAGTTTTCGCCATCTCCGGTCGGCACTCGATGAACCCCGACGGCTTGAGCTATCTGGATATGGCTTCCGAAGCTTTGCGCAGCGGTCCATCGGCATTGCTCAACGGCTTGTGGAGCCCCGGCTATCCTGCACTGCTCAGTTTAGCTTTGGCACTGTTCCATCCCGCGCCGGGTCAGGAATTTCCGCTGGTTCACTTGGTGAACTTCTGCATCTTTGTCATTACTCTAAGGGCGTTTCATTTTTTCCTCCGGCGGTGGCTGTCGTATTCCGATACCTTGAGATCCACCGGCGAGCGGGAGAAGAAGGACGTGGTAGCATTCGCCTACTTCACATTCCTGTGGTTCACGTTGGAATACGTCGACCTCGGTGTCGTCGGTCCCGATCTCTGCACGGCGGCAATCGTATTTCTGGTTGCTGGAATCGTCTGTCGCCTGGCTCTTCCCGGCGCTGGCGGCAAACACTATGTGGCTTTGGGCTTGGTTGGCGGGCTGGGTTACTATTTCAAGGCCCCCCTACTTCCATTGGGCCTCGTTCTCCTTGGCTCCCTGCTCCTATATCCGCCTTCCGTTCGCGTGAGCCGGCCAAGGCTGCTCTTGGCCCTATCGCTATTCCTGTTAACAGCAGCGCCCTTGGTGATGCTCCTAAGTGAGCGGGTGGGCCACCTCAGTATGGGAGAATCGGGGCGCCTCAATTATGTTTGGTTCTTAAACAATGCACCAAATTCAGGTTGGACGGGTGATTCTCCTGCGGTCTACGGAAGCCCGGAACACCCCCCGCGCAAATTGCTGGAAAAACCTCTGGTCCTTGAGTTCGACTCACCCATCAAGGGCACTTTCCCCCTCTGGTACGATCCCGCCTACTGGTACGCCGGCGCACAAGTGCGCTTTGATCTACGTAAACAGATCGCGGCGCTAAAAGGCCCCCTAGGAGAGTACAAGCGGATTTTTTCTCAGACCTCGGTGCTCTTTGGCGGAGCGCTCGTCTTGTGCCTGTTGGCCGCCCGCGAGAAACGGTTTTCCCATTTTTCGCTGCGCGCGTCCTGGCTAGTGATCTGGCCTCTTGCCGCCCTGTCGATGTACGCCTTGATTCATGTCGAAAGCCGCTACGTCGCCGCATTTCTTGTGCTCCTTTGGCTGGCGTGCTATGGAGCTCTCCTGGCTCGAGTGAACCGGCCAGCCGCAATGGCGGTTTGCGCTACCGTGGCGGGCACGATGATGATTCCGTTTACCGCTCACTTGGCGGCGGGAAGTGCCCGCATGCTGAAGGATGTGGTCCATGCAACGCCGCCCGATTATCAGGCCGTCGCAGCCGGCCTCCGCGATGTTGGAGTAAAGAGTGGCGATCGCTTGGCTGTCGTTGGATGGGATACCGGCTATTACGCCTACTATGCCCACTATGCAAGAGTGCGTGTGGTTGCCGAAATTCCCGCGGCCGACGAGTTCTGGAATCTGAGCGCACCGGAGTTGCATGCCGTGGCGGAACACCTCGCGCAAATCGGGGTTAAGGCTTTGGTCGCGGAGAACCGGCCTGCCCACTCCGCACAGGCGAACTGGCGAGACGTGAAGGTGGTGGGCTCCGACAGGTTTAGCATACTGCCGCTGCCGGAGCCGCTGCCGAATGATCCGCTCAAGTGAGCGGTCGCGCGGCCTAGGCACCTCCCAAATAGACTGCTGTCGGACTCGTGTATGTCACCGTAGCCCCATTCAAGAACAAGAGTCTGTAATAGGTAGGGCTCCCATTCGCCAGAGGTAGCGCCACAGTCGCCACCCCGCTTCCGTTCAGCGTAAAGTCCGCGGTGCTACCCAACGCCGGAGTCGCCCCGTATTGCAGTCGCACCCCCGTGGTTCCCGCCGTGGTCCCCACTTGGAGAGTAGCGGCCAGCGGATACTGCACCGAAGTTCCCAACCCACTCCCCGTTTGGAACGTAAACCATTGGCTGTCGCCGTAGCACATCAAGCGTCCGTAGTAGGTAGTTCCGGCTGCCAGCGCGAGACTGTGGCCGCCTCCGTCATCGCCCGTCACTGTGGCGTTCTGTCCGACGGGCCAGTACACATGCCGTCCGTTCACCACCACGGCCAGCAGAGCCGGGTTGGTGCGCGCGGACGTATCCGGTCGCTGGAAGAATGCCGGGTTCAAGTCATTCACTACCGTATAGCTGCCTAAGTCGGAGTGCAGATTGCGGTTCGACGAAACCTCCAGGATGCAGGGCTGAGTCGCACCGGCATCGAGGATTGCCGCAGTCAGGTCGAATTCCAATAAGGCCGCCGTAACTCCCGCCGTGACCTTGAGGCTGCTGATTTGCGGGAGCCGATCGAAATCGACGCCCACATCCCGCAGGTCAGTTCCGTTTCTGGTGTATGCGCTCCCCGGCGCCAGCTTGAAGATGCCCTTGCTGGCCAACCCGGCAAACGGGTCAACCCAGGTGTTGGTGAGGTTCCCGGAACAAGTGCTCCCGCCCGAACAGGCCGGACCCACAGTCGCCCCCGGCAGGCCGTTGTTTTTAACCGAAGAACTGGCCATATAAGCATTCACCGTGGCGCCAATCGAACTCGCGCCGTCGCCCGAAAATGGCCCATTGCCGCCGCTCGCGCTCTGGCCGTATAGATTATTGGTCATGGCCGATGAAGTCAATTTGGGTTGGCCGGAGGTGGCGCAATTGTTTGGGCACGCGTTGCCATCGAAATACACGAAAGCTGCGCGTGTCAATCCGAATGGGCTATACACCGTGTTGTGATCGAACACATAGTCCACCGGCGCCTCCGCGTAATCCGTCTCGGCCACGCCGACTTCTAATCCCGCAAGCCCGCTTAGGTAGCTGTTCGTAATACTCCAGAGATTATTCAGAATGCGGTGCCCATGCGTACAGGACGTGCCGTTTGAAAACGAGCACGCCAGTACCGTGAGCCCGCGCTCTGCGTTTTTGTACACATTATTCTGTATCTTGAGATTATTGAGAAGAGCACTAGCGGTGTAGCTGATCCAGCCAATTCGCGCGCCCGCCGGAGACGCACTGAACGGAGTAGAAGCAACCATCGTGCCTGCGCCAAAGGAGGCAAGCGGATGACATTCGGTGCCCGTCGTAGGCATCGATACGCAAATCCCGAGATCCCCTACGGCATCCGAGTTAGCCCCGCTGCTGATGTTGCCGATCCGGTATGTGCCATTCCAGGTCAAGTGGGTCGCGTCCGTAAACGCGAGAGTGCCTATCGAAGGCGTAGTGACCGACCAATCCCACTGTGTCCGGAAGGTGTCGGTGAACCCGTTGCTTTGCGATTGGCATTGGTTGCCCGCCCAGGAGTTTTCTCCGACGTTGTACTGCCACAACGAGGGCCCGGCCCACTTCAGTTCTCCCAAATTCTTCGTGCAGACCGTGATAGCGTACTCGTTGACCGCCCCGCCGCTGGTATAGGCTGAGTTGCAGCCAGGGAAGTTGAGTAGCTGGAACTGGCTCCCGGTTATCCCGGTGATCCTCCAGTTGGAGGCGTTGGCGACCGTGCAGCCGCCCACTCCAGTGAGTGTTATTAGGCTGGCCTGAATGAGAACACCAGTACTAGAGGAAACCGTTACTACTCCGCTGTTGCCGACATTTGTGACGGTGTATGGCCCGGTGCGCAGCGTTGGTGAGGCGGCCGTCACATAGTCCGCCGCATAAGGCTGTGCTGGGTCGCCGTTCCACTTCCAGGGCCGCCAGAAATAGTTATATTGCGCGGCAAGGCCGTTCTCCAGATAGGTCGGATAGGATGGCGTTGAGCCGCCCACGAAGATGGGGACACCTGAAGTGGTGACGAAGTTGTTGGTTGCAGTGATGGGGCCCGGATTGGTAAGCGCCCGGATTCCGTGGCTCTCCACATATCCGTTCCAGAAAGCGTCTCCGAAAAAACTGTTCTTTACAGTCAGGTTAGTGGCGTCGGCGCGAATAACATCTTGCAGACTGCCTCCCCCATAAACCGGAGGCATGTAGAAGTAACACCGGTCGAAGGTGATGTTGTTGGTAATTTGAGAGGCGCCGGTGGCGCCATAGGAGTTGAAGTTTATGAGGTCGAATACCCCGACTTCGCCCGTGCCGGTAAACGCTACGCCGATAAAAATCCAGCCAGCCGGCGGACGTCCCATACTATCCAGGACATCTTTGATTGCGGGGTTGCTGTTGAACGTGTTGATCTTCGCCATGTTAGCCAGTTGGGAAGGCGTGATGCGCGCGCCGGCCAGCGGTAGCCACGCCGCGCGGTCGCTAGTAACCGTAATCGGATTGGCGGCGCAGCCCCGGAAAGAGAGCGAGTAATTTCCCGTCTGCGCTTCGTTGCTCTTAATCTGAATCGTGTCGCCGCAAGCAGCTAAAGAATCGAACGCGGCTTGTAGAGACGTGGTGGTGCACCCCGTGGTGCACACGGAGACCACCGCGCCCCCGCACATCATCGTGAACACTACTAGGAGAATCGTCGATTTCATTTGTCCATCCCCCTTACGGCGTGACTGTCCAGGTGTTTGTCGCAGTGCAGAAATGCAGATTCTTACCAGCCGTCGCGGCGTCCGTCGCGAAGTACAATTCCCCCACGGTGCAGGTGGCGGGACGGTTGGCGATTAACCCGGACTTGGCTGGCGTAGTATGCGACGCGCCCGAAAAATCGTTGTTCCCGGTCCAGGTGTTCGAGCCGCCAAGCAATCCCACCACCGCCGGATTAACAGCATACGTCGTAAGCCCGGTCGACGGATCTTCCAGGACCACGATTCCGCTGCCGGCCACCGCTACGCTCCGGCGGTAGAGCGCGCGGAAGTCCGTGCAGGCACTGAACTGATTCGCTACAACCACACATGTCGCCAGCGGAATCGAATCTCCCGGAAACGACGTGATCGGCGTTTGTCCGGCCAGCCCCGTCAGCGTCGCGCCGGTGACGATCGTGCCGTCATAGCCGAACTGCGGTGTGCCCGTCGGATTCAGATAGAAATACACCGTCGCGCTCCCGCCGCTACCGCTGAGTGCACTCACGCTCATAGTGGAGGAGACTGAAAAAGTCTTTTCGCCGATCCCATACTTACAAACGGTGCACTGAACCGTGGCCGTCGCGCCTAGGGCACTGACTAGGAAATCGGTCGCTTGCGAGGCCGACGGCAGCCCGTTTTGCGTCCAGGTATTCGCCGCCGTGCACAGATACAGGTTGCCACCCGGCGCCGCATTGGTCTTGAAAAATAGTTCGCCCGCAGCGCACGTGGCCGGCAGCGTGGTCCCTGCTTTCACCGGTTTGGTCGTGATTGCCCCTGTGAAATCGACGTTTTTAGCTTGGGTCTTCAGGTCCACCAGGGTTTGTGCGGCTAGGGTGCGGGGCGTGAGAAAAAATAGCCCAGCCAGCAGCACCGGCAACGTCTTTATTCGAGACTCGATCATTAGATTCCTCCGGGTGGAGCGCCACCCGGCCTGATTTGTAGCATGCGCGCGGCTACGCCGAGGCGACTACAAACCCGAAGTATCTGGATCGAAAACACAAGATTAAATCGACCCGGCGTTGACGGCACGCAGGTCTATAGACGACGGTTACAATTGAAAGATTGATGACACAGCACGCGCAGGAAATCACCAGCGGACAGCGCTTCGCTTTCGGCGAGAACTGGACTCGATTTCTAACGACGCTCAAAGAAGAACGGATTGTACAGGCCGAAGCATCCCTTCAGAACATGCTCGGCCCTGGCAGCCTGCGCGGCCGTAGGTTTCTCGATCTAGGGTGCGGCAGCGGTCTCTTCAGTCTGGCCGCCCGGCGCCTGGGCGCACAGGTTCACTCCTTCGACTACGATCCGCACTCGGTCGCCTGCGCCACCGAACTGCGCCGCCGCTACTTTCCCGATGACCCATCCTGGCGAGTCGAGGAAGGTTCCGCGCTCGACCCCCAGTACCTGACGTCCCTGGGAAGGTTCGACGTGGTCTATTCCTGGGGAGTCTTGCATCATACCGGCTCCATGTGGGAAGCCCTGCACAACGCCTCTATCGCAGTGGCCCCGGGCGGCCGGTTGTTTGTTTCGATTTACAACGACCAAGGCACCGCCAGCCGCCGCTGGCTCGCGGTCAAGCGCCGTTACAACCGCATGCCGGCACAACTCCGGTTTTTGCTCCTGTGGCCGGTTCTGGTTCAGACGTGGTGGCGGCGCTCCCTCAAGGATCTTCTGCACCTGCGCCCGTTTGAGAGTTGGCGCCGCGAGGGGCGGGAGCGCGGAATGTCAGCCTGGTACGATCTGGTCGACTGGGTGGGAGGCTACCCGTTTGAAGTCGCCAAGCCCGAGCAAATCTTCGAATTCTACCGGGAGCGGGGCTTCACTCTTGAAAAACTGACCACGTGCGGCGGATCGATGGGCTGTAACGAATTCGTGTTCTTAAAATCCTAATCCTGTTGCCGCTTCTCGGCATTCAGGTACGCCAAAAGCTTGCTCTCCTGCCTGCCCTTTGTGACCGTGTCCAAAATCAACCCGCACGCAAACAGAATCAAAGCATACACAGCCAACCCCGTCGCAAGTATCGCCGTGGGGAATCGGGGCACTAAACCTGTCTCAATAAAAGTCACCACTACCGGGTAGGCAAGAACCAGTGCAATGACCATTGCCAGCAGCCCCAGTATCGAGAAAAACATCAACGGTTTCTCGTTCTTGAACAATTTCACGATCATCCATAAAATGCGGATGCCGTCTTTGTAGGTGCTCAGTTTGCTAGCCGAACCAGCCGGGCGTTCCTTGTACACGGACGCGACTTCCGCCACCGGTAGTCCCAGCGTTAACGCGTGCACCGTCAACTCGGTTTCAATCTCGAATCCCCCTGCGAATACCGGAAAAGATTTCGCAAACGGGCGCGAGAAGACGCGGTACCCGGAAAGGATATCCGTGAAACTGGTGCCAAACAGGAATGCCACCGATTGCGTAAAGACTTTATTGCCTAACACGTGTCCCGGACGATAAGCGTCGGTCGACTGATGTTCGCGCCGGCCCACCACCATAGCAAGATGCTGGGTTTGCGCCATCTCCACCATCTGCGGTGCGATCGTGGCATCATAGGTGCCGTCGCCGTCCACTAAGACGTAAAAGTCGGCATCGATATCGGCAAACATCCGCCGCACGACCCAACCCTTACCTTGCATCGACTCACGGCGGACGCGAGCTCCCGCCGCCTCCGCTACCTGCCAGGTGGCGTCTTTGGAATTATTATCGTAAACGTAAACCTGGGCGCCGGGAAGTGTCTTGCGAAAGTCCCGCACGACATCGCCAATCGTCTTTTCCTCGTTGTAGCACGGCACCAGGACCGCAATCCTGGGTTCACTGAGAGTCATCATTGATCTTTCGCTGCCTCGGATGCCCGCAACTCCGGAAGCCCTGGTCTCCTCCACTATCGGCTGCTTAGCACTATTGCGGGAGCTCTTGGTAAGTCTAACTCACCAAGAAGACCGGCGAGCTCCTCACCCGCGCGATTGTAGATTTCGCATCGAGAGGCCGACTAATATGATGAGAAGGCCTGCAGAAATCTCTGCGTGTCAGGGGCGGCGCAATACCGGAGGAATGGCATGGAGACAAAGCGATTTCAGTGGGTGGGCCGGTATCTTCCCATCGCGCTGGTGAGCGCGCTCGTTTTAGCGCTCACCCGCTCCTATTATCTGGGCGATACAACCAACTATTCTTACCAGATACTTGATCTTGCTGGTCGTCCTTGGCAGCCTGGCAGCCTGGTGTGGGACGCTGGGCATTTGTTGTGGCGCCCTATCGGTTTGCTGCTCTACGGGGCGCTTGGCCCGCTACTGCCGGCGGGGCAACTCCCCATGCTGAAGGTTGCCGAGTGCCTCATAGGATTCAGTATTCTGTGCTCCTGGATCACGGTTCTCCTGTTTTATTCCATCGCGCTGCGTGTGGGGGCACCCCGCTGGGCTGCGTTCGCGCTGGCACTGGCTTTTCTCTGTTTTAACGCCTTTCTCGACTACGCACATGCCGGCCACTCGTATGTGCCCGGTGTCATGTGTCTTACCATCGCGGTTCGGTTACTCTTTAGCAGTGCTCCGAATTGTGTAACTCCTTCGGCGAGCGCCGCTGCATGGGCTGGGATAGCGCTGGCTGCTTCGGCACTGTTGTGGCTTCCCTACGTATTGTGCTTCCCCGCGGTGATTCTTCTGGCTGCTTGCTGGGACTTGGACGGCTTGGCCTGGCCAAGCCCCGACCGCCTCCGCTGCGCTTTTCGAGTTTCGCTTTGGGCAGTGGTTGTGTCGTCCGCGGTATTTGTGATCGCCTTTGCCGGTGACCGGCTCTATTCCATTGCGGCGATTGTCGATTGGTTCGGTTCCACGGGTCACGGGAGAGTGCCGTCACCGAGTATCTCCCGCACCCTCCTTGGGCTTGGCCGCTCCCTCGCCTATATGGACGACGGCATCCAGTTCAAGCGCTTCCTCCTTCACGATCCATATGCGCGCGTTACCCTTCGGGACCTTCTAGGGGCCAGCCTTTCCATGTTGGCGCTGGTGTACATCCTGCTGCTCGCCGCTGCGGTGGGGCTGGCGCGCTCGCGCCGCGGACGCATCGCTCTGGCAGTCGCGCTTGCCGCGGTCGTCCCCAACCTGCTCGCCGCCAACTTTATGTTTGAGTCCGGCGATACCGAACGGTATCTGTTCCTGCTGCCGTTTGCATGCCTGAGTTTTGCGCTGGTCCTGGCCACTCCAGGAACTTCGCGTCTGCTGGCAACCGTAATGAGTGCTGCACTGCTTGTGGTCTCGGTCTGGAATCTCTCTGCCATGTCGGTTCCAGTCATCCGCCATAAGGAAGAAATTCTGGCGCAGCGTGCTCGCCTGCTAAAACAGTACTGGCGCCCCTCGAGCACGGTTGGATTGCTGAACTTCCAGGACGGTTTATTTACCTTCGATGAAACTTTTCCCTTTAATCCCCTCAATCGCGAACCCCTGCGGCTCTTCGATATCCTCGCGCCCGCTTCCACGCGGGTCGAAACGTGGCGCAAGGAATTTGCCACCCAAGCTTTGGCGGCTTGGGCCCGCTCCGGGGACGTGTGGCTGACCAAGAGGGTTTTGGCGGCAAGACCCAAGCCCGAGTGGTCCTGGGCAGAGGGGCTCGAGCATTCGGTGCCCTGGACGGATTTCCCTGCGTTTTTCTCTCGTTTCGAAGTTGCAGAGCAGATCGGCGAGGAAGATGGGTTTGTACGCCTAGCCCCTTCGCAGGCCAACCGGGACATCCTGTGGGGCATCGGCATTCTTCCCAACCATCCGGCAGCGCGCTTTCTTTCTGCCGGGCGCTGAACCGCCGCCTACCTCAGGCTCAGATCAGGCTCCAGAGCGGCGTGCGCGTCCCAGGAAACGGTACACCGGCTTCTCCGAACTCGCGGCAGCCGGCTTGACCGGCACAGCCAGCGCTGGTTTCGGCAAGTTCAGTTGCACGGTTTCCCGGTTCATTTCCACTTGAAGGCTTTTTCGAAGGACCACGCTTAGGCCCATCAAAATAGGCAGATAGGGAAAATACGCATTACTACTGAAAGCTAGATTGACGCACAGACCAACTAGCGACAGCAGTAAGGCCAAGCCCAACGCGGAAGCTCTGCCAGTGGGATCGATGCGGCTGCGCCTACGAAACCAAACTATGTTGCTGAGGGTGCCCCACAGCGCCGCCAAATACAGAAGCAGGCCGGGGATGCCCATTTCCGAGGAGACCTGAGTGTAGGAATTGTGCGAGACATGCCACTGTGCGGCTTGACCCTCCGACTTCGCCAAGTCAGCCTCCCCGACAGTGAAGATACCCGGACCCACTCCGAATATAGGGTGCTCCATCGTCAACCTTAAACTTTGCTGCAGGAGATATTGGCGAGCCGCCGTGGATTCGTGGGCCGAGTTTGCAATGTCGTCGCCGGTGGGCGCATCGCTGAATAGGGTTATGTAACGCGAAACGACTTGCCGCGGCGTCGCGGCAATGAAAACGAAGACCAAGACTATAGTCAGCAGTCCCAGTTTTAGCTTGCCTGCAAACGGCCGGGTCCAAAACAGCACCGTGAGGATGGAGACAATCGCGAGAAGATTGCTTCTGGATGCGGACCTGATTACCAGTACCACCACCACTGCGCAAAGGGCCAGAGACACAACCTTGCGGAACCACGAACTGCCAAGCGAGAACACCGGCACCAGGAAGAAAGGAGCGCCGAGCAAAAGCACCATCGAGAGTTCATTCGCATTGCCCAGGGTTCCTGCTTCGAACGCCAGACGATCGTCTTTGAGCGTCGCCAGCGCGTAACTGGCGCCGGCGATAACGGCGGTCGCGGTGGCCAGGACGGTCGCTGCCTTCCGGCACTGTGGCAGAGTCACTACCGTGCCGCAGCTAACGAAAATGATGAGTGATGGAAGCCACTGCCGCAACAGGATATCTGTGGACCCGCCTCTCCAAACGCTGGTAAGCGTGCATACCATCATCCAGCCGGTGAACAATGCCAGGATAGCGCCCACCCGTGAGGCCAGGACGCGCTTGGCGCCACCGCTGATCAAAGCCAATACCATCGTAACGACGTGAATCGTTACTCCCAGGTAGGGAATCCTGGCGATTCCCGCCAGGGAAGTAATCTCTAGGATCCTGCTCACGGTTAGGAACAAGTCGATTGCAAAAAAACCAAAGGCTAACTTCAAAATCAGGTCCGACTCGGGGTTGGGCACCCCCACCGGACTGGATTGCCCGGGAGCGCCACTCATGGTTCCGCGCCACAGCACAGGCTCTGCCGGGACCACTGCGGACTGCATCGGCGATTTCACGTTTTCAGAATAACATCGGCTGCATTGCCGCTAAGCCGTAGTGTTGTTTTCGGAAAGCACGGGCATTCCACCGAAAAGAGTCCGCATCAGGATCTCCACATCCAGTTGTGGGGAATTGTGCTTCACGTAGTAAAGGTCGTACTCAATTTGCGTCAATTCATTGGCGAATGTAGATCCCGCGGGCGAGGGTGCCCATCCGGTCAAGCCCGGCTTTACCGAAAGACGCATGGCATAAAACGGCATGATTTCGGTCAGGTGCTGGGCGAAAGCCCGCCGGACAGGCCGCGGACCGAATAGCGCCATCTCCCCACGCACCACGTTAAACAGTTGAGGAAGATTGACCAGATGCAAATGCGAGATCAGCGAGCCTATCCACGTGAACCCGCCCTTCTTACCGGTTCGCCGCGTACGAAAACGCAACAGCAGGAAAGGGATATTTCGGAATCCTGAACACTCGACCGTCTCAAAAACCGGGCCTGCGCCCGCGAACAAAACGATGGCTAGGCTCACCACCAGGAGCACCGGAGAAAGCCCGATCAGCAAAACCAATCCGATCAGGTTAGTGTAGATCGCCTGAATGGCCAAAGTGCGGCTTTCAGGGGATAAGGATGGGGAAAGAAGCAGATCCACCGGCTGCGATCCGCGGCAATAAATGCGCTGCAGTTGGGACTCGTACAGGCCTGGTGTGGTCCGGACCATCACTCCGCGCAAGCGTTGGGCCAGAAGAATGGAAGGAGAAACGCTCGCGGCTGAGGTATCGCTTACCAGGATGTACGCGGGACGCTTGCGCTCGATCACCTCTTCGAACCGGCTGTCGTCACCCAGATAGGGAATCCCCGCCGGACAGGCGGATGCCTCCCCCACCATCCCCAGCACTGGCTGGCCAAGCGAGCCGGCCAGCTGTTGGGTGAGTGGATCGAATCCCACCATCAGCGTTCCCTTCGGTGAACCATCGCTCGCGGCGTTAAACCAACGGCGGGCGACGGTGAGAAATATCGCGGCCACGAACACACCAGCCACAATCAGAAAGAGACTGCGCGTCAAGAGCGCGAAGTAATTCAGCAATGCTTGAGCGATCAGATCCAAGCCGGTGCCAACCAGCAGCAGATCCAAGAAGTGCACATCGCCGCTGGCTTCGAGTAGCTCAAAACCCACCCAGACCGTGCACACATCGGTCACAAAGCCGAGCAGAACCTCATCGGACGTGAGGTAGCTGTAATTGTCGGGATAAAAGACACCGTACGCAATAATGGCTACGGCAAACCCC
>Ga0207694_10001931_pt1 | contig 17167 bp, 11 predicted proteins | sample KBSC34metaG_FD_184353 | JGI IMG/M metagenome (GOLD analysis project Ga0207694, IMG submission 184353) | Corn rhizosphere microbial communities from Kellogg Biological Station, Michigan, USA - KBS C3-4 metaG (SPAdes) (version 2) | ecosystem: Host-associated > Plants > Roots > Rhizosphere > Soil... | reverse complement strand
AATTCGCGGCCTCGCGGCGCAATTGGTCGAGGCCGCGCCACTCGGCGACCAGCGCCGCGAGCCTGGTCGAATTGACCGCCATCAGCGCCCGGCGCTGGCGCAACAGAATTTCGGCGGCGAACTCTATTTCAGCGATGGCTTCGTGGGCGCCGCCGGCTGCGAGCGGCACGCCGTTCTCATGTGCCAGGCGTTTCACGATCTCGCCGAAAAGTCTCGCTTGTACCTGTTCGATCGTTTCCGATCGCATCATGGCTCTCCTTATGGGGTTCACTGAGCGGTGCAGGGGAATGCGGCGGCGTCACTCAGCCGCATGTGGGTGTCGGCCCGCCAGTTGCGCCAGGCAGACTGGAAAGTGGCATCGGGGTGGGCCAGCCGGGCGTAGAGCCGCCGCCAGGCCTTTAGATGCCGTTCCCAGTCGCCTGATACAGACCGGCGGGCCATGGCGCCCATCAAGGTGAGATCGGCGCCGCTCAACCCCGTAATGGCGGTGGCAAGCCGGTCAGCGTCATCGGGGGGAACGAGAACCCCGTACCGGCGGTCGACTTGCTCGATCAGCCCGTCAACACTCGAGGCGATGACCGGCCGGCCGGCCATGCGGGCTTCTGCCGCCACCAGCCCATAGGCCTCCCAGCGGGAGGGAATGACGACGGCGTCGGCTTCGGCGAGCAATGTGGCGGGTTCCGCTACCGGTCCTCGGATCTCGATATTCGACGCGCCGGCGGCGAGATCGCGGAGCGCGCTTTCCATCGGCCCGTAGCCTGCCAGGGTCAGCTTCGCGAGGCGTGGCGGGATCTGCTTCATTGCCGCGATCAGGGTTTCGAATCCTTTCTGCGGAGCATAGCGGCCATAGGCGACGAGGCGCAGCGGACCCTCGTGTGGCGCGGGCAGCGGCAGCGCCGCCATGGCGGGATAGTCCAGCGCCTGGGGCACGATCGCGATCTTGCCCTCCGGCGCCAGTCCGTTTTCGATCAACCAGCGTCCTTGGGCGTGCGAGACGGCAACGATGCCATCGCAAAAGCCGTAGGCCAGCCGGAGCATCCGCTGGAAACGGTCGGGCTTCGGCACGCAGCAGGCTTCATAACGCTCTGTGTAGGTGTGCTCGACCAGAATGATCGGCTTGCCGGCGAACCGCGCGCGCAGCGATGCCAGGAAAGGCAGCTTCGACCAGGCCGCGGTCAGGTGGATCACCGCCACATCCGCGTTCAGATGGGGTGCAAGGCGGTATTTCGACGACAGGACGATCTTCTCATGCTCCCAGGCCGACAGCTCCGGCAGCTGGGCGTCGAGCAGCCGGTTGATGCCGCCGAGTGCGGGATCGTCGAGCAGGTGAACGACCTTCATGATTACTTACCCGCCGAGGATGGCCGGGCGTCCGTATGGGTCCAGTCGGCCACGGCGCGCAGGAGCAGGCTGGCCGCCAGCGTGGTCGCGGTCTTGAGCGGGCTGACCAGCGCGAGCATCGGCCAGGTCTTCAGTGCCTCGACGATGAGAGGCACGGCGAGCCCGGTGTCGCGGAGCTGCACTGCGCGGCGGGCGAGGTAGCGCAGCTCGCGGGCACGCGCCTCGGCTTCGTGCGCAGCGATGAAGTCGGGCGCAAAGGCCGCGATCTTGTCGCACACCTCCTCCCAGCTCTCGAGCTGCCGGATGATGTCGGCGGACAGGCCGCTGGAATTGATGCGGTAATAGGTGAGGTCGCCTCGAATGCCCTCGAACGCATAGCGGCTGGTCAGCGCCGTGCGTGTCCAGCACTCGACATCCTCGGAGCGGCGCAGCGTCTCGTCGAAATACCATTCGCGGTCGCCGGCGACGGGGCGATAGGCGATCTCGTCGAACACCGCGCGGCGGAAGACCGGGACGGAGCCGTTCTTGACCGTCTGGCCGCAAAAGACCTGGCGCGCTGTCGCCATGCCAAGGACCGGGCGCTGGCGGATGCCCATGTCATGGCCCGCCTCGTCGATCAGGATTGACCCTGCGTAGCTGACGCCGACTTGTGGTCTGCTTTCGAGATGGGCGACGTGACGGGCAAGTTTCTCAGCGTGCCAGAAGTCGTCGGCGTCCAGCAGCGCGATATATCGGCCACGCGCGGCGGCGATGCCGGTGTTGCGTGCCCCGGCCAGGCCGCGATTCTTCTGCTCGATGATCCGGGTGCGCTGATCGGCGAGACGCCGGCAAATCTCGATGCTGCGGTCTTGCCCGCCGTCATCGACGATGATGAGCTCGAAGTCCTGGAAGGTCTGTGCCTGGACGGAGGCGATGGCCGCCTCGACGAAGCGCTCGACGTTATAGACGGGGATGATGACGCTGACTGTGGGCATGTCGGTTCTCCTCAACGGCTGACGATCGCGCGCGAGGCGGCTGGCAGCAGGCTGGCCGCGGCCACGCCGGCGGCCGTCAGAATGGTGCGCACGGGATCGGCGAGCAGCAGGCGCGGCCCGGCCGCGCGCCAGGCCTGGGCGAGATAGTCGGCGGCCTCGGCCGCGGACCTTCCGGTGCGCAAAGCGCGCCGGGCGAGATAGCGGTCGAACAGCGCGGTCGCGTATTTCCGTTCGCGCTCGACCGTCATGGGCGCATAGGCCGCGGCGCACGCGATCATCCGTTCCCATCCCGCCTGCATGCTCTTGAGGTCGGCTGACAGGCCCGAGGGAGAAGTGCGATAATCGACCAGGGGCGCGTCGACGCCGGCTGCCGTCCAGTCGGTCATCGCCAGCACCCGGACCAGCCACTCCTGATCCTCCGCATGGCGAAGCTCGGTGTCGAAACCGCCGACTGCATCGAAGACCACCCGGCGGGCCGCCAGGTTGGAGGTGGTGCACAGGGGATTTTCGCCCAGCGCGTCGGCCAGCCGGATGCGCTTACGCCTGGCCGAGATACGGCCGGCCTTGGTCATCGCCGGATCGAAGAAGCGCACGCGGCCGAATGAGACGCCCAGCTTGGGATGCTCGGCAAAGCGCTTGCGGTGGACCGCGAGCGCGTTCGGCGCCCAGCGGTCGTCGGCGTCCAGAAAGGCGACATAGATGCCATGGGCAAGCGCAATCCCATGGTTGCGCGCTACGGCGGGTCCCTGATTGGGCTGGCTCACCGCCTGGAAGCGTGGATCGGCCTGGGCGAAGCGGCATGCCGTCTCGAACGTGTCGTCGGTCGACCCGTCATCGACCAGGATCAGCTCGAAATCCCGATCGGTCTGGGCCAGCACGCTGGCGATTGCCGCGCAGACGGTTTCGGCCGCGTTGTAGGCGGGCATGACGACCGAGAAGATTGGATGCTGCATCGTGTGCTCCTGAGATACTTTCAGCTTGGGCGTTTCAAGAACCGCGCCAACTGGGTGGTCTGAAATTGTGTAATGAAATCAGCCTATTACGATCGCGCCATTAGGGCCGGCCGGCTGTGCCTTCCTGTTTGCCGCCGCAAAACGGGGCTCCATTGCAATCCGCAACGGCTGGGCGTCGCGCCCGAACCGGGTGCGTCCCCATTTCCGGCCTATGGCGCGCAGCATGAAGGCGAAGAGCTTGGGATCGTCGCAGGGGACATCGGTCTCGGAGCCGGCGGCGGTTTCGGCTCTCCGCTGGGCCAGCCATTCCTGGGGAAACAAGGTGATCAGCCGCTCGCGGTCCGGCTCGATTGCATGGTCGCTTTCGCCGGCGGCGAGCGCCTTGGCAAGATCGGCGCCGACACGATCGCCGAGGTGGCCTACCTGGTTGGGCCGAGGATTGCATTCCAGCAGAAGGGCGCGCCCGGTGGTCTCCTCGATCAGGAAGTCGAAGGCGAGGAAACCGGTCGCGCCCAGCGCCCGCACCATGATGCCGGCGGCGCGCGCCATCTCCGCGTGGGGCCCAAGCTGCACCACGGTACTGGGGCCGGTCGGGGTGATGGTCTGCCGCTTCATTCCGGCAAAGCCGGCAAGCAGCACGCCGTTCCGGGCGACGCAGGAATACATCGCCGGCGTGCCGGCAATGACCTGCTGGACGTCGGTGGCCGTGGCCGCCGGATACCAGTCGCGGTGCAGGATGCGCCGGACCATGCTCTTGAGGGTGGCAAGCCAGCGTCTCGGTGGGCGCATTGCGTCGTGGATGTCCGCGGCGCCGTGGCACAGCGCGATTCCGTTGCCGGCCCAGCTGAAGGATTTCTTGAGATAGACCGGATAACCGATCGTGTCGGCCGCTGTCACGGCCTCCTCGGCGGAGGCGACCGTGCGGCTTAGCGGCGTCGGCACGCCCACCTGATGGGCGAGCGCAATCGTCTCGCTTTTCAGCAGCATCGCGTCGAACCTGTCCGGCCGGCCAAGTGAGTCTACGATGACGGCAAGCGCTTCTGCGTTCAGGCCGCCCGGCGAAGCCCCTTGCCGGACCAATGCCTGGAGCAGAACGACGACCTGCTCGTCGGCCGGCACCACGAGATGGGGGCGCCAGGAAGTGATCGCGTCGCCGATCGATTTCGCCAACCGGAGCGACGAACGCGACCGGCACAGCGGGTAAAATCGGTCGATATAGCGTGTGGCCGCGAGCGGGTTGCGGGCCGGGCACAGGGCTGCGACACGGAAGCCGGCCGCCTCCAGGCAATTGGGAAGGCGCGCCGGGCCCCAGCGGCCTTCCTCGATGGCGACGATCAGAATCCGCCGGGCGCGTCCATCACCGTTATTCATGTTCATGCTCCCTTGATGGTGCGGAGGAAGGCGAGCGACCGCGGCCATGAATCCGCGACCGCAGCCATGTCGGCCGCGACCGTGCCGCCGCCGATCAGCGGTCCGGCAAAGGGCGGCGGATCGGCGATCGAGTGGCCGGCGCCGGGATAGCTGTAATGGACATAGCGGTGGGCGAAGCTGGCCAGCTTGAGCCGGCGGATGGCCTGGCCGCTGCTGAACTCCGCCGTCGTCCCGACGATTCCGGTGTCGGCCGTTCCGGTGACGAACATGATCGGCCCGGCGATGCGCTCGACCGGGATGGCGTACAATTCTTCGAAGCTCGGCTTGGCGGGATCAAGCCACTGCTCTTTCGGCAAGGCGCTGCCCTCAACCTCCCGGCTCTTCCAGGTGAAGGCTGCGACCGCGTTCGGGTCTCCGAAATTGTCCTGCTTGTTCTGCTCGCGCGCGACATAGCAGCGGGGCGCATAGGCGAGCACCGCGTTGATCGCTGGTGTCAGCGCGGCGGCGAGCAGCGCCAGCTCGCCGCCGCGCGACCAGCCGCGCAGGGCGACGAGGCCACCCTCAGGCCTCGCCGTCCGGCGTAGCCATTCGACTGCATCCACCACATATTCGACCGGCAGCAGCCGCAGCCGTTCCGGACGCCCTTCATAATTGTGGGTGGCGAGCGCCAGCGCGGTAAAACCCTCCCGCGCCAGCGCCCGCGCCGGGGCTTCCCAAAGTCCCCCGCCAGCCCCGGCTAAACTCACGACCGCCGGCAGGCCTGTCGGCCGTGCCGGTGAAAACAACCTGCCGACAAGGCCGGCCTCGCGCACGTCTCGTACCGTCATGTCGGTGCCAGATGCGGCGCGATAGACGAAACCGGCGACCGCGGCGCCGGCCAGGCCACCGAGGACCGCGCGGCGGGTCATCCCCGATGCGCTGCGGTCCGCCTCAGACATTTTGCAGCCCTCCGACACGGATTTCCCGGCAAGAACCGAAGATCTGCTGCGATGCACGCAGGACGTAGGCAGTCAGCACGAGCCCCTGAACGGCGAGCACTGCCGCGGCCACCCCGACGATGCCGAAATGAGTTCCGGCCAGCAGCGCCGCTGTCAGCAGCACGGTCAGCGCTGTCTGCCAGCGCAGTTCGATGTCGGGGCGCCCAACGGCGCGCAGAAGCTGGGAGCAGATCATGGCGAAGGGGCGGGGCAGGGCCGACAGGCAGATCAGCACCAGCACCGGGATCGCAGGCGTCCATTTCGCGCCGAACACGAGCGGCACATAGACCGGCGCCAGAACCGCCTGAAGCAGGACCAGCGGTACTACGATGCCGCCGATGGTGAACAGGCTGTGGCGATAACGGGCCAGAAGCTGGGCGCGATTGCCCCGCGCCTCGCACAGATGCGGAAACGCGGCCATGGCGAAGGAGGTGATGAGCCCCAGCGTGATGCCGAGACCGGCATTGAAGGCGAAATAGTAGAGACCGAGCGCTTGCACCCCGAGGAACGCGCCCACGATCAGATTGTCCATGTTCGCCTGCAGCGTCGTCATCATCTCGATGCCGACGACATGACGGCTGAACCGGACGATCTCCCGCCAGCCGGTCAGCGACCAGTCGTGCGTCGGGCGCCAGGCATGGCCGTAGCGGATGCCGATGACCCAGATTGGCGCGACCAGCAGCTTCGGCAGGACGATCGCCCACATGCCGAGCCCCCCGGCCGCGAAGCCCAGCGTCAGGATATTGTCGGCGATCAGCTGAGCGCAGCCCGTCAGCGCGGTCCGCCCCAGCCGATGCTCGCGCTGCATGAAGGCGCCCTGGATCGCGCATAGCGGGGTCGCGATATAGATCAGCCCCATGAGCGCGATCGGGAGCGCCAGCCCGTCATCGTGGTAAAGCCAGGCGAGGGGCAGGGCGGCGAGCACCTGAAGAACAACCAGCGCGCCGCAGGCGATCCAGATCAGGCGATAGGCCGTCTGGGCAACCGTCGCCAGGTCCGCTTCACCGGCGCGCACCACGCTGGCGGCGATGCCGTTGCGTGTGAACAGCGCCACCACCTCGTAAACGGTCAGCACGATCGCGGCGAGGCCATAGTCGGTTGCCGACAGATAGCGGGCCAGCACGACGGTCGTGACCAGCCGTGAAATCCGGATTGCCAGCTGCGCGCCGCCCATCGACGCAAGATTGCGGATGAAGCGGCTGGACAGCTGTTCGCGCAAGAAGTCGTGAAGAGAGGCGGCAAGGCTCGGCATGGTGGTCCTCGAACGGGGTCGCCGACACCGCTTCAAGAACCGCGCCAAATTGCGCTGGCGATAAACAGGTCAGTAAATACAAAGGGTTATGGCGTTGCGCCGAGCCAGGTTGGCATATCGATTTCCCGATATACCGACGCGAAATGCCAGACCGTTGCGTTTTGCAGCGGCAAAAGGAAAAGAAATGGAATTTAAATAAGTTAGATGAAACTGGAGTGCTAATCCAGTCAGAGACTTAGCTATTCTGGCACGGCTTCTGCGTACCCGACCGGACAATTCACCGGGAGGGTAATATGGTTGCTTTATACTCGCATGATCTGGCCGGCGCCGGCTTTCGGGGCGGACAGTCTTCATCCGTTCTTCCAACGGCGAACCTGCTGGGGTTCGAACTCGCCGACACTGACCGCGACAGCGCGATCGACTGGCTGTTGAGCCGACTGCGCCGTGGCCATCGGACGACCCTTGCCTTCCTGAACGCCCATTGCGTGAATGTCGCGGCGCGCGACACGGCCTATCGGGACAGCCTGCGCCATGCCGACGCGCTGTTTCCGGATGGGTCGGGCCTCGCGCTTGCCTCGCGTCTGGCGCGCGGCCGGCCGATCGCCAACCTCAATGGCACCGATCTGGTGCCGCTGCTCTGCGAGCGGCTGGTCCGCTCAGGCCATTCGGTCTTTCTGCTGGGCGCGCGCCCTGGGATTGCGATGCGCGCGGCACATACGCTGCGCCGGCGCTATCCCGGACTCCGCATCGCCGGGATCGGCGACGGTTATTTCTCGGCCGAGGATGAGGATGCGGTGATCGACGGCGTCAACGCCTCTGGCGCCGATGTCGTGATCGTCGCGATGGGGGTGCCCCGCCAGGAGCTTTGGGTCGACCGGGTGCGGTCGCGCCTGGACGCCAAGCTGGTGATGGGCGTGGGCGGCTGCTTCGACTTCCTGTCGGGCCGCATTCCGCGGGCGCCCGCGCTTCTCCGCATGACCGGCATGGAATGGACCTACCGGCTTTATCAGGAGCCGGCGCGCATGTGGCGCCGTTATCTGCTTGGCAACCCGGAATTCGTGCTCCGCGCCTGCGCCGCGGCGGCGGCGATCCGTCTGCGGCCGACCCTGCGCCGGCTGGACGATGCGGCCAAGCGCGCCATCGACCTCGCCGCCTCGGGGCTGGCGCTCGCTATATTGTCTCCGGTGGTGCTCGGCGTCATGGCCGCCATCCGGCTGGAAAGCCCCGGCAGCCCGATCTTCACCCAGATCCGCGTCGGCGAGAACGGCAAGATGTTCAAGATGTACAAGTTCCGCTCGATGTACCGGGATGCCGAGCAGCGTCTGGCCGACATCGCCAAGCTGAATCATCACGGCGCTGACGGCGTGACCTTCAAGATGAAGGACGACCCGCGCATCACCCGCGTCGGACGCCTGCTCCGCCGCAGCTCGATGGACGAGCTGCCGCAGCTCCTGAACATTCTGAAGGGCGACATGTCGCTGGTCGGGCCGCGTCCGCCGCTGCCGAGCGAGGTGATGCGCTATAGCGAGGCCGAGCGGGCTCGGCTGGCCGGCAAGCCGGGGCTGACCTGCCTGTGGCAGATATCCGGCCGCGCCAACCTGCCGTTCGAGCGCCAGGTCGCGCTGGATGTCGATTATCTCCGGCGGCGTAGCCTCCTGCTTGATCTTTCTATTCTCCTGCGAACAATAGGAGCCGTCGTTACCGCACGCGGTGCTTATTGAAATGAGTATCCGCCTCGACTTCCGGCCGAAACGGGCGGATGATCCCGCATCGCGTTTCGCTAGGCTTTATTAGGTGGCCGGGATGCTCAGCAGCGCGCCATTGCTGATCGATCAAAAGCAGCTCGTAACGCTGGCTGGAGAGGTTGGGCCGGCGCTTCCCGCGATCATGGAAACCTTTCGCGGCGAAGTGCGGGATCGCATCATCGCCATGCGGCGGCTTCTGCAAGAGGGCGCCCGCCAGGGTCTTTCCGCAGAGGCTCATTCGATCAAGGGAACCGCCTCTGCGATCGGGCTGTCCAGGCTCTCGCACGACGCGAAGGTCCTGGAACATGGCGCCGGGACGATGAGTGGGGAGGAGATGGCCGCCCAGATTCGGGCGATTCAGCGCTCGTTTTATGAGAGCTGCTCGGCCCTGATGGAGCTTGGGCATCTACCGTCATTGGCCGGCGACGGCGCGCGCTGAGGGCCGTTCAAGTCCAGCCTTCCTTTTTGCGGTAGATCGTCGACGGGCTGATGCCCAATTGCCGCGACGCCCAGTGGATATTCCCGCCGCACAACTCGATCGCCTGCTCGATATAGCGCCGCTCAGCGACCGCAAGCGGTTCGATGGCGTCAGCGGACTGGGCTTCACCGTAGATGGCAGGCGCAGAACGCGCCGCCGCGGTTGGCGGCACGGCGGTCGCCGGCGCCGGGATTTCCGCTGCTGCTTTGCCGCCTTCGCTCATCACCGGCAGCATTTCCATCCCGACAACATCGCCATCATGCATGACGACGATGTTGCGCACCACGTTCTGGAGTTGCCGGACATTGCCTGGCCAGCGGTAGGATTGGAAATACTGCTCCACTTCCGGCGCAAATGCCTTGAAGCGCCGGTTCTCGCTTTCGGCATAAAGCTGGAGGAAATGCCGGCCGATCAGCACGGCATCCAGCCCTCGTTCCCTCAATGGCGGCATATGCAGCGGAACGACGTTCAGCCGGTAATAGAGATCCTCGCGCAACCGCCCCTCGCGCACGGCAGCCTCGGGCGACCGGTTGGTCGCGGCGACGAAACGTATGTCGGCACGCCGGGTCCTGTTCTCGCCGACGCGGTCATAAGTGCCGGTCTGGATGAAGCGCAGCAGCTTTGTCTGAAGCTGCGGGTCCATCTCGCCCAGCTCGTCCAGGAACAACGTGCCACCATCGGCTCGTGCGGCGGCGCCCTCCTGGTCGCTGGTCGCACCGGTGAAGGCGCCTTTGACATGCCCGAAAATCACGCTTTCCATCAGGTCTCTGGGGATAGCGCCACAGTTGAGCGCGACGAATTCCTTCTTCGACCGGGGGCTCAGCTGGTGCAGCGCCTCGGCGGCGATCTCCTTGCCCGTGCCGCTTTCGCCGGTGATGAAGACGCTGGCCGTGCTGCGGGCGGCGGTGTCGATGGTACGGTAAACCTGCTGCATCGGCAGAGACCGCCCGACGAAGCCGCAGAACTCGGCCTTCTCGCTGGTGCGGCGGAAGGTTTCCACCTCACGTTTCAGGTCCGTCGTCGCCAGCGCATTGGTCACTGTCGTCAGCAGGCGCGCAGCCGGGAAGGGCTTCACCAGATAGTCGTAGGCGCCGATGCGCACCGCCTGCACGGCAGTGCCCAGCGATGCATTGGCCGTGACGACGATCACCGAGGGGGGCGACGGCATTGCCCGCGCCTTCTCCAGGATCGTCATGCCGTCCATGTCTGGCAGCTTGAGGTCGAGCAGGATGCAGTCGATCGTGCGTTCGGCCAGGACATCGAGCGCAGTCTTGCCCGTGCTCGCCGTCAGCAGGGCATGTCCGAGCGGCTGAAGCTGCGCCTGATAGGTCATCACAAGCGCGGCGCTGTCCTCGACGATCAGAATCGTCCGGGCGTTGCTCATGACGACGCCTCCACGCTGCTACGGCATGTTTCCAGCTGACCCTGCCAATACGGCAGCCGGATTCCTGGCATTACGGTCCTTTTCCCGCGCTCTAGCCGGCGCGGCGCTCGTCCTGAGAGTCGCTTGTACACCTTCGATGAGGGCACTTTGGTGGTAAGAATACGCCTAACAGCTTGTCGGATAAAAGGGAAAATTGCCGGTCGCGACCGTTGCAAAATGAAACTACTTTCGAATATATGCAGTGCAACATTGTATCTGAACGTAAGTTCAAGAAGCGTGACATTCGTTTACTTTGGAATCCGAATTCCGGTCTGAAACTGCGCCGAAGACAAATCGTGCCGGCTTGATGTATGCTCCGTTCGGAAGACAAACTGACGCCGCCGATGCTTGGACCTACGGCGTGCAATGGCAAAAGCGATGAAAAAGCCGGGGCCGGAAGGAAAAGACGCTTCGGCGCAAGCTGCGCCGGTTATACCCGCGTTGTCGCAGCAGGCGATCAACGACATCCTGGATTATGCCACGGTGTTCCAGCGGGATCTCGATGGCACCATCCTGTTCTGGAACCAGGGCTCCTCCGATATGTACGGCTGGTCGCCCGAGGAGGCTGTGGGGAAAGTTTCGCACGAGTTGCTGCGGACGGTTTTCCCGGAACCATTGGCGGCAATTCAAAAGACGCTCCAGCGTCGACGCATGTGGCAGGGCGAGTTGCGGCACCGCCACAAGGACGGGCGTGAGATCGTCGTCGCCAGCAAATGGATATTGCGCGAGCTTTCCCCGGGTACCGAGCGGGTCGTGGAGATCAACAGCGATGTCACCGATCTCGTCCGGGCCGAGGCCGACCAGGCGCGGCTGGCCGCGGTCGTCGCCTCATCCGAGGCGGCGATCTTCGCCGAGGATCTCAACGGCATCGTGACGAACTGGAACGAGGCAGCGGAAACGATTTTCGGATACCGCGCCGACGAAATCGTCGGCAGGTCGATCAACCTCATTGCCCCGCCGGAACGTCCCAACGAGATGCGTGAGATCACCGAGCGGATAAAGTCCGGGCAACGGATGGGCTATCTGCGAACCGAGCGTATTCGCAAAGACGGGCGGCGCATTACTGTATCGGTGTCGGTTTCGCCGATCCTCGACCGGGCCGGCCAGATTGTCGGCCTATCGAAGATCGTGAACGACGTCACCGCCCTGGCCAGTGCCGAGGCCGACCAGGCGCGGCTGGCGGCGATCGTCGCTTCCTCGGACGCTGCCATTATCAGCAAGGATCTGGACGGCATCGTCACGAGCTGGAACGAGGGCGCCGAGGCTATGCTCGGCTGGCGCGCGGACGAGATCGTCGGCAAACCGATCTCCGTGATCGCCTCTCCCGACCGTCCGGACGAAATGCGCGAGATATTGGAGCGCATAAAGGCAGGAGAGCGCATCGCCTATTTCGAGACCGAGCGCCGGCATAAGAACGGCAGCCCGGTCGCGGTTTCGCTTTCCGTGTCACCGATATTGGACAAAGGCGGGCGGATCGTCGGCGCGTCGAAGATCGCCAACGACATCACGCAGCGGAAGCGATCGGAACGCGAGCTTAGAAAAGTCGATGAGCGTTTCCGCCGGGTCTTCGAGAAAATGCCCCACGCCCTGCTGATGGTGCGAAGCGACGGCCAGGTCGAGGCCGCGAACGCGCACGCGGAAAGCACGTTCGGCTACACGCGTGACGAAATGAGAGGGCTGCCGATCGAGACGCTTGTGCCGGAGCGGTTCCGCGTTCATCACCCGGCTCTGCGAGACGGCTTCCTGCGCAATCCCCATGCCCGGCCGATGGGCTCAGGCCGCGACCTGTTCGCCATGCGGAAAGATGGCAGCGAGTTTCCGGTCGAGATCGGTCTGAACCCCATCCCGTCGGATGATGGCACGATCATCGTGGCATCGATCATCGACCTGACCGAGCGAAAGGCGCGCGACGCCAGCATCCGCGCGGCGCTGGAGGAAAAGGAGGCGGTGCTTCACGATCTGGCTGCCGAAATCGCGGAGCGGGAACGCGTGTCCGAGGCTCTGCGGGTGAGCGAGGAGGATCTGCGCTATTTCTTTGAACTCAGCCCGCAATGGCCCTGGGCCTGCGGTCCTGATGGAATTGTCAATGAGCTCCCGGAACGCTTCGCCCAGTTTTTGGGACTATCGGTCAATGAGGCAGTTAATGATGGCTGGCGGGCACTCAATCACCCGGAAGACCAAGCGAAGATCGACAAGAGCTGGCCGGCGGCACTGAGGACCGGTGAGCCGTACGACCAGGAAATGCGGACCAGGCTGCCGGACGGAGAATATCGCTGGCTGCGCATTCGCGCCTTCTCGCGTAAGGGCGCAGATGGCCGCGTCTTGCGCTGGTACGGCGTGATCGAGGATGTCCATGCCCAGAAGCTGGCCGAATTGGCGCTTGCGGAGAGCGAACGCGATCTTCGAAGCTTCTTCGAACTGAACACCCAGGCGCTATGGGTTACCGATATTGCCGGCAATCTGATCCATGCAAGTCCGCTATACCGCCAGATTGCCCGACTTGGCGAAGAAGCCGTTCGCAAACCGCAATGGGATGTTCTTATTCATCCCGACGATCTGGATGCCTTTGCGGCTGACAGACGGGCCGCTCTTGAAACAGGTGCGGTGCACGATTGCGAAATTCGTATCCTGAACGAAGCGGACGAGTATCGGTGGTTCAGAAGCCGGGTATTTCCAAGGCGAACGCCAGGTGGCGAAATCGATCGCTGGTACGGCGTTACCGAGGACATCCACGATCGCAAGGTCGCGGAACTCGCGCTTAAATCCAGTGAACAGAATCTGCGCGCCTTTTTCGAGCTCAGTCCGCAGGCGCCGTGGATCGGTGACCCCAACGGCACGCCGATCGAGGTCAGCCCGCAAATGCGGAAGATGGTGCGCTTCTTCACGGGCCCCAAAGGCCGCGCCGCGTGGCCCGAACTGGTCCATCCGGACGACTTCGACGAGGTCGAGAAAGCCTGGGGCGTCAGCCTGTCGACCGGGGACCTGCTCGACCGCGAATATCGGATCAAGACCCCGGCCGGCGACTTCCGCTGGTTCCGTACCCGCGCTTTCTCGCAGAAGGATGCCGACGGGAAGATACAGCGCTGGTTCGGCGTGATGGAGGATATCCACGAGCACAAGCTTGCCCAGACCGCGCTCAAGGACAGCGAGGAGCGGTTCCGGCGAATCTACGAGGAAAGCCCGCTGGGCATCGTGCTTCTGCGCGCCGACAATACGCATATCGTCGAGATCAATCCCGCCGCGGCCCGATCGTTGGGGTTGGAGCCGCATGAGGCGGTCGGCCGGACGTTCCCCGAAATTCTGCAACCGGCCGACAGCGCTGCTGCGGCGGCCTTGCAGGCTGGGCCGATCGACCGGCAATGGACGACGATGGAGCGGAACTTCGTCGCGAAATCAGGCAAGTCGATCTCGGCCCGCATCCGCATCAGCCTGCTGCCGCATGTCGATGGCCAGCCCGACATGATCCTCGGCGTGTCGGAGGACATCACCGGCCAGCGCCAGGCGGAGGCGGCGCTGGCGCAGGCTCAGAAGATGGAGGCGGTCGGCCAGCTCACCGGCGGCATCGCGCACGATTTCAACAACCTGCTCAGCGTCGTCATCGGCAATCTGGACATGCTGCGGAGCATGAAGGGGGCGGACGACGATGTGCAGGACCTCGGCGGAGAGGCAATGTCGGCGGCCTTGCGCGGCGCCGATCTGGTTCGCCGGCTGCTGGCCTTCGCGCGCAAGCAACCGCTTCAGCCGACCAAGTTCGATGTGAACGAGGCGGTGACCAGCATCTTGAAGCTGCTCGGCCGCATCCTCGGCGAGGATATCGAAATATCGACCATGCTGGGGATGAATATCTGGCCGGTCATTGCCGATCAGGCGCAGCTTGAGACCGCCCTCGCCAATCTGGCGACGAACGCCCGCGACGCCATGCCGGGTGGCGGCGCGCTCACGATCGCGACCGCGAACCGCCATTTGGACGGGGACTACACCGCGCAGCATCCGGAGTTGAATCCCGGCGACTATGTGATGATCGAGGTGACCGACAGCGGCATCGGTATGCCGCCGGAAATCCTGGCGCAAATATTCGAACCTTTCTTCACAACGAAGGAGCGCGGGAAGGGGTCGGGCCTCGGTCTCAGTATGCTCTTCGGTTATGTGAAGCAGTCCGGCGGGCATGTGAATGTCTATAGCGAGCCCGGAAAGGGGACGACCTTCCGGCTGTATCTGCCGCGCGCTACCGAGGGTGCGGAAGCCGCGCCGTCCGTCGTGCCGACGAGCGACATGGCCTTCGGCAGGGGAGAAACCATCCTGGTGGTGGAGGACAGCGCGGCGCTGCGGCGGATCGTGGTGCGACAGCTCAAGGACCTCGGCTATCGCGTGGTCGAGGCGGCTGACGGCGCCGAGGCTCTCGATATGCTGAAGCGGGAAGCGGTGGACCTGCTGTTCACCGATATCGTTATGCCGGGAAAAATGGACGGCTTCGCGCTGGCCCAGGCGGCTAAGGAGCGTTGGCCTTCGGTCAAGGTGCTGCTGACCTCGGGCTTCCCGGAAACCAAGCTATCGGACCAGTATGAATTGGCAGGGTACCGCCTGCTCAGCAAACCGTATCTCAAAGAGGAGCTAGCGCGATTACTGCGTGCAACGCTCGATTGAGCGGTCAGCCCGCCGGCGGCATCGCTCCGCTGAGCACCGATTCGACAAGGTCTGTTAATTCCGCCGCCATGAACGGCTTTGCCAAAGCAGCATTCGCCCCCATCCGCGTGGCGACCTTCAGGTAGCCGAGCCCGATATCGACCCCGCCACCGGAGACGGCGATGATCCCGACATCCTTATCCACCTTGCGGATATCGAGGATCGTTCCGATCCCCTCCTTATCCGGCATGACGATGTCGGTGATGACCAGTTGCGGCTGGCGCTCGGCAAACAGTTTTAATCCCCGGCCGCCGTCGTCCGCCTCAATAACCTCATGTCCGGCGGCTTCGAGAATGCGCCGTGTCATCCGTCGCACCGAGGCGTCGTCGTCGATCATCAGGATCAAGGCCATAATATTATGCCCCGGATTACGCTATCCGCTCGAATAGCGTTTTCGAATATAACCTGAATTTAAAATAGCTGCGTTAGAATGCCAATAGTCGCAAAATAAGCCGTTATATAGCGCAGCACCGTTGCATACTGCAACGGTTATTCTTGTGGAAGCATGGCCGTGATTTCCGATATTACCGTGACGGGACCGGCCTCCAATTAGAGAATATCTAGAATAATCTTTATGTTTCATCGTGATAGAAACCGTAATTCTATATCAGCTGCCCAGGTCAAACCTTCTGGCATGTGAACTGCACCTCAGCCTCTGAGCGAAATGCGTCTGCTCGGACGACAAGGGGGCGAAACATGATGTCGGTTCTTGGCTGCTTCGGCGGTTCATACGATTTTCGACTGGTCGCCCTGGCGGGATTCATCTGTGTCGTTGCGTGTTTCACAACCGCCGATCTCCTCTCGCGCGCGCAGATGAATGCCGGCGGGCGGCGGTATCCTTGGCTGGTCTTCGCCGCGATCGTCTTCGGGAGTGGCGTCTGGGCGCTCCATTTCATCGCGATGATGGCTTACATGCCCGGTTTGCGGATCAGCTACGACCTGATCCACACCGGAACCTCGATCCTGGTTGCAATCATGGGCGGCACGCTGTCGTTCGCCGTCTGGACGCGCCTGGGACGTGGACCAGCCGCTATCGTGCTAGGGGCCGCTTGCCTGGCCGGCGCGATCGGCGGCATGCATTACGACGGTGTGTCCGCCATGCGGGTATCGGCGGTGGTTCGGCTGGATTCCACCCGCGTGGCGCTGTCGATCCTGTTCGCCTTTGTCGTGGGCATTCTGTTCCTGGTCCGCGCCGGCAACCTCAAATCCGTCCGTCGCCGGATCGAGGCAGCGTGCTACCTCGGCGTCGGCGTGCTGGGTCTGCATTTCATCGGTATGTCGGCGCTGACCATGCTTCCGGGCCTCGGCGTGGCGAGCGGCGCGATTATCACCTCGAATATGCTGGCGGTCGCGGTGGGATCGGTGAGCGTGGCCATCGTGCTATGCGGGATGGTCGGCGCGATGACCGATCGCCGGCTCGCAGGCCGGGCCGAACTGGAAAGCCAGCGGCTGAAGCAGCTCGCCGATGCAAGCTTCGAAGGCATCGTCATTCATTGCGACGGCGTGGTTCAGGATTGCAACCGGGCCTTCGCCCGCATGGTCGGCCGGCCTGTCGATGAGCTGATAGGGCGGCCCGCGCTCGATTTCGTCGCCCGGAAGGACCTTCCCCGCATCCGTGCACGCCTGGACGACCATCGTAGCGGCGGCCGGATCGAATTCGATTTCGACGTGCCCGGCGGCCCGCCCCGTCCAGTGGAAGTGCTCTCCCGGCCGATCGAATTTCGTGGCCGCAGAGGCTTCGTCTCGGCGGTCCGCGACCTGACCGAACGCAAGCGTGCCGAACAGAAAATCCGTCATCTCGCCCATCACGATCCCCTGACCGACCTCTGCAACCGCCGGGCTCTCGCCGATCGCCTGACGCAGATGATTGCCCTGGCCGAACGGTCGGGCCGGCAGCTGGCTGTGCTTTATCTCGATCTCGACCGCTTCAAGCCGGTGAACGACCTGCTGGGCCATGCTGCCGGCGACGC
>Ga0207694_10001929_pt1 | contig 17169 bp, 18 predicted proteins | sample KBSC34metaG_FD_184353 | JGI IMG/M metagenome (GOLD analysis project Ga0207694, IMG submission 184353) | Corn rhizosphere microbial communities from Kellogg Biological Station, Michigan, USA - KBS C3-4 metaG (SPAdes) (version 2) | ecosystem: Host-associated > Plants > Roots > Rhizosphere > Soil... | reverse complement strand
AGCGATAGACCATCCACTGAGCCCGCCGCCCCAGGAGGTGGCCAACACAGGCGCCGGTGAATGGCCCCGAGCGAATCACCAGCGCTGGGCTCAGTTCACCCCGGCGCACGTGACGACCGAATTGGACGCCAGGCCCGGCCTGCACAAGTTCCACTCGGATTACGGCGACACATATATCTGGGGCTTCAATGGTGTCTATCCAGGTCCAACGATCCTGAACAGATACGGCAAACCAACCATCGTTCGCTTCAGGAACAGCACGCCGCCGGCTGGCGATAACACGTTTGGCCACCCCGAGATTACGATCCACTTACACAACGGGCACCATGGTTCGGAAAGCGACGGTTTCGCGGGCGATTTCTTCCCGAGCGGACGCTGGAAAGACAATCTCTATCCGAATTGCTACGCCGGCCTTGACACGTTTGGCGGCAATGGCGATACACGGGAAAAGATGGGTTCCTTCTGGTACCACGATCACCGTGCAGAGAAAACCCTCAACAACAACGTTATGGGCCTGAACGGAATGTTCTTCGTCTATGACGAAACCGATCCGGGCCATGAGCATCCGTCAGCAGGATCGTTACGACTGCCGGGATACTATGGTGTCACTGACTTTCCACTGATCCTTACCGAGAAGAGGTTCTGTGCCACGAGTGGCGGCCGAACTGAAATGGTCAATGCCGCCGGTGGTGACAAGTGGATCGTCAACGGAAAGATTCAGCCGAGGCTGACGGTCAGGAGGAGAAAATACCGGTTCCGCATTCTCTCTACCGGACCGACAACGGCTCAATGGGACCTTAGGCTCTTCGGTCCGACGGGCAACCAGGACACGATGACGGTGATCGCCACTGATGCCAATTTCCTCGAGCATCCGGTTCCGGTCGATGCCAGCCCCGCAAATGCAGGCAACAGCAACTCCATCGTGGGAACCACGATTGTAGTTCCGGGCGCAATTCGCGTGAACGTCGCTGAGCGCTACGACGTGATCATCGACTTCACAAACTACAACCCGGGCGATAAGGTGTATCTCACAGACGCCAGGATCATGAGTGTCAACAACGTCGGCACTGCTCCAAACACGCCGCCGGCGGACTTTACCTTGACAAACATCGACATCGGAAACGTCATCCTGCGGTTTGACGTGGTAAACCGAGAGACCTGGTTCCCGGCCGATACACCGCCGATTCCAGAGACCCTCTGCACATTTCCACCGATATGTACGCCAGACACCACGTTCACATGGAACTTTACTCGCGACCCGGCGGGATCGGTCCCACGGTTGTTCAGGATTAACAATCGTGTCTTCGACCCCAATGTGCCGCAGCATTGCATTCTCAAGGGAACCTGCGAAGAGTGGTTCATCAACAACAACACTCCTAACGCAGACGGACCTACCAACTGGGCGCACCCTGTGCATATTCACTTCGAGGAATTTCGAATCCTGAAGCGATTTGCGATCATCGGCGGCGTATTTCAGGAAGTCCCGGTGACTCCGCTATCGCGGGGAAGGAAAGACGTAACCAAGGTGGAGCCGGGAGAGGCCGCGTTGATCAGGATGAACTTCCGAGACTATGTCGGCAGATATCTGATCCATTGTCACAACATGGGCCACGAAGATGCATTCATGATGGTGCATTGGGAAATTGTGCCTGACGCGGCAGCCAAGGCAGCGTGCGACGCCTTGATTGTCCAGAGTCGTAAGGAGTTCGAAGCCAAGCTCCGGAATGAGGAGGTGTCGTAATGGATAGAAGATCAATGTTGAGCAAAGTGTTCACGCCGCATCGTTATTCGCAGGGCGCTGCGAAGTTCACAAATGCGTTGCTTCGAACACAAGACAACAAAGAGGTCAGGTTCTACGACGATCTGATCAAAGGCAAGCAATGCGTGATCAATTTGATGTATGCCGAATGTCACGGCGCTTGCCCTCTGGTGACGACGGTTCTGAAACGAACCTATCGTGACCTGAAAGATCGCATGGGTAAAGACCTCTTCTTTTACTCAATCTCGGTAAAACCACAGGACGACTCGCCGGCCGCGTTGAAGCACTATGCCCAGATGCGGAAGGCCGATCTGCCTGGCTGGTATTTCCTGACCGGAGACGCATACGACATCGAGACGATCCGCTTCCGGCTCTTCAATATGGGCCATATCGGGGTCGACAGTGATTTCGCTATGCACTCCGGCACATTCCGTATTGTCAATGATGCCACCAACTATTGGGGTCACGCCGGGGCGTTTGCGAGTCAGGCAAATATTCTGCAGCGCATCTCCTGGGCCGATCCTTATAAGACACCGGCAGAATGGGATGTGTACGCTCAGAAACTTCAGGCTCAGATCGATAAGGACGTCAAGAAGTACGGCTACCGCCAAGGCTTCTGAGTTTAGGCTTTCTCTGTGCAACCTCTGTGTTCTCTGTGTCTCTGTGGTTGTTATTACCGCAGGGTTTCAAAACCACAGAAACACAGAGGACACAGAGGGAGCACAGAGGAGTACATCATGAAAATAACCGCCATAATCTCGCTACTGGCTATGATGCTTCTGGGTTCTACCGCTACTGCGTTGGCCCAGGAAAAGAAGAGTTGTTCTTTCGACATCGTCGGAACATGGAAAGCCCAGGTGTCACCCACCGAAGCAATCCTTTATCAATTTGATTCCAAGGGCGCCGTGACTGTTCTTTCAGCTCGGGAACAAGGTGAACCGCAGCAAATCGCCGCCGCTAAATACGAAGTAATCAATGAGCTCGGCAAACCTGACTCGGTTTCGTTTACTGCTTCCGGCAAGAACCGGATATTTGGATCCATCAAAAAGTTGATGAAGCTCGTCAGCTATGACGACACTTCAATCACTTGCGCAATACCGGGCTCCGGAACCGTGCGGTGGACCAGAGTCGACCCCGACCGATATTTCATGGTGCTCACGGCACGCAAGGAAGTGTTCTACGATAAGACTGGCTTTGCGTTTCCCATGGTTATCAAGCTGGCCGGGGGAGTTCCCACCATCGACGCCTTCGGTGTTTACCCGGCGAAGGACGGCAGAGGCTTTGGCGCCGTTCCTCCCGACGTATACAAAAAATATTTCGGAGAGGCGCGCAACGACTCGGAAACCATACTGCGTGTGGAAATCAACTCCCGCCAGTATGAAAGAGCGTTGAAGGTCATCAAGGAGTGGGAACGACGTGACCGTGAAGGCGCACTGTTGTACACCACTGCGGCAGAGACTTTAGACGATCCTACCTGGCTCAATAACATCCTGGTCGTCAGGGCGGTTGCAGAATCCCTCAACCAGTGCTCGGACGATTTCAGTATGTATTCACTCAATTACGTTGTTGCGGACGATTGGATCAGCCTCCAGGTAAGTTCCGCGTTTGTTCCTTTCTATTACTTCAAGGAGCTCAGGAAGCGGAATGAAGCGCGACATATCCCCGATCAGAAGTTCCAGGAACTCGTGCATCTGCCGAGCGTGGCTAGTCGATAGTCTGAACTGAAGCAGGTCTCCCCCGCTTACATTCAAACATAAAGGGGAGGGATACGAACTTGAGGTTTGAAAGTCAGAAACAGCGAGACATGAGACGCTTTCTCTTAATGGCGATGATGGTGTTGGTCGGGTTCGGTTCCCATCTGGTGCTGCGCGCACAAACTCCGACTGCGCCTGACGAGAAGCGCCCGGTTCAACCAAAAAAACGTGGTGGGATCTTCACCATGTATGTCCACGATCCGCTGGCCCGTACGATGTGTTTTAGTGACGGGAAAGAAGGGTTTGGTTTTGTTGATAATGACTGGCGTAACCGCTGCAGTGATCTTGGTTACATTCTGGCGAGTGGCGGCAGCCTTGCCAGCGGTATCGAGGTTAACCGAGTGGCGGCGATCGTCGATCTCGGCACGCCAGACGAGCTTCGTCAGCGATATGGCTTTGAGGAAGCACCCGGAGGCGCGACTGGTTTCGCATCCCTGCATCTTGCGGGTAACAAAGTCAGGGTCCTCAAGCAAGACATCAGCAAACCCGAATACCAACCGCTGCAAGAGTCAGCCAAACTCTTTGCGGAGCTGGCGCCAAATGTCACCGCGCCAATCAAGCTGGGCCACATTTACCTTGTGCGGATAGCAGACAAAACAGACACAAGTTTCCAGCAGCTCGTGAAGCTGATGGTGATTGCGTTTCGTCCTGAGGAATCGGTGACGCTACGATGGGAGTTGCTCTAATTTTTAGTAGCTCAACCCACCAGCGTACCGGCAACGAAAACTTACTAGCGCTTCCAGAAATCATGGAAGCAAGTTATGAACTTCCATTTTGAAGGAGAACAGGTATGCCACAAGAACAAGATAGAGTAGGCGGAAACAGCCCCGGCGGGACGGGTACGCTCTGTACTGATACGAGCCTTTACAAATGTACCGACAACAAAGTTGAGTACATCGAGCATATAGCCGCAGGGACGCTCTTCCCGAACTTCCCGGGAGGGAACGGCAAAGGCAGTGCAGTGTGGACTAAGCTCACGTTAGCTGCTGACGGCGCCAGAACAACCTTCGACGCTGTCAAGGTAGACAACGTTTAGTGAAACACCACCACCTACCGAACCAGCGGGCACTATTAGAGCGCTTCCTGCTCATGGCGATGAGACGTGAGCAGGAAGCCGCTTGAACCCCACGGTAAGAAATGCCTAAGAAATGCGTCGCTTAAAACTTCCGGCTGCCCTGCTCACCGCCGCATTGATTCTTTCCGGTTCCGCGGTGTACTCTGTGCCTGTAGTTTCCGCAGCACAGAAGGAACGCTCGGCTCATCCTGAGAAGCCGCCACTCAAATTCCACTATGTCTGCCCCATGCACGAAGACATCACCTCGCAAAAACGTGGGACGTGTCCGAAGTGCAAAATGAAACTGGTTAAAAAGCCTGTCCCACAAGAACCGGCTCAGTAGTTTAGTTGCAATGAAGCACTTCAGGCACAGAATCCTTTCGATTGGTGTTCTGTCCTTTTTGTGTCTATTTGTAGCCGCTGAACCGTTTCGCATCGCGAACGCTTCACTCGACAAAGCTGACTCGATGCCCTGCTGCGTTGGCAAAGCAGGACATTGCGAATCGGGAATCGCGGCGAAGAAGGTTCCACCACCCAAAGCGGAGCCGATGTGCGGTTTGCACGGCGCCGAGATGGAAAGCGATGGAATCACCATCATCGCCGAGCCAGTTATTGAATCTCCACACTCACACAGCCAAACTGCTGAAACAGACTCCTCACAACCACGTGCTGAATCACACTCGTTGGGTCAGCCCTGTAACATGGATTGCTCGTCCTGTGCAGCGAGCGCGGCTCGACAACAAAACCGCGAAAAGAGTGTCGTCCAGGCTACTCGGCAACAAGCTTCCTCGGTAACGACACACTCGTTCTACGAGGAACAAGTGCTCCTGTTTTCGTCCAATGAAAACTGGAAGCAAGTCTGCCCCAGGGGACCTCCGTCAATCTCCGCTTAATTCATTTTTAAATCTGATTCAGCCCTCAGGACTCGCACTTTAGTCCGGAGGGGCTCCATCTATTTGCGGAGAAGTCCATGCGAATACCCATTTATGCTGCCCTCTTAGTTTTTATTCTTTGGGGTCTCGGTGCAGCGCAACAAAGCGTCACGTCCGGCACGCTCAGCGGCCGGATTGAAGATGCACAGGGCGCTGTCGTGAGCGGCGTCACGGTGACGGCTACTCACCACGAGACCAACCATCAACTTACAACCACGAGCGACGTGGAAGGGAGATATCGATTCCCTTACCTGCGCACCGGCGATTACGATCTCAAAATCCAGGCTGAAGGCTTTGAATCGGTGACCAAACAGCTCACCGTTCTGGTGGGTCAGGCTCTCGATCTGCCGATCAAGTTGACTGTTGCGGGCGTAACGGCCCAGGTCGACATCGGCGGGACGGATGTGCCGGTTATCGAAACAGTGCGCACACAGATCACTGAAACGATCAGGCCTCGGGAGATCAACGAGTTGCCGCTCAACGGGCGGAATTTTCTCGACCTCGCGCTGCTGATCCCGGGAGTGTCACCAACCAACACCGGGAGTAATCAGCGCTTTGCCGAGACTTCCGCGGTTCCCGGACAAGGCATCTCGATCGCCGGTCAACGAAATCTCTACAACAGTTTCGTCCTCGACGGTGTGTCAGCTAACGACGACGCGGCCGATCTCACGGGTACCTATTACAGCGAGGAAGTGATCGACCAGTTTCAGGTAGTGACTTCCGGCGGTATCGCCGAATTCGGCAGAGCTTCGGGCGGCGTGGTCAATATGCTGACCAAGTCAGGCACGAATGATTGGCACGGCGGCTTGTATGGGTTCTTTCGTAACCAGCGTTTTGACGCGCGTAATCCGATCGCGCCGACAAAGGATCTGCTGACGCAGGCGCAGTATGGTGGCACGATCAGCGGGCCGATTCGGCACGACCGCACGTTCTTCTTCACTAACTTCGAACAGACGCGTCGGAACTATTCCGCCGTCATTACTATCGATCCGACGCTGGTCAACCCTATCAATAATCGTCTGCGCGCTACTAACTATGGCGGTCAATTTATTACCAGTGGCGTGGCGCCGGCGAGTTTTGACACCACCAACTTCTTCGGCCGGATCGATCACAGCATCAATTCGCGCAATCAGCTCAGCGCTCGTTACAGTCTCTACCACATCAATGCCGTCAATTCGCGCAACGTCGGCGGACTGAACGCCGTCAGCCGCGGCACGGGTTTGAATGACACCGATCAGACGGTGCAGGTCAACAACGTGACGACTTTCAATTCCCGCACGCTGAACGAAGCGCGCTTTCAATACACGAACAGTCGTCTCGACGCGCCCGTCAATGACACTGTCGGACCGGCAATCAACATCACGGGAATTGCAAACCTCGGCATCGCGACATTCTCGCCGCAGGCACGCGATATCAACCTACTCGAAGCTGTGGATAACGTCTCGACGCAGCGCGGCGCGCATACGTTGAAAGTGGGCGGTAACTTCCTCTACAACCGCGTCAACATCTTCTTCCCCGGAGCTCTCGAAGGCGTTTACCAGTTCGCATCAACGAGCGCCTTCCTCACCGGCAACTATCAGACATTCCAGCAGGCGTTCGGCGTGCCGAGCCAGCTTCAGTCGAATCCGAATGCGGGCGTGTTTGCGCAGGATGAATGGCGTGTGCGTCCCGACCTGACGATCAATGCCGGGCTTCGTTACGATCTGCAGTTTCTGCCGGATCCAATCCAGACTGATACCGACAACATCTCGCCACGACTCGGCATCGTGTGGGCGCCTGGCGATCGAAAGACGGTCGTTCGCGCGAGCTTCGGCCTCTATTACGATCGCATTCCATTGCGAGCAACCTCGAACGCGCTGCAACGTGATGGTTCGAAGTACATCGTAGTCCAGTTGTCGCCAACACAGTCCGGCGCTCCGGTGTTTCCGAACATCCTATCGGTGCAACCGGCGACGTTGCCGACAAAGCCAAACATCACGCGGATCGATCCGAATATCGAATCCAGTTACAGCCAGCAGGCGAATCTCCAGATCGAGCGTGAGCTGCCGGGCAATGCGGTAGTTTCAGTCGGTTACCTGCACGTGCGCGCGCTGCACCTGATACTTTCGCGAAACGCGAATGTCCCGACAGTTCCGGTGTCAGCAGGTATTCCCAACCTGGGCCGGCCCGATCCGAACTGGGGCAACATCTCGCGTTTTGAGAGCTCGGGAAAGTCGAACTACGACGGCATGGTCGTTTCATACAACCAGCGCGCTACCTCCTGGGCCAGCATGCGCGTCTCTTATACGCTCTCCAAGGCGATTGACGACGCGGGCAACTTCTTCTTTTCGAGCGTGCAAAACAACTTCGATATAAACGACGATCGCGGATTGTCAGACAACGATCAGCGACATCGTCTCGTCGTAAGCGGTTCGCTCGAAGTGCCACAACACAGCAAAGCGACCGGTTTCCAGCGCTTCCTGTGCGGTTTTCAGATGGGTTACATATTCACTTACGCGTCGCGTTTGCCGTTCAACGTGCTGCTGGGAAGCGATCGCAACTTCGATACTAACTTCAACGATCGGCCGGTTGGCGTCGGACGCAATACGGGACGCGGGTTCGACTTCGCATCGCTGGATTTGCGTCTGAGTCGAAAGATCCAGTTGACGGAGCGAGTCGACTTACAGTTGCTGGCTGAAGGCTTCAATGTCCTGAACCACGCGAATTTGGGAGTGCCGAACAACACGTTCGGCTCGGGCGTCCAGCCTTTGCCGAGGTTTGGACAACCGACCGCCGCATTCGATCCGCGGCAGTTTCAATTTGGAATGAAGGTGAGTTTTTAAAGTGAGTTCTCGCGCGGCGACGCAACGGCGCAACGCGTTCTTCATGATTTCGCTGCGTCGTCGCGCCGCTGCGGGAGAAAGATTTTATCTATGTTACTTAAATTACTGATCATCGGTGTCGCCTTGATTGCTCTCGCGGGTTGCAGCCACATCGCCGCAACCCGCGAACCCGTCGCGCCGCCGCAACCGATTCAGATCTCCGCGCCGGGTATCGATGCGGCTGAGCCTGCGACTGCTACAGCCGGTGACGGCACGTTCTACGTCGCGTGGGTCAATCACGACGCCAAGCAAGCCGACGTCATGCTCGCCCATTTCAATAACAAAGCAGAGATGCAGGGCTCGGCCGTGCGCGTGAATCGCCAGCCCGGCGTAGCGACAGCGTGGCGCGGCGATCAACCGAGCGTCGCTGTTGCTTCTGACGGCGCGGTGTACGTTCTTTGGACCGCGCGCGTCGACGCCGGCGACAAACACGGAACCGACATCTACCTCTCAGCCTCGACCGATCGCGGTCAGAGTTTTGCGAGTGAAGTGAAAGTAAACGACGACAAAACTCCGGGCGCGCACGGCATGCACTCGCTTGCAGTGGCAAGAGACGGCCGGATTTACGCCGGGTGGCTCGACGAGCGCAACGTCCACGCGCCCATGCCCTCGACGAAGGCTGAAGGCCATCACATGGAGAGCAATCGCGATCTCTATCTCGCGACATCGACCGACGGCGGCCGTAGTTTCTCCGCGAATCGCAAGGTCGCCTCCGACGCGTGTCCATGTTGTAAAACGTCGCTCGCTGTTGCTGCTGATGGAACGTTGTATGCCGGCTGGCGTCAGGTGCTGCCTGGGAATTATCGTCACATCGCAGTCGCGAGCTCGACGGATGGCGGAACGAAGTTTACTACCCCAGTGATCGTGAGCGACGATCGTTGGATGTTGCAGGGCTGTCCGGTGTCTGGTCCATCGTTGTCGGTGGACAGTGCTTCGAGCAATCTGAAGGTCGTCTGGTTTGCAGCGGGTGAAAACAGCGCGCCGGGACTTTACTTCGCTGAGTCGAAAGATAAAGGTCTGAGCTTCTCACCGCGGCAGTTGCTGTCGCAGGAGACAGTGCGCGGCACACCGGCGCTCGCCACTGGCAGCAAAAGTATGATAGCCGTCTGGCAGAATGGCGATAAGGTAGAGACGAAGATGCGCGATATCGGAACTACCGGATCGGCGTTGAGTGTGGCGGCAAACGCCGAGCTACCAGCAGGCGCGTTCGCAAATGATAGACTGTTCGTCGCCTACATTGCGAAAGAGAAGGAGAAGCGAAGTATATGGCTCTTGCGAGCCGAATAGTCGTCGTCTTTGGAGCACTGTTGTTGCTCAGTGCTTGCGGTGCTCCCCCAACTAACAAACAAACAGCCTCGGCGACACCGAGCGGTCCGGCCGCTGCCGTGCAAACAAACACTTATCACGGCGCCGGGGTTGTCAAAGCTGTCTTTACCAATCCGAAAGCTCCTGCGATCGAGATCGATCACGGCGACATCGACGGTCTCATGCCGGCGATGCAAATGGAATTTCCGGTGACCGATCCGAAGCTCTTGAACGGCATCGCCGTCAACGACCACATCGACTTCACGATCGAGGCCGCCGCGGGCCAGATGAAAGTGGCCGAGATAAAGAAGAAGTAGCCACAAAAAGGCACAAAAAGCACAAAAGCTGAAAATAAGAAGCGTTCATTGAATGAGCGGGGGCAAGCCCCTCTTCCTGACTTGTTTCTATTTGTCGATTCAAGTTTCCATTAGACGATTTGCGCAACTGAGAATAGAACAAGTCAGGAAGAGGGGCTTGCCCCCGCTGGTTGAAAAAGTAACCAGCAACACACTAATACCCCACTAACCTAACTTTCAGCTTTTGTGCTTTTTGTGGCTAAAAATGGGTAGTGCATCAGTTTGAAATTACGCCGAAGGCGTTCGCTAATTTCAGCCCAGGGTTCGAGCTTCGCGAGAACCCTGGGATTAGATCACAAATCTAGTCTTTGAACCCTGAAAGGGTTCGCCCAAAGAGGAACCCTTTCAGGGTTGATCGGGAAACTTAGATGTGTACCCAGGGTTGCGCTACGCTTCAACCCTGGGCTGAAATTAGCGAACGCCTTCGGCGTAATTTTCAAACTGATGGACTACCCTAAAAGATTTACTGCTTTTGCAGGCTCGCGAGTGCCGCCAGCACTTCGTCACTGTGTGGCGCGACTTTCACTTTCTCAAACACCTTCGCGACCTTCCCTTGGGGATCGATGATGAAAGTGTTGCGGGCGGAGAGCTTCGCGCCGTTGTACTCCATGATGGAGCCGTACTGCTCTGAAACCTTCGCATCAGTGTCTGCAAGAAGTTTGAAGTTCAAACCTTCCTTAGCGCAGAACTCCTTGTGCGATTCCGCATTATCAACACTAACGCCGAGAATCACCGTGTTTATGGCTTCATACTTGGCGATGTCGCGTTGGAAGTTGCGCGCTTCGATCGTGCAGCCCTGCGTGAAATCCTTCGGGTAGAAATAGAGCACCACCCACTTACCTTTGAAGTCGCTGAGACTTACCTGCTTGCCTTCGTTTGTCGTCAGATTGAAACCTGGCGCTGCCGCTCCCACTGCCGGCATTTCATTGACAGCGCCAACCCGGTTGCACGCCAGCACCGCCACGATTGCGAACGCCAGAATAAACGCATATTTCTTCATTAAGTAATCCTCCGCCCAAATCAGTTTTGGAAATTTGGACCACTATACAAGTTATTGAGAGTACTGCGCCACGATCGTGTCGCGGATCTGCGCCGGACTCATCTTCTGTTCCTTCTCGAGTTTCAGCGCGAGTAGCGCTTCCCGAACACAGACGTCGCAGTGCGACGCGTGATCGTCCTGGAAGCAACTGTAAAGACTCTTGTGACCGAAACCCTGATCGCAGTGGCAGTAACACGGTAACTGTGCGAGCGTCACCGGGATCTCTCGCGCTGCGTGATACGCATCGCGCGTGATGCCAGTGAACGAGGCGGGATCGAGCGTTGGCCCAAGACTCGACTTGCTCGGCGGCGCTTCAAAATGCGCCGGCATGGTCTTCGCCATCGTTGAATGATCGTGCTGGGGCGGGGCCGGCGTCGTTTGCGTAGTTGGCGTTACCGGCGGCGGCGGATTGGTTTTGGAATTGACCATCAACACCGCTGCGACGACCAGCAGGGTGACGCCTGCAATTAATAGCCAGTTTTTCTTCATTATAGCTTTACTCCTTAATGCGTTCCGTGCATTGATGAGCTCATGTTCATTGGTCCCGGCCGGACTCTCACAAAGACTTTCCACGAAGCCGGATTCGATCCGTAAATCGGATCGAGGATCGACGGCTTCGAATAGAACGTTACGTCACTGCCGATCGCAACCGACGTCTTTTCAGTGTTCCAAATATCTCGCGCGCCGCCGGCTGTGTATGCTCCGATGCGAAACGACGGATGATGGTCAGTGATGCCGAGGCTGATGCGATCGGCATCGCGCAGTATCGAGTTTTTATCCGTCAATTCGAGGCGCGTGTAGAGATAGTTCCGATCGAGAAACTTCACTGTGGATTCTGCCACATATCCGTTCAGGTTGAAAATTTCGCCGCCATGACTCTCGTGGTTGCGGCCCCAGATCAAACTCGACGCCCAGTTGCCTCGCTCGAATGGCTTGTTGTAACTAATCGACGCCGTCGTGCGGCGCACGTCGCCCGGCTCGAGCGCTTCCGGATTGCGCAAAAATCCATGACTCACCTGCATTGACCAGTTGCTGTTGGGCGCGAACCACAACCTGATCGAACGCGAGTTCCACGTATGCGCTTCGAAGTTGTAGCGGTTCTCGTCCGGCTCGCGACCGTTGAAAACAGAGCCTTCCAACTTGAACCAGCGATACGTGAAGCCCGTCGTGACGACGCCGAATGCGATGTGCGTCGAGTCTTGCAAGTGATGCGAAAGCGGCGCGGACGTATTCTCTGACGCTGACGCACGATGCATGAACGCGTTTGGTCCAAGCGCGGGCTCGCCGGGATATCCGGCGTAAACGAACCAGCTCGCACGATCGCCAACCGGCACGGTGTAACTCGCGCTCAGCTCCATGAACAGATCGTGCGGGTGTTGCCGATCGATCAAGGGCTCGTCTTTGTAAGTTTCACCGGTTTGGAAAAGCAGTGGCGAGCCGCCCGGCGGAAACGTGAATGGTTCAGCGCTCAACATGCCGCGCAGCTCGAGTGTTCCCGGGCCCACGCGCCGGATTGCCGAAGGCATAAACCAGTTTGCCGACTCAGCCTTCGTCACACCTCTTGGGCCACCCTGGCTATTGACGCCCGCGACGAGGTTGTAATGAAACATCAACAGCCACTCGCCTGATTGCTTGTGCAGCATCAGCATCGGGCTCGAGTCAGGTTGCCACGACGTGCCCGAGCCCATTATGCGGGCCATCGGCACGAGGTTCGATTCGCGCTGGCCGAGACGAATGAACATCTCGTCGTCGTGCATTACCAAGACGCCGTGGTCCATGTGAGTGGATTCCGGGGAGGACTCCGGGGTGGACTCCGGCGACGCCGCTGGTTTCGGCGGCGGCATCTGATGCCCCTCGTGTTGTGCGTAGACAGGTTTACCCTGCGCGATGACTAGCATCAGCGCAGCAAAAATGATGTATTTCATGGAAAGAATATGAGCCACGGATCACACGGATCCGTGGCTAAACTACTACGTGTTCTTCTTCTTGTTCTTGTCCTTGTTCTTCATGTTGCAGCACTCACCCTTGGCGTCTTTGTCGTGCTTCATCTTCGCGTCATGCTTCATCATGTCGCATGAATCACCACAACAATCATGTTTGGCTTCGGAGCCTTGGGAGTTCGCCTCGCCTTCTTTCTTCATGTCGCACGAGTCGCCAGTGCAACACGAATCCATCTGGCAGCAACTCTCGGTCTTCTTCTTTTGCTCGCCTTGCGAGGGTGTTTGGGCCGCAGCTGCTGAAAATGCAACCAGCAGCAAACCAAGAAGGAGGATCAGAAAAGTATTCTTACGGGGATTCATTGTAGTTCTCCTGTTTTCCAGAGGTTTAATGTTCTGCCGAATTGAGCTCCAGGCAGATCTCTAGATCAGGAAGACACAACAACGTAGGTGGGTTGGGCCGCGATCGGGCCGGAACGGAGCAACGAGGATGTTGTCCGTGTGCGCGATCTGTTTCTCGAAACTGGGTAAAGCGGCGACAGGACCACGTCCGGGATCCGGTACGTGGGTGCTGTTTTTCGAAGTGACAGCAGTCGAGTTCACGACCAACGGGCACTCGTTCATCATTCCGCGCGGAGACGGAACGAAAGAAGGCACACCAGCGACTTGCGAATGCTTCGCATGACAGCTCATGCCCGCGTCAATTACGTTCGCGCTGCTTTTAGCCATCTCCGCGCCCATCGTGCTGTTGGCGCAACCGAACATGCAACCACCAGCCATCCAGAGGGAGACGCTGACCGCCAACAACAGGCGCACCGCTTTGTTCGAGAACAAATCCATTCTTGCGTGCAAGTCTACTCCTCAGCAAACATTCTTGTCGAGGCTTCGATTATTCTCTGCGTCCTCTGCGCCTCTGCGGTTTTCATGCATTTTTGTTTTCTTTTACCGCACAGGACGCAGAGCTTACGCAGAGAAATTCAAATTAGGTCACCGCCATAATTCTGTAACCAGTCGCTTGTTAGCCTAAATCATCGGACCAAGGTTAGTGGGGGAAAATAAAGATGAGTATCGATAAAAACAAGATCATAACTCAGGACGAGATGGACGAACCGGCGCCAATGGATAAGGCAGATCAACGCGCTGAAGCTGAGATGAAGAAACTCGAAGGACAGGCTAAGAAAGACGTCGCAGAGGGGTTACGACAACAAGACGAAGACGATACCGAATAAATCAGCCTTTTTCCGCGAGGGCCAGCGCCTCTTCGATTGCAGCCTTGATTTGGCCGGGCGTGAGGTCAGGTCTGAAACCAATAAAACGCCGGACGATGCGGCCGTCGCGCGCGATCACAAAGCTTTGCGGGATCGAACCGCGCCCCTGCATCAACGTCTGCGCGACTTCGGGTTTGGCCCAGCCGATCTGGTAATCGACTTTGTATTCACGGATAAAGTCGCTCACACTCTGTGCAGACGCTGCCGGGTCTTCAGTCGAGAGTCCAATCATCTCGACGCCGCGACTCTGATACTCCTTGTGAAGTTTGACGAGCTCGGGAGTTTCTATCCGGCATGGACCACACCACGTCGCCCACAAGTTAACCAGCAAAACTTTCCCTGAATAATTTCCGAGCTTGATCGGATCACCGCTGCTGGCTTTGTTTTCCGCATCCAGGATCGGTTGCGGCAATGTCGCTAAAGCAGTTGGGCGAGCAGGCGCTGCGGCGCTGTTGATGTTAGTCGTCGACAATCGATCGGTTGAGTTACAGCTCGACACACCAAACGCGGCAAGCAATCCGAACGCGATCACAGTACACGCCATGCGCAGCGGCGTCCAAAATCTAATCTTATTAACTTCTTTTGTTTGAGACATCGTGAGTACTACTTTACTTCTTTTTACCAAATCTGAACGAGTCGAGAATCACCGGCATCTGACCTTGCGAGCCCACATCTTCCACCGACGACAACTCTCCTGCAAGAGATGTAGTAAGCATATACAAGGTTGCGCCCGTTGTATCCCCTTCGGTTCCTGTCGGCAGAAACACTACTCTTCCCCACAGTTTCAGGTCACCACGTTCAGTACCCTTTGAAAGACCTTCCCACCGAAATTCATAACCCTGCATGGAATTGATCTTCGTTGGTCCTTCGGAGACCTTTTTATACTCCGGAATAGTCTTCGCAAGCGAGTTGCTGTATTGCTCCGCTTTCTGAGGAAAGCTTGCCGAATCGCCCGCGAACGTTCCCGTGCTGGTGTACCAACCCACTGCAAAATTCTCTTGAGTAAAATCCGGCGGCAGTCCGCGATCGACTGCTACGAAGTTTAATGCTCCAGCTACGCCTGACTTAGGATCGAGTTTCCAATTCTTCGGATAATAAAAAGTGAAATCAAAATAATGCTCAGCTAGTTTTCCGTCGAGCTTTGCGTTTGAGCTTTCAAACTTAACCGTGTCCGGTGGCGGTACATAAGTTTCCTCCGGCGCGGGGGTTGGCGTCTCCACGGAAGGTGCGGGCGTCGGTGTGCTCGCGTTTATATTCTCGATTGGACGAGGCGGATTCTTTTCCGCAGCCATCTGGTCCAAACGCGGCTTCACGAAAACGAAGAACACACCGGCCAATGCTCCGCCACTCAGCAGCAAAAACAACAGGATGCCGGCGATGATCCACGGCGCTTTCGACTTCTTCTTCGCCACTGGCGGCGGCAATGGAGCCGATGGGGCTTCGGCCGGCAATGGCGCTGACGGGGGCGACGTAACGACGATTGGCGTTGGTGGCCGAGCTGCTACTTCGCCCGTCGTCCGGTCTGCTGGTGGCTCCACAGCGGGCGGCGGTGGCGGTGGTGGCGGACTGACAGGAGGCGGTGGCGGTGGAGTCGCAGGCCGCGATATGTCGGACGTCGCTGGAGACGTCGTAGTCGGACCAGTCGTTGGACCAGTGTTGCGCGGCGGCAAGGCAACAGTCGCGGGATAGCTCTCGATGATCGTCGCATTTGGATCCGGCAGATCGCGGCTCGTTGGTCGTTCCGCCGTTGTTGCGTTCAGATCCATCGACGTCGCGCGAATCGTCGCATTCGGATCGAAGGTCTGCGGAGCTATCAACAAGCCGCCGTCAAACGTGCAAAACTTCTGACCTTCATCCGGAAACGTACGATTACACTTGGGGCAACTCTTCATACAAAAGACCTCTTAACGGGAATCAGATTCTAGCTGATTTCTCTGTGCAACCTCTGTGTTCTCTGTGTCTCGGCGGTGAGTTTTGCTGCAAATTAGTTAACCACAGAGGCATAGAGAACACAGAGGTTGCACTGAGAAGCATCGTCGGCGCCTAATTAGCTCTCACCCTGGCGAGCTTCTGGGCAGCGCCATTATTGTTTGGATCCAGTTCGAGCGCACGCTGGTACGCGCGAACGGCTTTGTCTTTCTGGTTGGACTTAAGATAGCCGTCGCCGACACCTTCAAAGCCGTAGAGTCCGGCAAGCTGTTTCTTGTCGCCGGCAGCGGCCAGTGTCGAGGCGCGTTCGTAGGCGACTTCAGCGTCACCAAACCGATCCATTCCAAGGTAAGCACGACCTAAAAGATTGAAGGGTTGAAACGCGCGCGTCGCCACCTCTGTCGCCGACTTCAAATAAGGTTCGGCCTCCTGGAATCTTCTGTAAACGATCAGGTAACGTCCCATCAATAACAACGACGTCAGGTTGTTTGAATCGAGCTCAAGGGCTCTCTTTATCACCGGCTCCGATTGCGGCCAAAGCTGCTCGCCCTGAAGCGAGTCAGCAATCAGGTTGAGCGTGGCCGGATCTTTTGCCAGCTCGGTCGCTTTTTCATACAAGGGCGCCGCATCAGCCGACTTGCCTGAGCGATTCAACATGCGCGCAAGGTGCGCATACGCGGCGGCAAACTGTGGATCGAGCTCGATGGCGCGCCGGTATGAATGTTCAGTTTCACTATTCAAAAGACCGCGGGCCTGAAGCGCTACTCCGAGACGGTCCCAACCAACAGCGTTCTTCGGATCGATCTGGACTGAGCGTCGCGCGAACGTTTCCGCATCTGCCAATCGCTTTGCGTTGTCGCCACTCGCACTCGGCTGCACGAGCACCACGCTTAACGCCACGTAGGCGTCGGCATTTGTCGGGGCCCACGCCACTGAATTCCGGTACGCGGCTTCAGCATCGTCCCAACGTTGCTG
>Ga0207694_10001928_pt1 | contig 17173 bp, 15 predicted proteins | sample KBSC34metaG_FD_184353 | JGI IMG/M metagenome (GOLD analysis project Ga0207694, IMG submission 184353) | Corn rhizosphere microbial communities from Kellogg Biological Station, Michigan, USA - KBS C3-4 metaG (SPAdes) (version 2) | ecosystem: Host-associated > Plants > Roots > Rhizosphere > Soil... | reverse complement strand
GCGCTATCGCGCGGACAGAGCGAGGGACGCAAGGCGGCATGGGCCGGTTGTCTCCGTTCAATGCCCGCGACACGGGGCATTCGAGCGTCGCCTCGTCGGGCTCCTCCGTCAAGACGTTTTTCTACTCTTTTCCTGCGTCATACGGCTTTACTGTCATATTTCGACATTCGGCGCACCGTGCTCTGGATGCAGGTCTCCAGGGCCGCCCTGAAAACATATGGGTCAAGAGCTGCGAGTTCGGCCGCCGCGTACTGTAGGAACTGCATGGGGCTCGAAGCCCAAAGCACGGTCGACTGCTGTCCGGCGGCGAAGCTTCTCAGAAGGGTCAGCAGGCCAGACAGACTCGGACGAACCGCGACGTCAGCCTGCAAATGCAGGCACGCCGCCGTCAGGATCAGCCGAGCATCACGCCGAAACGGGCCATGAGGATCCACTTCCCCAAGAAGCGCCTCCGCGACAGCCCGAACGCAGCACACATCGCCAGCATCGCAGGCATGCAGCTCGGCAAGAGGCTGCGGTTGCGGGGGATTACGATCCAAGTGCGCCCTGTCTCAAATCGCTCGGTGGCGCGGGAGACGCCGGACGTATATGGCGAGCGGCGCGCTATACCGGCTTCGCCAGCCGGAACCATGCGTCTCACAACCACGAGTTGATAATACCGGTGAGCGACGAGCCCTCCACCCGTAGTCTTACGGGTTGCCTGCTAAAGGGCGGGCGCGGTGTAGGGCAGTAATCCCTCGGTCAATGCCATCGCCACGGCCTGAACGCGCGTTCGCACGCCGAGCGCCTGGCAGACGGCGGCGAGGTGCTCGTCGATCGTGCGAGGTGAGAGGCCCAAGATATTGCCGATGTCGCCCGAGCTCTTTCCTTGGCGTGACCATTCCAGGCACTCGAGCTGGCGGCTCGTGAGCCGATATCGGGCGACACCCGACGCCGCCTTGATCGCCTCCCGGTCGATCCGCATTGCCGCGAAGAGGAAGGCGGACGTGAGGCAAAGGAGCGCGGCTCGGTATTGACCGTCGATCTCGCGGCCTGGACCGATGGCAATGGCTGCGAAGACTCGGCTATGCGGGGACCGGTGGGGAAACACGTAGCTCTCGGTGAGCCCAAATCCCGTCGCCAGCGCCGCAAAGGCGCGATCGTCATCCGTAATACCGGACCCAGCGACAAGCACCTCGCTGCCGAAAAACGGAGCCGGCGACGAACGCGCGTGGCGGACACGATAGTCGCGCTTGTAGAGTCTGTGTTTGATATAATAGGCCTGCCATGACGGATTTGGATTGCCTGGGAGCAGGCGCTCAGCGTGCGAATGGCCGTCTGAGACCGCTTCGAACACGTTGAAATAGGGCAGCCGAAGTTCGTGAAACGCGGGCTGGAGCACGTCTATCAGTTCCCGCGAGGCGTTCACTTCGTGAGCCCGCGCGGCAGCTCGAAAGACAATGGGTTCGATGGACGGCTCCAAGATCGATGCAACCTAAAGTGCGTCGCGAGACGTAGACTGTACTGGACTCGAGGTCAGCAGTGCAGCGGCGGACACCTTGAGAGCGTGGGCAAGTCGCTCAAGGTTGTCGATCGACAGGTTGGTCTCGCCGCGTTCGACATGACCGATGAACGTTCGGTGCAGTCCCGCCTCGTATGCGAGCGCTTCCTGCGACCAGCCCAGGGCCAGCCTTGCGCGGCGAATATTGGCGGCTGCGACGCGCCGCAATAGTTTGCCGCCACCGGTCATGCGGCGACCTTCCGGGAAGGCCGCTTTTAGATCGACAGCATATACCTAGCATTCCTTACGCTGCCCGTGAGCCTCTGAAGGTCGCTAGCCACCCATGGCGCGAAGTTTCAATCGGTATGCGCTCTGATCATCTTGGTGCGGCGACAGTACGAGGGCAGCGATTCGGGCAGCCTGTGACCCCGTCTGACCCAGCCCAATGGCCGCTCCGACGCATAGTCGGGCACGGTCGCTCGCGCACGCTGCTGGGCTCGCTTTTGCGCGGTCACCACCTCTGCGGAAACGCTCCGCCATTGGAAACAGGGCGCCCAGCCTGGCGTGTCGAGCTTTCCGGCAATCATTGCGTTCCTGGGTCGGGAGCCGTGGCCTGAGCCTCGGACGCAACGAGACTTGCTTCTTGCGGGCAGGGCGTCGGCGCGGGCTCACCATGGAGGAAGCGGCCGCGGCCCTATCCGTTGACCCAAGCACCTATTGGCGATGGGAGGCAGGCCGAAAGGCGCATCGACATCTCGACCGCGAGCGGATTGCCGGTTTCGTCTCAGCTGCTCCAGATGCAGCAACGGTCGCCACAACGAACGTCGCACAACCCCCTGCCTACTTCGATCTCAGCGTGGCGCTTCTCGAGCGTCGATGTGAATTGCGCCTCACTCAGAAGCAGGCGGCGGCGCAGATCGGCGCGCGAACGTCTGGACGTTCATGAAGTGGGAACCCAACCGACATGTCCCTGACGACCGCTTCTACCCAGGCATCATCCGGTTCCTCGGACGCGAGCCTTGGCCGGAGCCACTGACGGTCGCTGACCGTCTGCGCGCTGAGCGACTACGCCAAGGCCTAACCTGCGCCCAGGCAGCGGCGGTTCTACAGGCCCACGACGCCTCGATCGCTGCGTGGGAGCGCGGAGATGGACCGCATCACCAAATTGCGAAGGCCAAGGTCGAAGCCTTTCTGACGGGCGCCACGCGGCCTCGCTAAGACGTGGAAGGCGATGAGGTTCGGTGGTTGCGGGTAATGCCGTGCTACCTGGGTGCTTTCGATGGCTTCCTGACAACGAGGGCCGCCGCATCTCGGACGGCAAGGCCGGGCCCCGTTTCAGGGCGCGGTCGGGCGCAGCTCGATGAGATCGACGTTGACCGCGCGGGGCAGCGTAAGGAGGCCGATAAGGCCCTCCGCCATCAGCTCCGCCGGTGCGGGGTTGGCTCCGTTCATCTCGGCGTGGCCGCTCTTCACCAGGGCGTCCAAGAAGCGCGCGAACTTGGCCTCATCCCAGTCACGACCGATGCTGCCACCGGCGACGGCGCCCGAACGCAGCACGCTTACGCGGATGAGGTCGGGGCGCAGCTCGGCGCGCAGGGCGGCGGTAAAGTGCTCGAGCGCTGCCTTGGTCGCGCCGTACACCGAGAGGTAGGGCATCGGCAGCTTTACGCCCTCCGATGAGATGTTGACGATGTCCGCCCCGGCCGATTTTCGCAGCCATGCGATCGCCGCGCGGCAGGTGTAGATCGGCCCAGCCAGGTTCACCGCGATCTGCGCCTCGACCTCGGCATAGGCGAGATCTTCGATCCTGTTGATGGTGGCGAAGACCGCGTTGTTCACAAGGATGTCGATGCCGCCGAGCGTGCGCCCGGCCTGCTCTATCGCTGCAGCGACCTCGGCTCTGTTGCCGATGTCGCAGCCCACAGCGCAAGCGCCCTCAATGGCCGCAGCCGCCGCCGTCAGCGCGTCCGACGGTCGAGCGAGCAGCGCCACGGCCGCGCCTTCCGCAGCCAGCGCTTCGGCGAGGTGGCGCCCCATGCCGCGGGACGCGCCGGTGACCACAGCCTTCTTGCCTGCAAGACGCATTGCCTTCCTCCCTCCCGGGTCGCGCCTCAGAGATCGGCGCCTGCAATTCCATACAGCTCGTACAATGATATTGACATTCATGTCAGCATTGTGCTGTCTAGCTGTCGAAGGACGCTCAAACATATCGTGAGAATTAGGGGGCAGAGATGGTCGGAAAAGGTGCTTTGCTGAGCACGTGCGCAGCGGCTGTGATAGTTGCGGGAAGCCTTGCGGCGGGCGCTGCAAAGGCAGCTGCCCCAGAGGTGGCGGGTACCCCACCGGCACCGCAAAGCGCCATCGGTGAGGTGGTGGTGACCGCCCGAAAGCAGTCTGAGAACTTGCAGCGCGTGCCCGTGGCCGTGACCAGCTTTTCAGGCGGCCAGCTTACCCAAGTGGGCGTGCGTCAAACGACCGATCTGCAGAGGGTGGTGCCTGGCCTGACGGTCGGCTTTGCCGGTATCAACCAAAACAACAGCGAGCCGAGTGCGGCGGTTTTCAGCCTTCGCGGCCAGAGCGCCGGGGACGTGCTGCTGACCCTGAGCCAGCCGGTCGGCGTCTATGAAGACAGCGCGAACGTGCCCCACCCGGACGGCCTCAACGGGGCCTTCTTCGACATCCAGCGGGTCGAGGTGCTGAAGGGACCGCAAGGCACGCTCTATGGCCGCAACACCACCGGCGGGGCGGTCAACATCATCACGCGTGGGGCCGACTACACCGGCGTTCACGGCTTCCTCGGCGGCGAGGTCGGCAACTTCGACGACTGGAAGCTCAACGGCGCAATCAACCTGCCGATCATCGATCACGTGCTCGCCGCCCGTATCGCATATCAGCATTGGAACCGGCGCGGCATCGGGACCGATATCGTCACAGGCCAGCACCCCGGATTCGACCACAATGACAACTTGGTGCGACTCTCCCTAAGGTTCGATCCCATTGCTTCCTTCACCTCGACCACGAAGGTGGAATATGTGAACCTCGACCAGGTCGGTAATCTGCAGAAACTCGTCGGGATCTCGACGCCAGTCTCGTTCGCCGCCGTCGAGGCGGCTATGGAAGGAGGGGCGCTGACACCCTGGCTAAATAATACCAACATCTTCCAGACCGGCGGCGAAGCCCACCTGTCCTCCAAGGTGCGGACCTGGCACTTCGTGGAGGACATGACCTGGAACATCACCAGCGACGTCAGGCTGCGCTCAATCACCGGCTACCACGCGGTATCGGACTTCTCGCTCACCGACATTGACGAGACTCCGTTCCAGATCATCGAGACCGGCGCCGGGATTTCCGGGCCGCAACCGATCGTCAACGGGCCTTACACCCACCCCCAGATGCCTGAGGACGTCTATCACTCAATTACGCAGGAATTTAACCTGACCGGGCACGCCTTCGGGCGGGTCGATTGGCTGGTCGGCGGCTACACCAGCTGGGAGAACGGCTATGGCGGTTCGCCATCTATCGCGTTCGGAAAGCTCCAGCAGGGCCTTGTCGGCACCACCTCCATGTCCATCGGCGAGAACACCAACACCTGGGCCGTCTTCACCCAGGACGAGGTGCACATTCTGGACAACCTCTCGCTGACGCTCGGCGTCCGCTACACTCAGGAGCACATCGACAACGCCTCGCAGCCGTTCAACTGGCTCAAGGGGCAGTACCTGTGCGCAGTGGGCAGCTCTCCAGCGCCCAACAACAATCCGGACCAGTGCCCGGTGATCTCCCAGGCCGAGAATTCGACTGGAGTCTCCTACCTCGTCAGCCTTAACTACCAGGTGACGCCGAACATCCTGACCTACTTTAAGACCTCCCGCGGGTTCCGGGGCGGAGCGTTGCAGTTCCGCGCAGCGGGCTTCCCGCCGGTGAAACCCGAGACGGCCACCGACTATGAACTCGGCTTCAAGGGCGACTTCTTCGAGCACCACCTGCGGACCAATCTGGCCGCGTATCACACTGACTACATCAATAAGCAGGAAAATATCGTAGCGACGGCCTGCGGCTTCCAGATCGTTCCGGCCGGCACGCCCACCTGCGCGGGTGGCATTCTGCCCAACTCTACGACCCTCATCCAGAATGCGGCGACGGCTACGGTGGACGGGTTCGAGGGCGAAATCACCGCCGTGCCAGTCACAGGCTGGAATATCCACGGCTCGGTCACCTACCTGAACGGCAAGTACAAGACGTTCAACCCCGCCTACAACCTCGATAGCGTCGTGGTCAACGCCAGCGGCGCATCGTTCCAGGACCCGAACTGGCGCTTCAACGTCGGCACCCGGATCGAGCGTCCCGTGGGTCCCGGCAGGCTCGCCGGCTCGTTGGACTGGTCGTGGCGGGCACACAACAACCTCACGGTTGTCAACACTTCTCCGTCGTTCAGTCTCGCGTTGCAGCAGCAACTAAACGCCGCCGTGGGTCTCCTTGACGCACGAGTCGACTACACCCTACCCCATTCAGGCCTGACCGTGGCTGTATTCGCCAACAACCTGCTCGACAAGCACTACCAGACTGGCGCAGGGATGCTTAAGGCTCTTGGCATTGCCCTTGCCGCCACCCAGCCACCTCAAATGTTCGGCGTCAGCATCACCAAGACTTTCGGCGGAGGCGAATAGAGGCGGCTCACCGTTATACCGGTCGAGTTCTCGCCCCCATGCCTTTGATCGGGCCCCGAGGCGCTTGGAGCCAGGCTAGCGCACCGTCGCTGATCGATGACCGGCATGGGAGGGGCAGCGGATGAAGGTCGGCTGGATCGGGCTGGGTCAGATGGGCGAGCCCTTCGCGACCAAGGTCGTGGAGGCCGGGCACCAGCTGGTCGGCCACAGCCGCGCCGGAAAGCCGCGCGAGGTCGTGACACGCGCGGGTGGGCGACTGACATCGTCCGTCGCCGAAGCAGTCGCCGGCGCCGAGGTGGTCGGCGTCTGCCTGTTCGACGACGCGCAGGTGCGTGCGGTGCTGACCGACGAAGTGCTGGCGGCGCTCGCGCCCGGCGCGGTGGTAGCGCTGCACAGTACCGGCGTGCCGACCGTGGTCGAAGATCTGGCGGCGCGCGCGCCGGACGGGGTGTCCGTTCTGGACGCTACCTTCAGCGGCACGGCCCAGGACGCCGCGGAGGGCCGCATCCGCCTGTTTGTCGGCGGTGACGAGGCGGTGCTGGAGCGCGCACGGCCGGTTCTGTCGACCTACTGCAACCCGATTATGCACGTAGGCGGCGTCGGCGCGGCGCGGCGCCTGAAGCTGATCAACAACCTGCTCTTCGCGGCGCAGGTTAGCCTCGCGGCGGAGGGCCTGAAGGCCGCCGAACAGATGGGGCTTCCACTGAAGACGGCGGTTCAGGCCCTGCGCATCTCGAGCGGCGGCAGCTTCGCGCTGGAGCCGTTCGAGAACGGCGAGATCGACCACATGCTCGAGCGGCTCGCGCACTATCTCGACAAGGATGTGAGCGCCGCGCGCGCCGCGGCGAAGGAAGAAGGCCTGGACCTGGCCCTGCTCTCGGCGGCGGCGGCGCGCTGGAGCCTCGACTGACATGGGAGGACGCGGTCGCAGCGGAACCATCGCGCACAGAGCATTCGTGACACCGGGGAGGCTGGGAGCGTCTGGGACTGGCGGGCGGCAGAGTGTTGGTATGTCGGCATCGGGCACGAACCATGCCGCGGCACCAAGTAGGCGGGCACCTTACAGTCAACCACGTCGCCCGTCGGCAAACGGGCCGAAGGGTAGACCGGTATGGATGGCCAAGCCGCTTTGAACTAATCTACGCTTACCGTTGGTTGCGGCGATTGACGGTGGCCTGGGTGTGCTATTGGCGCTAGCATCGTGCGTCGCTAGGCGGGGCGCGTGAGGGGTGCGGTCGTTGAGATGAAAAAGGATGTAGATGCGCCCGTGAGGAAGTCTCCGTACCGCACTGGCAAGTCATCGAAAGCCAATGTGACCACGACCTCGCGAGATTCGCGAAAGGAAAGGCTGGCCCCTGCGACCCTTACACAAGGGCAAACCGAGACCCACGCAAGGGCGCCGGCGATCACGACGCTTAGTAGCCCAGCGCGCCGAGGTCGCCCGTCGAAGCTCAAGCTCGCCCCGGCTATCCCGGATCCAGGCACCAGACAGGTCATACTGGAGGCTGCCCTCGAAGCCTTCTCGCGCGAAGGCTTCGAGGGTGCCTCCCTGCCCAGTATCGCAAAGGTCGCGAATGTCGGACATCCACTCATCCATTACTATTTCGGCTCGAAGGACAATCTCTGGCGAACCACTGTCGAATATGCCTTCGGCGACTTGACCCGAGAGGCGGAGACGATCGATCGGGCGGCGCGTGATTTGTCGCCGCTCGACAGGTTGCGCGTGTTGATCCGTGCCCTAACGATGTTCGCGGCACGGCACCCCCGACACCTTGGCCTCGTCATGTCTGAAGCGCGCTCGCAGTCAGATCGAATGAAGTGGCTTCTTCACAATTACACAGACATCTTTGTTCGCCATCTCCGCAAGACCTTGCTTGAGGCACGAGACGCCGGTCAGATCAAAGATGTTCCCGTGGGTCACCTCGGGTTTATCATCATGGGTGCAGTCCTATTCTTTTTCAGCCTGGACTTCGAGACGCCAATCGAGGACATGGAACAGTCGGCCGACAGGCATGCAAGCTTGGTCCTGGAGACCATCCTGCACGGCGTCGCCCTCTAGCTGAGTGGGCTTGCTGCACGCCGGTCTACCGGTCTTACAATTATACTGATAGGCCTGTCGGATACGCTCCCCTAGCGGCCATTTCACCGACAGGCTCTGAGATCGGCGATAAGGCCGGCCCGACGCTTGATCGGGGCTCAGGCGTAGCTGCTGTAATCCACCGCCTATGGCCGACCGTTGGTAGCGAGGTAGGCGGGTTGCGTGTCCACCTGAGCTAGCTTGCCACCTTCAATGACACCTGATGCGGTCGAGCTGGTTAGGCCGCAGACCACGCGCGCGCGATCGTTGGAGTCGCCGATCATCGAGCAGAAGCCGGCGATCGCGGGCGAGGTTCGCGGTTCAATCGTCGGACGAGACGGCGGCGGTTGTGGCGCAGCGTCATGGAGTGAAGGCCAACCACGTGTTCAATTGGATACATCGGACGCGATGTGTGCTGATCCGAAAAATTTATCGAACTGCGGGTGATGGATCGAACGTCGGCGGTTCATAGCCCGACGGACGTGCTTGAGCTCGACCGTCCGGGTGGAGTGCGAGTGCGCCTCAGACCAGGCGTTGCTATGCCGGGCCTACCCCCTGGCTGCGACTCTTGTAGGCCTGAGAACGACGCATGCGTACGAGTGTCAAGCCGCTTCGAATACCGCCGCGACGCCCTGGCCGCCGCCGACGCACATGGTCTCCAGGCCGTAGCGGCCCTTGCGGCGCTTCAGCTCGTGCAGCAGCGTCGTCATGATGCGCACGCCGGTGGCGCCAATGGGGTGGCCCAGGGAGATGCCCGAGCCGTTGACGTTGAGGCGGGCGCGGTCGTCCCAGCCCCAGCCCTTCAGCACCGCCAGGACCTGGCAGGCGAAGGCCTCGTTGACCTCCACCAGGTCCATGTCGTCGAAGGACAACCCGGCGCGCTCGAAGAGGCGGCGGGTGGCGGGCACGGGGCCGATGCCCATGGTCGCCGGATCGCAGCCGGCGGCGGCCCAGCCGACGAGGTAGCCCAGCGGTTCCAGGCCGAGTTCGGCGAGCTTGTCCTCGGCGACGACCAGGCAGGCGGCGGCCGCATCGTTCTGCTGGCTGGAGTTGCCGGCGGTGACCGTGCCGCCCTTCATCAGCGGGCGCAGGCCCGCGAGGCTGTCGGCGGTGGTGTCGCCGCGCACGCCCTCGTCGGTCGCCACCACTGCCGGTTCGCCGCGCTTCTGAGGGACGTCGAGCGGCACGACTTCGTCAGCGAAGCGCCCGTCCGCCCAGGCGCGGGCCGCCCGCTGCTGGCTCTCGGCGGCGAAGGCGTCGGACTGCTCGCGGGTGATCTGGAAGTCGCGGGCGAGATTTTCGGCGGTCTCGATCATCCCGCTGATGACGCCGAACCGCTCCACGGGCTGGGAGCGCTCGCGGCCGCGATCCAGGCGGTCGTAGAGCATGGTCGAGCCAGAGCGCGCCCCGCCGCGCATGGCGGTGGTGTAGTATTCGATGTTGCTCATGCTCTCGACGCCGCCGGCCACCACGACGTCGGCCGCGCCAGTCTGGACCATCATGGCGGCGGTGACGATCGACTGCAGCCCGCCACCGCAGCGGCGGTCGAGCTGCATGCCGGGCACCTCGATCGGAAGGTCGGCGGCCAGCGCCGCCCAGCGGCCGATGCAGGGCGCCTCGGAGTTGGCGTAGCTCTGGGCGAAGACGACGTCCTCGATGCGGGCCGGATCGATCCCGGAGCGTTGCACCAGCGCTTTCAGGATGGCGGCGGCGAGCTCCTCAGCGCGCAGCGGGGCCAGCGAGCCCAGGAACTTGCCCACCGGCGTGCGGATGGGGGTGACGATGGCGGCTCTGCGCATCGGGGGCTCCTTCAGTAGCTGCGCGGCATGCCGAGCACGTTCTGGCCGATGTAGGCCAGGATCAGGTTCGTGGAGACGGGGGCCACCTGGTAGAGGCGGGTCTCGCGGAACTTGCGCTCGATGTCGAACTCCTCGGCGAAGGCGAAGCCGCCGTGGGCCTGGACACAGGCCTCGGCCGCGGCCCAGGCCGCCTCGGAGGCCAGCATCTTGCCGATGTTGGCCTCCTCGCCGATCTGCAGGCCCGCGTCGAAGCGGTCACCAGCCTGGGCGACCATCAACTCGGCGGCGCGGAACTGGGCGTAGGCGCGGGCGATCGGAAACTGGATCGACTGGTTCGCGCCCAGGGGGCGGCCGAACACCTTGCGGTCGGTCACATACTTCGACGCCTTGTCGATGAACCATTCGGCGTCGCCCAGGCATTCGGCGCCGATCAGGCTGCGCTCGGCGTTCATGCCGTCGAGGATGTAGCGGAAGCCCTGCCCTTCCTGGCCGATCAGGTTCTGGGCCGGCACCCGCACGTTGTCGAAGAACACCTCTGTGGTGGCGTGGTTCATCATCGTCCGGATCGGTCGGATGGTCAGCGTTCCCGCCGCGCGGGCGGCGTTCATGTCGAGCATGAAGACAGACAGGCCCTCGCCCTTCCTGGCCACCTGCTCCTGGGGCGTGGTGCGGGCCAGCAGGATCATGAAGTCGGAATGCTCGGCCCGGCTGGTCCAGATCTTCTGGCCGTTGACGACATAGGTATCGCCGTCGCGGACGGCGGTGGTGGAGAGCGCCAGGGTCTCCGAGCCGGAGCCCGGCTCGGTGACGCCGAAGGCCTGCAGCCGCAGTTCGCCGGCGGCGATCTTCGGCAGCCACTGGCTCTTCTGGGCGGCGCTGCCGTGCTTGAGGAGGGTGCCCATGGTGTACATCTGGGCGTGCGCGGCGCCGGCGTTGCAGCCGTTCTTGTGGATCTCCTGCAGGATGGCGCAGGCGGCGCGCAGGCCAAGGCCGCTGCCCCCGTATTCCTCCGGGATCAGCGCGCCCAGGAAACCTTCCTGGGTGATCGCCTGCACGAAGGCGGTCGGGTAGGCCCGCTCGCGGTCGAGTTCGCGCCAGTATTCAGCGGGGAAGCGCCGGCAAAGCGCCAGGATCGAGTTTTGAATCGCCGTCAGATCGGCTTCGCGGGTCATGTCAAATTGCCACCGGCGCTAAGCATTGGTGTGTCGCACGCCTCAGGATCCTGAACCCCAGCCTGTCGCGAACTGAGCGGACTGAAATCGAGGTACCAGCGCTGGTCTGCCGAAGCAGGCGTTCCATGGCCCGCCGGGTTCCCAGAGATGCTCCGCGCTCTTCCCGTTCATCGCATAGCCCTCGCGCGAAGCAGCGCCTTAGAAACCGACAGCCGAACTGCAGGTCCGCTGCGAATAATAGGCCACAGTCTCCGATGCGCGGAGGTTGTCGACAGTCGCAACGAACCTATCCAACCAAGCGGTCGCCAAGCACAATTCCCGCTCTCGGCGAGGCTGGGTCAGAGCACGCATCCGTAGTGTGCCGTGGAGACCAACCGGACATATTTGTCGTGGACCGATCCGGGCCGCAACTTTCCGCTGTGTTGCGGCGCCCGCCAGAGGGACATGCGACGGGCGATTTCGTCGTCCGGAACCTCGAGCGTCAGGGTCCGGGCGCGAGGGTCGATTATGATTACGTCCCCTTCGTATACCGCGGCGATAGGGCCGCCCCGCGCCGCCTCTGGCGAGATGTGCCCGATCAGGATTCCGTGCGACACCCCGGAAAAACGACCGTCGGTTATCAGCGCGACGCTTTCCCCGAGGCCCCGCCCCTGAAGCTGCATTGTTAGCAGGACCATCTCCGGCATGCCCGGTCCGCCCACCGGACCGACATTGCGCACGACCACGACGCTGCCCGGTGCGATGTCGTCGGTGCGGAACGCCGCCATGGCGTCGGCTTCCGAGTCAAACACGCGCGCGACGCCGCGAAACTGACCCTTTTGCAACACCTTGCCCGAGAGCTTGAGGAGGCAGCTCTCCGGCGCGAGATTACCCTTCAGCACACTGATGTGATGGTTCGGCGGCGCGATCGGTCGGGCGACCGGCATGACGACATCCTGTTGATCGAGTTCCTCCAAGGTTGGAGTCTTCGCTAGGTTCTCCGCCAGCGTCTGGCCGGTGACCGTCATGACGTCGCCGTGCAACAGACCGTTTCTCAGCAGTTCTTTCATGACGACGGGCACGCCTCCGATCTCGTGCAGGGTAACCATGGCGTAGGGGCCGTGCGGCTGCAGGTTGGCCAGCAGCGGTATCCGCTCGCCGACCGCCTGAATGCGTTCGATCGTGATTGGGACCGCGGCCTCCCGTGCGATCGCGAGCAGATGCAGGTACAGGTTGGTCGAGCCACCCATCGCATAGATGGTGGCGATAGCGTTCTCAAAAGCTCGCTCGGTCATGATGTCGCGCGGACGGATGCCAGCATCGATCAGGCGATAGAGGGCGTCGACCGACGCCCGTGCTTGGCCCGCCACGTCTGCGTGAAGTTCGCTGCCAGCCCCATAGTCCGCTGCATGAGATGCGCCATGCGGCAACATCATTCCGATCGCCTCGGCGACGGTGCTCATCGTATTGGCGGTGAACATCGCACCACACGTGCCGCTGCCGGGCATCACATTACGCTCGATATCGAGTAGCTCGGCCTTCGTAATGCGGCCAGCCTCCTTGGCCGCGCGCGCTTCCCCATAGTCCATGATCGTCAGATTGGCACCCTTCGAAGCCCAAGGTCCTGACGTGACGCGACCGGGTGAACTGGTCCCAGGATATAGCACCAAGCCGAACGCGTTCGTACGAGCAAGCGGCATCAGAGCGGCCGCCCCGGTCTTATCACAGCCGGAGATGACGATCATGGCATCGCCATGATGCGCGTAGTGGCCGACCTCGAAGCAATCGGCAACGAGGTCACGGGAGACCAGACTGTAACCGGCGGTCGGCGTTCCTTGGGTCAGCGCGTCCGACACCGCCGGCGCGCCAACAACCAGGCCCTGGCCGCCGCGTTCCGCCAGAATCTCAACGAGCAGGTCAGCGATACTCCGTACGCGATTATTACAGCGGTGGGCGTTGGTCCACGCACTGGCGATCGTGACCACGGCACTTGCCTGTCGCGCCTGGTCCGGGTCAAACCCAGCGGCGCGCAACTCGACCCGGGACCTCTTCCAATAGGTGCTGCTGTCCTCCGTCACCGAACCTCTCCAAAGCTAGACATCGAATCAATGTCCGGGTTACAGACGCCTCAGTCAAGACGATTGACATGTCTGTCACTACGAATTACGCATCGCGGCTGCTGAGTTTAGCCTTTTCCTGATCGGTCGACGAACTCGGTCGCATCCCCAGCGCGCCTGATTAACAAGAGGAAGGGTCCAAATGGGGCGGCTCACGGGCAAAACGGCGCTGGTCACTGGCGCGAGCCGCGGCATCGGTGCAGCTATCGCCGTGCGCCTGGGTCAGGAAGGCGCGCGTGTTATCGTAAATTACGCTGCAAGTCGTGAACGTGCCGAACAGGTTGCAGCCGAAATCCGATCCGCGGGCAGTCAGGCGCTGCTGGCACAGGCGGACGTTTGCGACCCGCTGCAAGTGAACACCATGATGCTTGAAATCGGAAATAGGACAGGCGGCATCGACATTCTTATAAACAACGCGGGTCAGGGGACAGATCCCGGCTTCCTGAAACTTGAAGACATCACCCCAGACAATTTCGATCGTGTATTCAATCTAAACGTCCGCGGCCTGTTCTTCGTAACCCAAGGCGCCGTGAGATTGATGCCTGATAATGGGCGGATCATAATGATTTCCTCGCTGGCCGCACTCGGCCGCATGGCGGGCCTGGCCATCTATTCCGCGTCGAAGGCCGCGGTGGATGCGCTTGCGCGCAACATATCGATAGAGCTCGCCCCGCGCGGAATCACCGTCAATTCGTTGAACGTAGGCATGATCGAGACCGAGCTAACCGCTCAGATAGACAACTCGATGCGCAAGGCTTTGATCAGGTCAATTCCCATGGGCCGTATCGGACGTGTGAATGACGTAGGTGAAGTAGTCGCCTTCTTATCCAGCGAGGAGTCACGCTGGATCACGGGCGAGAGCATAGCTGTCAGCGGAGGTAGTCGTGGATGAGACCCCACGTTTACCTTCGTCTCTCGCTTCAGTCGGTCGACGAGCGACGAATACGAGGATATCGGCACCCCGACATTCTGTGGGCGCAACGACTAGAGCAGTATCTATATTAATTCATGTGCAACATATACAGTCGTAAGGGCACGGATGTGCTGTCAGGAAAAACGGTTCTGCTCACAGGCCTAACAGGCCGGGTCGGCGGCGCGATCGCTAACAGATTCGCAGGGACGTGCGATCTTTGGGGCTTGGCGCGCTATACGCCGAGTGGCTCACTTGAAGCGGCGCGGAAGCTTGGCGTCACGCCCGTAAGGGGCGATTACGCGAGCGGCGACCTATCCGCCGTGCCAACTGATTTTGCCTATGTGCTTCATGTTGCTGTGGACAATCACCCGCAGAACGCTCAGATGGCAATGGCCGCCAATTCAGACGGCCCTGCGCTGCTGATGGGCCACTGCCGCAGCGCCAAGGCTTTCCTTCATGTTTCCTCCACAGGCGTATATGCGCAAAATACTGACCGTTACCACGCGTACAAGGAAGCAGACGACGTAGGCGGCACGTTTGGCGGCCAATATACTCCTTCCAAGTTATCTGGGGAAGGCGCGGTGCGGGCGGCTGCGCTCCTGCTCAACTTGCCTACTGTCATCTGCCGCCAGAATGTTCAGTATGGCGGTGCGCAGGCGGACGGCGGCTTGATTGACCACTTCCTCGACGTCTTCGTCAAAACGGGGGAAGCATTCCTGCCCCCGGAAGGTCCGCTCATCATCGGTCCCATACACGAAGACGACATCTACGACCTGGTTGAGCCGTCCCTTGCCATTGCGGCAATACCGCCCGCAATTGTCAACTGGAGCGGCGATGATCTAGTCGACTGGCAGGAGTTGTTTGAATATGTCGACCGATTGACCGGCAAGAGGCCGGCATTCAAACGTGTCGCCGATTTTGATTTCCCTAGTTGTTACCCTGATCCGACAAGGCGTCGCGAGATTGCCGGTCCGTCCAGTCGCCTGGAAGGTGGGGGTGCGTCGCTCGCTCGCCCTTCGTCATCCAGGAATTGAGCTCAGCGATGTCGATTGACGCCGTGACTTTCGACACGCAGCTGGTTCAGCGAAGGTGTGATCTTCGGCAAGGGGTGCCGCCTTCGCTAAGGTTGCTTGGACAAATTCCAAGGGCGTGTTGTGAGTGAGCCCGACACGCCGGACTTCCACAAAGGTGCGCGACTCAAGTCTGCCGCGCGCTATTTGAAATCGGCGAAATCTCAAGTCAACGGAAACACGGCCGCGCTCGGGTCCGAGAAGTAGAGACGAGGAATGTCATGGACGATTATGCGATTGAAGAACTCCGCCGCGCGGCCGACCGGAGTGAGATAACGCACCTGGTAGCTACTTATGCAGCGGAGGGTGACCGCGGCCGTGTGGATAAGCTACTCGATATCTTCGCGGAGGACGGGGTGATGGTGACCCCGATCTGGCGGGCGGAGGGGAGGGCGGGCATTGCGCAGGCGCTCAACAATATAACAACCGACGCCGCCAGAGGTGATACGCGCGCGTCGCTGCGAACTAAGGAAGAGCCGCGGCGCGTCTCACGTCATCACATTACGTCGTGCTATATTACGTTCGATGGTTCTGACGAGGCCGGGGGACGAATCTATTGGATTAATTTTTCCGAGAATGGCGCTGACCACTCAGGCATTTATGCGGACAAATATCGACGCATCAATGGACATTGGCGTATTACTGCTCGCGAAGTTCGACTTGATTGGAAATCGGCGAATTCCCGCACGCCAGTGGACCTAATAACGGGACCGCGACCGGATCATTTACCTCCTGTTCCTGACTATCGCGGATGATGACCGAAACATAGACCGGTGCTTCGTCGGGGGTGTTGTTGCGGCCGGCGAAGGTTGCTGAAGCGCCTGAGCGGCCCGAGCGAGTTGGTGCGCCTTATCGCGGGATCGAAAGTGTTTCAGTGCCACAATTGAACGAGCACGCTCTTTGACGTCGCGGCGCTCGCCGATCAGTATATCGCGCTTGAACAATAAGTGATGGTGAAAATAGACGGGGACTGGAAATGCTATTCAGGGATAAGGTTGCGTTGGTTACGGGCGGTGCGACAGGCATCGGTCGGTCGACAGCGCTGCGCTTCGCGGAAGAAGGCGCCAAGGTTGCAGTGGTCGACATTAACGTGACCGAAGCTGTGAACACAATCGATATGATCAAGGCAGCGGGCGGTCAGGCCATGTTCGTAAGGGCGGACATGACGTCATCCGCCGACATTGCGGCCATGGTAAGTGAAGTCACTTCGAAGTGGGGCCGCCTCGATGCGGCCTTCAACAATGCCGGCACCCCGGGCTATTTCACCAACGCCGTCGACTGTAGCGAGGAAGAGTTCGATGCCGTCGTGAGCTTGAACCTGAAATCTGTCTGGCTGTGTATGAAGCACGAAATTCCCGCCATGCTCGCTTCTGGTGGCGGTGCCATCGTCAACACTGCCTCCCGGGCGGCCGTAAATCCCTCTCCTCACATGGCGAGCTATATCGGGACCAAGGCAGGCGTCATCGGCTTGACGAGGTCCGCGGCGTTCGATTTTGCCCCCCAGGGTATACGGGTGAACACTTTGCTGCCGGGACCGATTGTAACGCCCATGTTCTTGCGCGGTTCGAAAGGGCTCGCGCGAGATGAGCAAGGGATGCTTGAGTTCGTGCCCATGCGCCGCGTCGGGCAGCCGCATGAAACAGGCGATGCCGTGATATGGCTTTGCTCGTCACAAGCCTCGTTCGTCACCGGGCTTTCTGTAAGCGTAGACGGAGGTTTGAATCTTGTGTGACGGAACCGACGCCGCGCGCCCTCGAAGATGAACATCTTGAGGTTCGGGAGGGTCGAGTGCCCTGCCGGTGACCTGCACTCTGTCGGCAGTTGCAAGGGCGGGACCGCGCGGATGCCCGAAGCATGGATCCTTGTGCTGCGGCATGTGCGCGGGGAGCGCCTGGGTCACGG
>Ga0207694_10001925_pt1 | contig 17191 bp, 11 predicted proteins | sample KBSC34metaG_FD_184353 | JGI IMG/M metagenome (GOLD analysis project Ga0207694, IMG submission 184353) | Corn rhizosphere microbial communities from Kellogg Biological Station, Michigan, USA - KBS C3-4 metaG (SPAdes) (version 2) | ecosystem: Host-associated > Plants > Roots > Rhizosphere > Soil... | reverse complement strand
CGGATCGGTCGGATGGTCGCCGCGCACGTCGACGGACGATGGCGTCCGCTGGAAGACGTAGAGTTGCTTGGCCCAACGGCCGAGATGCGGCACGCACTGGATAGCCGTTGCGCCGGTGCCGATGATCGCGACCGTCTTGTCCTGAAGCTTCACCAAGCCGCCGGTGGTGTCGCCACCGGTATAGTCGTAATCCCAACGGCTCGTATGAAAGCTGTGTCCTTTGAAGCTTTCTATCCCTGGGATGCCGGGCAGCTTCGGATCGGCATAATGGCCGGGGCACATGACCAAGTACCGCACGCGGAGCTCGTCATCACGATCGGTTTTGACCCGCCAGCGCCCGATCGCCTGGTCCCACGCCACTTCGGTGATTTTCGTCTGAAAGAGAGCGCCGCGATAAAGGTCGAATTTTCTGCCGATCGCCTTTGCATATTCAAAAATCTCTGGCGCTCGCACGTACTTCTCCGTCGGCATGTAGCCGACCTCCTCGAGCAGCGGCAGGTAAATGTAGGATTCAACGTCGCAGGCCGCGCCCGGATACCGGTTCCAATACCAAGTGCCGCCGAAATCGCCGCCCTTTTCGACGATGCGCACATCCTCGATGCCTGCCTGGCGCAGGCGCGCCCCAACCAGGAGGCCTCCGAAGCCGCCGCCGAGCACCAGGACTTCCACGTCCTCGGCAAGGGGCGCGCGCGGTGTGCGCTCGACATAGGGGTCGTCGAGATAGTGTGCGAACTGTCCTTCCAGGTGGACGTACTGCGCGTTTCCGTCCGTCCGGAGCCGCTTTTCGCGCTCTTCTTTGTATTTTTGATCGAGAACCGCCGGATCAAACCCTAAATCGCCCGCCGAGATCGCCATTTCTCACCCAATCCTGAAATTCGCATTGCGCGATGCCGAGTGGCTTCGCACCGGAACGCACGTGTGGCGGAGAGGAGGGCAATGAACATCGTCCGCGCGGACGGTGCCGGGCGGAGCGCGGGATCGTCGCTCATGAGACCTCGGCGCCGAACGGAAGGGATAGGATGACGGCATTGGGCCCCTGGGTTGCGGATTGCCATGCCCGTTCGAGTTCGAGGCGGCCATCCTGCCCGGGAGGTACCGTCACCGACGGGATGCCGAACCCGCCCAGAAGTTGAGGGAGGCCAAGCTGCGGGATCCGCAAATCCATCCCGAGATAACTCGGCCTCTGGGGCCGCGCGGCAGGTCCCAGACGCTCGACATACGCCCGCTCGAAATACCGGGTCGAGCCGTAGCCGCCATTATCGAGGATCACGAAGGTGATGGGCAGCATCTCAGCGGCCGCGGTCCATAACCCATGGAGACCGAAGCGCAACGCGCCGTCGCCCAATACGCAGGTTACGGGTTCGCCCGAAGCCAGGGCGACGCCCACGGACGCTCCGGTCCCCCACCCCAGGGAACCGCCGGATGCAGCCAGATAGCGTCGCCCATCGGTCCCCTTGAGCGCATCCACGACGGCCGGCGATCCCATGACCGCCTCGTCCACGACCCAGCCGTGATCGAGCGCATCGTGGAGTGGCCGCACGGCCTCGTCATAGGCTGCCAATGCCCGCGCAAAGGCGCCATCCGGAAGCGCCGCCGCTCGCGCCTTCGCAATCCCCGCGCGACGTCGTTCCAGCAGGCGCGGGCTCGGCGCCTCAAGCCTAGCGTGCAGGTCTCGCAGAAAGGCGCCCGGGTCGCACGCGCACGACCAGTTCGCAACGCGCGTTTCCTCGAGCTTGGCCGCATCTGCGTTGACATGGCCGACGAACGTGGCGGTGGGAAAGAACTCTGACGCGCGCGGATGGCCCTCCTGGATGTAACGCGCGCCGACCACCAGGACGACGTCCGCGGCGGCTTCTGCGGCGGCGCCGCCTGGCCTGACGAGATTTCCGACCAGGTTTGGATGACCGGGTGCGATCGACAACTGATCATTGAAACCCGGCTCGTAGGCGACAGCGAATCCGTGGTCCTCCGCCAGCCGCTCGACCCACTTCGCTCCGCCATGGCGCCGCACCTGGCCGCCGACGACCAGTAACGGATTCGTGGCCTGGCGCAGATGCGCGACAACCAGCGAAAGATCGGGAGCGCCGCCTTCCGCCCGCACCGTCTCGCGCTCATCGGGCACCGGCCCCGGCTCCTCGAACACGTCCTCCGGGATCGCCAGAAAAGCCGGCCCGCGCGGAGAGCCGGAGGCTGCGCGCCGTGCCCGGTCCAGCCAGCGACGTACCGGCATGCCGCGGCTGATTTCCCGAGAGAACCGGACAAAGGGTTCGACCATGGAAACGAGGTCGCCTTCGCCGACGGTCCCCTCTTTGGTTCTGAGATGCGACGCCTGCTGCGAGGACAGAACAATCAAGGGTGTTTCGTCACGCCACGCATTGTAGAGGTTCGCCAAACCATTGGCCGTGCCGGGGACCATGTAAAGCAATGCCACCGCCGATCCAGCGACACGCGCATAGCCGTCGGCGGCCGCGACGGTGACCGATTCATGGATCGCCGGGATGTACCGGATGGCGCTGTTTTGAAGCTGATGCAGGACCGCGACCATCGAACTGCCAGGCAGGCCGAACACGTGCCGGTGCCCGCTGTCCTCAAGGAAACGGACAATCTCCGCCGCGCCGAGCGCTTCCTTGCCGTTCGTTGACTGAGTCATTCTCGTGGCTTCCTTGAGGGTGGATCGCCGGTCGCCTTCGATTGGGGCGTGGTGAGCGCCGGATCTTGTTGCCGCAGTTATTCGGTCGAGCCCGGATGCTCACGCGCGATGCGGGTAAGATCGGCCGCCGGCGCCACACCCGCCACTTCCGCGAGCAAGCGGATCGGACGCTGCCCGTCCCACTGCGCGCAAACCACTTTCATGCGTTCGTAGTAGGTGAAGATTTCGGCAGACGGGCCGGACATCTTCCGGGTTTCGAGAATCTCGATGAAGTGCCCAAGCCGGGCGGTCGCATCGAGGAAGCCGAAGCGGATGCCGTGATCGCCGGCGGTGCCCCAATAGGCCAGGGGCTCACCGGCGGCGGTATAGCGCGCCACCAGCGCGTCATAGTCCTCGTCGGAGCTCAGGTAAGTGTGATGAAAGGCTTCCCGGCGATCGCCGAGCAGTTCGGTGTAAAATGAGGGCGCGTCGCTGGCTGCCTGGATCAGCTCGTATTGGAGATCGCCCTTGTACGCGAAAGCCACCTGGACACGCCCGTTCCCCAAGCGCCGGTCACGGTAGACCAGGTTCTGCTGCGGAAACTCGGCGCAGAAGAAAGGGCCGATACCATCGATGGCGGCGATGGCTTTGGCGGTCGCCTCGATGTCCCGGGTTGTATAGCAAACCTGAGTCACGCGCGGCGTCATCCGATGTTTCTCCCCTGGGCGACGTGGGACGGGATGGCCTTTGCCATTTGGGCGCGCAGCGCTTCATGAAACCAGATCGGGCCGGGCTCGTTCTGGCCGAAGACGACATGGGTTTGGGCACCGCTCTTCATGCCATCGAAGATTTCCTGGCTGGCCTTATAGTCTTCTTCCCGAACAAGAGCAGAGACGAAGTCGAGCTTTTCTTGACCCCCATTCGCACTTCTTTCCTCGGCGAAAGCCAGGCGGTTCGTCGAAACGGCCGGCGTATCGCCGGGCCGGATGATCTGCGCCAGAAATCCGCCGTCGGACAGCGTGACCGTCGTGCTCGGTAACAGGATGAATTGCGGATTGATCAGATCGTCGCGCAAAGGCTCCCAATCCGCTTCCGGAATATCGCGCAGGGATAGAATGTCCTTGCTGCAGAAGGTGATCAGCAGATGAGACCCGAAACGGTCGACCGTCGCGCAATTCGTCAGCATCGACGACGCGATGCTCGTGCGATGCAGCGATGCGAAGTGGTAGGACTCGAGATGGCCCTCCATGACGAGCTTCCAATTCGAGCCCTGGACCTCCCGAGATCCGACAAAACAGAAGTTTTCCGCATGATCGGCGATCACGCCGTCTACGCCCGCGAGAAATTCATCGATGTCGACGTTGACGCCAGGCGTAAGTACAACGAAGACCATCCCCGCCCGCTCGTCGGCTTGAAGCCGCGTGAGACCGTTCGCTTGACAGTCGACCTCTCCGAACGCGTCGGGGTAGGAGACCCCTAGCAGTTGCCCGCCGTTGTTGTACGTCCAGCCATGATAGGAGCAGGCGAAGCGTTTCGCCTTTCCGGCACCGTCCTGCACCACGCGAGCGCCACGATGCCGGCAGACATTGAGGTAAGCATTGACGCGGCCTCTGTCGTCTCGGGTCAGCAATAGGGGGACGCGCATCAATGAAAAGGCCAGGAATGATCCTGGCTCCGGCAGCTCGCTCGACAAGCAGGCGACGATCGGAAGCCGCTTGTGCAGCGTCTCGATCTCACCCTCCCACCGGGAGCGTTCGAGATACTCGGTTACCGGAATACGCATCTGCGCAGGCGCCATCTCGGTCGTGCCCGCCTCCGCATGAGCGAGCAATCGCTTAGCCAGGCTGATCTGCAAAGTCCGATCCATCCAGCCCTCGTCCCTGTTGCGTCTTCTGCTCCATCCGATGCCACCTGCCCGGTCCCCACTCATCGTCCGGCAAGACGATGCCGATTCGGGCTCCGATATCGAAAACACCGCTGAAAGGGGCGGGCGTGCCGGGCACACTCGCCCTCGTAGAGGTAAGAAGCGAGGACGAGACGTGGCCGATCGCGACACAACCATCACGGAGGAAACCGCTGGAGCGGACCTTGCTCGCCTGTTGGGCGACCATGCGCAGTTCCAGGATCCGTATCCGCTTCTCGCCTGGCTTCGACAGCACGATCCCGTCGCCGAAGCCGGCCCCATCAGGTTTCTTACCCGCCATGGGGACGTCGGCGCCTGCTACCGCGATCCGCGGTTCAGCCGGAATCGCGCCGCCATTGCGGAATCGAATGCCCACGCCTTGGAAGCCGAGCCCGACGAGGTTCTGCAAAAGGCGCGTCGCGCCTCGATATCGATGCTGATCAATCAGGATGAACCCGATCACCGGCGAATCCGGCAGATCCTCGAAGTGGCCTTCATGCCGGCGCAGATAGCGACCTGGAAACCGAGGGTCGAGGCAATCACCGACGAGCTGATTTCGAAGGTCCAGAGCAAAAAGGAATTCGACTTCCGCAGCGAGCTCGCCTACCCGCTTCCGGAACGGGTCATCTGCGAGCTCATGGGCGTCCCGTACGAGGATCATGCACTTTGGGGCGCGTGGAGCGAGGCGATCGTCGGCGCGGCGCGCACGCACGAGCCGACGCCGGAGACGATGGCCGCGGTGGAGCAGGCTCACCGCAATTTCTACCTGTATTTCGAAGGCTTGGTTGCCCAACGGAAGAGGCAGCTCGGCGACGATCTCGTTTCGCTCTTGATCCGGGCCGAAAGCGAGGGAGAGAGGCTGACCGAAGTCGAACTTCTCGGCGCGCTGCAGATGCTGATCGAGGCCGGGCACGAGACCACGGCCAACCTGATCGGCAACGGCATGCATCTTCTGCTGCGGTTTCCCGATCAATATGAAATCCTGAGGAACGACCCGGCGCTGATCCCCGGCGCCGTCGAAGAGATGCTGCGGTTCGAGAGCCCCTCGCACTGGTCCCTGCCGCGGGAAGCGATCGAAGACGTTCCACTCGGCGGCACAATCATTCCCAAGGGCTGCCCGGTCATTGGCGCGCTGAATGCCGCCAATCGCGATCCCGCAGTCTTCGAAAATCCGGACATTTTCGACGTCCGCCGGAAGGCGAACCGCCATATCGCCTTCGCAATCGGTCCTCACAGCTGTTTGGGAAACCAGCTTGCCCGGCAGGAAGCACAGACCATGTTCCGGGCGATCATCACCCGGCTCCCGCGGCTCGAGCTGGTGTCGCAGCCACGCTTCAAGTCGTCGTTCGTGCGCTCCGTCGATTCTCTTGTCGTAAGACAGACCTGATGACAGCAGCTGACCTTATGGCTCCTTCCAACGGTTCTTGAATTGCGGCGGGCGTTTGTCCCTGAAGGCTTTGAGGCCCAGGCGGCACGACCTTCTGGACGAGGCCGAGGCGCAGTGCGTCCGGCGCGCCACTCGTTTCAGTTGCTCGGGCGACGGGATCCGCGCTGGATGCGGCCCGGCGCGCGACGTGTCACCCCAATGCATGCTGTCGCCTAGTCCGGCGGGAGGATGGGCAGCCGGCGGGGGCGGGTCATACGAATGCACATGATGATAAAAACCGTGCGAACCAATCCGCTGACCGAAGCGCTGGCCGACGAGCTCTACCAAGCCCTTCGATCCGGAAGGACTGTCGAACCGCTTCGTTTGCGCCATGCCGAACTGGATATCGACGACGCCTATGCCGTGTCGCTCGGTCTGCTCGAAAAGAGGAGAAGCGAGGGCGAGCGGGTCATCGGCAAGAAGATCGGCGTGACGTCCAAGGCTGTCCAAGACATGCTGGGCGTGCATCAACCCGACTTCGGATTCCTGACCGATCGAATGCTGGTCAGGGAGGAAATCGACATTTCGGCGCACCGTCTCATTCAGCCGAGAGCGGAGGCGGAGATCGCATTTTTCCTGAGAGAAGATTTGAAAGGCCCTAACGTGACGCCCGGGCAGGTGTTGCAGGCTACGGAGAGCATCGCGCCCTGCTTCGAGATCGTCGACAGCCGGATACGCGACTGGAACATCGGGATCATCGACACGGTGGCCGACAACGCCTCCTGCGGCGTCTTCGCAATCGGGCCGGCGCGGGTCGACCCGCGTGCTTTTGATTTGGCCGCCCTCCGGGTGACGGTGATCAAGAACGGAACCGTTCTGAGCGAAGGTTCCGGCTCCGCAGTTCAGGGATCGCCGGTGAATGCCGTCGCCTGGCTGGCCAATACGCTCGGCGACTACGGCGTAACGCTGAACGCGGGGGATGTGATCCTTTCCGGATCCCTCGTGCCGCTTGCACCAGCCATTAGCGGAGACCGCTTCGAGATGACGTTGCATGGCGTCGGCCAGTGCAGCGTCCGCTTTATCTAGAGGGATGCCCGATTGACCGATTGCATGCCGTCAGTTCTCACCATGCGGAATCTACGCCTTCGCCGAGTTTGCGGCAAGGTGGCGTGCCGCAATATGACTAGGTTGCCGTGCTGGCCCCGGTCCCATGGAGCCGTCGGCAGATGTGCGCCACCTCGACGGAACCTACGATCATGAGCGCGCTCGCATTGGCGAACCCGACCGACCTCGCCGCAGGACGGCTCTATCTTTCGGGCAACCAGGCTCTTGCCAAGCTGCCTGCCGAGCAAGTCCGCCGCGATCGCGCGGCGGGCCACAATACCTCGGCCTTCATTTCCGGCTACCGCGGCTCGCCGCTCGGCCATCTCGACTTCGAGCTGACCAAGGCCAAGCCGGTCTTCGACCCGCTCGGGATCCGCTTCCAGCCGGGCGTGAATGAGGACCTCGCCGCAACCGCCGTCTGGGGCACGCAGCAGATCGGCTTCTTCAAGCCCAAGTACGACGGCGTTGCGGGGATGTGGTACAGCAAGGGGCCAGGCATCGATCGCTCCGGCGATGCGTTGCGCCACGCGAACCTCTGGGGCACAGCGCCGCTCGGCGGGGTGATCATGGCGGTCGGCGACGATCCGATGAGCCGCTCGAGCTCGATCCAGCAGCAGAGCGAGCTGAGTCTCGCATCGATGTGCATCCCAAGTTTCAACGCCGCCAGCGTCCAGGACATCTACGACTTCGGCCTGATCGGCTGGCAGCTGTCGCGCCATGCCGGGGTGTGGGTCGCAATCAAGGCGGTCTCGGACATCTTCGAGTCCTCGCTGACGGTCGACCTCGATCCCGAACGGACGCGCGTGACACTTCCACCCAGCCCGGGGCGCGTGCACACACGCTGGCCCGACAGCTCGGTCGACCAGGACCGCCGCATGCTCGAGCTGCGCCTGCCCGCGGTTCGCGCGTTCGCCGGATTGAACCGGCTCAATCGCGCGACGCACAGCGGCGGACGCCGCCGAGTCGGAATCGTCACCACGGGCAAAAGCTGGTCAGACACGGTCGAGGCCTTCGCCGACCTGGGGGTCGACGAGGCGCAGCTGGCCCACGCCGGCGTCGAAATTTTCAAGGTTGCGCTGGTCTGGCCGCTGGAGCCGGAAACCTTGCTCGCGTTCGCGCAGGGACTCGAGGAGATCCTCGTCATAGAGGAATCGCGCCCGGTGCTTGAGCCGCAGGTTAAGGACATCCTCTTCAACCTGGCTCCAACCGAGCGTCCGCGCGTCCTCGGCAAACGCGATGGTTCGGGGTCCGAGTGGCTTCCATCGTACGGCGAGCTCAACCCCGCGGTGATCGCAGAGGTCCTCTACCGCTGGCTCGAGCCGGTACACCGCACCGACGCGATGCGGGCCTGGGTCGAATGTCTCGGCAACGTGCGCGAAGCGCTTGCCACGCCGCGCACTCACGTAGCAAGGGCTCCGCATTTCTGCTCGGGTTGCCCGCACAACACTTCGACCAAAGTGCCAACGGGTTCGCAGCAGCTCGCCGGCATCGGCTGTCATTGGCTCGCCAACCTTATGGACCGCGACGTGGTCAGCTATCCTCACATGGGCGGCGAGGGCGCGAACTGGGCGGGCGCTGCTCACTTCCTGGAGAACGAGCATATCTTCGCCAACGTCGGCGACGGGACCTGGTACCACTCAGGCTCAATGGCGATCCGCCAGGCAGTCGCGGCGGGCGTCAACATCACCTACAAGATCCTATATAATGACGCGGTCGCCATGACCGGCGGCCAGCCGGTAGACGGGCCGATCAGTGTCGCGCAGATCACCCACGAGCTCTACGGCGAATCGGTCCGCGACATCGTGGTGGTTAGCGATGCGCCCCAGAAGTTCTCGGTCGCCGACTTCGCGCCCGGCACGCGGCTCTTCCACCGTGACGAGCTCGAAACCGTGCAGCGCGAGCTGCGCAGGATGCCCGGAGTCTCGGTCATCGTTTACGAGCAAACCTGCGCGACCGAGCTGCGCCGTCGCCGAAGCCGCAAGCTGGCGCCCGATCCTGCGCGGCGCGTGATCATCAACGACCGGGTGTGCGAAGGTTGCGGCGACTGTTCGGTTCAATCCAATTGCCTCTCGGTGCAGCCGCTCGAAACCGAGTTTGGGCGCAAGCGCACGATCGACCAGTCGGCCTGCAACAAGGACTTTTCGTGCCTCAAGGGCTTTTGTCCGAGCTTCGTGACGATCGAGGGCGGCGCTCTCGCCGAGCCGCGGGGCGTTGTGGCTTCGGAGCATTTATTCGCAACCCTGCCCGAGCCCGCCGTCGCCGCCACGCGCGATGTTTGCGGGATCCTGGTCACCGGAATCGGCGGCACCGGCGTGGTTACCGTCGCTAGCCTGATCGGCGCGGCGGCCCAAGCCGAAGGCAAGGCGACACAGGCGCTCGACCTAACCGGGTTGGCCCAGAAGTTCGGCTCGGTCTACTGTCATCTCAAGGTCGCCGATGACCCGGCCAAGCTCAAGGCGACGCGCCTATCGGTCGGGCAATGCGACGTGTTGATCGGCGCAGATCTCGCCACCTCGGCGTCAGATGATGCGCTGTCGCGTTTGCGCCGGAACGAGAGCCTGGCGATCGTCAATGCTCACGCTACGGTAACCGGTGCGTTCACCCGCGAACGCGACTTCGCGCTGCCGGTCGACGCGCAGCGCGCCGCGATCGAGCGATTCTGTGGAGACGGGCGTGCGACTTTCGTCGACGCGACGGCGCTCGCCGAGCAACTCACCGGCAACACGATCGGCGCCAACGTGCTGATGCTGGGCTATGCCTGCCAATGCGGCTGGCTGCCGGTACATCTCGCTTCGCTTGAGAGGGCGATCGAGGCCAGCGGGGTCGCAGTTGCAGCGAACCTGCATGCTTTCCGGCTGGGACGCCTGCTCGCGGTACGGCCTCACGAGATCGATAAGCTCGTCGAAGCCGCGACACCGCGTCGCGACAGCCTCCGGCGCTCCGAGACGACCGCGGAGCTGGTGCAGCGCCGCGCAGGAGATCTCGTCGCCTACCAGGACGCGGCCTACGCCCGACGCTTCGAGCAGTGGGTTGAACGGGTCAGTCGCTCTGAGCAACGCGTGTCGCCGGGGCAGACCAAGCTAACCGAGGCTGCTGCGCGCAACTATTATAAGTTGCTTGCCTACAAGGATGAGTACGAAGTCGCGCGCCTGTTTACGGACGGCGCCTTTCTGAAGACCGTCCGCTCGACATTCGAGGGCAAGTACTCGCTGCGACTCCATCTCGCGCCGCCGGTCTTCTCGCGCAACGATCCGGCGACCGGTCGTCCGAAGAAGCGCCGGTTTGGCCCGTGGATGCTGTCGGCGTTGCGTGTCCTGGCGCGGCTCAAGCGCCTGCGGGGAACGCCATTCGATCCGTTCGGCTACAGCGCCGAGCGCAAAGCCGAGCGCGCGCTGATCGCAGAGTATGAAGAGGCGATGGGCTTGGTTGTGCGGGACTTGGGTCAGGCGAACCTCGAGGAGGCGCTTGCCCTGCTTCAACTTCCCGACGCCATTCGGGGATATGGACCGGTCAAGCTTGCCGCGCTCGATGCCTATTCGGCGGCGCGACCTGCAGTCGTCGAAGCGTTCAGAAGTCCCGGATTGCGACAAGCGTCCCAAGTTACGCCGGACTCGGCGATTTTGATGAGCAGAAGCAACGAAAGCCGCCACTAAACGGTCTTCACCGTATCGATGCAGAGCCAGGCCCGTCGCCTTAGGCTGCGGATCAAGCCCAAATTTCACGAGGGGTTCGCCCGCATCGCTGACGTTTGACGCCACGGTTTTCCAGTCAGGCGCTGCTGATGGAGTCCTACGGCGTCCACTGCGTCTATGTCGTCGATTCCCGCGGCGCGCTGGACATGGACGGCGTGATCGCGCGGCTGGAGGCTATGACCGGGTGCTGAAGCCGGAGACCGAGCGCGGCATCCACGCCCACCACAACCTGTCGCTGGGCGTCGCCAACTCGATGGCCGCGGTCATGACCGGCGCCATCCGCGTCGATGCCTCGCTGGCCGTCATGGGCGCTGGGGCGGGCAACGCACCGCTCGAGGTCTTCATCGCCGCCGCCGACCGCAAGGGCTGGCAGACCGGCTGCGACGTCTTCAAGCTGATGGACGCCGCCGAGGATCTGGTCCGTCCGCTGCAGGACCGCCCGGTCCGCGTCGACCGCGAGACGCTGTCGCTCGGCTATGCCGGCGTCTATTCCAGCTTCCTGCGCCATGCCGAGACCGCGGCCAAGAATTACGGCCTCGACACCCGCACGATCCTGGTCGAGCTCGGCCGCTGCCGCATGATCGGCGGTCAGGAGGACATGATCCTCGACGTGGCGCTCGACATTCTCAAGCAACAGGGCAAGGAAGCGCCGGCTTCGGTCTGAAAAAACCAAGCACTGGAAAACGGGAACGGCGCTGGTGTCTCCCAGCGCCGTTTTACTAGAGCGAGGTGGGTTTAGGTTGACGCCTCACGCTGTGCCCCAATGCCGACCTTCCACCTGATTGAAGATCAGGGCTGCCCCTCCAAAGGAATTATCTCGGCAGAAATTAGGCAGGATTCGCAGAAAATAGCGGTTATCGCAGCCGCGCAGCTCCAAATAACGGTTAACCGACTTGCCGGTTTCCGCGACCCTTCGGAAGTCATCGCCAAGGGTATAATAGTCAAGACCACATGTGACATCGACCAGTGGCCGACCGATATCTTGGCTCGAAAGCCGGTAAACCTGCCGGCTTTCTCGTGTAAAACCGCGAACCATCAGCTTCTCATCGACAAAGATCGCGGGTATCGCACAGGATTTCATGAGATTGTTCAGCTCCCCACTGACACGGTCCAACTCTCTCATCTTGGCGAGCAACTTGTGGCATACTGTCTGCAACAAGCCATTGAGCATCTTGATCTGCTCGTCAGTGGTTTCAGCTACGCCGCCCGCCCAATGTGCGCCGACATAACCGTGTGCGATACTCGTTTGCGGACGCCGGCGCATCAAAAGAGTGCCTGTCCGAACGCCAATTTGTTGAATCAAGTTTTGCATGATCAGATCTCCACCTCGTCAACAGTTCTTGGTCGGTTGAAGCCCGACTATCGTGAATTGGCTGACATTTACAGTGGGGTCACAACATCGGTTACGTTGAAGTACCTCGGTCATTACTACGAGCAACGCTCGCGATGACGGGTACGCCTATCCCGATTCAACCTAAATGCTTTCCGCTCTAACAGACCCGTTCAGTTCCGTCCTCCGCCAGCCGCGCCTGCCTGGTATCGGCTGACGCGACTGGCTCGAGGCCGATCTCCTCAGGATGTCGGCCCGCCGCTATAGACGATGGTGACGCGGCGGTTCTGCGGTTCGCGCACCCCGTCTTTGGTCGGGACGAGCAGGTCGCGCTTGCCCTTGGAGACGATCTGGATCTCCGCGGCGGGGATGCCGTCCTTCTCCAGCTGCGCGGCGACCGATTGCGCGCGGCGTTGCCCCAGCCGCAGATTATAGGCGTCCGACCCCACCGTGTCGGTATGGCCGGTAACCACGAGCTCGGTCGCCTTGGCCGGCCCGGCATTGGACGCCGCTTGGTCGACGATCTTGACCGCATCCGATGTCAGGTCTGACTTATTGAAGTCGAAGAACACCATGTAGCTGTGCGCGACGGCCGCCGGCGCCTGGACCGGCGGCGGCGTATAGGTCGCAGGCTCCGGCGGCGCCTCCTTGGCCTCGCCGAACTTGTAGCGCAGCGTCACCCCATAGGTCTGCGGCTCACCCCAACGGCAGGTTGTGAACGCCAGGCTGGCAGAGTTGTCGTTGCAAGAGAGCGGGTAAGCGTTGTCGGCGATGTTGGAGACCCAGAGCGCGGCCGAGAACGAGGACTCGAAGAGATTGTCCAGGGAGAGCCGCATATTGGCGACACCGTAGGCAGGTGTTCCCGCAACCCCGATCGCCTGGTTGCCGGTGGTGGCCGAGCGCCAGGCATAGTTCATATTGAGGGCAACGTCGGCGAACGAGCTTGGGATGAAATCCATATGGTACGTTGCCGCGACGGTGAGATCGTGGCGCGGCACACCGGGGAAGCTCTCCCCCGCCAAAGATTGCCCATGCGAGAAATCGATCGGATTGCTCGGGCTGACGGGGCCGGGCTTGGTCGGCTGCGGAATGATGGAGCCGTCGCCGAAGGTGGCGTACTGGTAGGAATAGCCGAGATTGAGCTCCAGCTGCGGCATCGGCTTGGCCGCCAGTTCGAGTTCGATCCCTTCGATCGTGGCGCGTCCGACATTGAAGATGTCGAGGTCGGTGTAGGTCGCCGAGCAGGATGGGGTCGCGCAGAAGGTGAGGATATCGCCGGTCTGGATGTCCTTGTAGAGGCCCCAGAAGCCGTCGATGCTGAAGCGATATGGAATGTCGGCGACGCGGCCCTGGGTCTTCAGCCCGATCTCATAATCGTAGAGATACTCCGGACCAAACATGGCGAAGTCGTGATTGACGGTGGTGGGGTTGGACGACCCGGCCTTGAAGCCGCGCCGGCTGGTCACGTAGACCATCGTGTCGGGATCGATCTGATAATCGAGCGAGATCGTCCAGGTCGGCGCGTAATAGGTCTTGCCGCCATACAGGATGCACTGGGTGGGCGTGTTGACGCCGGTGCCCGACAGGCCGGCCCCATTGAGTTCGTTACAGAAGTCGTGCCCTCCTTGGAAGTGCTGGTTCGTGGTCTGGTCGCCGGCCGTGTAGAAGTTGGTCGCGACGTAGTCCCGCTCATCCCAGGTCAGACGGCCGCCGAGCGTCAGGCTGAGATCGTCGAGCCCGAACTCGCCGAAATCGTAGGTCGTCTGCCCGAAGATCGCCTTCGAACTCGTCGTGATCTCGTCACCACCATAGCGCGGTCCGATCTGGTAAAGATCGACCGGACCGATGGTCAGGCTGGAGGTGACGGCATAGGTATGGTCCGCGTGGCTGTAGAAGCCGCCGACGATGAACTTGGTGTGGGGCAGGTTCCCGATGAGCTGAACCTCCTCCGTGACTGTCTTATAAAGATTGAAATAGATCGTGTTGTTGTCGACGAACTGGCCAGGCACATAGCTCGGGAGCCCTGGAACGCCGAACGCCGTCAGAACCGGGGCGATATTCAGGGTGAAACCTGCGACACCGGCCGGATCCTGGGTATCGATGGCCCGCTCGTAGCGATAGCTGACGATATTGCGCAGGGTCAGGGCATCATTGATGTCGTACGACGTGTTGTTCGTGACGCCCCACACATCGACGCGCGATCCCAGTCCAGTGATCGGGTTATAACGGCCGGCCGGGACCGTCGTGCTGGTGCCCGTCGGCATGCGGATGAAGTAAGGGTCGCCCTGCCGGGTAAATTGGTTGCCGACCAAAATCGGCGTCCCACCCCCAAGCGCGCTCTGTTGCGCGACGGCTTGCTGCGTCAGCAGCGCGAACAGCGCGCCAACGCCGGTATTGTTGGTCGGCGCGGATTGAATGATGGACGGTGTCGGAAACTCGTTCCGGTGGATCCCGTCCACAGTCGTCAGGCTCTCGAGCGCATCGATCGGCCGCGCCAGGATGGTCAATCGGCCGCTCTCATTGTCTCGGTTATCGGCATCCTGCCCGCCAGGATACGAATTCTGGAAAACCCCGTCGCGCCGCTCGATCTGGCCGGCGAAACGAACGGCGAGCTTCTCGTCGACGATCGGCGCGTTGAGGATGCCCGTCGCCCGAACGAGGTTGTAATTGCCAACGTCGAGATCGATCTGGCCTTCATAGTCGAACTGCGGCTTCTTTGTCGTCACGATCACGGCGCCGCCGTCCGAATTCTTGCCGAACAGCGTGCCCTGCGGCCCCTTCAGGACCTGCACACTGTCTAGGTCATAGAGGGTCAGCCCCCGCGGACTTTGCGGCACACCGTTCACATAGGTGACGGTATTCTCGTCCGTGAACAGTGTCTGGCGCTGGCCGCGGATGATGAATTCCGGCAGCGAGGAATAGGTGTTGTTCTGCTTGATCTGAAGGTTCGGAACACTGAACTGCAGGTCGGAGACCTGTTCGACGTTCCGCTGCGCGAGCGCCGCGGGCGTTACCGCCGTGATGGCGACGGGCACCTTGAGCTCCTTCTCCTCGACACGCCGTGCGGTGACGACGATCTCTTCCAGGCCCGATCCATCGGCGCCCGGCCCGGCAGCTGCGCTCGTGGCTTGCGCCCAGGCCGGCGCCGCGAGTGCGACACTGAGGACGGCCATAGACCCGCAGGTCATCCATTTGCTTTGGGACATTTCTTTACCCCTCCCTCATGTTCATGCTTGTTCCCCGCACAGGATGCGCGCCGGGACACCCCGCGAGAGTGAGAGCAGTCCGGGTTCTAAAAACCGTCCGCGCGGACTAGATGGATTTTTCCGAAAAATAAGGATCGGGGCCGGCTGCAGAATCGGATCACGCCCCGATCCCGCCGAGGCAGACATATTTGATCTCGAGATAATCCTCGATGCCGTACCTTGAGCCCTCGCGGCCCTGGCCGCTTTCCTTTACGCCGCCGAACGGCGCGACCTCTGTTGAGATAAGCCCGGTGTTGATGCCGACAATTCCATATTCCAGCGCTTCGGCAACGCGCCATACGGTGCCCAGGTCGCGCGCATAGAAATAGGCGGCCAGACCAAAGCGCGTATCGTTCGCCAATGCGATCACCTCCCCTTCGTCGCCGAAGGTGAAGATCGGAGCGAGCGGTCCGAACGTTTCTTCCTGCGCCACCGCCATACTGTGGTTTACGCCATCGACGATCGTCGGCTGAAAGAAGTTCGGCCCACCGGCCAAGCGTTGGCCACCGATGACTATGCGGCCTCCCTTGGCCACGGCATCGGCGATATGCGCCTCCACTTTCTTCACCGCCTCGCCGTCGATGAGTGGGCCGATGTCGGTGCCAGGCACCGCGCCGTCGCCGACCTTCAGGCGGCCCACGGCGGCGGCCAGTTTTTCGACGAAGACATCGTGGATGTCGCGCTGGACGTAGATCCGGTTCGCACAGACACAGGTCTGGCCGGCATTGCGGAATTTCGACTGTATCGCGCCCGCGACCGCGGCATCGAGATCCGCATCCTCGAAGACGATGAACGGCGCATTGCCGCCAAGCTCGAGGCTGAGCTTCGTGACATTGCGCGCCGCCTTGGCCATCAGCGACTTGCCGACCTCGGTCGAGCCGGTGAAGCTGATCTTTCGAACAATCGGATTCTCGACGAATTCATCCGCGATTTCTCCTGACCTGCCGGTCACGCAGGAAAGGAGTCCGGCGGGCACCCCGGCGATCTCGGCCAGCCGGCACATGGCCAGGGCGGTCAGCGGCGTCGCACTCGCCGGCTTGACGACCATGGGGCATCCAGCCGCAAGCGCTGCCCCGACTTTGCGCGCGATCATTGCCGCCGGAAAGTTCCAGGGCGTGATCGCAGCGGTGACGCCGATCGGCTGCTTTAACACCATCAGACGCATACCGGGTGCGTGGGTCGGGATGAGGTCGCCGTAGATGCGCTTGCCTTCCTCCGCGAACCATTCGATGAAGCCCGCCGCGTAGAGTATTTCGCCGCGTGCCTCCGCGAGAGGCTTGCCCTGTTCCGCGGTCATGATCGCGGCAAGGTCGTCGGCATGGGCGAGGGTCAGATCGAACCAGCGCCGCAGTATCCGGGCGCGGTCCTTGGCCGTTCGGGCCGCCCACGCCGGCATCACCTGATTTGCGACCTCGATCGCACGCCTGACTTCCTCGCGGCCTAAGACTGGAACCTCGGCCACCACAGCACCGGTTGCAGGGTTGACTACGGCAGCATGGCTGGCGCTATCGATCCATTCACCTCCGACCAGGCACTTGGTTTGGAGAAGATCGCGTTCAATGATTTCGTTCATCATGTTGCTTCATCGGTAAGGAGATCGGGAAAGCCGGTTTGCGCGATCGTAGGCGCTGCTCCGGAAACACTGGGTCGTCCGGGCGGACGAGGAACCGCTGGTGCCACTTGGAAATCCTGAGGCGTGTGATGCGGCAGCTTGCTCAGAGTGGAAGCACCAGCAGGCGCGTGAGCCTGGTTGTCTCGATGTGCCATCGGCCATCGATCCTCACGTAAGTCTCGTGATAGTGGCCGTAGCCGCGAAAGCCCGTCGGCCTTTCACCCGGGCGGCAGATCAGGTCCTGCATCGACCATAGGCCACGGGCCGTCGTCGGAGAGGTGAGCTCGATCTCCTGCATATGCCCGTGGTG
>Ga0207694_10001922_pt1 | contig 17225 bp, 16 predicted proteins | sample KBSC34metaG_FD_184353 | JGI IMG/M metagenome (GOLD analysis project Ga0207694, IMG submission 184353) | Corn rhizosphere microbial communities from Kellogg Biological Station, Michigan, USA - KBS C3-4 metaG (SPAdes) (version 2) | ecosystem: Host-associated > Plants > Roots > Rhizosphere > Soil... | reverse complement strand
CTCCCCGTGTCCGTCCGCAGCGCACTCAGGCGCTGCTCGGTCTCGTGGAGACGGCGTAGGTGGTCCACCGCGGGCGTCCGCGCGCCATGCAGCTGGCGCTTCGTGTCGTCGAGCCGCTCGAGCATGAAGCGCTCCTTGTCGACGAGCAGTTGCTGCGCCAAAGCGTTTGCAGCCAGGTGTTGGAGCCCAGCCGCGCCGGTCAGGTGGCGCAGGGCCTTCAAGGCCTGCGCCTGACGCGCCTCGGCGGCAGCCACCGCCCGGCCCGCCCGTTGCTCTTCGAGGAGCAGCGCCACGCTGCCATCGGCCTGCTGTCTGGCCAGGCGCATGGCCTGCTGCTGCTCGCGTGCGATGCGCAGCACCGCATCGGCATCCTCGCAATGGCGCAGCGCCGCGGCCAGGTCGCTGCCCAGCGCCGACGCCTGCCCTGCCGTTTCGGGCCACGTGGGCCGCTCGTGTACCGTGGCCTTTTCCCTCAATGGGCGGGGCTTCAGCCACGGCACGATGGAGGTTGCGAGCTGGCTCAGCTTCGTACGGGCCGGCCGTTGCCATGGCGAGGGGGACTTCACCGGCAACTGTTCCGGCAGCCCCTTGGCCTGCTCCGACAGCGTCTGCAGACGTGAGGTCTCGTCGGTCGGCACCTCGACCTTCGAGGGCTCGGGCGACACCCGCACCGGTCGCTCAACGCTGCCGCCGAGGCCGGGTACGAAGGCGTTGAAGTCGACCTCGCGTGCGAAGACAGCGTGCTTGATCCTCGGCCGCAGCCCAAGTGGATGCTCCAACGGCTTGCCTGAGGAACCCTTCTGAGTGCAGGCCGTTTCGCTGTGCTCGGACCGCGCATAGGCCCGGGGACGCAGGAGATCGGACAACTTCATCGCACCAACCTTATGGTGCACCCCAATCGCTGAACAACGAATGAGATCGAATTTGCATATGCGCCGGTGGCGCGGAAGCCTGCAGCCACCCCGCGGCGCGCCGAGCCGTGCGCTGTCAAGGTGGTCTGTGCCGGTGGTCGGTGGTGCCGCGCTGGCCAGCGGCAGTTCTGCATGTGAGACCGGCAGATCGACGGTCGCCCACCTCCTTGGCAGCCTTGGCACAACGATGAGCCGTGCCATGAACGGATGGCTGACTTCGCGGCCGAGGGCCAGCGACGAGGGCAGAGCGCAATGTGCAAGTTGTCCGCCGAACGGACCCTAATAATAAGGCCTCGCGTACGCGCTTGATCGCGGCCGGTTCGGAGGAATCAGGCTCGCAGTCCGTGGCTTCGAGCTATAGGAGGCCGGCGGGGGAAAGTGGCAAGGCCGAGCGTCTGACAGACCCGGCGGATGGCGTTGGGCAGGCATCACGCGGGCCCTGGGATCGTCGTCGTTCACCCCAGGTGGTGGCGCTGCAGTGATAGGCAACACATCGTGGTGCGGTGCGAGGTTGAGACTGTTGTTCGCTGCCGCCCGGCGGCAGCCGGCATGGTCCGCCGCTGTCAAAACGAGTTGGAAATGCTCATTTGCACCAGAGGCGACAGTCGCATCCGCTGCGGCCGCTCGGCGCCGGCTTGAATGCCGCCATCGGCGCGTCCGAGCTTGGTCGACGAGCGCGGGCCCGAGATCACTATGCCGATCTCGGCGCTGAACCCCCAGCTACCGCTCATAGACACGCCGCCATAGCCAAGCCCGACATACGGCACGGTGGGTGCACCGTCCGCGTCGGTGGCAACGATGTCGGGGTAGACGCCCGGGCTGCGGCGATCCCGGTTGAAGGCCCATCCCCGTGGTGTTCCGTTTGCCAGGATGGGTAGCAACGCGGAGGGTCCCCAAGTGACAAGCAGTCCGCTGGTTGCGCGCATGCCATCAGCACGAGTCTGCGGGGCTGCAGACCTGGAGAAGTAGTAGTCGCCCAGTAGCCCGACGGCCGGCGCCTTGAGGACGGATGCGCCGCTCCTGAATGGGGTTTGCAATGACGAACCGGCGAGCGTCGCTGTGGTCAGCGTGCTTCCGGCGAACTGTCGATCCAGGCGCGAAGGCCTTCGCCGGGATCGGCATGAGCGCGGAACGTCGCGGTGGTTGCGACCATCCAGGTCAAGATTCGGCCTGATCCTCTCGAGCAACTACGGAGAGTTCGGTCCGCATCAAAGCTGGCGCAACGGCGCCAACTGCGGCCCATCGTGATCCAGTCGTTCATGAAGAGTGCTCCGTCTTGCCCGGCGACGCCAAGATGAAAGCGTCCACCGTCTACGGCGCGCCGGACCAGTTGCTGGCTGCGCCGACTGGACTGGTACGTCGCGATGTCGGTGAGCTCGAGCAGGCTCATGCGCAGAAAGCACACCATTTCCAGCGTCTGGGTGGCTTGCAGTAGTTCCTTGGTCTTGGTCGGACGCCGCGACTCTGCACCTTCTGCGCGTAAGCGCGCTGCTGGGGCAGAGAGATGCAGTCGAACTGCCACTCGTGGACGCCGAGCGTCTTCAGGTAGCGGACCTTCTCGAGAGTTTCGGCAAGCGTCGTGGGGCCATGCCGTCGGGATGGAACCTTCAGCCATGCGAGGTAGGTTGCCGCACCTTTGCGGGCGCTGTGGACGGATTCCGCGCAGCGGCGCAAGGTTGGCGCCGGACGGCTGCAGCGACGACCGCCAGCATCTGCGCTTCGTAGCTCGCGAAGGCGTCGCGCGCGCAGTCCTGCAGCTGCCGATCGCCGGGGATGAGGATGCGGCGGTCGAAGAGCCAGTGCTGGGCTGCCATGACCAGTTCGTCGGCATGGGAGGCGGCCGCGGCCTGGACCGACCGTACCGAGCCTCAATGGACGTATCGATCCAACGATGGCATGTGCTCGATGCCGTGCGGCAGAGGGGCCTTCTCGGCGGCCTGCTGCAGAGATGCCTGGATCTCCAGCAGTTCGGCGTCGAGCGTGATCCAGGTGGTAGTCACCACGGCGAAGTCCAAGTCGCGGCTGGTGAAGCGATTGGCTCGCGTATTGCACGATCCCAGTCCGCAGCGCCACCCACCGCTGCCATGATGGGTTTGCCGTTGGCTCCACAAGCTCCCGGCGATGAAGGCGTGCCACATACGACAGTGTTGGCTTGCGGCGCGATTCTTGAGCAGCGCACGCGCTGTCTGGAGGGACGCGGCGGCCAGGCAACCGCCTGCCGGCGGCAACCGTTCGTCCTGCATCAAGGCGGCCCCCGCCGCGAACGACCTGCACAGGCGTCGTTGCTGCTGAAAGCAATCGCAAGTCGACCCGACCCCTGGTGGATCGAGCTGGTCCATCAAGGCGACCACGTCGGCCTCTGTCCACGTCGAAGCTGCGTCGCAAGATCGGAGCGAACCGTCGCGATGGCCCATGGTCGCCTCCCAGTCAGTTCGTTCGCCTCACGATGAAGTCGCCCAGCACGACGGCGTCGATGCGCGTGCGCATGAAGGTCGACAACGCGTCTGCCGGTGTGCACACGATCGGCTCGCTGTCGTTGAACGAGGTGTTGAGCAGTATCGGCACACCGGTCAGGCCGTAGAAGGCCGTCAACAACTCGTGGTAGCGTGGATGGGCGGTCTGCTCCACCACTTGCACACGGGCGGAGTCATCCTGATGAAGAACGGCCGGGATGCGGTTCCTCTTCGAGTGGCGTACGCCGCAAGCGTAGAGCATGAAGCCCATGCTGTCAGAGTCGCGACCGAGCTCGAACCACTCTTGGGCATGCTCGGCAAGCACACTGGGCGCGAAGGGCCGAAAGTCTTCGCGATGCTTCACCTTCTGGTTGAGCAGATCGCGCAGGCGTGGGTTTCGCGGGTCGCCGAGCAGCGAGCGATTGCCGAGCGCCCGCGGGCCGAATTCCATGCGGCCCTGGAACCAGCCGACCACAGCCCCCGATGCCAGCATCCGCGCGGTCTCTTGCGCCACGTTGGAGGTGTGCTGCGCTGTCAGGCCTGCCTGATCGATCGCCTTGAGGATCTCTTGCGACGCGAACTCGGGGCCCAAATAGGCTTGCGCCGGCATGTGCTCCGTTGCCGGCGCGGGCTGCAGCAGCAGCGCCGCCCCGACGGCCGTGCCGGCGTCGTGCGGTGCCGGCGGCACGAAGACGTTGTGATACGGCCCCCGTTCCTTGACGTGCTGATTGGTGACGCAGTTCAGCGCCACGCCACCTGCCAGGCACAGATTCGACGACCCCGTCATGCCATGCAACCGGCGCGCCAGCGTCAGGACAGCCGCGTCGGTAAATTCCTGCAGCGCAGCGGCGATGTCCTTGTGGCATTGCAGGACAGGCTCGTCGAAACGACGCCGCTTTCCGAAGAGCGACTCGAGCCCCTCGAAGCTGTCGAGCCGGAACTGGGCGAGCGAGGCGTCGACGCTGAAGCCTTCGGAGTCGACCTGGGCCAGGCGAGTAAAGGAACGCCGGATGCGTGATGATTTTCCGTAGGCCGCCAACCCCATCACTTTGCAGCCATCGTATTCGGAGAATCCCAGGTACTTGCTGAGCTTTTCCCACAGGAAGCCGATCGAGTTCGGATAGTGGATCTCGGCCAGCGCCTGCATGGGCTTGCCCGTCTGCGCGTAGCCCAGCCATGTGCTGGCGTCCTCGGCAATACCGTCCACCACCAGCACGGCAGCCTCGTCGAAGCCGGACGGGTAGAACGCCGAGGCGGCATGCGCCAAGTGGTGTGGCACCCACTGCAGCCTGTCATCCCAGCCGTTCCCGAAGGCGATCCCGACGGCCGCCCGCACCTTGTCCAAGCTCTCTCGAAATGCCTGCTCTCCCTCGTTGGAGCCCCAGTCGCCGGGCATTGCCAAGGCATCGACATGGAACTCACGAGCCCGTCCCGCCGGGTCGAACGAATAGGCGATCGCGTCGACATCGGCGGGGCGTGCGCACGCCTGGTCCAGGCAGAAACGAATGGCCTCGATCGGCAAAAGATGGGCATTGCCCACTTCTGCCGGCTTGCCATGCTTGCGTCGATTGAAACGCTCCTCTTCGACGGCAGCGACAAGCCTGCCGTTGACGGCGATAGCGGCGGCCGATTCGTGGTAGACGCTGTTGATTCCAATGGTGATCATGTGAGTCATGCTCCTTGCTTGGAGGTCATCGTGGGTTCAGACTGATCAGTGCATCGCGGACCGGGTGTGTCCCACGTGTGTCCCACGATGGTCGTGCGATGCATGACGCGCAGGTACTTTCGTGTGTCGAACACCGTGGCTGTGTGAAGCAAGCGGCGGTTGTCGAATGCGATGAGGTCGCCCTTGCGCCATCGATGGCGGTATATGAAGCGCGGGTCGATCGCGTGCCGCATCAGCCGCTCTACCAGAGCCAGACCCTCGTCGACGCTCAGGCCCTCGACGTAGCTGACGGAGTCGGCACACACCCGCAAGCATTTCCTCCCGGTTTCCGGGTGGCGCTGCACCAGGCGGTGCCCCACAGGCGGGAAGCGCACGCGGTCCTCGTCGGTCAGCGCCGGACGCGTCGGATCCTGCTTCGCCAGCCGGTCGTGCACGATCTCCCACGAATGCACCGCGACACGGTCCTCGATGAGGCGCTTGGTGTCGTCGTCGAGTGCCTCGTAGGCAGCGACCATGTCGGCGAACAAGGTGTCGCCCCCTTCGGGGGGCACCTCCACGGCATAGAACAGCGAGCCCAGGCTCGGCTCGGCCATGTACGAGCCGTCGAAATGCCACTCTTCCGCGCCGTTGACGAACAACGATCGCGTCACGCCGTCGACGACCAGATTGCCGATGACCAGCACCTCCGGGTGGCCGTCGAGCAGGTACTGCGTGTCGCTGTCGATGCGAAGGTCACCGAAGCGCAAGCTCCATGCGACGAGGTCTCCCGGGTCCAGGTGCTGGTCTCGAAACACCACAAGGCCACGCTGATTGAACAGTTCCTGAATGACAGGCCACTCGTCGGCCATCGCCCGGCTGCGGAGATCGGGCCCTTCGATCCGTACGCCGAAGTGGGCTGTCAATGGTTGCCACGTGTTCATGAGATTCGTGCTCCGTGCGCTGGTCATGATCGGGGGCGGTGTCGCGAATGCGAAAACGCAGTGAACGTAAGGAGAGCATGGGGAAGCCAGTTCCATGTCGGCCAGTGAATGCGCGCGTGACCTTTCACATTGGAACGTCAAGCGACATCTGGACGGAAAGGAACGATTCAGTCGCTGCCACGTTTACCATGGCGTCTACGAGGATGGGTGCGAGAAGGATCATGGCGATATTTCCGGATTGAGCGACCCAGACATCGCGCTTTCGCGCTTTGGAGAATCATGATGATCAGAGACGGCTCTGGATGCGTTGCCCTGGCGAAAATGTGTCCATCAACACGAAGCGGCGCCGTAAAGTCATTCGCGCCAATAGCCGCTTAAGTGTGAGCGTCCAGCCGAGCCATCTTCACGCCTGTCGCGTTCGGGTTTGAAGATGGCTCGGCTAGACGCTCACTGATCGGCAACTCATGTTCACGGTCGCGACAGGGAGAGCGACATCTACGAGCTGTTCTGCACGGCACAGGAACTCGGAACGAATTTCCTGGTCAGGATGTGCGTCGACCGCTTGGCCGGAGATGGTGGCCACACGATCGCCGACGAGATGGCAGAGGTTCGCGTCCAAGGCCTGCATCGAATCGAGTTCAGAGATGCCCACGGTGAACGGTGCGAGGCGCAGTTGGAAATCAGGTACCGCCGAATCCGGGTATTGCCGCCCATTGGTAAGCAGAAGAACTACCCGGCATCGGATCTGACCGTCCTTCACGTGCAAGAGCGCGGTGCGCCGCCGCACCGACAGCCCTTGGAGTGGAATCTCATCACGAACCTGGCGGTTCGCTCGAAGGCCGACGCCATCGAGAAGATCAACTGGTACGCGATGCGCTGGAAGATCCTGAAATCTGGCTGCCGAGCGGAGGACTCGCGGCTGAGAACTGCCGATCGGCTGACCAACCTGATTGCGATCTACTGCATCGTGAGTTGGCGGATCTTCTGGATGACGATGCTCAACAGGGCTGACCCCGACAGCAGCGCAGAGCATGCGTTCACAGGCTGGGAGATCGAGGCGTTGGACCGCCTGCAGCCGGACAGGGAAGTTTGGGTTCCGCAGCAGAAGACGCTATCCCGGTACCTCACGAAGCTGGCGAAGCTTGGTGGCTACTTGGCGCGCAAGACTGACCCGCCCCCGGGCAACATGGCGGTCTGGAGAGGACTCACGCGGCTCAACGACATCGTCCTCGGAATACGCATTGCCCGAGAACTTGTGGGTAATTGAAAGGCAGACCGGACGGTTACTGTACAGCCCGACGATGTCGCGCACCTTCTCGACGAAGAAGGGGTCGCTGGAGAGCTTGTGAAGGTATCTTGGCTGTGCGGTTGCAGTCCGAAGGCGCGCCAGATGCGCGAGACGGCCGTCTGCGACAAGCCCGCTTCGCGCGCCATGATCCGCGTGCTCCTGTGCGTCGCGCCTTCAGCAACGGTCTCCAGCGTCTTGGCGATGACGGCGTCCACTGGCGTGTCTTCGATCGTGCGCGGCGCACCAGGGCGCGGAGCATCGAGCAGGCCGTCCAGCCGATGTTCGACGAATCGGGCGCGCCACTTCGAGACGGTCTGCGGCGTCACGCGCTGCCGGCCCGCGACGCTCTTGTTGTCGACGCCTTCGGCACAGGCCAAAACAATGCGTGCTCGCAGTGCCAACGCCTGCGCGGTCTTGCGCCGCAGCGTCAGTGCAGTGGGCTGCTCACGCTCGTCGTCGCTCAACACCAGTTGCGCCTTGGGTCGTCCACGCATCGTCGCCTCGTCGTGTGCACACGGTACACGACCGATTTCAGCGGTGTTCACTAGTTCAACGAACTTCTAACTCACGACACTAGCGCATCCCCCGGCGTGGCGCTGTCGCCGCAGCAAGAGGAGCTCTACAAGCTGAGAGTCTTTCGCTCATGCCCGTTCTCACGCCAGACAGCGCTGCGCTGAAGCTCAATCCGGCGCGACAGCGGCCTCGAGCACGGTGAACAAGCCGCTGGTGGCGATCGCCTCCGACAGCCGCAGGCCGGCCGCGTCGAACAGCGCCGAGTACTCGGTCAGGGTGCGCTCACGTCCGCTCAGGAATGCCAGCATGGCCATGTCCATGAACCTGGAATAGTCGCGCTGGTTCTCGGCCTCGGGCAGCAGCATTTCGACCACCAGCAGGCGCGCATGCGGCGCCATCTCACGCCGGCAGGCGCTCAGGATCGCCACCGACTCGGCGTCCGACCAGTCGTGGATGATGTGCCGCAGCACGTACAGGTCGCAGCCTTGCGGCGCCGATTGAAAGAAGTCGCCAGCCTGCAGTTCGAGGCGCGGGTTCGGCGCTTGGGGCTGCGCGGCTTTCACCGCCTCGATGGTTTCGGGCAGGTCGAAGAGCACCCCGGTGCTGCCCGGGCTTCTGTCCAGGATGCCGCGCAGAAATGTGCCGTGGCCGCCGCCGATGTCGGCAATGCGCCGGCAGCGCGTGAAGTCGTAGACCGCCAGCGTTTCGTCCAGGAAGGCCGACGAGAGCGAACTCATGCTGTCGGCAAAGACCTGGCGCGTCTCGGCGTCGGCGCCCAGGTACTCGAAGAAGGACTTGCCGAATGCCAGCGGAAAAGACGGCTTGCCGCTGCGCACCGAGTCGCCCAGCGACTCGTAGGTGCGGCTGAACAGCGGCAGGCTCTGCATCAAGGCATAGCCGCGCAGCGAGCCTGCCACGTCCTTGCGCAGCGCCTGACTCAAGGGAGTGTTGCGCCAGCGGCCGTCGGCCTCGCGCGCGAAGATGCCTTCGCCGGCGAGCACACGCAGCATGCGTTGCAGCATCTCCGGCTGGCAGCCTGCGGCCGCGCTCAGCGCTTCGACCTTCTGCGGCCCGGCCGCCAGCAGGTCCGGCAGGCCGAATCGCGCCGCTGCCCCGATGGCATTGAGCACCGGCGCATACGAGCCGAGCATGGTGATGAGCGACTTCCGGGCCTGCAAATCCGTGGTTTTCATGGGCGCGAATTCATCAAAAAGGATGCTGCATCTTCTGCATCGGGCCGCTGAGTCGGCGGCCGGGGTTGCGAAGCGGCGGTCAAGCGTGCGAAGCGATTTCGGCCATTCACCGGTGCGAATTGCGGTTGGCTTCGAAATCACTTCGCAAACCAAATCGTCTCTTCGCTTTATTGGGGAGCGGTCGGACGGGCAGCCTCTTAGCTTCCCCTCATGCCACGCGGCGTCAACGCGCCACATCCGATGCAGATGAAGGAGCACTCGTGAGTTCAATAGACCCCGTCCTCCAGTCCATCGCGGCTCAGCTACCGCCGAGTTGTTCTACGACCGAAGAGTTATTGAGTGCGGCCGGCGACCGCCTTTCCGACAAGCTTCGTCTCATGCTGGGCAGCTTGGGTGTCGAGTCGCGCTACTCGGTGCTGAGGAACTTCCCCGACGTGCTGTTCGGCGGAGCGGCTCCAGAACTTGCGGTGCCCGCGAGCACGCTGGCGGCGCAGGCGGCACGGAGCTGTCTCGAACGTGCGGACATCGATCCGGGAAAAATCGGCCTCGTGCTCGGGGTGACCAGCAGCCCGGCGCGCTTGTTGCCCAGCATGGTGTGTGACTTGCTGGCGCTGATGCCGGAGATCCCGCGTGACGTGGCAACGTTGAGCGTGAGCTATATGGGCTGCTCCGCAATCGCCAAGGTGGTCGAAGCCGCGCGATGGTACCTGACCGTGAACCCGGGCAAACGCGTGCTGGCGTGCTTCATGGATGCAATCACTCCGTTGTCGCCACCGCTACCAGGCACGTATCAGCACTTCAGCGAGATCGACCCGTTGCGGCGTCAGGACACGGTCAACGTCATGCACGGCTTCCTGTTCGGGGACGCTGCGGTCGCGATGGTCTTGGGAGCCGAGGGCGTAGGCCCGACGTTCGGACCGGTGGTCCATCTCACGAACGAACGGCCCGAGGATACGGAACTCGGCACCGTGCCGGATGGTGGTTCCGACTTGCCGATCGTGCAGGGGCGCCGTCTGTACACGCTGAGCGCCGACGTCACCCCGCGTGGCGCGTTCTATACGTCGCAGACCGTGCAGGCGCTGCTGGCCCGGGACGATTGCCGCCTGGCCAAGGCGGGCGAGGCCACGGCACTGCTGCTGCACACCGGAAGCCACCGCATCCTGGACAAACTCTGCGAGACCTTCGGAGTCCTCTCCGACGGCCCTCAGATGGCGTCGTCGTACGCGGTGTTGCGCAACTACGGCAACACGATTGGCTGCTCGGTGCCGTTGATGTTGGCCGAGGATGTCGAACGGCCGGCCGGTGAAGCGCTGCTGGTAGCCTTCGGGCTGAGCTTCAGTTGCGGTGCGTTCACGATGACGGTGCCCGCTGGTGGCTGGCGCCCGGGCCGGTTCTGAGCACTGAACACCGGGCTCCGGTGTCCGCAGCGGCGGCACCAGCGACCTCGGGCCGCCGGGTCGTGGAAGTGCATCCTGGCCGGACGGTCCGCCGTGCCGAGCGGATCGTCACCGTTGGAGGAGATCGAACATGACGAACGATACGACGCAAGCACAGCAAGACCTCGCGCTGATGGAGCCGGACTCGGCGTTCGGGTCTGTGCGCTCCCGTCCATTCGCGCGAGGCGGCGAACGCTTGACCGCGAAAGACATCCTGGCTCGGGCAAGGGTCGCAGTGCCCCTGCTTCGCGAACAGGGCGTCGAGATCGAGTGCGCCCGGCACCTTCCCCCTGCGGTCGTGGACATTCTCAGGCAGACCGGCGTTTTCCGGATGGCGATGCCACGCGCCTGGGACGGCCCGGAAATGGACCCAATGCAGCAAACTGAGGTCATCGAGGAACTGGCGACGGGCGATGCATCCGCCGCGTGGTGCGCGATGATTGGCTGCGATTCCGGTTTTTATTCGGGCTATCTGGATGAAGAGCGCGCGCGGGAGATGTTCCCGCGGCTCGACATGGTCACCGCCGGCTGGCTCGCGCCGGAAGGCAAGGCGGAGCGCGTCTCGGGAGGGTTCACGATCAGCGGCCGCTGGCGCTTCGCGAGCGGGTGCACGCACAGCGACTGGATGGTGGCAGGCTGCATCGTGCATAGCGGCGGTGTGCCCGAGCCGTCAACGGGGCCTCTGCCGGTCCATTGGCGGATCATGCTGGCGCGTCCGGAGCAGTTCCGGATCGAAGACACCTGGTTCACGACGGGCCTCGCCGGCAGCGGCAGCTGCGACTACGTGGCGACCGAGCTCTTCATCCCTGAGAGCCATTCGTTCCTCTTCTCGGAGCCGCGTCGTCCCGGCCCACTGTACCAAGCGCCCGATGCCGTGTTGCGGAAGATGGCCGGCGTGCCGCTCGGCGTTGCACGGGCCGCGCTCGATCACGTGCGCGGGATTGCACCGCATCGGGTCGAGCGGCAGAGCAAGACACCATGGCCAGAGAGCTACCGGGTCCAAGTCGCGATCGCAGAGGCGGCGCTGGAACTGTCCGCGGCCCGCCACGCCGTCTACGCGAGTCTCGAGGCTCAATGGGATCGCCTGACGAAGGGCGAGTCGCCACTGCCCGACGAACGCGCCGCCGTCGTGCTGGCGCGCTTTGGCGCCTTCCGCGCAGCGCGTGCCGTCGTGACGCGCCTCTACGACCTCGTCGGAGGCAGCGCCATCTATCGCGAGAGGTCACCGATGGATCGCCTGTTGCGCGACATCACGACGATGAGCCAGCACGTCGAGGCACAGGAAACCACGTTGCAGGCATGCGGACAGCTTCTGTTGGGACAGCGGCCTGGGCACCCCTTCATCTGAAGGCTTGGCGTCTCGGCCGGGTGCATCGACTCGCAAGTGAAAGGACGGTATGGACGAGACCACCGGCGCGGTCGAAGCCGGGTCGGACGCAGTGGCAAACAATGCCGCGGCCAGCGCCAGTAGTACGAGCGAAGCGCTTCGGGCGGCGCTCCGATACATCGACGAGCATCTGGAGCAGGGTCTTTCGCCTGACGTCGTTGCGGAAGCCAGCGGATGGCGAGGCAGGGCGTTTGATAGGTTGTTTGCGGAGGCGCTCGGCATCGAACTGCAGGACTATGTCGAGCTCAATCGGTTGAAGCGAGTTTCCTTCTATATGGCTTACCGCGGCCAGGTCGATCCGGCCGACGTCGTGGCGGAGAGTGGCTACGCCGGACTCGAAGCGTTGTCGCAGGCCTTCGAAAGGCGGTTCGGTCAATCGCCGATCGAGTTCCGCCGGCAGCCTCAATGGGAGCGGTGGCACGCCGTCTACGAGCCTCTTGTGCGCATACGTCTGGCCTACACGACGCAGGATCGGCAGGTCCGCATCGAGAAGTTCGAGGCCACGCAGGTTGCGGTGATGGAACATCGCGGCGACCTGCGATTCATCGGCGACACGCTTCGGAAGTTCATCGCCTGGCGCAAGGATGTGGGATTGCCGCCTACCCTCCATGCGACATTCAACGTCATCCACGACGACCCGGCGCCGCCATCCCCCTGGTATCGTCGCGTCGACCTGTGCGTGGCCACGGACCGCACGTTCGGGTCGAGCTTTCCCGAGATTGCCGGTAAGGTCATTCCCGAAGGCCGTTGCGCGGTGCTCCGGCACCACGGCTCGGAAGATACGCTCGTCGACTCGATCCGGTTCCTGCGAGAGCGCTGGCTGCCGGACAGTGCTGAGGACCCGCGCGAGCATCCGATCTTCTTCAAGCGCCTTACCTATTTCCCCGACATCCCAGAGCGCGAGGCCGCGCTCGATCTTTACCTGCCGTTGCGGTGAACTGCGGAGAGTGCCAAGTTCTGAGCTGGAGGGTTTATAGCCCGATCGCCAGCTCGATCCACTGATCCGTCAGGAGCTTCATAATCAGTCGCCAATTGCTGTGCACTTCAGGCAAGTCTCTTTTTCTTGACGAACTTGCTGCTGCTCTTTCCCTTGCACGTGTAGTTGACTTGGAAATAGAGCCCGTGCGGGGGCGCGCGCACGCGCGCCGCATGCAGCCCGCTGCGCGACACCGACAACAGCTCGCACATCAGCCCCACGGGGTAGTCGAGTCGATGCCGCTCGATCCACGCGTACTTCACATCGACTCCTTGGCAAAGCCCAGGTGTAGCCGCCGACCGAAAACTGAGCCACTGGGAGTCGACGTGTTTACACCTCCGGGAGCGAGGCCGATGAGACCTTGACGAGTGTCGGGGTTTGTTGTTTTGTCTTGCTGAACCCGCCCAATGGTGGTGGAGCCCTGTGGAGCTTGTGGGCAGCCGACGGCCTGCGGGTGGGCGCGTGGGCAACCCGCGGGCGTTCAGTCGGGGAGCCCGCGCCAGCGGGCCTGATCGGCATAGGGGGCCCCCAGCAATAGGAGGCGCCCCTGCCACACCACCGGGCATGCGGGCCCGCACCCGGCGGTTCGAGAGTTTGAGGTCATGAGAGCCGGGGTATCCCCATCCGGTCGAAGTAGTCAACGGTCAGCACACTGTTGAGCAACATGGCGCTGTTGCGCCACCAGCGGCGGCTATACAGCGCCACCCGTTTGGCAACATCATCATCCGCCCCAAGTGCTTTGAGTTCCCGGTAGATCGTCCGTGGCCGCTTCCAATGTTTGAGCTGGATCGCGCGTAGACGGTGGCGCAACCATTTGTCCAGCCTGCGCCAGACTTGTGGTGTTTGCGCCAGTCCGAAGTACGCCTTCCAACCCAGCAGGTAGGGCCTGAGCTGTTCCACCACTTGCTCCATGCTGCGCCCGCCCGAGCGCCCCGTGAGTTGCCGGACCCGGGCTTTGAAGTTCGCCAGTGCCTTGTCGGCCACCTTGTATTTCACCTCGCGGCCCGGAGCTACCCACAGCGCGTAGCCCAGGAACTTGCGCCCGAAGGCGCTACCCACGGCGCTCTTCGCTTCATTGATCTGAAGCTTCAGCTTGCCGTACAGCTTCCTGAGCCACGCCATCACCCGCTCGCCGGCCTTCATGCTACTGACGTAGACATTGCAATCATCGGCATACCTCGCGAAGCCGTAGCCCCGCGCCTCCAACGCCTTGTCCACGTCGTCCAGCAGCACGTTAGCCATCAACGGGCTCAGCGGACCACCTTGCGGTGTGCCCTGGTGGCGTTCCACCTTCACCCCGCCATCCATGATCCCAGCGTTCAGATACGCCCGGATAAGCCGTAGAACGGTCGCGTCCGGAATGCGCCGCCTGAGCCGGTCGACCAGAATGTCGTGATTGACCCGGTCAAAGAATTTGGCCAAGTCCACGTCAACAACCACGCGCTTGCCCGATTGGACATACGCACGCGCCGCTTTCACCGCGTCGTGCGCACTCCTGCCCGGCCGGAACCCGTGGCTTTGTTCGCTGAAGGTGGGATCGATCAGCGGTTGCAGCACTTGCAGCAGTGCTTGCTGGATCAGACGATCCGTCGCGGTGGGAATGCCGAGCTCGCGCTGGCTCCCGTCCGGCTTGGGGATCATCACCCTTCGTACCGGCATCGGCCGGTACGTCCCCGCCAGCAGTTCTTGGCGGATCTGCGGCCACTTCGTTTGCAGCAGGCGCTGTGTGTGCTCGATGTCGAGCCCATCCACGCCCGCTGCGCCCTTGTTGGCCTTGACCCGCTTCCATGCTGCTTGCAGGTTCTCTCTCGTCAGCGCCGCCTCCAGCAGAGTACCCGCCCCCGCTTTCAGCGTTGCCGACCCTGTACCCTGGTGCTCCTGGGACGGGTTGCAGGCTTCGTCGCTGGCAGGATCGCGCCCGGCTTCACCGTACGCTTCACCTGCCCGCCCGGATGACTCCGGCATCTGACGCATGGTCTTTGACATTCCCAGGTCCTCGGTCACTTGCTCTCGTTCGGTCCTTCGCCTCTCGCTTGTGGTCTTGGCGACCCCGCTACCCAGCTACTTCGACCTCTGCTGACTCCTCGCTCCGGCAAACGCCGTCGCCCTTTCAGGCGTGAGGCGAGGTCTCCCCAGGTAAGGACGCCAACCTTCATCGCACAGCCGCCGCATCTACGCCGCCTCGCTTTGGTCACAAGAGCTTCGCGGTTCGATGCCCGCTCGCCCTGCTTCGCAGCGCCTTCTATGCAGTTCTTGTCCATCGGCTCACGATTTACGCTCCACGCTTCCTCCCCACACTCGGTCACCCTCATGCAGTTGCGCTTCACTTCACTCGCTGTGACCAGTTCGTGGCGGGACTTGCACCCGCAGGTTCGCGCCCATGCTGGGCGCACATCGCGGTAGGGATGCCCATTACTGGGCACCCCCCGCACAGACCCGTACGTGCCCGATTCGGGCATACGGTTCTTACCTCGGGTGCTTGACGGCAAAGCGCTGACTCGGCCATGGATGAAGGACACGTGGAGGAGGCAGCCAGTCAGCGGCGATCTTTTCCATCCGGTTCCACGTCACGCGGGCCTTTTGACTTCGCCGCAGAAGCGAGCGGTGCCAGAGGATGGTGACGTGATATCGGAAGGCCCCGAGCGCCCGGGAGTTCGTGGGCACCGCGTGGTAGTTGAAGAAGCCGCTGACAACTGCCCTGAGCCATCTACCCTGATCGGGGATGGCATCGTGCATGTGCCGGCGCAGCCAGAGCTTGATCTCCTGCAGCCTGGCTCTCATGCGGTCGCCCCTTGTCTTGCGGTGGAGCAGGAAGGCTCCGCGTCGGGAGTTGCCGCAGATGAACATGAACCCCAGGAAGTTGAAGGTCTCTGGCTTGCCCAGCCCGCGCCGCCGGCGCCGTTCGGCTGCATAGCGGCCGAACTCCAGCAGACGGGTCTTCTCCTCGTGTAGCGCGAGGCCGAACTGCTCGAACCTCGCTCGCATCGCATCCCAAAAGCGCCGCGCATCGGCCTCATGCTCGAAGCCGGCGACAAGATCATCGGCGTAGCGCACGAAGATCACGTTGCCGGTGGCTTCGCGCCGCCGCCATTGCTGGGCCCAGAGATCAAAGACGTAGTGCAGGTAGACGTTGGCAAGCAGCGGTGATGCCACCGCCCCTTGCGGGGTCCCCGTCTCGCTGACGCTCCACTCTCCGTCTTCCAGGACGCCCGCCTTGAGCCACTTGCGCACAAGGCGGATGATGCGCTCGTCACCGATCCGGTGCTCCAGGAACCGTACGAGCCATGACTGGTCGAGACGGTCAAAGAAGCTCCGGATGTCGGCGTCGAGAATCCAGTTCACCCGGGTCTCGCTGATGGCCACCGATAGCGCGTCCAACGCGTCATGTTGTCCCCGTCCGGGCCTGAACCCGTACGAGAACCCGAGGAAGTCTTCCTCGTAGATCGCATTGAGCACCACGACGACCGCGCGCTGGACGATCTTGTCTTCCAGCGCGGCAATACCGAGCGGGCGCTGCTTATCGGTACCGGGCTTCGGTATGAACCTCCGCCGGACCGGTAACGCCCGATACGTGCCGCAATGGACCCGTGCGTGCAGATCCTGCAGGTTGCCCTCCAGGTCCGCCTCGTAGTCCTGCCACGTCACACCGTCCACCCCGGGCGCGGCACGGCGCTTGAGCGCCAGGAACGCATCCCTCAGCAGATCAATAGTGACATGGTGCAGCAGCGCGGTGAACTTCTCCTTCGTCCGCTGCCGTGCAGCGTTCCGTACGCGATCCAGCCCCGGTGACACGCTTGCTCGGCGCTGAGTCCGTTGCGTGCGCGACTGGTCCGCGTTCCCCTTGGTCCAGGCCCTTTGCTCTGCCCACTCCGCGGCCGCTGAGGCGGCGTTGTTCGCAGGCTTCTTCGCTAGTATGGCCCAGTGTGACTTCTCGGACCCGTGCATCATCGGCTTCGGCTCCTCGCCTTCCCGATGCGGGCCAGCCCGATACTGCGGCTGGTCAGATCCGAGATCTCCCGGTTCCCGCGCAAGGAGCGTGCACACATGCCAGGTTCTTCGACCGCGCCGGGTCGTCCGAGCGCTCGCGAATTCGCGCTCGGCCGTGTTGCCTTCCACCAGTGGAACAGCGTCGGCACCCGGGATAAGGATCTATCGCGGCTCAATGGCTGGCCTGTGTGTACCCCTGTCAACGCTTCACGCCGCACCTCGCGATGCGCCGCGCATGACTCGGGGACAACATGATTCGCTACATCTTTGTTGTCAGGGACTTGCACCCTTTACTCCTTGCCGGTCTCCCGGCGCACTCCACAAATCCACAGCCTGTGGCGGCGCCGAAGGCGCCGCCCCTCCCGCATCATCGTTTCGACAACTCGGGGGCATGGATGAGAGAAGACATTGGCTCGATACGGACAAGCATTCAAGGACAGAGCGGTGGCGCGGTTGCTGCCGCCGGAGAGCGCGCCGCTGCAGGCGGTTTCGCGT
>Ga0207694_10001920_pt1 | contig 17241 bp, 15 predicted proteins | sample KBSC34metaG_FD_184353 | JGI IMG/M metagenome (GOLD analysis project Ga0207694, IMG submission 184353) | Corn rhizosphere microbial communities from Kellogg Biological Station, Michigan, USA - KBS C3-4 metaG (SPAdes) (version 2) | ecosystem: Host-associated > Plants > Roots > Rhizosphere > Soil... | reverse complement strand
GAACTCATCAGCCCTCCTTCTGGAGCTACAGAGGGAGACTCCAGAGGACAGTAAGATCAGCGATCGAGGTGCTCCGCGCTACACGGGCCAGACCGGGCGCTTACGCATATTATGCCTTTGCGCCTCTCTCAGAGAGGATCGCCGATGTGGTTTGCCTCTGATATTAGGAGCAAAAGCTCCAGATGGATTGAGCGGCGGACTCTATCCGATCAAGTGATCGCGCTCTTCGCAAAGGAAGAACCAGCATGACTCCGGCACAATATGGCGTACTGACTTCGTCGGTTTTAGGTGCTTTAGGAACCGCTCTCTTATTCTTTGGGAGTTTTGCATTCGAACCCCATGCAGGAAGTTATTATGGTGGTCCCGAAATGCAGAAAATAAACGCGGCTATAGCTGCCAGGAACAAGATTAGAAAGTCTACGCAAAAGCTCGGTCTTATCCTTTTAGGTGCAAGCTTCGCCGTTCAAGCGGCTACAGTCTTCCTACCCTAGCCAGAGCGCCTCGATGGTGCTGCCAGACAGGATTGAACTGTACGGACAGTGCCATGAAGTGTCGCAGAGCCACTCCGGCAGATGCTGCTAAAGTAGCCTGGATATTCCGGTCTATCGGTGCCCAGCGGGTGGGCTGATGGTTCGTCGGCGCAAGGGCCAGCGTGCTGACCAGAACAGGGAGGCCGATCACCCTCCGGTGGACATCCTGATCCTCGGCGGTCTAGGGCAGAACCTCAATAACATCATCGCTGCCGCCTGGGTGTTGCCTTGAGACCTGGGGTACTGCCAGCACTGCGGGAGGCGAGGTATCGCATTGCAGTGGGCCCGCTGGGACGACTGCGATAAATTGGCTTGGGGACTCGGACAGACAGGAGTCGAGCGGTGGGCTTTGTCGAATCACTCGAGAGGGATCGAGAGGAAGAAGCTGCGTTTCTTGCCAGCCTCGAAGGCGGGGCACGGATGAGTCGTAATGGCTTCGATGTCACGGATCGGTACATCAAGCAGTCGCGTGACATCATCGCCGAATTGGACGCTCTGATAACAGTCGAGATAGCGCGACCGAGACACTGACGAGAACTGGCTATTCGGTCACTTCCTCCGAGGGGCTGAAGTCCGAACCTTCTTGATTACCAATTTGCCGCTGACATTCTCACTCACGCGCCAAGAGAATTCTACATCTCGGTCGTGGCTCATCGCTCGCGAGACTAGGAAGTATCCCGCGAAGATTCCAGCTACTGCGACCGCTGGCCACTTTATAACTTCTATGAGTTCTACTAGATGTCCTCCATAAAATGCGAGGATCGCTATGGTTGTGGTTCCGCCGGTCAGGGCGAGGGCGACTATCGCCATAGGGGCAAGGCTAACTCGGGCTCGGTCGAGCCGCGAATGCGCTTCCGAGATGACGAAATCCGGCCGGCGTCCATTGAAGGGATTGCCGTTACCTTGGAAGCCATCTCCTGGAGGTAAGCGCTCCGCCGCCGCCCTTGGAGGGGCGACCTCGCGTACCATCAAGACATGGTTGACGATTTCTTCTTCGCCAATTCTCCGAAGGGCATACTCGCGTAGCGTTCTAGAGCCGCTGACGACTATCTCGTCCGCCGTCTCAAGAGCGGCGTCTAGCTCGCTTGGCGAGGTGACGGTAACCCGCTTAGGCCCAAACAGCATTGCATTGCCCCGCGTGCCGAGAAGTATTTACAGGTAACGCTAGCACAAAGAACTTTGCCCGGTGGGTCACTTTTTGCCCGACCCCACGAGGGATTCCCCAGTCTTGGGGTGCTTCCACGGCTGAGGCATTATGGATTGAGACCGAAACCGACTAGGCATTTTGTACCGCCCCCTTGTACCACCCGGGGTGAAAGAACCTAGGATTTCCGCCAAGTTCCTGAATGCATTTCAGGAAAAACTGGTGCTGCCGGACAGGATTGAACTGTCGACCTCTCCCTTACCAAGGGAGTGCTCTACCACTGAGCTACGGCAGCAGCACGGACGGGCGGGCAAGTGCGGCCCGTCGGAGAGCGCGGGTATAGCGAAGCCGCGCGCGCATGACAATGCCTGGAGGCTATGACTCCGCCGGATGACGTTCGATCCGGCGCGCAATCGTGCGGGCCAGGCTGGGGCCGATCAGCAGGACCAGCAGGAACCGCGCGGTCTGCATGGCCATGACAAAGGGCAGGTCGACCTTCGACGAGGCGGCGATGATCGCCACCGAATCGGCGCCGCCCGGGCTGGTGGCAAGATAGGCGGTCAGCGGATCGGTGCCGGCCACCACGTGCAGGCCGTAAGCCAGCCCGCCGCAGAGCGCGATCAGCGACAGGGTCGAGGCGGCGACGCGCGGAAAGGCTTTTGCCGCATAGACAATGATCTCGCGCGTGAAGCGCCGGCCGATGGCCCAGCCGACCAGCGTATAGCAGGCTGCCAGCAGCAGGGGCGGCAGGGTGATCGTCACAGCGCCGAATCCGGAGAACGCGATGCCGGCGAACAGCGGCACCAGCAGCCCGCCGGCGGGGATCCTGGTCTTCACGCCGACAAAGGCGCCGCCGATGGCGAGCGCCAGCGTTTCGATAAAGGGCAGGGCAGGGACCGGCGGGAACCAGTCCCGCGCTGGGGCGCCGCCGCCATGCAGCGCGAAAAGCTGCGAGACGATGGAGGCGATCGACGCCACGAAGATCACCCGTACATATTGCATGAAGGCGACCAGCCTGATGTCGGCGCCGAAGGCCTCGGCCATGAAGGCCATCGCCGTGGCGGCGCCGGGCGCCGAGCCCCAGATCGCCGTCGTTCCCGGCAGCACCCGGAAATGCGCCAGCAGCCCGCCGAGCGCGGTACTGAAGACGATGACCGCGGTGACGCAGATCAGGAAGACCGGCCAGCGCGCCAGCATCTCGGACAGGATGCCGGGCCCGATGGCGCGCGCGATCAGGCAGCCGACGAGGCCCTGGGCACAAACATAGAGCCAGTTGGGAAAGGCGATCCTGCCCTCCAGCCCCGAAACCGACAAGGCAGCCAGCATCGATCCCAGCAGGATCGCCGCTGGCAGGCGGATCAGCTCCAGCAGGCCGACGAAGACCAGCGAGCCGGCCAGCAGCAAGCCCCACTGGACGCCTGGGGCACGGTCGCGAAGCGTAACTTTCGAAAGGTTCATGCGAAGACTCGGATACGCACCGACAGCCTTGCCCTTGTGGACGGGAATGTAAAACCTTCCCGCAATACCTATCTCATGGGCAGCGCCGCATTGTTCTTGGGCAGTGCCCCGGGGCGCATGTAATGTGACCCTCGAACCATCCCGAAGGGAGATTGAAGATGAGTGGAACCACCGAACGCGCGGTCCTGGCCGGCGGCTGCTTCTGGGGCATGCAGGACCTGATCCGCAAACTCCCGGGTGTGATCTCGACGCGCGTCGGCTATTCCGGCGGCGATGTGAAGAACGCGACCTATCGCAATCACGGCACCCATGCCGAGGCGATCGAGATCGTCTTCGATCCGGCCAAGAACAGCTTCCGCAGCCTGCTGGAGTTCTTCTTCCAGATCCATGACCCCAGCACGCCGAACCGCCAGGGCAACGACCGGGGCACCAGCTATCGCTCGGCAATCTACTATACCAGCGACGAGCAGAAGCGCGTCGCGCTGGACACCATCGCCGACGTCGACGCCTCAGGCCTGTGGCCGGGCAAGGTGGTGACCGAGATTGAGCCGGTCGGCGACTTCTGGGAGGCCGAGCCTGAGCACCAGGATTACCTGGAGCGCTATCCGCACGGCTATACCTGCCACTTCGCCCGGCCCAACTGGGTGCTGCCGAAGCGCAACGAGCAGCGGCTGGCGAGCTAAGCCGCCTTCACCTGCGTAATCCGCACCTCGCGGCAAATCTCAAAGCCCATCTTTTCATAGAGCGAGATCGCCCGGTCGTTCCCCTTGGTAACATGGAGGAACGACCGGAGCCCGGCACGCCGCTGCAGATGCACGACCTGCCAGATGATGCTCTCGGCATGGCCGCGCCCCCGGAAATCCGGGTGGGTGCAGACGCCGCTGACCTCCGCATAGTCGTGCAGTTTCAGCCGTTCGCCGCCCATGGCGATCAGCGTGCCGTCGGGCGCGCGGACGCCGCAGTAGCTGCCCATCCTGTAGGTCCCTGACCGGAAGAAGCCCGGGAAGGCGATGTCGGTCAGCCCGACCATTTCGTGCGCCTCTGCCGCGCCCAGCGCAACGAGTTCCGCCGAGGGCTCGGGCGGCACGATATCCATCGGCAGCCCCATCTGGAACAGGGTCATCTGGCCGGCAATTTCCATTCCCGGCACGGATGAGTAGGCATCGCCGAACAGCCAGACGGCTTCCCCGGGCGTGAGCAGGGCGCGCAGCCGCTCCATCGCTGTTTCGCCCGGTTCGGCCAAGGTCGCGAACGGGGCGACATCGGCGGGGTAGCGGCCGGCGAGCGCATCGCCCAGCGCCAGGTGCCGATGGGCGGTGGAGAGCGCCGGCCGTATCGGGTCGGCAAACAGCTGTTCCGGCATAAGGTCGGTCATTTGCCGCCCGCATAGCACGAAACAGGCCCTCTATCCCGCTGAAAAAGCGGGCATCCGAAATCCAGTCGGGGCGCCGCGTCGTTATCAGGTAACCGGCAACGAAAAAGGGATGCGCCATGACCACCGTCACCACGGGCCACACGCTGAAAGTCAGTGGATCGACCGCCAGCGGCATCGTCGTCCAGGGTGGGGACGTGCAGGTCATCAGCGGCGGCGAGGTCGATGGCACCAAGGTCAATGCCGGGTCGCTCAACATCGAAGAAGGCGGTTTCGCCAGCAACACCACGGTGCATCTGAACGCCTTCTTCAACGTGGGCGATGGCGGCATGGCCGAGCTGACCATCGTGACCAAGGGCGGCAGCCAGGGTGTCTTTCACGGCGGCACCGTCATCAGCTCGACCTTCGTGGGCGGCGTGCAGACGCTGACCGGCGGCACGGCGAGCGCATCCTTCTTCACCGACAGCGGCGCGCAGAGCCTGTTCCAGGGCGCGATGGCGGTCGATACCAGCGTCTCCGACGGCGGCTTCCAGGCGCTCTATAGCGGTACCGCCGTCGATACCAAGATCGGCAATGGCGGTGAGCAGCTCATCACGCCCGGCGGCACCGCGTCGGGAGTCACCGTCTCGAAGGGCGGGCTGATGGTCGACAACACGACGCATAGCGTCACCGGCGTGAAGGTCCTGAACGGCGGCTCGGCAATCCTGGCCGGCGGCACTTTCACGGGCACGGTCGCCAGCGGCGGCACGGTCATCGTCGACCCGAGCGCAGCCTTCAAGCCGCTCGCCAAGCTCTATAGCGGGCTCACCGCCAGCAGGGGCGAGCAGCTGATCGTCAAGAAGGGCGGCATGGTCAGCGCGACGGTGGTCGCCAAAGGCGGCACCCTGACGGTTTCGTCCGGCGGCACGGCCGAGGCCTCGCAGATCAACGGCGGTATCGAAATCGTGTCATCGGGCGGCATGATCGACGGCCGGCAGACCTTCACCGCCGGCGGCCAACTGACCATCAAGGCGGCCAAATCGGTAGCGTTCTCGACCGGTGGCTTCACCGGCACCGACAAGATCAACCTGGACGGCTTCGCGTTCAAGGCGACCGAAACCAAGACCTTCCAAGGCAATGGCGCCGGGACGGGCGGCACTCTGACGGTGACGGATGGCGCGCTGAAGGCCACCATCACCCTATTCGGGCAGTATGTGGCCGGCGGATTCCATCTGACCCGCAATGCAGCCGGCGGCACGACGATCACCTATACCCAGCCCGCCGCCCATCTGGAGCTTGCCGGCAGTCACCGCTGAGCGTCGACGGAAACGCCCTCGCGCCGCAACAGCGACAGCTGCGTGTGGCCCCAATGCGGCCCGGTGCGAGGTGAGCCGTCCTTGTGCGTTACCCGGTGGCAGGGAACGGCGAAGGCCAGGTTGTTGGTGGCGCAGACGCTGCCCACCGCCCGGCCGGCCCTGGGCGCGCCGGCCTTGATCGCGATGTCCGAATAGCTGGCGCTGGTCCCGGCCGGAATCTCATGGATCGCGGCGAAGACCTTCTTCTGGAATTCGGTGCCCCGGATATCGAGCGTGACGTCCAGAACACCCGCAGGTTCATCGATATAGTCGATGACCTTCCGGAGGATTGCCGTGTCGTTTGAACGGACCAGATGGCCGCGCGGAAGCTGCTTCTCCAGATTGCGCAGCAGCTGCGCCGGCTCATAGCCGAGCTGGATCGAAACGATGCCCTTGTCGCTCAAGGCGACCAGCACGGGCCCCAGAACGGATTCGCCGATGCTGTAGCGAATCTCCTCGTTCGGTAGCTGCGGCTCGTCCGGCAAGGATCTACGACGGCGCGGAGGCGGGTAGCTGGTCATTAGGCGTGCCTGCTGAAGACGTGGTGCCCAACACTACCACCATCGCCATTCCCGCGAAGGCGGGAATCCAGGACTGCCGGGAGCAGCGGGACCGGAGTCATACCGCCGCCGACGCGGCTTTTGGCCCCGTCCGCTTTACTCGCCGGATAAGATCGTTTAGCTGACGTGCCAGCGTAAGCGGTATCTTCAAAACCCCATCGAAACTTGAAGAAAATGCGGAAATTCGCGACCTTCTGGCAATTTTCGCAAATCGCGGGCGGCTCGGAGAAAGGGAGAGGTTAGTGCTGCAGATATTGGAGAAGCTTCAGCGGCAGCGCGACGCCGCCAAGGTCGGCGGCGGCCACAAAAGAATCGAGGCTCAGCACGCCAAGGGCAAGCTGACCGCGCGCGAGCGCCTGGAGGTTCTGCTCGACGAAGGTTCGTTCGAGGAATGGGGCATGTTCGTCGAGCATCGCTGCGCCGATTTCGGCATGAACGAGCAGAAGGTGCCTGGCGACGGCGTCGTCACCGGCTACGGCACCATCGACGGCCGCCTGGTCTTCGTCTTCTCCCAGGATTTCACCGTGTTCGGCGGCTCTCTCTCCGAGGCCCATGCCGAGAAAATCTGCCGGATCATGGATCAGGCGCTGAAGGTCGGCGCCCCGGTTATCGGCCTCAACGATTCGGGCGGCGCCCGCATTCATGAAGGCGTGGCCTCGCTCGGCGGCTATGCCGAGGTGTTCCAGCGCAACGTCACCGCCTCGGGCGTCATCCCGCAGATTTCCCTGGTCATGGGGCCCTGCGCCGGCGGCGCAGTTTATTCCCCCGCCATGACCGACTTCATCTTCATGGTGAAGGACAGCTCCTACATGTTCGTGACCGGCCCCGACGTGGTGAAGACCGTCACGCATGAGATCGTGACCCAGGAAGAGCTGGGCGGTGCCGTCACCCATACCACCAAGTCCGGCGTGGCCGACCTGGCCTTCGAGGACGATGTCGAGGCGCTGCTGGAGATGCGCCGCTTCATGAGCTTCCTGCCGTCCTCCAACCGCGAGAAGGCACCGGTGCGCGAGACGGCCGATCCGTCCGACCGGCTGGACATGTCGTTGGACACGCTGATCCCGGCCAATCCCAACAAGCCCTACGACATGGAAGAGCTGATCCATAAGGTCGTCGATGAGGGCGACTTCTTCGAGATCCAGCCCGGCTTCGCCCGCAACATCATCACCGGCTTCGCCCGCATGGGCGGCCAGACGGTGGGCATCATCGCCAACCAGCCGATGGTGCTGGCCGGCTGCCTCGATATCGACAGCTCACGCAAGGCCGGCCGCTTCGTCCGCTTCTGCGATTGTTTCGAGATCCCGATCGTCACCTTCGTCGACGTTCCGGGCTTCCTGCCGGGCACGGCGCAGGAATACGGCGCGATCATCAAGCACGGGGCCAAGCTGCTGTTCGCCTATGCCGAGGCGACGGTGCCGAAGGTGACCGTCATTACCCGCAAGGCCTATGGCGGCGCGTACGACGTCATGAGCTCAAAGCATCTGCGCGGCGACGTGAACTATGCCTGGCCGACCGCCGAGATCGCGGTGATGGGGGCCAAGGGCGCGGTGGAGATCATCTTCCGCTCCGATATCGGCGACCCGGCCAAGATCGAGGCCCGGACCGAGGAATATAAAGAGAAGTTCGCCAATCCCTTCGTCGCCGCCTCGCGCGGCTATATCGACGAGGTGATCCAGCCGCACTCGACCCGCCGCCGCATTATCCGTTCGCTGAACATGCTGAAGGATAAGCAGCTGTCGAACCCGGCCAAGAAGCACGACAACATTCCCCTGTGAGCGGTCCCAGAATGTTCAAGAAAATACTGATCGCCAACCGGGGTGAGATCGCCTGCCGCGTCATCAAGACGGCGCGCAAGATGGGCATCAAGACCGTCGCCGTCTATTCCGAAGCCGACGCCACTGCGTTGCACGTGCAGATGGCCGACGAGGCCGTTGCCATCGGCGGGTCGGCCGCGGCCGACAGCTATCTGAAGGCCGACCGCATCGTCGAGGCCTGCAAGCAGACCGGCGCTGAGGCCGTGCATCCCGGCTACGGCTTCCTGTCCGAGCGTGAATCCTTCGCCGAGGCGCTGGAAAAGGCCGGCATCGTCTTCATCGGCCCGAACCGCCACGCCATCGGCGCGATGGGCGACAAGATCGAATCGAAGAAGCTGGCCAAGGCCGCCGGCGTCAGCACCGTTCCGGGTTATCCCGACGTTGTGCCCGATGTCGCGCTGGCGCGGAAGGTCGCCGCGGATATCGGCTATCCGGTGATGATCAAGGCTTCGGCCGGCGGCGGCGGCAAGGGCATGCGCCTTGCCCATAACGACGCCGAGCTTGAGGAGGGGTTCCGCTCCGCCTCGAACGAGGCGCGTTCGTCCTTCGGCGACGACCGCATCCTGATCGAGAAGGCCATCGTCGAGCCACGCCATATCGAAATCCAGGTGATGGGCGATGCCCATGGCAACGTGGTCTTCCTGGGCGAGCGCGAATGCTCGATCCAGCGCCGGCACCAGAAGGTGATCGAGGAGGCGCCGAGCCCGTTCCTGAACGAGGAAACCCGCGCTGCCATGGGCGCGCAGGCCGTGGCGCTGTCCAAGGCCGTGCAGTACCAGTCGGCCGGCACCGTCGAGTTCATCGTCGACCGCGACCGCAATTTCTACTTCCTGGAAATGAACACCCGCCTTCAGGTCGAGCATCCGGTGACCGAGCTGGTGACCGGGCTGGATCTGGTCGAGCTGATGATCCGCGTCGCCTATGGCGAAAAGCTGCCGATCACGCAGGATCAGGTGACGTTGACCGGTTCCGCCATCGAGGCGCGCGTCTATGCCGAGGATCCGCTGCGCGGCTTCCTGCCGTCCATCGGCCGGCTGACGCGCTACCGGCCGCCGGCGGGCGAGGGGGTTCGCGTCGATACCGGGGTCTATGAAGGCTCCGAAATCTCGATGTTCTACGACCCGATGATCGCCAAGCTGATCACCTACGGCACCACCCGGCCGCAGGCGACCAAACGCATGGCCGATGCGCTCGACGCCTTCGCCATCCGTGGCGTGAATCACAATATCGGCTTCCTGTCGGCCATCGTCCGGCGCCAGCGCTTCGCCGACGGGCGGCTCTCGACCGACTTCATCCCGGCCGAGTTCCCCGACGGTTTCCACGGCACAGAGCTGCCGCAGGATGAGATGGATCTGCTGGTGACGGTCGCCGCCGTCGCCCAGGCCCGCGCCGCCGCGCGCGACCGCAAGGATCACAAGCCGCAATCCGAGTGGACTGTCTTGATCGGCCCGTCGTCGGCGCCGCGCACGGCGCGCCCGGTCGAGGTGCTGGCCGATCCCGACGGCTCGGTGGTGGTCGCGCTGGACGGCAAGCTGCGCAAGGTATGGACCAATTGGCAGCCCGGCCAGGTGCTGTTCGAAGGTCAGGTCGACGATGCTCCGGTCACCATCCAGCTCGACCGCAAGGGCGTGGCCTGGGTCGTACATAAGGCCGGCGCGGCCATCGAGATGCGGGTGGTGACCCGCGCCGCTGGTGAGCTCGCCGCGCTGATGCCGGTGAAAGTGCCGCCGGACATGTCCAAATATCTCCTGTCACCGATGCCGGGCCTGCTGGTCTCGATCGCGGTCAAGGAAGGCCAAGCTGTGAAATCGGGCGAGGAGCTCGCGGTCGTCGAGGCGATGAAGATGGAGAACGTGCTCCGCGCCGAGCGCGACGGCACTGTCTCCAAGATCGCGGCAGAGGCGGGGCAGAGTCTCAGCGTGGATCAGGTTATCCTGGAGTTCGAATAAGATGGCCGATTTTCCTGCGAAGACGCTTGAGGATTGGGGCGCTCTCGCCTCCAAGGACCTGAAGGGGGCATCGCCGGACACGCTCCACTGGAGTACGCCGGAAGGAATCTCGCTTAAGCCGTTATATACGCAGGCCGATCTCGAAGGCATGGCGCATCTGGGCTCGATGCCGGGCTTTGCGCCGTTCGTGCGCGGCCCGCGTGCGACCATGTATGCCAACCGGCCCTGGACCATCCGCCAGTATGCCGGTTTCTCGACCGCCGAGGAGTCCAACGCCTTCTATCGCAAGAACCTCGCCGCCGGTCAGATGGGCCTGTCGGTGGCCTTCGACCTCGCCACCCATCGCGGTTATGACAGCGACCATCCGCGCGTCGTCGGCGATGTCGGCAAGGCCGGCGTGGCGATCGACAGCGTCGAGGATATGAAAATCCTGTTCGACGGCATCCCGCTCGACAAGATGAGCGTGTCGATGACGATGAACGGCGCGGTGCTGCCCGTTCTCGCCGGCTATATCGTCGCCGGGCTGGAGCAGGGGGTGAAGCTCGAGCAGCTTTCCGGGACCATCCAGAACGACATCCTCAAGGAGTTCATGGTCCGCAACACCTATATCTATCCGCCCGAACCCTCGATGCGTATCGTGGCCGACATCATCGGCTACACCTCTGAATTCATGCCGAAATTCAATTCGATCTCGATCTCCGGCTACCATATGCAGGAGGCTGGGGCGACGGCGGTGCAGGAATTGGCCTTCACGCTCGCCGACGGCATCGAATATGTCCGCGCCGCGCTGTCGAAGGGTCTCAAGATCGACGCTTTCGCGCCGCGTCTCAGCTTTTTCTTCGCCATCGGCATGAACTTCTTCATGGAAGTGGCCAAGCTGCGCGCCGCCCGCCTTCTGTGGGCCGAGCTGATGTCGCAGTTCAACCCCCAGAAGTCCGACAGCCTGGCGCTGCGCACCCACTGCCAGACCTCGGGCGTAAGCCTGACCGAGCAGGATCCGTACAACAACGTCATCCGCACCACGGTCGAGGCGATGGCGGCGGTGCTGGGCGGCACCCAGTCGCTGCACACCAACTCCTTCGACGAGGCGCTGGCCCTGCCGACCCCGGCCTCGGCCCGCATTGCCCGCAACACCCAGCTGATCATCGCCGAGGAAACCGGCATTCCGCATGTGATCGACCCGTTGGGCGGCAGCTATTATGTCGAAGCCCTGACCGCCGGCCTTGCCGCCGAGGCGCGCAAGCTGATCGCCGAGGTCGAAGGGTTGGGCGGCATGACCAAGGCCGTCGCCTCCGGCATGCCCAAGCTCAGGATCGAGGAAGCCGCCGCCCGCCGTCAGGCCCGCCTGGACCGGGGCGAGGAAGTGGTCGTCGGCGTCAACAAGTACAAGCCGACCGAGGAATCGCCGATCGAGATTCTCGACGTCGACAATGCCCGCGTCCGCGACTCCCAACTCAAGCGTCTGGCCGATATCAGGGCGAAACGCGATCCGAAGGCAGTTGCCGCCGCGCTCGATGCGCTGACTAAGGCCGCCGAGACCGGCGAAGGCAATTTGCTGGGCCTGACCGTCGAAGCTATGAAGGTCCGCGCTACGGTTGGTGAAGTCTCGGACGCCATGGAAAAGGTGTTCAGCCGCCACCGGGCCGAGAATGCAACCGTCACCGGGGTCTATGCCAGCGTGTATGAGGGCGACGAAGGGTTCGAGAAGATCCGTAAGGATATCGAGGCGTTCGCAGAGGGCGAGGGCCGCCGGCCGCGTATTCTTGTCGTGAAGCTCGGCCAGGATGGCCATGACCGTGGCGCCAAGGTGATCGCCACGGCTTTTGCCGATATCGGCTTTGACGTCGATGTCGGCCCGCTGTTCCAGACGCCGGAAGAGGCCGCCCGCCAGGCGATCGAGAACGACGTCCATGTCGTCGGCGTCTCAACCCAGGCCGCCGGCCACAAGACCCTGGTGCCGGCGCTGATCGCGGCGCTGAAAGAGCAGGGCGCCGATAACATATTGGTGGTGACGGGCGGCGTCATTCCGCCGAAGGACTATCCGATGCTGAAGGAAGCCGGCGTTGCCGGTATCTACGGCCCGGGCACCAACATTCCGGCCGCGGCCGCCGAAATCCTCGGCATTATCCGCGATCACCGGCCACGGAACTGAGGATAAGATGAGCGAAGACACGATCGGCCGCCTCAATCACGTCGCCATCGCCGTTCCCGACCTGGAGAAGGCGACCGCGCTCTATCGCGACACTCTGGGCGCGAAGGTCTCGGCTCCTGTGCCGCTGCCCGATCATGGTGTGACCTGCGTGTTCGTCGAGCTGCCGAATACCAAGATCGAGCTGATCGAGCCGCTGGGCGCGGATTCGACCATCCGCCCGTTCGTCGAGCGCAACGCCGCCGGCGGCATCCACCATATCTGCTATGAGGTCGAGGACCTCCTGGCCGCCCGCGACCGACTGAAGGCCAAGGGCGCACGCGTGCTGGGCGACGGCGAGCCCAAGATCGGCGCGCACGGCAAACCGGTGCTGTTCCTGCATCCCAAGGATTTCTGCGGCACGCTGGTCGAGATCGAGCAGGTCTAAGGTTGGATCGTGCTGAGCGATTGATCGCCGGCGACCGCGCGGCGCTGGCCCGCGCCATCACGCTGGTGGAATCCACCCGTGAGGACCACAGACGCGAGGCCGAGGCGCTGGTCGAGAAAGTGTTGCCCGCCTCCGGCAAATCGATCCGGCTGGGCATCTCCGGCTCCCCCGGCGTCGGCAAGTCGACTTTCATCGAGGCGTTCGGGCAGAAGATCATCGCCGACGGCCATCGTGTTGCCGTGCTGGCGGTCGATCCGTCGTCGCGCCGTACCGGTGGCTCGATACTGGGCGATAAGACCCGCATGGAGGAGCTGTCGCGTTCCCCCGACGCCTTCATCCGCCCGTCGCCGAGCGGCGGGACTTTGGGCGGCGTGGCGCGGCGCACGCGTGAGGCGATCGTGCTGTGCGAGGCGGCGGGCTTCGACGTGATCCTTGTCGAGACGGTCGGCGTCGGCCAGTCCGAGACGACGGTCGCCGACATGGTCGACCTGTTCTGCCTGCTGCTGTCGCCCGCGGCAGGCGATGAGTTGCAGGGCATCAAGAAGGGCATCGTCGAACTGGCCGAACTGATCGTCGTCAACAAAGCCGACGGGCCGCTGCTCGACACGGCGCAGCGCACTGTCGCCGATTATCGCGCCGCGCTGCGCCTGATTCGCCCGCTGTCCACGTCTTGGCAGCCGGAGGTGATCGGCGCGTCGGCGCGGGAGGGTAACGGGCTGGATCAGGTGTGGCAGGCGATCAAGCGGCACCAGGAGCTGTTGACCGCCAGCGGCGAGAAGCAGAGCAGGCGCGGCGAACAGGCGCAGGCCGCCCTGTGGGCCGATCTGGGCGACCGATTGTTGCAGGCATTGCGCCACAAGCCGGAGATCGCACGGCGGATTCCGGGCATCGAGGCAGAGGTGCGCTCCGGCACGCTGATGCCGATGACGGGCGCGCGTTTACTGCTCGAACTCTTCGCCTCCACGGCCTAAATATAAAATTAGGGTGACCTCGCCCGGCGGTCTTGGATAGAGCGGTTCGATTTGATAGATCGTTGGCCTTATAATGAGAATAGATCGCGGTTGTTGGGTGCGCAGGCATTCTTTCTGCCGGAACTGATGGGCTCGCAATGATGGTAACTGACGCTCCTACGAAGCATGAGGGCCTGAAGGCCTGGGTCGAAGATGTCGCGGCTCTGACCGAGCCGGATTCGATCTATTGGTGCGATGGCTCCGAAGCCGAGTATGACCGCCTGTGCCAGCTGCTGGTCGAGAAGGGCACGTTCCAGCGCCTGTCCGACGCGAAGCGTCCGAACTCCTACATCGCCTTCTCTGATCCGGCCGACGTCGCCCGTGTCGAGGACCGCACCTTCATCTGCTCCGAGACCGAGGAAGGCGCAGGCCCGACCAACAATTGGCGCGATCCGACCGAGATGCGCACCATGCTGACCGGCCTGTTCCGGGGCTCGATGCGCGGCCGCACAATGTATGTCGTGCCGTTCTCGATGGGGCCGCTCGGTTCCGCCATCTCGCAGATCGGCGTTGAGATCACCGATTCGCCCTATGTCGCCGTCTCGATGCGGATCATGAGCCGCATGGGCGCCGGCGCCCTCGAAGTGCTGGGCACCGATGGCGCCTTCGTGCCCTGCCTGCATTCGGTCGGCATGCCGCTGAAGGATGGCGTCGCCGACGTCGCCTGGCCGTGCAATGCCGACAACAAATACATCGTCCATTTCCCCGAGACGCGGGAGATCTGGTCGTTCGGCTCCGGCTATGGCGGCAACGCGCTGCTGGGCAAGAAGTGCCTGGCGCTGCGCATCGCCTCGGCGATGGCGCGCGACGAGGGCTGGCTGGCCGAGCATATGCTGGTGCTGAAGATTACCTCGCCGCAGGGCGAAGCCAAGTACATCGCCGGCGCCTTCCCCAGCGCCTGCGGCAAGACCAACCTCGCCATGCTGATCCCGACCCTGCCGGGCTGGAAGGTCGAGACGATTGGCGACGACATCGCCTGGATGAAATTCGGCGAGGACGGCCGCCTCTATGCCATCAACCCGGAAGCCGGTTTCTTCGGCGTTGCCCCGGGCACGGGCGCGGACACCAACCTGAATGCCGTCGGCACGATCACCAAGAACTCGATCTTCACCAATGTTGCCAAGACGCCCGATGGCGACGTCTGGTGGGAGGGGTTGAGCAAGCCCGCGCCGGCGCATCTGACCGATTGGCGCCGCAACGCCTGGACGCCGGAAACCGGCACCCCCGCGGCACACCCGAACGCCCGCTTCACCACCCCGGCTGGCCAGTGCCCGTCGATCGCGCCCGAGTGGGAGAACCCGGCCGGCGTGCCGATCTCGGCCTTCCTGTTCGGCGGCCGCCGTTCGACGGTGGCCCCGCTGGTCGCCGAATCGCTCGATTGGGACCAGGGCGTGTTCATGGCGGCGCAGATGAGCTCGGAAACCACGGCGGCGCAGGCCGGCGCGGTCGGCAAGCTGCGCTTCGATCCGATGGCGATGCTGCCCTTCTGCGGCTATCACATGGGCGACTATTTCAGCCACTGGCTGCGCCTCGGCCATCGCGAGGGCGCCAGGCTGCCCAAGATCTTCATGGTCAACTGGTTCCGCAAGAGCCCCGAGGGCAAGTTCATGTGGCCCGGCTTCGGTGAGAATTCGCGCGTGCTGGCCTGGATCTTCGGCCGCTGCGATGGGACGGTGGAGGCTGAGGAAACCGCCATCGGCTATGTGCCGAAGGTCGGTTCGGCCGATGCCGCCGTGCTGCAGCTTCCCGGCGTCGACCTCAAGGAACTGGTCAAGGTGGATCCCAAGGAATGGGCGGCCCAGCTCGATCAGGTGAAGGCGCATTTCGGCACCTTCGGCAAAAAACTGCCGCAGCGCTTCAAGCAGGAAATGAGCGCCTTCGAGGAACGGCTCGGCCTCGTCAGCAGCGCCGAATAACCGTCAGGCTTCCTCCGCGATCCAGCCGCGTGTCCGTGCCTCTGTCACCCGGTTGCGGGCAACCGGGACGGTGATGCCGTTAGTGAGGCGCAGCCGCCAATTGCGGGCATCGCGCTCGGCCCCGGCAACCGCCTGGGTCGCAACCCACCAGCTGCGATGGACCTGCAGCCCGTCCGCGCCGCCGAACCGGCCGATCGCCTCACGCAGCGGCAGCAGCTCCAGGGTCGATCCGGTCGGGCGATGGATACGAACATAATGATCCTCCATCTGGAGGCAGAGGACCGGGCCGGCCAGTTCCGCCACCTTGGGTGCCGGCTGCGCGGGGATTGCCACTTTCGGCCGCCGCCGCGTCTCGATGGCGAGCTCCAGCACAATCCATAGGCCGACGACCACGACGGAGGTCAGTGCCGCCTGGCTGTACCAGTCGATCCAGGTCAGACGCGCGACGAGCGCGCCCCACATGGCCCGGCAGACGATCGACGAGACGACGGCGATCGGCACCGAAGCGACCAGAACCGCGACGGCAAAGGAAAACAGCCGCGGCAGGCCGATACGTGCAGCCAGCCGGAAAAACAGCGGGACGAGCACGCCGATCATGGCCATGCCCGTCAGCGTCATGACGATCCAGTAGAGGATACGGGGACCGATCCCGTCATTCAGATAGCTGCCGTAAGGGCCGAGCACGCCCAGCAACACGCCGATCGCCGTGGCGAACGTCACCGCGCGCGCCCACCAGCGCGGCCCGCCGATCTCGCCGTTCCAGTTGTCGATCCGCATGGCGCGAGTTTGCCGGGGCGGCCCGTCGCGCGCAACCGGAACCGGCCGCCCGCCCACCGGCGCACCCGTTCGCCCGTTTACGAAGTTTGAATGGAATCAAGCCGGTCGCACCGATAGGCAAGGGCAGGTCTTTCGGAGCCTTGCCATGACCATTGCCGTCTCGCCCGGAGGCGAGCTCGCCCTACGCCTGGCTTTTGCCATCCTTTCCGGACTCGCTCTCGCAGCCGGCTATTCGCTGCACCCGATCTGGTGGGCGCCATGGTTGGCGCCGGTTCCGCTGATCGTCGCCGGCAACGGCGGCGGACAATGGGCACGGATCGCCGGCGCGATCGCCGGCATCGTCGCAATCGTCGGTCTGGTGCCCTATTACCTGGAGGTCGGCGGCTGGCTGCCGGCGGTCGTGATCGTCGGCCTGCGAATCGTTTACTGGATGCTGATCTCCCGCATCGTCCAGGCGGCTGCCCGACGGTTGCCGCTCGTGCTGGCGATGCTGGCGCCGCCGGTAGCCGGGGCCGCCCTGGAGCTGCTGGCGCTTGTGATTTCGCCGCATGGAGCGGCCGGAAGCCTTGCCTACAGTCAAATGGACATGCCGGCCTTGTTCCAGGCCGCCGCGCTGGGTGGAGTGCCGGCGGTCGTGTTCGTGATCTTGCTGCCGGGATCGTTCGTTGGATTGCTGCTCGCGCGCAGCTGGCCGGCCGCGCAGAAAGGCGCGGCCCTGGCGCTGCAATGCCTGATCGCGGCCGGGCTCGTCCTGTTTACCGCCATGCGGCTCGGCGCCCGGCGGCGGCGCCCGTCCTGCCG